>Ga0114949_10003307_pt1 | contig 10218 bp, 18 predicted proteins | sample N074metaG_FD_83505 | JGI IMG/M metagenome (GOLD analysis project Ga0114949, IMG submission 83505) | Deep subsurface microbial communities from Kermadec Trench to uncover new lineages of life (NeLLi) - N074 metaG | ecosystem: Environmental > Aquatic > Marine > Ocean trench > Sediment | place... | reverse complement strand
TTAAATCCACGGAGCGTTCTCTTCACAACGTATCTACCATTGGGTGCTAACTCAGTTGCTACTTCTACAGCATTTCCATCACAAACTATTGTGGTTCTTTCCCATGTTTCTTCAGGTACCCGTAGCTTGTAATGGAGTTCAAAATCAATAGCACTATTAGAAATCTCCGCCTCAATTCGGGCAACCACGGAACCGTTTTTATCATGGACTATTCCCTTGTCTGTATTGGAACTAATCCCTATACCGTCTATGATATCTTCCACCGATATCTCTTCCACCTTGGGAACAGTATACCCATCCTCGGGGTGGTGCAGTATGTCATCCAACCATTTTAAACTCATAGCATATTCTTTACTGAAGTGGGCGCTCTGAGGTCGATGTGATTATCAAGCGCCTGACTAAGCGTCTGTCCATTGTTTCCTGAAATAGAACCGGAAAGCATTTCCTGATTTAGGAATGATACAAGCGCTCGCTTGAGTTCCCATCCCAGTTGGAGATCGTTACTATTGCTCACCGCGAATATTTCGTGCTTGGTGCTTCCCGGCATACTAGCGTCGGTGACACGTATTGATCCAGAGGCACCCAATACTATATCACCAGTAGATTCCAGTGTGAGTGTTGGCATTATCATGCCGTTCGGTCCAGCCATATTAATTGTATTTGCAGTCATGTCCACGCCTCTGTCAGCTAAAAGTTCTTCCGCTATTTCAAACCAATCTTTATCCGACTCGGAATTAGTGTCCCAATTCCAACGGTCGTATGCAGCCACCCTAATTTTCTGTAAGTGAGCATCGTCGAAACCATCGAGTGCTTCCCTTAGCGATGCTCTAGCTTGCTCGTTAGCCACGACCATGTCCTCCCTGCTTTGATATGATTGATGGTGCTCTGAGTGACCCGATACTTGCGGGCCAATTCTTTCTTCGTCTTTTCGGTGTTTAGAAAAATAGCAGCAACAGCGGCTTCGCTTAGCTTAGCCTTGATATTTTTGATCCCTTTGTTTTGTCCGGGTCTGCTCATCACGTTACATCTTGTTCTTTCAACCGTACCAAATCGATTAAGCATCCAGCCAGATTGATATCGGGGAATGCTACTGTCGCATGAACTTTTAAGTAACTTGCCACAACGGTGATAGCCGTCATATCGACGACCTTGGTTTCGAAAAGTTCGGATGAGTTCTCGTAGAGGTATCTGTAAACATCTACAATCTCGTCCTTTCGGATGGATGTTACAATCTCACGGATTGATCCAGCCGTACCTTGGTTCATAATCACGTCTGCAACGCCCTGAGACCACTCAGAGCCGCCGCTAGCTGATACAGCAGGGGGTATTAGGGCATTGTCCCTTTCGCAGTCCTGTAGGAGGTCTATGGCTTGTCTGAGGTCTGGGTAGGTACGCTCGATGATCTGTCCTAAGATATCTGCATCGATTTCCACTTCCTCGGCTTCCAGAATGGCGACCAGACGATTAACGAACTGATCCTCATCCAATGTCTTGATTTCAAACACACGGGCTCTGGACTTCAGGGGATCACTCAGGGAGCGTATTTTATTGGCCGTGAAGATGAACCGCACGTAGTCGCCATGATCGTTTATAACGCCTCTCAACTTGTCTTGTGCTTGAATGCTAAGTCCATCAGCCTCATCAATGATAACAACCTTGAGACCACCGAATCCGCCGATCTCACAGAAGCCGGTGACTTCTTCACGTATGGCATCAACACCAGAATGCTTATTGGTATTAATGAAGAGTAGATCATATCCGATATTCTCCACTAAGGCTTCGCCAATAATAATTGCGAGTGTGGTCTTACCTGTTCCCGCAGGCCCATGTAAAATCAAATGGGGCATTTTCTGTGGAGCAGTTATCCAGAAGGTGATACGGTCTTTAATATCATCACCAACCCAGACGTAGTCGTCCAGATTATCCGGTCGATACTTCTCATACCAAAGTTGGAAATCACTCATCGAATTAACCTGCGTCGAAGAACCGGTCGCCGTCGGTGTCTCTAGCGCCATGTATATTAACTGGGAGTTCGGAGTCCCATTCGAACTTGGGATTGAAATCTCCATCTCCATCAGAGTAGAAAGAGAGCATGCGCGAGCCGCCAATGCTACCAAGCCGTTGCATGTAACGCAACATACCTAGAAAGTGTGGTACCCACCGATCCTTCATTTCAACTTCAATGGTGAATTTCATTCCGTTTTCTCAGCCGGTATCCTTAATCCACGCATCAACTTCTTGTTGAAGTATGCCATATCGCTATATTGTTCAACACCAAAACCTTTCATATACTCATCGATTTTTGCTATTTCTTCATTATTGAAACCTTCTTCGTCCACTACAAGAATGTCGTGGAAGGGTATATCCCAGATGCGATGTCCTGAGTTAGTGGCATAAATGCCTCGACGCCATTTCATTTCCGCTAGAAGAACCTTGGCTCCAAGTTTGATATCATTGGGGGTGTTGTTGGCAATGCCGATTACCATAGCCCACCGCGAGCGAATTCCGGGGTGCTTGCCATCGATTACTTCATGCACAGAATCAAATAGAGTATCGGCCAGACTGGTTATAAGCCTCTTGCCCTCACCAATGTCAATACTGTTATTGCCATCGTCATAGATGTAAACAAGAACTTTGTTCTGTAGCGGCTTTAAGCCGACTAAGGAATGCGTATCGGTCATTTCGATCTCCAATATGTGTTCCCTAAAGATGAGCCCTTACGGCACAAAAGTCAAGGGGCGATAAGACTTACGTCCTACCGCCCCTTGATCCCGTCGTCAACTGTCAGGTGAAACTTCGGGTTACTCTGTTTCCTGCTTGGCTACCTCGTCGAGATGATTCTGGAGGTTGCTCATCGCAGCATTGCGTTTGATGCTGGCTTTGCGCAGATCATCATTGATAACCTTGCCCATGATTTTGTAATTGCCTTTCTCTCGAAGAGCGTTTACTTTCTTCTGCACTTGATTCACTTTATCCTGAGCCCTGATGTAATCATCAATCAGCAATCTAGAATCCTGATACAAGGAAGTTGATTTGTCGATTACCATTAGTTGTTATAGAACTCGTTTGGCGGATTAGGATCATTCTGATCAATGAACGTCCGAATATGGGTTAAGGTAGAATCGGTATCCAGTCCCAGATATCTCTCCCCTTCTATTTGCTTTTCGATCTTTTCCCATTCCGCGCATTCTCTCCAGAATCCAAATCCCCATATCATCGTCTTGCGAATTGGGACGAACTTCTTTTCCAAAACACCATCGGCATTGAGTGTTTCGACTGTCTTTACTTTAAATTTTGTAGTAATCATGATAATACCTCTTGTTAATGGTGTATTGATTTAATCCTTGAACCCTTCGGAGGTGATGTAAACCAAACGATTCTTAGCACGGGTTATAGCAACATACTCAAGGTTCTTCTCTTGAGTGTGAGTCCATGAACCCTCGTCGCCGCTCATCTTGTACAGAAGGTGCTCGTCAAGGATGAATACTGTGTCAGCCTCAAGACCCTTCGACTTGTGGATAGTGCTCAGCACTACCTTGCCCTTCATCGCAGCCTTGTCAGACTTGTCACTACCTTTTACAGACAGGACAGTCTCAACATCAAGGATCACTGAATCGATAAGGTTATCGCTATTCTCACTGATGAAAACCATCAGGGTAGCGAAGCGATCTTCAAGACGCTGCTGAGCATCGTCGTTGTCAGGATCGTTCTCATGCAGAATCGAAGTCTGTTGAGCAAACCAAATGTTCAGCTTGCTGTTCAGGTCACGAACCGAATCAGCCTTCAGGCTTTCGATAAGAGACAGGATGCCCTTGCCGATGTCACGACCTTTTACGAAGACCGGTATACGACGACGAATCATCTTGTAAGCCATGGTAACAACAGGAGCGTTGTTGCGACAAATAATCATGTCACCGTTACGAGCAGAAAACTCTTCGTGGGTGTAGTTGCCCAGTTGAGTAACTTCACCTTCAGGAGCACCCGAAGCAGCTTCGATGACAGGGTAGACACTGCGAGCAGCTTCGATGATGCTAGTAGCACAACGGTAGCTGATGCTCAAAGGCAATTCGATGCCATTGGTAGCAGCTTTGAATTTTGCGATGGACTGAGTGTCCGCTCCACGGAAACCGTAAATGGCTTGACGTGAATCACCAACACCCAAGAAGATGGCACCTTTCTTGGCAACCAGTTTAACCAGTTCCAGATCAACGGGGCTTACGTCTTGTACTTCGTCGATGATGATAGCATCATACTGGAAGCAAGGAAGACGACCGCCGTTCTCGGTGCGACGAACAACAGGGAAATATTTCTGGTCGTCGAAGTCGTAAACGAGTTCGTCTTCAAGCGACAGTGTCAGGATTTCACGGAACAGGCGATATACAGTGGGACGGGTAACAACGTCGATGGTACGACCGAAGTGTGAACAAATAGAATCCCAAGTAGAATCCTCGTCACGAAGACCGTTGGCACTCTCGTAACCGTTGCCTTCCAGAGCGGCAGGAACTACACCGTAGCTCTTAGCCATGCTAACCAACCACTTGATGTCCTTACCGAAGTCGCTTGACTCCTGCTTAGAACAATGGTTGCGGATGATTTTCCATACCTTGTTTGAATCATTGAACTCGTCAAAAGAAATCTTACGACCGGCAACACCGTCAGCGTAACGCTTACAGATGCCCCATCCAAGAGAGTTCAAAGTTTTAGCCGGAACGTGCTTAGGGAGACGATCTCCAAGTTCAACGGCGATGTCTTTGTTGAAAGCCAGAAAGATAGCCTTCAACGAAGCGGGAATAAGAGTGGCGGCACCGACGATGGTAGTAGTCTTGCCTGAACCAGCAACAGCCTCAACCACGGCGTTAACAACTGGAGTGTGTGAAAGGTATGCCTCAATGGCAGTTTCAAGATGACGAAAAATATTAATCTGATATTCGCTTGCGGTCTGAAGACCGGTTTTGGTAAGAAGCATTTGAGTGGATAAAGCCATATTGTATCTCCCGAGTAATTAAGTTTTTCACCTGACGAAGGGAAGTATACGGGGTTATGGCTTGGTTGTCAAGAGATTTTCTTGAGGAAATTACGATTAATTAATGAGACGACCCTCAATCGTAATTGATAATGGTGCATCGTCGCCACAACCCAAATCGTTGTAGTTAACTCGGATGATCATCATTTTTTGTATTTGATTTATCAAATTATCTTTGAGGGCTTGCTGCATTTCTTCAATGAATTTTTTATCGGTGACCATTAATTTTTTCTCTTATTCAGATAGTATCCCAAACCAAAGATAAGCAACGGCACCACGATACCAGATATCAAGAGCAGGGTATTGTCCGGTGGCGGTTGTACAACTTCAATGCGTACTTCGGGAATAAAAATCTGTTGCTGCTGCTCTGTTAAATTTCCACCACCAGCGACTATAAATTGTTCTGCCATGATTTACTCGGCAGCTTTCTTAGTAGAACGGGACCGAGTCTTCTTCGGCTTTTCTTCGTCTTCGGCGTCGGCTGCGGCTTGTGCATTTGGATTGGCAGCTTCAAGATCACCCAGAATACCATCCAGTGCTTCGGTTGCTACTTCTTCAGGAGCGACATTGGTGTTCTCAGAAGCACGTGCTTTGGCGCGTTTGATTGCTTCTGGTGATGCTGTAACCTTCACACCGGTTACGTCGGCCAGAGTTTTGGCTTCGCCGGATTCGGTGAAGGAAGTCTTCACTGGCTTTTCATCAGGGTTCAAGCGTGCGACCGTATCGGCTACGCCTTCAGGCATTTCTTGAACTTGGTGCTCACCAGCTACGGGCTGAAAGCCTCGGACATTGATGGGCTTGCGAGTTCGATAGTCTCTCTTCGGAACTTCAGTCTTGGTTTGCTTCTTCTGAACGAGAGGGAGATTAGCCGCATCCTTTAATGCGTCAATATTCAGGGCTTCACCCCGTGCTGTAGTAACCCAACCTTGTGGCATCGTTTATTACTCCTCTGAGTGTGTCATTCTATTTACTGTTTCGGACATCCCAATGTGAACAAATTTTCAAAATCCGACGCTCTCGCCGCACCCACACGTGTTGGTTATGTCGGGAGATTCCAAGAAAAAACTCTGTGAGAATATTTCATCCTTGAAATTTAGTGTGGCTTTATCTATGTACGCTCCTGACATCGGGTCGGTAACAATTCCTGTTTCGACAATAACGTCATCGTCCTTCGCATCACTGAGTTCGAACCTGAACTTGAATCCTGCACAGCCACCGCCGTCCAATCCTACACGGAAAACTTTATCTGGATGCAACTCCAGTATCGTGGTGATTCTTTCTCTAGCTTCTTGGGTTATTTGTAACATTAGTTTTCTCTCTTTAGTGTTTTATTTACAATCTTCTTCCACCATGTGGCTTCGACTTTGGCAAGGGCTTGCTCTTCTTCCCACTTGGCAATGTCATGTATTTGAATTATGGGTATATCACAAATCTCGCTCAAAGTCTCAGCTTCCGGTTCCGTAACTTCTTTATATCCTTCCCACCCCTTTTTTATTCTCCTACGCACGATGTCGGCAATCTTACCAATCTTGGAATCATAGGTAAACACACAAGGATCATATGCAATGACAATGGTCTCGCCACCCTTCTGCACCGCATACCATGCATCTGAGTCAACAAAATTGATACCGTAATCACCTTCAGGCATTACTTGAAGAACTCCTCAGCGGGAATGCCATACTTAACGGGGTCTACTTTATTGATTCCAAGCAAATACATAATCAGAGATGCACACGATGACCCACGACCCACGCCCCATACCACCTCGTTCTCTTTAAATTGATGAATCACATAGAGCAAGCATCGAACGAACTGATGCATATTTTTATCTTCCATCTGAATTAGTTCCCAAGACAGTCTATTGACATACTCTTCGGTGTTTAGTTGTTTCTCTTCCAATGCAGTAATGCATAGGTCTTCGATGTCCAGATCGAGGAATTTCTTGGGTATCGTCCACCCAAATGTTTCGGGGTCCGGCCCTGTTGTGGTACCGTCTCCAGTGTCTTCCCATATGATTATGGGGGTGGCATAACCTGATGACTCGTTGTATTGTTTTATATCTGGGTGTGCTACCGCTCGAAGTTCAGTAAATACTTCACCGGATAACGCACGCTTTACCAAAAGTTCATGTTTGGCAATAACCTCACCCTCATCGGTGATAATACGGTCCTTCAAGTCTATTAGTTCAGTTGACATAGTTGTTCCGAAATTTTCGCTGTGCAGTAAATATGTTCAAGCGCTTAATATAGCTCAAAAATAGGAGTACGGCAAGTGACAAATCTGTCCATCGAATTAGCACAAGGCAAACTTAGAGAAGCTGACGAAGTTAAAAAGGCTACTGTTGCCAAGATGAAGAACCGCAATCGCGGCACTAAGGAAATTAAAAATCCTTCTGCGGCTGTGAAAAAGAGTGAACGGCATGACCAGATCACTCAGATTGTTCAAGACAGTGGGTTTACTGCTGACGTAGCCCCTAAGAAGGGTAGTGACGAGATCATTCCACAGGCTGACTTCGCCGACACCTACACCAAGAAGATGGACCACGGTCAATCTGCCGGTATGGGTAAGGGCGAGAATGAGAAATCCCCCAAGGGTATAGGAACAAAAGGTATGACTCCCAACCAAACTACCAAGTTAAAGCAAGTTAAAAACGAAATCAAAGGCACTGATGATGACGGAAGCCAAAAGGTCTTCACAATTCCTCAAGCCAAATTCGCTGATGAATACACCAAGTCCATGGAACACGGTAAAGCCGGTGGTACCACGAAAGAGGACGGTTCATCTGGTGAGCCCGGAAAGACTCCTTACGGCAAGATGGAAGGTGGACCTACCCGTGCCGGTGGTAAGAAGACTGCCAAGCTAGGCGACAACACTGTTGGTGCCAAGGACAAGGATAGCCAAACGGCTGATCAGGTTGACGGTGTTAAAAAGCGCGAGACTGCTCCTTCTGATGCTATGAAGTGGGGCTCCGCTGATTACAAGAAGGAAACTCATGGTGCACTCAACGTTGTTGAGTCTGGTGTTGCTGTTACTCTTATGGGTAAGCGCAAGGCGACATTCGAAGTCGTGAGCCACAAGGTTCTGAACCAGATGCTTGAGAACTACGCTCAACACGGTTATGAACTAGAATTCGTTCGCACCAATGCAGCATGGAAGTCCGACGCCAAATTCCTTAAGGCTCTGAAAGAGTCTATCCACGCTCGTTTCAATTACGCTCCTAACATTGCCACACAGGCACGTAAGGATGCAATGCAACGTTTCGGTCAACTATGTCGTAAAAGCTACAACGACATGTACGAAAGCCGTCAGGAATTCGTTCAGACCATAGGTAATGCTTTCAAGAAGATTGAAGCAATCGCTGAAGACAAATATGTTGACAGCCTCGAATTCTTTGATTGTGCTGCACGGTTAGTTGTTGAAGACGACCAGATTGATCTCGAACTAGTTACTCAAGCTACTGATAAGAATATGGCTTGTCGTCAAGTTCGGAACTCACTCCGTGAAGAGTATGGTTTCGGCGCTGATATCAAGCACATCTTTGTTGATGGTGAGAAGTTTACTTCTGGTAAGATTCGCGAGTATCATCGCTAAAGCGAGAATACGTCAAAATCAATTCCCTCGTCGTGCTTCTTACGGATAGCGCGTTCGAGTTCTATTAAGTCCGCTTCCATTGATGCTAACGCCGATCCAATTTCCGGCGTCTTTTCCATTGTGGCTATTGCATTGCGGATTCCTTTGGACATACCTTCCGCTATCATCGCTTCGATAACGGCTCCCAAAGAGACTTGCATTTCCCTGTCAGCACTCGGTACCTTATCCGCTAACCATAGTCCCGCAATACCTTCGGGAAGACAGAACGGGGTAAACTTTTCTACGCTTTCTTCATCCATTGTCGATACAAGTTGTGTTTAATGTTAGTCATTTTGATATGAACTTCACTCAGATAATCTAGCTTTTCCATATCATTACAAACGGAACTTATCTCTATCAGAATATCTCGCTTCTGCGGGTCTTGAATGTGGGACTCGACCCATGCTATGAAAGCGTAGCGTTCACCGCTGGTGACAGGATTAACGTGATGCATAACACCGGACGGATAGAATACCATAGTGCCTTTGGGTTCCTTTAGACTCATTACTGCACCCGATGGAAATGATAGCACCAACTCGCCGCCCTCATAGGTATCAGGGTCAGAGAGGAATATAGTAATCGAGAGGTCAGTACGAATCTCTGGTTTCTGTCCCATAAATGCAGAGTCGGCATGTTTCTTATATTCACCACCCTCGCGGTACAAATTGAACCTCGGACGCCCGAGATGTTTCGGTATGGTACGTGCTAAGAAAAACTGACAACGCATAAGATTATCAATGATTTCATTCATCTCGGCATCGGCTTGTTCATTGATGCCCATTGCAATTTCGAGGTTGAGTTTTATTTTTTCTTGATATGCTAATGAGGGGGAAACTCCATCTTTCCAATCCATATCGCGTAACAACTCAACGATGCTGTCACACTTCGTTGAAGACATCAGTGCGTATTTTGCCATCATTATCTTACGATTCCTTTAGGTCCGCTAAGAGTTTCGGCACCAACAATCTCAATACCACTAATAGATTGAAGGTATGCCTTCTCGATGCCATCAACAGGTACATGAATCATCATGATGTGTTCGATATCGAAGGAACCTTCGGTGTGCGGCAATGTGAATGGGCCACCATACGGTTGCGCGTTGATTTTTTGAATCATCGGATTGAGGTTCTGGTCTGGTGGGCGCGATGGGTCTTTTGGTTCAACAGAAATCTGAAAAATAACTGTCTTGCCGGTGATAACTTTTGGGCCTTCGTCGTCGAGGATTTTGGTTTTGCCAACGCTTTTGATTTCGGTACACACTTGCATGCCGGATATGAGGTCGAGTAGCACCACGTTGCCGACATGTTTTTCACATTCTGATAAACGCATGAGATTGTCCTATATTGGAATACAGATAATTTATCACTCTTTTGAATCTTTTTCAAGTGCTGCCATAAGCTCGAAGGAATTACTGTCCGTTTTACTCTTTTTCTTCTTGAAGGTGCGAGCCAAACCTTCCTGAAGATTCTCGTCAATGATGGGTTCACCAGTGTTAGGTCGAACCTGTATAGCACGGTCGTCCCACAACACTTCCATGTCTTGGTCTTTCTTACAAGTGATTTGTA
>Ga0114949_10003306_pt1 | contig 10220 bp, 9 predicted proteins | sample N074metaG_FD_83505 | JGI IMG/M metagenome (GOLD analysis project Ga0114949, IMG submission 83505) | Deep subsurface microbial communities from Kermadec Trench to uncover new lineages of life (NeLLi) - N074 metaG | ecosystem: Environmental > Aquatic > Marine > Ocean trench > Sediment | place... | reverse complement strand
GCTGTCCCGCAACTATTTACGTAGTGTGGAGACACGCCACTTATACCGCATCCCCTCCTCTGAGTAGGCAATCAATAGCCAAAGAGGGGAAAATGTGCGATGGGGCTCGTTCTTCAGTTACGGCTGGTCCTACTCTCCGCCACGCCCAAGTTCTCGGGCGATCCAGGCTGTCCTGAAAATCGCAGTGCCCACCGTGCCAACCGCCATGATCCCGAGTACGGGCACGAGTAACGTCCCTACGCGGCCTGAACCCCATAGCATCGCGATCGTGGGATCGAGTAGCCCACCAAAGCCCATCAAGAGAAGACGCTCCGCCCGCTGCATGACCCCAAGGTTACACAGTATCCCCAGACTCTCCCCGCGAGCACGTGCGTAGCTCACCAGCAACGATCCTCCCATCGCCGTCACCGCCAAGGCCAGGGCGAGGGTCGAAGATCGGAAGAGTACAGCCAAACCGATGAACGCTCCGACTTCGGCGAAACGATCGAGGGTGGAGTCGAGGAAGGCGCCTCGGTCGTCCGCGAGCCTCCTTGCGCGCGCAATGCGCCCGTCCATCACGTCCGCGACACCTCCCAACAGGACACCCCACCCACCCAGCACCACATGGCCGGATCCGAACGCAAACCCGGCAGCAATCCCGAGGGCCGCCCCGAGGAGGTTGTAAAATAGCGGTCCGATTCCGAGCGCCAGGGACGCCCTCTCCAAGGGGCGCACGGACCACTGGAACCACGATTTGAGAAAGCCTCCCAGCAAGAACGATCCGCGAGCGGCCGACTCCAACGGATCCGGCCGCCGCGCCCTACCACTCATGCCATAGAGAGGCATCGACAGGAACGCGATGGCCAAGATGGCGAGGAGGACCTTCAAATCCGGTGTCACACGTCCTCCTTGTCGGTGCCCTCGACCCTTTCCGTGTCCTCGACCCTTTCCGTATCCTCGACGCTATCCGTTCGCTCTACCGCATCGCCTTCCTCGAGAGCCCGAGCGCCCTCGACCTCTTCGGACGGCCGGGTCGCGAGCACCTTGATCAGTCGGGGCCACACAAAGAGGAGCGGCCAAGCTCGCTCGAGGGGACTCAACTCCACCCGGAGGCCGGTTCGCCGCTCCACCTTACGCACGATATACGGGAGCCATCCCTCGAACGTAAGCGTATGCTTGAGCCAGCGCCCCGTCACGCGGGCCTTGCTCCACGTGAGATAGACCCGCCTGCGTACTCGGGTTAGGAGTCCGGGCTCCCTGGTCAGGACGTATCGGTCCCCCTCTTTCCTGACGTGCCCCTCGCGTACCGCAGCATCGAGCGTTTCCCCAACCGACTCCACGAGGTAGGCCCGTTGGGCTTCGAAGATGGAGCGCGCTCGAGCTCCCGACTCGGGGCGGATCTCACTGGAGTAGCAGATCTCGAGCATCCCCAACGCCAGGCTCTCCGGGGTGAGGGGAGATTTCACGTACGGAGCGGCCCAGCTCAGTACGGTCCGGCGAGCCTCGGCCAAGCAGCCCTCCAACCACCGCTCGACTCGAGAATCGCTCACGTACAACACGGCCACTTGCTGGATCATCCTTGAAATGAAGAAGTGATCCCGAGACCGGGAAGACATCTCCCGCTCGAAATGAGGCACGCTCACGATGAGGCACTTGGCGATCGGCCCCTCACTCGACTGGGGTGAGAACGAGATCACGTTGGGTGGTAAGATCCGAGCGACGGCGGCCATCAGGCGGGGAGGCCGGTGCGTGAGGCCGCGAGAACGCAGGTCACGATAGAAGCGGTCATACCCCTCGACGATCACCACGAAATCGTAGGCACTGTACCGATCGGGGGCCGCATCCAGTAGTCGGGAACCATAGAGCAGCACCGCTCGAATCTGGTCACCGGCGGCCTCGACCAGCGCTCCGGCTAGAGCCTGAGCCGCCGCTCTCCCCGTCGTCATCACGGACTGGTGGCCGCCCGTAACGCCCGGAGTCCCTCCCGCATGTGGTTCTCCATCTCCTCCGACCACGCCGGGATGTCGTCAGCGTCCTCCGGCGAGTCGAACGGTCCGATTACCCGTACCTGACAGTCCACGGCATCCACGCCGCGGAGCATCGTCGCCAACTCGCCACACGGGAGAACACCGTCCGCCACAGCTAGGTAGACCTTCCAGGCGCGGTGCCGCAGTAGGATGTTCAACGCCCCCTTCTGAAAGGGTAGCAGCTCGCCGTCGCGGGAACGGGTTCCCTCGGGGTAGACCAACACCGGTGACTCCGAGGTACGAGCGACGTTGCGTAGCATCTTGACATGCGTCTTCACGGGCGCGTCCGAGTCCACTAGCGGATACCCATAAAGGCGCGTCATATGCGAGATCAGCGGGATACCCCGTGCGTATCTCTTCCGGGTTATGATGCATGGGTATCCATCCTCGAACATCAGATTAGCCAGCGGGATATCCAGGAGCGACTGGTGATTCATAAGAACCAGGATACCGGACTCGGAAGGGATCGTGGGAAGGGGTTGAAATCTCCCGCCTCCAACGATCCGCACAGACCCGACCATGGCTCTGGCCATACACCGTTGCCACCAAGCCAACACGGCCTGTCTGCGGGAGGGAAACACCTTTACGAACGTCGCGATCACGACTCTCTGCGTAACGTCACCGACCGTCAGTACGGCGCCGATGGTAGCGATCGTCAGCCAACCCCTTAGCTTCATGGGGCCAACGCTAACAGTGGGCCGTACATTGTATCAAGCTTCTACTGGATGCCGAGGGGCTAAAACGTGAGGGGTAGAAGCGTGGACCTGACCACATATGGCTTCGAGAACGCCGTGGGAGCATTCTTCGAAATGCCCACGAGTGACGCTCGAAAAATCCTCCCTGATCACCTCCAGCCGCTAGAGGTCCAGCATCAGCGAAGCATCCTAGCGGTCACGGCGTTCCAGTTCACGGAAAGCATGGTCGGACCCTACGACGAAGTCGTGCTCTCGGTAATCGTCCCTCCGATGATCGATCCGTCCCGGCCACTTCCCAAGGCGGCGTTCTTTCCCTTCATGGTCGGGGTGACAACGGCATCTTCCCGACGGGACGCGATCGAACGATGGCACCTGCCGCACTACATGACTGACCTCCAAATGGAGTTCGTGCAAACCGGAGGGGAACTGGCGATCAGCGTCCGAGACGGATCGGCGCCCATCCTCGATTTAGTTGTGACCGACTTCCCCCCCGAGCCGGCGCGAGTCCTCTTCCACCTCTTCACGATGAACGAAAAGGAACGGTACAGGGTCAACATCTTCTTGGATGGACCTCACGGCGAGCACGAAGAAGAAACCGGATCGCTCACGCTACATCCGCATGCGATGACGGGGCCGCTGACGCTCGATGATATTTCCCACGTTCCGTTCCGTGAGCAGTGGTTCCACGGCGGCGTCCAGACCTTTGAGGAACTCGAGAGAATCTAGAAACGGCTGGACCGAAGCCACACGTCGGCCCGCGCCCAAGCGGCCTCGAACTCCCTCAGGGCCTGATCCGCTTCACCCGTCTTGCCCTGGGCCCGGAGTGCCTCCTCAAGCCCGAAGAGAGACCAACCATTGGACGGATGATCCTCGAGTTCCCGGCGGTAGACCTCTTCGGCCTCGGCCGGCCGACCCGCCTCGAGTAGGATCGCCCCCAGCCAATGGCGAGCCGAGAAATTCAGTGGTTCCGGCTCGTCATAGCCGAACGTGTCTTCGATCCCGACCGCGCCCTCGAGAATCCCGATAGCCTCGTCGACGTGGCCCTCTTCTCGGAGGATCTCGGCCCGCAGAATCGCCCCTACCACCCCAAGCAGCTCTGAGGCCGGATGTCCACGGAACTGCACCCTCTCGGAAGCCGTACGCATCCCCTCGTCGATCCTCTCCAAGAAATCACGAGCTACACTCACGTGGCCCGCCCGAAGATGAGCATACCCATGACCGAAGTCCCAAAACCCCTTGAAAATCGGGTTGCTGGGCTCATCCTCCATCTCGAGAATTTCTTCGAAGCGGCCGAATCGTAGCTTCGTGAGAACCTCGTAGTACTGCGCGCCCCCAGTGGCCTTCGCGTAGTCGGCTCCGGCCTGCATGGCCACCGCTCCCTGCCCGTCCATCGAAGCCGCGAAGAGCAGCATGTGCAGGTTATGGGAGGGGTAAATGGCGAAGCCCTCGCCATACTCAGCCGCCAGATCCGAATGCCAGGCCTGAATATTCGAGCGCACGGCTTCAGCCCAGCGCCCGACCCGATTGTACGTATGAGAGGGCATGTGATTGATGTGGCTCGCCCCAGGGATCTCGCTCCCCAAGTAGTCGGCACAAGCCTCCGCCTTGTTCGGCTGGGTTGTCGACTCAGTCGCATGGATGTAGAGATGACACGAACCGGGATGACGGATGTCCCTCGCAAGCACGTCCTCGAGGATCCCGTGGATGCGTAGAATTTCGTCCCGCCTGATGTCCCACCGATCCCTTCTTGGCTCGAGGAGCATGAGGGATTCGGCGTAGAGAAATCCCACGTCGAGATCCGAGGGATGTGCCTCATACAGGTCGGCCATCGCCTCCGCATAAGTCGTGTCCACTTCGATCTGCGGGGTCGGATCCGTGCGACCCTCATATCGGATCGCCATCGTCTCGATGAGCCCACGCTCGACCCGGCTCGCACGGTTGCCCGCGAGCTCTTTCGCCTTGCGAATTGCCGCCTGCGCCCTAGAGAGATCATCGGAATTCATCCGGCCGTTCATATAAGGACCCCACGCCCACGCCTCACCCCAGTAGCACATCGCGCAATTCGGGTCGCGGATCTGAGCCTCTCTGAAGGAGCGAGCCGCGTCCTCGAGAGTGAACGAGTACATGAGTTGGAGACCCTGATCGAAGAAGGCCTGCGCCTCGCCGACGTCCGTCGTGACGGTACGCGACAGGGGCCCAAGCCCCACGCTGAACAGCGCCATCGGTTCGTCGAAGCTGTCGGGCAGGTCAACCGCGCCTCTGTCCTGACTGTCCGCATCTCCGACCAGGCCGAAGAGGGCGAGCGTGGCGAGAAGCATCGGGAGGGAAGGTCTCCGGTTCATACTTGACGTCTCCTTGGAACGATAGTCATCGGAGGAGACAACATGCCGGAGGGCACACCCATTCGTCCAGTGCTCGGATCCGGCCCCAGCCACCCCTCGAGCCCCGATCGGGCTACCGTGGATCGCGGCAGACCGCGAGCATGTGACAGAAACCGTCTGCGTCCCCGCCCTCCCTCAGGAACGGGTTGTACAGATGCCTCGACCAGGTCCGGATAAAGATCTTGCCGAGGCGACGACGGACTTGCCACCAACCCGCCGGTATGAAGAACGATAGGCTGACGTCCTTGAAGAAGGCTCGCAGCTGATCGGCCAACTCCTCAGGGCGGTATTCACGCACATGGTTGACTTCGTCCCACATCTTGCCGGGACGCCACTTCGGGGTCGTTACGAGCAGGCTGCCCTCTGGGGCGAGCATGCGGCCGATCTCGCCGAGACAAGGCCCGGGATCGTCGATGTGCTCAATGACGTCGACCAGCAACACGTGATCGAAAGAGGCCTCGAGAAACGGCAGGTGCGTCGCGTCGGCCTGGAGAAGGCGCAAGTTTCGCGGTGCGCCGAGCATCTGACTCGCCATAGCCAGCCCGGTGATTTCCAAGTCCACACCTGTGACCGCCCCCCCGCGATCCGCCACGAGATTCATCAAATACCCGTCACCGCAACCGATGTCCAGCACCCGCTGGCCCGGCGCGGTACGCTGCGCGACGATCGTGTAACGCGCCTCGGCGGCCGGGGCGTACAAGGCCGAACTCCGATCCGCCCAAGCCCAATGATAGGCGCCCAACTCTTCATATTTCCGGAACGTCACGGTTGCCTTCACCTCACGCGTTGACCGTAAACGGCTCCACGTGGACGAGCGCATCGAGAATGCGCAGATCCGAAACCAGAAGGCGATCCTTGACGAGGTGCGCGATCTCGTGGCCTTCCCGGACCGACATCTGGCCATCGACCTCGACATGGATATCGACCCAGAGCGCCAGACCGCTTCGCCGAACGCGCAGTAGCTCGATTCCGTCTACTCCCGGGACCGACTCGGCAATCGCCCGGATTTGCTCCTGTACTTCCGTGGGAGCCGCCACGTCCAGGACTTCATTCAGAGACACGCGAAACAGCCGGACACCGTTGTACGCGATCACAACGCACGCCACCAACGCCGCCCAGTCGTCGGCACTTTCGAATCCTTCCCCCGCGATCAGCGCCACGCTGATTCCTACGAAGGCGGCGAGAGACGTCAGAGCATCCGATCGGTGATGCCAGGCATCGACCTGTAGGGCCTGGCTCCCGATCGCCCGACCGCGGGCAGAAAGCGTACGAAACATCGCCTCCTTGGTAAGCAGAACGCCGATCAACACGATCAGCGTGAAGCTTGCCGGCGCCTGTTGGGGCTGGACGATCTCCTGCACGGCGCCGACGGCGATCCCGACAGCCGCCAGGAGCAGGACGGTGGATATGATGAGCGAAGCCAACGGCTCCGCCTTCCCCAATCCGTACGGATGCCGCTCGGTCTGGGGTACGACACTCATCCTGAGGCCTCCCCAGACGAGGAGCCCGCTGAAGATGTCGAGAACGGACTCGACACCGTCGGCGATGAGAGCGAAAGAATTTCCAAGGAGTCCAGCGGCGATCTTCGTCGTCGCCAGGACTGCGCTCGCGATGACGCCCATCGCGGCCGCCCGCGTTCCCTCCCGAACCGCCTCGCTGAGTTGCTCGTGCGTGCTTGAGCCCGAACTCGAGGAATCTGGGTGCGCCATCGGTGGAAGGTGCGACCAAACCAAATGTAGACAAGGCCGATCTCACTTCCTAGAATCTTCGGGCTCCATTAGAATCTTCGGGCTCGATTAGAATCCGTACCGGCATGAGGGAGAGGCATGATCTCTGTAGAGGGTGTTACGAAGCGGTTCGGTGACCTCACCGCGGTCCGGGACCTTCACTTCGAGGTGAATCGTGGTGAGGTGGTCGGCTTTCTAGGACCGAACGGTGCGGGAAAGACGACGACCATGCGCATGCTGACCGGCACGCTGGAGCCAGACGAGGGAACCGTCCTCTTCGACGGGATACCCATCGACGACGATCTGTCGGCGGCGAAGGCTCGTGTCGGCTATCTGCCCGAGGCGAACCCGCTTTACGAGGAGATGCTGGTCGCCGAGTACCTGGAGTATACGGCGCAACTCCGGATGTTGGACGCGGCTACGACTCGAGCGGCGATCTCGGATGCAGTGGACGAGACCGGCATCGCAGAGGTTTTTTTTCGCCCCGTGTCGGAGCTCTCGAAGGGGTACCGGCAACGGACCGGTCTAGCCGCCGCGATCCTTCATCACCCGGAGATCCTCATACTCGACGAGCCCACCGAGGGTCTCGATCCGAACCAGCGCGTCGACATTCGGAACTTGGTGAGCGAGTTGGGTCGGGAGCGTACGGTGCTCCTGAGCACGCATGTGATGCAGGAGGTCGAGGCCACCTGCACTCGGCTCATCATCATCAACCGCGGCGAGCTGGTGGCCGACGGGACGGTCGCCGACCTACTCGCCGCAGGCCAAGGCCTGGTGCAGTACACTGTGGAAGCCGAAGGAGAAGGCATCGCCGATGCCCTGAGCCGACTGCCGGGAGTCGACTCGCACACGAGCGAAGACGTGGAGGGACGCACGAGGGTTCAGCTGGCGGTGGCGGGCAACGCCGAGCTTCGTCCGGACATCTTCCGTCTCGCCACCGAACAGCAATGGGTTCTCTGGGAACTGCATCGCGGCCAAGCTTCGTTGGAACAGCTCTTCCGGGAACTCACCACGGATGCGGAGGCCGAGGAAGTCAGCTCGGACGCCGAGAGGATCGAGAACGGTGACGACGTGCCCGAGCCGGTAGCCGCCGAGTCGGCACCCGTTGTCGACGACGGTGGCAGCGACGAGGTGACGTCATGAAGCGCATCTGGATCGTGGCCCGCCGTGAAGTCGCGAGCTTCTTCGACCACCCCACCGCATATATCCTGGTGGTGGCGTTCCTCGCGCTGGGGCTGTTCCTCACCTTCCGAAACGTCTTCGCCTCCGGGCTCGCGAGCCTCAGACCGTTTTTCGACCTCTTGCCCTGGTTGTTCGCGGTTTTCGTACCGGCGATGACGATGCGGTCTTTGGCTGAAGAGCGCAGAAGCGGTACGATGGAGTGGCTGCTCTCGCAGCCGTTGTCCGAAACCGACCTGGTGCTGGGCAAGTTCATCGGGAACTGGATCTTCGTGCTCGTGGCTCTTGCGGGCACGATTCCGACCGCGATCGGCATCTTGATGGTGTCGGAAGCCGACGGCGGAATCATGCTGGCCCAATACGCGGGGGGGGCGCTGCTCGCGGCCCAAGGCGTTGCGATCGGCCTATGGGCGTCAAGCCTCACCCGCAATCAGATCACTGCGTTCATTCTGGCCGCCACCGTCTCGTTCTTGCTGGTCCTCATCGGCACACCTGTCGTCTTGATCGGGCTACCGCCCGTCCTGGCCGGCGCCGTCTCTCGGCTTTCCGTAGTCGGACACTTTCAGAACGTGGCCCGCGGTGTCATCGACCTGAGGGACGTGCTCTACTTCCTCTCCACAGCCGGTTTGTTCTTGGCGATGGCGATCGGATTGGTGAGCCGGCAGCGCCTGAGCTCCGGACGTGGTGCGTACCAGCGACTGCGAACGGGCATGGTAGCCCTCGTCGGAGTCGTGATCGTTCTGAACCTCTTCGGCGGCTATATCCGAGGACGTGTCGATCTCACGCGTGATGGACTCTACACGCTCTCGGACGGGACGCGGGAGATTCTCGGAAACCTGGATGATCTCGTCACGCTGAAGGTGTTCGTCTCGGACGAGCTACCCGTGGAGATGCAGCCTGCGCTCCGGGACGTGCGGGATCTGGTTGCCGACCTCAAGCGCGCAGCCGGTGGGCAGCTGATCGTCGAGAATCTGAACCCGGACAGTGACGACGAGGTGGCCAGTGAGGCACGGGCCTTGGGGATCACACAGAACGAGTTCAACGTGCTACGGGCCGACGAGTTCGAGATCAGGCGCGGCTGGTTCGGGCTTGCCCTCCTGTTCTTGGACAAACGTGAGGTCATTCCCTACGTGGATCGAACCGACGATCTAGAGTTCAGGCTCGTCTCTGCCGTGGCCGCCATGACCACCGAGGAGCGCAAGACCGTCTCGTTCGTGAGTGGGTTCGGCGCGGAGGGTCTCGAGACGTTCCCCTGGCTTCGGCAGAGTCTCGCCGATCGCTACGACTTCGTGCCCGTCGATCTCGGCGCGGACTCGGTAGCGGAGCTGAAGTTGGAAGGCACGGACATCGTGGTTTTTGCGGGCCCGAGTCAGCCGCTTCCCGAGACGGTGGTGCAGAGCCTCGGATCGTTTATCGACGCCGGGGGCTCAGCACTCCTTTTGATTGAAAAGCATGGAGTGTCTCAGTCACCTATGACCTCACCCATCACGACCGGGCTGGAGGGGTTCCTGGAAGAACGGGGGATCCGGCTGGATGCCGGCATGGCCTTGGATTACAGGTCGAATTCTCCGGTCCAGGTTCCGGGGCAGGGGCCCTTCCGTACCATACGGCAGTACCCTCTCTGGCCCATCGCCCTGAAGGGCGACGTCCACTCGACCACGCGTGACCTGAACAGTCTGAGCATGGGATGGGCCACAGCGATCACGGTCACGGACAGTGCCGTCCAGCGCCTGTGGGTCACGAGCGAGGCCGGTGTAGTTCGGCCGCCGCCGATCATCATCATGCCCAGCGCAATCGGGCCTGCCGACCCGGACGACTTCCAGACGGTGACATTGGCCGTGGCGATGGAATCGGACGGGGGCGCGGACAATGCGCCCGGCGGCGGCGGACGCATGATCGTAGTGGGTGACGTCGACTACCTGAGAGAGGATTTCGTGCGCTCCAACCCGCAGAATCTGGTCTTTACGGCCAACGCGATCGATTGGCTCGCGCAAGACGAGGCGCTGATCGGTATCCGCTCCAAGAACCGGACACCACCGAGGATCGTCCTGACATCGGATTTCCAAGCGGCGCTACTGAAGTGGGGAAACCTCCTGGGCGTGCCGTTGCTCTTCGTAGTGGGAGGTGTGGTTCGCGTCACGGGTCGTCGTCGACGGGCCGAATCCAGGTGGCAGGAGTTGGCCTCATGAGCGAACAAACACTCAAGCGCATCTTCGGAGCGTTCGCTGTTCT
>Ga0114949_10003304_pt1 | contig 10226 bp, 8 predicted proteins | sample N074metaG_FD_83505 | JGI IMG/M metagenome (GOLD analysis project Ga0114949, IMG submission 83505) | Deep subsurface microbial communities from Kermadec Trench to uncover new lineages of life (NeLLi) - N074 metaG | ecosystem: Environmental > Aquatic > Marine > Ocean trench > Sediment | place... | reverse complement strand
TAAGTATTTCAATATTTTTTATACTAACCACAACAATACTATTAAGTGTGCTCACATCAGAAAGAATTCCATTGATCACAATTAATGCACCGTTATTAGCGTCTTCGGTAATTGAATTAATTGAATTAATTCCTCTTAGGATAAATTCGTTACCCACCAATTGAACTTGAGGAAATTTACCGGTAATCAATGCGACAGTATCTGGATAGCCCAAACTATAGAGTGGTTTGGTATTGTATTTTTTTGTTGCTAAATCCACTTGATATTGATAGATATGCCCATTATCTGCTGCCAGTTGAATATCACTTTCTTTGCCAGCGATGCTCAGATCAACATTAATAGAATCTTTTAGATTTTTTACTTTAACAGTTTTTTTATCGAATCCTGCCGCCGAAATTGATATTTTATCTTTAATCTTGCATTCAATACTGAAGAAACCTAAAGAATCCGACAATACAGATTTTTTCGTTTTCTTGATTGTAATAGTAGCATTTTTCACAGCAATTTCGTGGTATAAGGTTACTTTTCCATGGACAATACTCGTCTGAGCCGTTGATGAAATAATTGATAATAATAGAAAAGTTAATAGAGCAATGCCACTTTTTGTTTGTTTGAATACCATAATATTTTTTAATTAGTTTATTTCCTTTTTCAAAGGAATTTATAAACTTACTATAAATTCTTTATTCAACGATAAACAAATTAAATAAACATATTGATTTAATGGGGTACTTAATAAATCAGTACTTACTTACTCAAATACATCTTCCTTCGAGAGTATAATTCATAAAATCGGTCATCTTTTAAATCATCAATAAATAGAATGCTTTCTCCGGTAGATTTCATTTCCGGTCCTAAATTTTTATTTACATTCGGGAATTTATCAAAAGAAAATACCGGTTGTTTTATTGCATAACCCTCTAGTTTTGGATTAAAATCAAAGTCGGTTACTTTATTCTCACCCAGCATAACTTTCGTTGCGTAATTTACATAAGGTTCATTATATGCTTTTGAAATAAAAGGAACTGTTCTCGAAGCTCTTGGATTGGCTTCAATAATATATACCATATCATCTTTTATAGCAAATTGAATATTTATTAATCCTACGGTTTTTAATGCCAAAGCTATTTTCTTAGTATGGTCTTTTATTTGCTGCATTACAAATTCTCCTAAATTAAACGGAGGTAAAGTGGCATTGGAATCTCCAGAATGAATCCCGCAAGGTTCAATATGCTCCATGATACCAATGATATAAATATTTTCACCATCACAAATAGCATCCGCTTCCGCTTCGATAGCCCCATCCAGATAATGATCGAGCAGTAATACATTATTAGGAATTTTACGTAAAATATCTATTACGTGCTCTTCCAATTCTTTTTTATTAATAACAATTTTCATTCCTTGCCCGCCAAGTACATAACTTGGCCTCACGAGGATTGGGAAATTTAAATCATCTGCAATTGCTGCTGCTTCATCGGCTGAAGTTGCTGTTCCAAACTCAGGGAAAGGAATTTTTAATTCAGTCAATAATTCAGAAAAGTGGCCCCTATCTTCTGCCAAATCAAGTGCTTCGAAACTTGTGCCGATAATTTTTACACCATTTTTTTCTAATTTTTCAGCTAGTTTCAATGCCGTTTGGCCACCCAATTGAACGATCACGCCTTCTGGTTTTTCCAATTGAATAATATCCCAAATATGTTCCCAAAAAACTGGTTCAAAATATAATTTATCAGCAATATCAAAATCTGTGGATACTGTTTCCGGATTACAATTGATCATAATGGTTTCGTATCCACATTCCTTGGCGGCTAAAATTCCGTGAACACAACAATAATCAAACTCAATTCCCTGACCTATTCTATTTGGCCCAGATCCTAAAACAACAATTTTTTTTCTGTCACTAACTTTACTTTCATTATCTGTATATGATTTTCCATTGACAATCATGTTACTTTCAAAAGTAGAATAATAATAAGGTGTTTCGGCTTTAAATTCGGCAGCACAAGTATCAACTAATTTGTAGATTCTATTGATGTTTAAAGCTCTACGTTTTTTGTGTACCTCACTTTCCCAGCACCCCAGCATATGCGCTATTTGTCTGTCGGCAAATCCCTTTTGTTTTGCTTCGAGTAATAACGATTTTGGTATAGATTCTAGACTATATGTTGAAATTTCCTGTTCTAAAAAATGCAAGGATTCATATTCCTTTAAAAACCACATATCAATTTTAGTGATTTTATGTATTCGGCTCAATGGAATTCCTATTTGAATAGCGTCATAAATTACAAATACTCTGTCCCAGCTGGGATTTTCTAATTTGCTTATAATTTTATCGTAATCTTTGATGCCTTTACCATCAGCACCAATACCATTTCTGCTCACTTCTAAGGATTGAGTTGCTTTGTGGAGTGCCTCCTGGAAAGACCTTCCAATTCCCATTACTTCTCCAACCGATTTCATTTGCAAACCTATCGTTCTATCAGCACCTTCGAATTTATCAAAATTCCAACGTGGAATTTTTACAATAACATAATCTAATGTAGGTTCGAATAGCGCAGAAGTGTTTTTTGTAATTTGATTTTCTAATTCATCTAAATGATATCCAATAGCCAATTTTGATGCTATTTTTGCTATGGGATAGCCAGTTGCTTTAGATGCCAATGCTGATGAACGAGAAACACGTGGATTGATTTCAATGGCAATAAGGCTTTCTTTTTCATCCGGACTCATGGCAAATTGCACATTACATCCTCCGGCAAAATCCCCAATTGATCGCATCATTTTGATTGCCATATCACGCATTCTTTGATAAGCAGTATCACTTAATGTCATCGCAGGAGCTACCGTGATTGAATCTCCCGTATGGATTCCCATAGGATCCATATTTTCAATGGTACAAATAATAACAACATTGTCATTTTTATCCCTTAAAAGTTCCAATTCAAATTCTTTCCAACCTAATAAAGCCTTGTCAATCAGTACTTCATGAATTGGAGAAGCTTCTAGTCCATATTGTAATAATTCGTCAAAATCTTCTTTTTTATGAACGATGGAAGCTCCGGTGCCACCCAAAGTAAATGAGGGTCTGATAACCAATGGAAATCCAAATTCCTGAGCAATTTCTTTCCCTTGCAAAAAGGAAGCTGCGATTTTTGAAGGAGCTTGAGGGATACCAATTTTATTCATTAAATTACGAAATTTCTCTCTGTCCTCAGTCACTTTTATTGCATCGATATCAACACCTATGATATCCACATCAAAATCTTTCCATATACCTTTGTCATCGGCTTCAATACATAAATTTAATGCGGTTTGTCCCCCCATAGTTGGTAATACAGCATCAATATCATGTTTTTTTAGTATCTCAATGATTGATTTGGTAGTTAAGGGTTTTAAGTAAATATGATTTGCCATTTGAGGGTCTGTCATAATAGTTGCCGGGTTTGAGTTGATTAATACAACTTCAATTCCTTCTTCTCTCAAAGATCTTATTGCTTGTGTTCCTGAATAATCAAATTCGCATGCTTGCCCAATAACAATTGGACCCGAACCTATAATTAAAACCGATTTTAGGGAGGTGTTTTTTGGCATTTTTATATTTAAATTTTAAAAGCGTAAGTTAATAAATTGTGTGACTAAATATTTAATAATTGAATATAAAAAAAGGTGTTACTACTAAAAGTAACACCTAAATATATAATTAAAAAAACATATTATTTTTTATGGTTAGGTTCGGATGAAACGGAAACTTTATGTCGACCTTTAGCCCTTCTTCTAGCCAAGATTTTTCTACCATTAACACTGGACATTCTATGTCTAAAACCGTGTTTGTTTTTTCTCTTTCTTTTCGATGGTTGGAAGGTTCTTTTCATTTCTTAAAATCTTATATATATTGCGCTTTACGTTAATTTTTATCTCAAAAGCGCGGCAAAGATACAAAGAGTTTTAATTCTGACAAGGCGGTTTTGGAAAAAAACTTAACAATTATGCATACTTTTTAACAATTTAAAAATGTATTTTTACAAAAAAATAAAAATAATATGCAATTTAATAAACCAATGCTAAAAGAAGGCTCATTGGAGGGGCATATAATCGTTGTGACAGGTGGTGGAAGCGGACTTGGGAAATCAATGACTACATATTTTTTAGAACTTGGAGCCAAGGTGGTAATTACTTCGAGAAACCTTGAAAAATTGGAATCGGTAAAGTTAGAGTTAGAGGAAAAAACAGGCGGAAAAGTTTTACCCATTCAGTGTGATGTTCGTCATTATGACCAGGTGGAAGCCATGTTGGCCGCAACGCTAAAAGAATTTGGAAAAGTGGATGGTTTATTGAATAATGCAGCAGGAAATTTTATTAGTCCTACAGAGAGGTTATCATCTAATGCATTTGACACTATTATTGATATTGTTTTGAAAGGTACCAAAAACTGTACACTAGCCTTCGGAAAACATTGGATTGATATCAAACAAAAAAAAGCAACTGTTTTAAATATTGTAACAACTTATGCATGGACAGGATCGGCTTATGTGGTTCCTTCTGCAACGGCCAAGGCCGGTGTATTGGCATTGACACGTTCATTGGCAGTGGAATGGGCAAAATATGGAATAAGATTTAACGCAATTGCACCGGGACCGTTTCCAACAAAAGGAGCATGGGATAGATTATTACCCGGCGACTTAAAGGAAAAATTTGATATGAAAAAGAAAATACCCTTACGTCGATTGGGTGAACATCAGGAATTGGCAAATTTAGCGGCATATTTAATGTCTGATTTCTCGTCGTATATCAATGGTGAAGTTGTTACCATTGATGGAGGTGAATGGTTGCAGGGTGCAGGTCAGTTTAATATGCTGGAACAAGTTCCTCAGGAAATGTGGGATATGTTGGAAATGATGATAAAAAGCAAGAAGCGAAAATAACAATATGTAAATAACAAATAAAATTCCAGATAGCTAATTTAGAAAAATTAATAAATCTTCAATTTTTAATCGAAAAGAATTCCTCGATCCCAAGAATTCGGGATGCCTCGGGCCTTCCTGTCGGCAGACAGAGTTTCCACTGAAATTGTCATTCTCGCGATCCCGATGGATATCGGGACGGGAATCTAAGTAAGAAATATTGATTTTTGACCAAAAAGGTCAAAGCTTGTGCTCAAATGATTGAGTATAAAACTATCGAAATGCCTCGTATGCTTGCATCAAGGATAGTAAGATTTAAAATATTTCTTTACTTTCAAATTGTGGACTGTTTGTTAAAAACTTCATTTTTAAAGCTCGCAAATAATTGTATTTTTACAGCGAGATAAATTCATCTATTTAATGGGAAAAATAATAGCTATTGCTAATCAAAAAGGAGGAGTTGGAAAAACAACAACTTCTGTTAATTTAGCCGCGTCACTAGGAGTTTTGGAACAAAAAGTACTATTAATTGACGCCGACCCGCAGGCCAATGCATCCTCAGGATTAGGAATAGACATAGAAACTGTCGAAATAAGCACATATCAGGTTTTAGAACATACCGTTTCAGCTAAAAACGCCATTGTAAATACAAGTTCTCCGAATGTTGATATTATTCCATCTCATATAGATTTAGTCGCTATTGAAATTGAATTGGTTGATAAAGAGTATAGAGAATATAAGTTGAAGGAAGCCCTATTAAAGGTAAAAGACAATTATGATTATATCATTATTGATTGTGCTCCTTCTTTAGGTTTGATAACTTTGAATGCCTTAACTTCGGCAGATTCTGTAATTATCCCGATTCAATGTGAGTATTACGCTTTAGAAGGATTAGGTAAGTTGTTAAATACAATAAAAAGTATTCAAAAGATACACAATCCGGAATTGGATATTGAAGGATTGCTTCTAACCATGTATGATTCCCGATTGAGACTTTCGAATCAGGTAGTTGCCGAAGTAAAAAAGCATTTTCATAATATGGTTTTTAAAACTATCATACAAAGAAATATACGTTTGGGAGAGGCACCAAGTCATGGTGAGAGTATCATTGCCTATGATGCTACGAGCAAAGGAGCCATTAATTATATTAATTTGGCACATGAAATTATAAAAAAGAATTCAAATGGCTAAAGCAATTAAAAAACAAGCTTTGGGTAGAGGCCTATCCGCACTTTTAAAAGATACCCATGAAGATATAGTTTCGGTAAAAGATAAAAATGCCGATAAACTGGTAGGAAATATTATTGAAATTGACTTAAATGCTATCATTGAAAACCCCTATCAGCCTCGAACAAATTTCAATGAAGAATCGCTTCGGGAATTAGCCAATTCAATTAAAGAACTCGGTGTTATTCAGCCAATTACAGTAAGAAAATTGGAAGGGAATCAGTTTCAGCTTATATCGGGAGAACGCAGATTAAGAGCTTCAAAATCTATTGGATTAAAAGCTATTCCTGCTTATATTCGAATTGCCAATGATCGGGAAATGCTGGAAATGGCATTGGTCGAAAATATCCAAAGAAAAGATCTGGATCCTATTGAAATAGCACTTTCCTATCGACAATTGATCGAAGAAATAAAGTTGACTCAAGAAGAATTGAGTATTCGCATTGGCAAAAATCGATCTACCGTTACTAATTTTTTGCGATTGTTAAAATTAGATCCCATAATTCAAACTGGAATTCGCGATGGGTTTTTGACCATGGGTCATGGAAGGGCTTTGATCAATGTATACGAATTGAACGACCAATTAGAAATTTATAAGAAAATTTTAAAAGATCAATTATCAGTTCGCCAGACCGAACAACTTGTAAAAAATGTTCGTGAAGGTAAATCCTTGAATAAATCAAATATCCATCCTAAAGAAATTCCTAAATTTATAAAAAAAGGGCTTAAAGAGATCAGTACTTATCTCGGACATAAAGTGGAAATTAAAGTGTCTGGAAAAGGGAAAGGAAAAATCATTATTCCGTTCCATTCTGAAGAAGACTTTTTGCGCCTTAAAAAATTATTGGAATAAATGTTTGGAAAAATATTCTATAGCGTTTTAATTTATTTATTTGTTTTGAATTCTTGCTTTGGACAAGAAGAAGATGGTAATTTAAGAGTCTCCAGTGAAATCATAATGGGTGATGATAAAATCGATCCACTTGCACCGGCCAGAGCAGCATTTTATTCGGCAGTATTACCCGGTCTTGGTCAAGCATATAATAAAAAATATTGGAAGGTACCTATAGTTTGGGCAGGGATAGGAACCGGAGTTTATTTTTATATGAACAATAAAGATTTATATGAAAGGTATCAAACAGCATACAAACTGAGAATTTCCGGTCGTGATGATGAATTTAATGGAGAAGATGGAAACCCAAATGTTTCTACAGACGGACTGATCCGAGCCCAAAAAACAATAAAAAAAAATATGGATTTGTCAATATTTGTTACCTTGGCATTGTATGGCCTCAATATTATTGAAGCCAATGTAGACGCACATTTAGATGATAGAGCTTTCAGTCGAGATTTGTCTTTTAGGCCTTCTTTTTATATAGATCCGATCAATAATCAATTTATTACAGGGATTAATTTAAAATACAATTTTTAATAATTTAAAACAGAGAGTTTAATTCAATGAATAAACTTCAATAACAAACAGATGAAAATAGCATTACTAGGCTACGGTAAAATGGGGAAGGCAATTGAAAAAATTGCAGTTGATAGAGGGCACGAAATCGTATTAAAAATAGATATTGATCAAAAGAACTATGATTTTTCTGAAGTTGAAGTAGCCATTGATTTTAGTGATCCATCTGCCGCATTTCAGAATATACATATATGTATTGAAAATGGAATTCCTGTTGTTTCCGGAACTACAGGTTGGCTTTCCAGATACAATGAAATAGTTGATTTTTGTAAAGAAAAAAATGGTTCCTTTATTTACGCATCTAATTTTAGTGTTGGGGTTAATTTATTTTTTAATCTGAATGAATATTTATCTAAAATAATGAAGAAAATTAAGGGTTATCATGTTGAAATAGAGGAGATACACCATATTCATAAATTGGATGCTCCAAGTGGTACGGCAATCACTTTGACAGAGCCAATAATTGAAAATACAAATAAAAGTCAATGGAAATTGGAGAAAGAATCAGAGAGTGATTTGTTGATTAAAGTTAAAAGAGAAGGAGAAGTTCCGGGAACCCATACGGTTACATACAAATCTGAAGTAGATTTGATTGAGATTAAACATACGGCTATAAATAGAGATGGGTTTGCTCTGGGCGCCGTAGTTGCAGCAGAATGGTTAATAGGTAAAAAAGGGATTTTCTCTATGAAAGATGTTTTGAGTATTTAATCCTCCTTCGGGTTCACTTCGGCAGCCGAGAAGATATGGTTTACCTGACTGTAGTCTGGTCCTGTGTTCGCCTTAGGCGGATTAAAAAATCAGGATGTTTGCTAGAAAACTCTAAATGAATGCCTCGTGTAATTGAGTTGAGGTAGTTTATTTAAAATAATGCTTAAAATTAGTAACAAAGCATTTAATTTGTTGACTTATTAAAAAAGTAAATTAAAAAATTCAGTAAAAAATATTGTTATGACATTAAATCAGTGGTTTTTATTTTTTTTAGCGATTCAAGTAATACATTTTTTGGGAACTTGGAAATTATACGTAAAAGCAGGAAGAAAAGCTTGGGAAGCAATTATACCCATATATAATAGCATTGTTTTGATGCAAATAATAAATCGCCCAAAATGGTGGGTAATTTTATTATTTATTCCAATTATAAATTTATTGATGTTCCCAATTCTTTGGGTAGAAACTATAAGAAGTTTTGGTAAAAACACGAATAAAGATACCGCACTTGTACTGGCTACATTAGGATTTTATATTTTCTATGTCAACTATATGGAAGATGTGAAATATATAGAAGACAGAAGTTTAAAGCCCAGAACTGGAGCAGGAGAGTGGGTTAGTTCAATTGCATTCGCTATTATAGCAGCAACTCTGGTACACACATATTTTATGCAACCTTATACCATACCCACATCATCATTAGAAAAATCATTGCTGATTGGAGATTTTTTATTTGTAAGTAAGTTTCATTATGGAGCAAGAGTGCCCATGACTACTGTTGCAGCGCCTATGGTTCATGATACAATACCTGCAATCCCAATTCCTTTTACAGGAATAAATCTTACTAAAAAGTTTCGTTCTTATCTGAATAAACCACAACTTCCGTATTTTAGAATTCCCGGATTTCAAAAAATAAAACAAAATGATATTGTTGTTTTTAGCTGGCCGGTAGATACGGTTGAACAGTTTTTTAGAAAAACAAACAGAAAAATAAGAAAGCCAATCGATAAAAAATCAAATTATGTAAAGCGATGTGTTGGCCTGCCAGGTGATTCTTTAGAAATTAGAAATGGTTATGTTTATATTAACGGAAAGAAGAATCAATTACCGGATAGAGCCAAATTACAATTTTATTATGAGGTAAAAACCGATGGAGCGACTATTAGTGCCAGTACAATTAAAAACAGGTATCATTCAAGAGAATGGGGTAGAGTTCAAGGTGGAAATTATATATTGAACTTAGCCAGTGAAGATGCTGCAAAGTTAAAGAATAATCCCTCAGTAAAAAGTATCAAAAGACAAATTTCTCCAAAAGGTAAAATCGAAAAAGTGTTTGCCAATGCTGGAAACAAAGATAATTTCGGACCTATATATATTCCTGAAAAAGGTAAAACAGTTGCCTTGAATACAAAAAGCTTACCCTATTATAAGCAAATTATTGTGGAGTATGAAAAAAATGATTTGCAAGTTAAGGGAGATCAAATTTTTATCAATGGCAAACTTGTAAGCGACTATACTTTTCAGCAAGATTACTATTGGATGATGGGAGATAACCGGCACAATTCTGAAGATTCTCGCTATTGGGGTTATGTACCCTTTGATCATGTAGTAGGTAAACCTGTTTTTATTTGGATGAGTTGGAATTCTGACGGAAAAGGATTAGAGAAAATCAGATGGGAAAGGTTATTCACTACTGTCCATGGAAGCGGAAAACCCATATCGTTTTTTTATTATTTTCTAGGTGTAATAGCTTTACTTTACGGATATAGTATGTATAAAAAGCGTAAAGCCGGCGCTTAGAAATCTTGAAGTAATGTTGTTACATCCGGCATATTTTGCTCCAATTATTCAATATGTTGTTCAAGTAAATTCTGAAAATTTACAGTTTGAAATTGAAGATAATTATCAAAAGC
>Ga0114949_10003303_pt1 | contig 10227 bp, 10 predicted proteins | sample N074metaG_FD_83505 | JGI IMG/M metagenome (GOLD analysis project Ga0114949, IMG submission 83505) | Deep subsurface microbial communities from Kermadec Trench to uncover new lineages of life (NeLLi) - N074 metaG | ecosystem: Environmental > Aquatic > Marine > Ocean trench > Sediment | place... | reverse complement strand
GACACCAATCCCGGCAAGGAGCGCAAAGAGTACGTCGACGCAATCAAGGAAGACGTTCGATGGCTGGGATTCGACTGGGAAGATCGCCTGACGCATGCGTCCGATTATTTCGATCAGCTGTACGAGGCTGCGGAGAAGCTGATCAAAATGTGCAAGGCTTATGTTGACAGCCTGAGCGCCGAAAAAATACGTGAGTATCGCGGCTCGTTTACCGATCCCGGAAAAGACAGCCCGTTCCGGGAGCGCAGTGTCGTGGAAAATCTCGATCTGTTTCGACGCATGCGCGATGGTGAGTTTGCCGACGGCGAGCACGTCTTGCGCGCCAGGATCGACATGGGGTCTGACAATATGAACATGCGTGATCCGCCGCTGTATCGGATCAGGCACGTCAGTCATCAGAATACCGGCGACAAGTGGAACATTTATCCGATGTACGACTTCGCCCATGGCTTGTCCGATGCATTCGAAGGAATTACACATTCGCTTTGTACGCTTGAATTCGAAGATCATCGCGAACTGTATGACTGGTTTCTCGAGCAGCTCGAGCCGTCGCACCGGCCACAACAGATAGAATTTTCCCGGCTAAACCTCGCTTATGCGCTGACCAGCAAGCGCAAGCTCAAGCAGTTGGTCGAAGACGGCATCGTTAGCGGCTGGGACGATCCGCGCCTCGCTACACTGGCTGGCATGCGCCGCCGCGGCTATCCACCGGCCGCACTGCGAGACTTCATACAAAGAGTCGGCGTTACCAAGAAAGACAATCTCATCGAGATGGGCGTACTTGAGAATAGTGTGCGCGAGCATTTCGATCATGCTGCGGAACGTCGCATGGCCGTATTGCGGCCATTGAAAATCGTGCTGTGCAATTATCCTGAGGGAGAAACCGGGATGATGACGGCACAGAACCACCCGAATCGTGAGGAACTCGGTACGCGGGAATTGCCATTCGGCCGCGAGATCTACATCGAGCGCACTGACTTCATGGAGGAAGCGCCCAGGAAGTTTTTTCGCCTGAAACCAGGCGGCGAAGTCCGGTTGAGATTCGCATATATTATTAGTTGTGATGAAGTGATCAAAGATGAATCGGGTGAGATCATTGAATTACATTGCACCTACGATCCCGAAACGCGCAGCGGGAGTGCGGCGAGCGGTCGAAAAGTCAAAGGCACGATCCATTGGGTCTCGGTCGAGCGCGCGGTGCCTGCGGAGGTCCGCTTGTATGATCGGCTGTTCAAAGCGCCTGACCCGGGAAGCAACGAAAATTTTCTCGAAGACCTGAACCCGGATTCGCTCGAGGTCGTCGATGCGATGCTGGAACCATCACTCGGTGACGTTCCGGCCGCTAGTGCGTTCCAGTTTGAGAGGCTCGGCTATTTCAGCACTGACCCGATTGATCACACGCCGGATAAACCGGTGTTTAATCGGGTGGTGACGCTAAGAGATTCATGGGCCAAAATAGAAAAAAATGCGCTAATGGCTCGTAGGAACTCGCCCTAGCGAGCGACAAACATTAGAGGCATGTTTGAAAAACATGCCTCTAATGTTTGCTAACGGTGAATCAACCACTCCCCATAAACGAGGATCGCCCGGTCACCGCTCTCGCCGCCATGCGCTCCGCGATATACCGACATCCATGTCCAAAAGGCCGGGCTCCTACGGCAATTCTTTGTCCGTAACCACCACCGGCGCTCCGCGCTCCGAACCCAGGCCGTCTGCGGCACTGCCCTCGGCGCGTGCGATTTCGATGACACCAAATGAATTGATGAGCGCCAGGTAATTTCCTGGTTTGACGCGACCATAGGTCGGCTTGATATCAAAATCGTGGCCGGCAAGCCGCACGATGGGTTCCTTGAAGTCCTGAATCAAGCTGCCGTCAATGTTGCTGATCAGATTGCCGAATGTATCGATAGTGACCACGACGCCACTCACGCGATCCGACATCACCTCCGGATCCTCGAGCCATCCGGGTGTCCAGTCCGCGGTTTCATTGCCTACATCGGCAGGCTGTAATCGGCCAGCAGCAAATTCGGCCGCCAACGGCGCGAAGATGTCGCGCCCATGAAATGTCAGGCTCGGTGCACCCAGGCCCAGCTTCTGTAGGCTGTCGTTTTCCAGTTTGAAAATCCTGCCAGCGTCTTCGAGCAATGGCGCCAGCAAGCCATTGTCGGGCGCCAGGAAAATGTGCCCGTCGTGCTCGACCAGCAGAATGTCCCGGTCGGTGCCGACGCCCGGGTCGACGATGGCGACGTGCACGGTACCTGGCGGGAAGTACGGGTACGAACGGTGGATCCAGAAACCTGCCTCGGGCGGCCAATGCGCCGGAATGTCGTGCGCGAGGTCGACTACGGAGGCTTCGCGAAATCGTGTGAGAATCACGCCTTTCATGACAGCAGCGAACGGGCCTTTGTGGCCGAAATCGGTGGTAATCGTGATTACGCCGGAGGGTTGCCAGTCAGTCATTGCCGTCAAATCATGTGGATAGTTGTACGTAGCGGTCGAGGTGATAGTCAGCATTGCCGAACAACAGGTCGATCGCCGTCATGCGCTTGAAGTAGTGAGAAATGTCGAGTTCCCAGGTCACGCCCATCCCGCCGTGAATCTGTACCGCTTCTCGTGCGACATTTATTCCCGCGGTGCCGATCTGGTACTTCATGGCGCTGATGGCTTGCTGTTGTTCTTCACTGTCCGCTGTATTAAGCATGACCGCCCACATCAACAGTGACTGACTTTGTTCGCAGGCCATCAACGATTCAACCATCCGATGTTGCAACGCCTGGAAGCTGCCGATCGGCACGCCGAATTGCACCCGGTTTTTCGAATACTCGACAGTCTTTTCATGCATCGTGCGCATAATGCCGACGGCTTCCGCGCATACGGCCAGTGTGGCCTCGTCCACGACGTCCTGCAGCGTCTTGAATCCTTGGCCAATTTCTCCGAGAACCGCGCCGGCCTCAACCTTGACGTCGGTCAATGTAATTTCGGCAGCCTGTTGCGCATCAACGGTTTGGTACGCTCGACGCTCGATGCCGGCCGAGTCTGCCGGTATGGCAAACAGGGTGATGCCATCCTCAGCCACCTGCTCGCCCGACGTTCTCGCGGGAATAATTATGATTTCTGCGTTGCCGCCGTTTAGCACACAGGTCTTGGTGCCGTTCAGGACAAAACCCTTGCCGTTACTCTTCGCGGCGGTTTTTATGTCGGCGATATTGAAGCGCCCCTGCGGCTCAGCGAACGCCAGCGCGGCCTGTAAATTGCCCTCGATCAACGGCGCGAGCCACTGCGATTTTTGCCCGGCGTTTGCCGAGCGTCGCAAGATGCCACCGGCAAGTACCACGTTCGCAAGATAGGGTTCAACAAGAAGTCCGCGACCGAACTGCTCCATCATCAGCATCAGCTCGACCGGGCCTCCGCCCAGTCCGCCGTCGTCTTCGGCAAATGGTACTGCCGTCCAACCCAGTTCGGCGAAAGTCTGCCAGAGTTCCAGGCTGTACCCATTATCACTTTCAGCTATTTTTTGCCGCCGCTCGAAATCATAGTCGTTCTCCATGAACTTCGAGACGCTGTCGGCGAGCAATGATTGCTCTTCGCTGATTGAAAAATCCATTCGCTATTTCCTACAGGCCGAGCACATGCTTGGCGATGATGTTCTTTTGAATCTCGTTCGATCCGGCGTAAATCGTTGCCTTGCGATTATTGAAGTAGCGAAGCGATGATTTCGTTTCCGCCCCGTGACCAATGCGGTCTTCATCCGGAAAATCGACGACGTACTGCTCTGGCACGAACGGCAGGGCGTAGTACCCGGCAGCCTCGACAAACAGGGCGTCGAGCGATTGCTGCACTTCGGTGCCCTTGATCTTGAGAATCGACGATTCCGGACCTGGCGCCTTGCCGGTTGCGACGGCGGCGAGCGTGCGGAGATCGGTGTATTCCAGCGCTTTGAGTTCGATTTCGGTCGCCGCGAGCTTGCGTGCGAAATTTCGGTCACTCATGAGAGGTGCACCGCCATGAATGGACCGGGCCGTTTTCTCTTTCAATCTATTGAGCCGATATTTGGACCTGGCGACGCCAGCTGTGTTGGTCCGCTCGTGCTGCAATAATACTTTGCCGTAGGTCCAGCCTTTGCCTTCCTCGCCGACCAGATTTTCGACCGGCACCCTGACATCGTCGAAATGGACTTCGTTCACCTCACGATCGCCTTCAATGGTGATAATCGGCTTGACCGAGACGCCTGGCGTGCTCATATCGATGAGGAGAAAGCTGATACCCTCCTGACGCCTGGCAACATCACTACTCGTGCGCACGAGACAAAAGATCCAGTCAGCCAAATGTCCGAGCGTGGTCCATGTCTTGGTGCCATTGACGATATAGTGATCACCGTCGCGATCGGCTTTCGTCTTGAGCGATGCGAGATCCGAGCCCGAGCCAGGCTCAGAGTATCCCTGGCACCACCAGACATTGCTTGCCAGGATATCGGGCAGGAAGCGTTGCTTTTGTTGTTCTGATCCGAACGTGTAAATGACTGGCGCTACCATCCCAACACCGAACGGGATGATGGCAGGCGCATTTGCCGCAGCCATCTCATTGGCGAAAAGATATTTCTGGATGGAGGTCCAGCCGGTGCCGCCATATTCCTCCGGCCAGTTCACCGCGAACCAACCCTGTTCATAAAGTATCTTCTGCCAGCGAATCGTATCTTCACGACTCAGCGCGACACCCTGGTCCTGTTTGTCGCGAAGGTCAGCTGGATATTTCTCGGCGAGGAATTTTCTGACTTCGTCGCGGAACGCGATTTCGTCGTCGGTAAGGTCTAGATTCATAGTCTCGCCTGAAGCAATTTCGGGTGGGGTCGGACAGCAGCCCTCGACGCTTAAGTGCCTGTTGTAAGCAAATGATGTTGCAGGTTAACATCACCGCCCCTGGCGGAGCTCAAGGCGGTGGAAACGCGGGCAGCAGTATAGCGGGCGATGTTGCGCCGCACCAGAGCGTAGTGTAAGTGTCCGGCTTACGGTTTAACCAGAGAGGCACGCTCACATGTATTTCACTGCGCTTGCGTTCATTGCAGCCGCGTTCCTCTATGCATCCGTCGGTTTTGGCGGGGGCTCGACTTATACGGCGATCCTGATCGAATCGGGACTGTACTGGGAACTCGTGCCGCCGGTTTCGCTGGTATGCAACCTGGTCGTAGTTTCGGGCGGTGTTTATCATTTCGCGAAGGCGGGGCATCTGAATCTGCGCTTCGCGGCCCCGTTGATTGTCACCTCTGTGCCGGCCGCATTCCTGGGTGGTTACCTGCGGCTCGACGAATCCAGTTTCCTGCAGATTTTAGGGCTGGCACTATTAGTTTCCGGGTTTTTGCTGCTTCAGGACCGGCAGTGGCGTAAAGCGCGTGAATTCGCCCCGCGGACCGGCACGCTGATCAGTCTCGGACTTGGTCTGTTGCTCGGGGGGCTGGCAGGAATAACCGGAATTGGCGGCGGCATTTACCTGGCGCCGATCCTGCACCTCACTCGTCTTGCAGCGGCAAAAACCGTGGCGGCAACTTGTTCGCTGTTCATTCTGGTCAATTCCTTGAGCGGACTCGCCGGGCAACTCCTGAAGCTTGGTGACAGCGCCGGAGAATTGCTCGATGTTGCTTACCTGGTGCTGCCGTTGGCGGTCCTGATCGGCGGCCAGCTTGGCAGTCGCGCTGGCGCCAACTGGTTCAAGGCCTCACATATACGGCGGCTCACCGGCCTGGTCATCCTGGTCGTTTCAGTGCGGCTGCTGTGGCTTTCCTGATGCTAACGGTTGCTTACACGCGACCGCATATTCGGGCAGAATGGCGGGATGGATTCCGTATCCACAACCGGACATAACATAACGCAGGAAAATCCTGAGGTCAGGGATGCCTTCGGGCGGCCGTTGCAGGACCTGCGGATATCGCTGCTGGACCGATGTAATTTCCGCTGTCCGTACTGCATGCCGGAAGCGGAATTCAACGAGGATTACCAGTTCCTGACCCGGCATCAGCGGCTCAGCCACGACGAGATCTTCAGAATCGCCGCGATTGCGGTCGGTCTTGGCGTCAGCAAGCTCAGGTTAACCGGTGGCGAACCACTGCTGGACAAGAGAGTCGCCGGCCTGATTGCGCAATTGAGCAAACTACAGGGTGTCGATGATCTGGCGCTGACGACCAACGGCGTCCTGCTTCCACCTGTCGCTCAGTCACTCGCAGATGCGGGCCTCCACCGTGTAACCATCAGTCTCGACAGTATGGACGAGGATGTATTCAGGCGCATGAGCGGCAACCGTGGCGAATTGTCCAAAGTCCTCGAGGGCATCGAGGCGGCAGAGAAGGCTGGCCTGACGCCGATCAAGATCAACGTCGTCGTGCAACGCGGTGTGAATGATCATACGGTGCTGGATGTGCTGCAACACTTCCGCGGCAGCGGACATATCGTGCGGCTGATCGAATACATGGATGTTGGCAATCGCAATGGCTGGAAGATGGAGCAGGTAGTGCCGTCGCTGGACTTGTTGAAAATGATTCAGGCGCGCTGGCCACTGCGTGCCGTCGGCCGTAATTATCCCGGTGAAGTCGCCAGTCGTTATTGTTACCTGGACGGTCAAGGTGAAGTCGGATTCATTTCCTCGGTGACCGAACCATTCTGCGGCGCTTGCAGCAGAGCGAGACTGTCGGCCGATGGCACTTTATATACTTGCCTGTTCGCGACGGCAGGCCTAAGCCTTAAGGAACCGCTCAGAAAAGGCGCCAGCGATGCTGAACTTGCAGATATCCTGAAGAACGTCTGGATTCAGCGAAAAGACCGCTACAGCGAATTGCGGACACCGGAAGCGGCGGAAAAACCGCTGCTTAACAAAGTCGAAATGTACCGCATGGGTGGTTAGCAATGGGCAAGCTGAGCCATATCGATGAAGGCAATCGGCCAACCATGGTCGATGTCAGTCACAAGAAAGCGACCGATCGGACCGCGCATGCGCGGACCATGGTCGAGTTTCCGGCCGACGTCGCCAGCCGATTTTCTGGTGGAGACATCGAAACCGCCAAAGGACCGGTGTTCTCAACGGCGATTGTTGCGGGCGTCATGGCAGCAAAGCGCACGCACGAACTGATTCCGTTTTGTCACCCGCTGAGCCTGGATAATTGCAAGATTACGATTGAGATGGATGAGAAAAAGCGCGTCGTCATCGATTGTTACTGCAAGGTGCATCATCGAACCGGCGTTGAGATGGAGGCGCTCACCGGCGCGTCCGTTGCGGCCCTGACCGTTTACGATATGTGTAAAGCGCTTTCGCACAAGATGACGATTGGCCAGACGCGCCTGATTTCGAAGTCAGGCGGCAAGCGGGACTATCACGATGACAGCGCCTGAAGCAGTATGGGGGCTGGTCCTCGCCGGTGGCAAAAGCAGGCGGATGGGTAGCGACAAAGCGCTGCTGTTGCAGGATGGCGAGACACAGTTAAGTCGTGCGGTCGGTTTGCTGGCAGAACACGTGGATCGGGTATTCGTATCGACTCGTGCCGATCAGGCCGGCGACGCTGAACGCAGAAAATTCGAACAAATCGTGGACCGGTATGAAGATATGGGCCCGGTTGCAGGCATCCTGTCGGCAATGGATTCGAACCCAGAGGTCAGCTGGCTGATTCTTGCCTGCGATCTGCCGAACATCGACAGAGCGACTCTCGCCTGCCTCCTTGAGCAATGTTCAGCGGAGCATCTCGTTACGGCATATGAAAGTATTCATGACGGCCTGCCCGAACCCTTGTGCGCGATCTACCGACCTGATGCCCGGGCCATGATTGACGGCTTCGTCGAGCAGGGAATCATTTGCCCGCGAAAGATGCTGATCAAATCGGATACGCAGTTGCTGGCGCAACCCAATCCCGGCGCGTTGCACAACATCAACTCGCCGGAAGATCTCGCTGGCACCGGGATTGACGCCGCGCTGTGAACAAGACGATTACCGTTCGTTATTTTGCAGGATTCCGTGAGCATGCCGGCGTGGGTGAGGAAACCGTCAGCGTGCCCGCGGCGACCGCAGGCGACGTGTACGAGTTACTCAAAGACAGGCACGGTTCCGAAGAGCCGCTCGGACACTGCAAAGTCGCCATCAACGACGAAATGGTTGACTGGAACACGGAAGTTGTCGATGGCGACACCGTGCTGCTGTTTCCACCGGTCGCCGGAGGCTGATCCGATGCGCATTTGTAACAGCCCGATCGATCCGGACAAGTTGCGGCAATTACTCACCGATGATGCTGCCGGCGGCTTCGTTGCATTCGAAGGCTGGGTGCGCAATGAAAATGAGGGTCAGGGAGTGCTGCGGCTCGAGTACGAAGTCTACGCGCCACTCGCCGTCAAAGAAGGCGCGAAGATCATCGAGGAGGCCATGGCAAAATTTCCCATCTTGCGCGCCGATTGCGTGCACCGGGAAGGGCTCCTGGAAATCGGCGAATGCGCCGTTTGGGTTGGCGTGGCCTCTGCGCACAGAGACGAGGCATTTACGGCCTGCCGCTACATCATTAACGAGATAAAGCTTCGGCTGCCTGTCTGGAAAAAGGAGCACTACGTCAACGGCGATTCCGGCTGGGTGAACTGCGAGCGCTGCGCTGCGCACGCGCATCCGAAGAGAAAGCTAGCCGGCTAATTGACCGCTATCGCATAAACATCGTCCGCTGGGGCGGGCTCCTACAGGAGCGTCGTAGGAGCCCGCCCCAGCGGGCGCAGTTGAAAAGCCATGGATGGCTTTTCAACAGCTAATAAATCCCCGCCAAATCCTCCGGACGATCGATATCGAATGCTGCTTCCTCGCAGGCTATAGCCTGAACGCGATCCTTGTTTGCGTCGATAATCGGCCGCGCGCCACGATCGCCGCTCAATTGCATCAAGGCGTCGAAGTCGGCTTTTGGGAAAACGATTGGCGGCCCCAGCGTATCTTCGAAGGCACTGGCGACGATCGTTTGCGGTGATTCGGCCCAGGCGTTAACCAGGTTCGTGAGGTGTTCCGTGGTGACGAGCGGCAGATCCGCCAGCATCAACAGTATCGCGTCGGCGCTCTCTGCAACGGCACGTACACCGCAGGCGATAGAGCTCGCCAGCCCCTGCTCATAGTCAGTGTTAATGACGAAATAACCGGCCAGCGGCGCGCATGTATCGGCGACCTTTTGCCAGTCCTTGCCGATCACCAGGACAGTCAGTTCACCACAAACCGTTTCGGCTTTGCGCACTGTGCCGGCGGCAAGCGACACACCCTCAAATTTTTCGAGTTGTTTCGTGCGCCCGAAACGAGTGGATGATCCGGCGGCGAGTACAACGGCGAAAATAGCGCTTTGCGACATGGTTTAGATACACTCTTACCAGCGTTCGAGTATAGGGTTCATACTCACTACCGCAAGCACCGGGAGATCAAATTAGTTCATGGGATTCAGGGCGGAAGCACTTGAGCATCCGGACAAGCCGGCGATCGTCATGGTCGAGAGTGGTGAGACTGTCTCCTACGCCGAATTGTCGGACGGTGCGGATCAATACGCGAATTATTTCCGGCTGCTCGGATTTGAAGCCGGCGATAGCATTGCATTCACGCTCGACAACTGCCCCGAATTTTACGCAATCTGCGAGCTGTACGATATTAGTGCCGACTCGATTTACCTGTCCCCGGCGCCGCTTTATCACGCCGCGCCATTACGCTTTAACCTCGCGATTCTGTCGCGCGGTGGAACCTCGGTGATCATGCGTAGATTTGAACCTGTCGCCGCGCTGGAGGCAATCGAGAAATATCATTGCACTCACTCGAAATGGGTGCCGACCATGTTCATCAGAATGCTCAAGCTGCCGGAGACTGCGCGGCAACAGCATGATGTGTCCAGCATGCAGGTCGCGATTCACGCGGCGGCACCGTGTCCGATAGCGGTCAAGGAACGCATGATCGAGTGGTGGGGCCCTGTTATCAACGAGTATTACGCCGGCACCGAGGGCAGCGGGTTTTGTGCGGTCGCCAGCAAGGATTGGCTCGAACACAAAGGTACAGTCGGGCGTCCGTTGTTCGGTGCGGTGCACATCGTCGGTGACGATGGCAATGAGATGGGTGCAGGCCGGATCGGGACGATCTATTTCTCGGGTGGTACTGATTTCGAGTACCTCAATGATCCGGACAAGACGCTGACCGCATACAATGCGCAAGGCTGGAGTACCCTCGGCGATGTCGGCTACCTGGACGATGAGGGTT
>Ga0114949_10003302_pt1 | contig 10228 bp, 9 predicted proteins | sample N074metaG_FD_83505 | JGI IMG/M metagenome (GOLD analysis project Ga0114949, IMG submission 83505) | Deep subsurface microbial communities from Kermadec Trench to uncover new lineages of life (NeLLi) - N074 metaG | ecosystem: Environmental > Aquatic > Marine > Ocean trench > Sediment | place... | reverse complement strand
TTCGGCAATTGCCGGTACACCCGAATCATTAAGTGCAAGCGCATATAATAACATTTCGGCACTCAGGTTATCACTTTCTTTATTAATGTTAGTCAGAACTGTGTCTATAGACCTTTTAATAGAACTAAGATAAACAGAATTGTCAGGGAGATTTTTTATTTTAATATCACCTTTTACCTCTACCCCATTATCTTCCAAATGCTCTTTGAACAACGTTAAAAAATATTTATCCGGCTCAAGTAAATTTAGTTTTTCAGAATGTTCGGATGAATCAATTATTACTCCTTGCCGTACTTTTCCGCTAACAATAATAGTGTTCTTGTCATTCTGCCAGTCTCTTGTTATCTCCAAATCATTAGGTTCCGGGGATGCAACTGTTTTACAATTATTTGCTATTGTTAAGTAAGCTGTATTTGGGTCGAGAGTGATTAAAGCTGCCGAATCAACTTCACCCCCATCAACAAAAACCACAATTGCGTTATCGTTTATATTTAACGCACTTAAATAAGGCGCACCGGGATCAGGGTCATCATCCCACATCCATCCCCTGCCCCAATAAATTGAGTCTTTAACTGATGTATCTGCATAGAGATTTTTAGTGATATACTTTATACCAAGTGAATTAATAATACTAACTAATGAATCGATGTTATCGATTGTAAAGTCAGGATCGAGACCGCCTACAATAAAAAGATCACCATACAAAGTTGCACTTTCTATCACGCCGGTGTGATAAAGCTCGGTTGTAAACTGATAATCTGTTCCAAGATAGAATAATGCCGCCGCAGTAGTAAGCAATTTCATAGTTGATGCAGGATGCAGCAGCAATTTATTATTGTGCTCATAAAGGCTTATACCATCTGTCAGATCATAAATTTCAATTGCAATTTGTGAGTGCTCAAAAAATTCATCATCAACAATTTTATCTATATCATTTTTAAGTTTGATTAAGCCAGATTGGGCAATAAGATTTAAGGAGAAGCAAATTATTAAAAGAATAGACTTATTAGTCATGGATAAAATTATTAAAGTTCAATTGTCTTTACATAATGAGCAAGCTGAAACTTGCGTCTAAAGTTATATTAAAATTAAATATATGGTCTGGCTCTAAATTCTGCCCCAATTTTTTCCTCAACCGTTTTCCTTGCTTTTGCAATATCCACTTCATCAACAGACACAATTGTCATAATAACTTTTTCAACATAATTCTTCACATTTTTTGCAAAGGATACCATTTCGTTGAACATTCCAGTTTCAATACCCATAAGCTTAGCATATTGATTTGCATTAAATGAATTTAAGCTTATAGAAACTACATCAATCAAACCTTTGAATTCAGGGGCTATATTTCTTTTATTAATATGGCTGCCATGGCCATTTGTATTCAATCTGGTACGACCGCCATTATCTTTCACATATTTTGAAATTTCTTTTACAATATCCCACCTTATTGTTGGTTCGCCATAGCCGCAAAAAATTATTTCTTCATACTTAGTTGGATCACCTAATTCTTTAATATAAACTTCAGCATCCGGTTCTTCACTTCTTTCCATTCCAAGATTATAACCTTTTAAAACCGGATCACTTTTTCTTCTGCAGAAAGAGCAATGAGAATCACATCTGTTTGTAATATTTATGTATAAAGAATTCCCGATCTTATATGTAAAGGATGTGGGTGTTTTGCTTCCAATACCGAAAATCCTAAAAGCGTTAAAAGACGTAATTCGTCCTACATCAGCAACACTTAAATTATGTGCCTCTGCAACTTGTTCAGCAATAAATTTTACATTAGCAGGTTCATTCCTTTTGCCTCTGTATGGAACAGGAGTTAAAAATGGAGAGTCGGTTTCCAAAAGAATTTGATCAATTCTTATGTTCTTTAAAATTTCTCTAAGCTCATCTGCTTTTTTAAAGGTTATATTTCCTGTGAATGAGATCATGTAACCCATGTGCATTAACTCATATGCATCTTTTTGCGAGCCGTTGAAACAATGGAATTGTGCTTTCAATCCACTGCCGCAATAACTACCAATTATCTCCATCATATCTTCATCCGAATCCCTGTTATGCACAATTATCGGTAAGTCCAGTTTTAATGCAAGATCAATTTGAGATTTAAATGCTTCAATCTGTTTTTCCTTTGGTGAGTAGTCATAATAATAATCTAACCCAATTTCCCCAATTGCAACAATTTTATTGTGTCCTGCCAGAGATTCAATCTCTTCAACTAATGATGAATTCCACTCTTTAGTTTCCTGCGGATGAATTCCAACTGCACCATAGATCATATCATACTGTTCGGTAAGCTTTATAACTTTTTCAGCCGATTGTAAATCCGTTGCGGGTACAAGAATAAAATCAATTCCCGCTTCTTCAGCTCTTTGAATTACTTCTTCAAGATCATCTTCAAAATTCGGATAGAATAAATGTGCATGAGTATCAATTAACATAAATAGTGAATCTGATAGTATGATTAAAAAAATTATTCCACTTTCCCAACAACAATTGCAAGTTCTCTTTTTGAATTGGCTGCTTGCATTGTTATCTCTTCCTGATCGTTCGGTATAACCGCAATTAACCCGATGCCCATGTTAAAAACTTTACGCATCTCATCGCTGCTAATATTAGCAGTCTGCTGTATGAGTTTGAATACAGGTGGAACATCCCAGTTTCCCCAATGAATTTTGATATTCAATCCTTCCGGAATTATCCTTGTTGTATTTCCTACTATACCACCGCCTGTTATATGAGCAAATGCTTTTACATTTACAGTTAATAATAATTCCCGGATTAAATTAAGATATGATTTATGCACCCTTAACATTTCTTCTGCCAAAGTTCTGTTTAATTCATCAATATGTTCAGACAGTTTATATTTTTCTAACAATACTTTTCTTGCTAAAGAATATCCATTTGTGTGCAGACCATTTGAAAGAAATCCTATAAGAAGATCACCGGTTACAATATTACTTCCTGTAAGGATTGAATCTTTTTCAACAACACCAACAATTGTTCCGGAAATATCATAATCATTCTCTTTATAAATGCCGGGCATTTCCGCAGTTTCACCGCCGATCAGTACACAATCATTCTCATTGCAGGCAATTGAAAATCCCTTAACAATTTCCGTCGCTACATTCTGTTTAAGTTTCCCGAATGCCATATAATCTAAAAAGAATAATGGTTCGGCACCGCTAACTGCAATATCATTTACACAATGATTTACAAGGTCCTGTCCAATCGTGTCATGCTTTCCTGCTTCGATGGCAATTTTTAATTTTGTTCCAACACCATCTGTACTTGAAACGAGTACAGGTATTTTATATTTATCTGAATCAAACTGAAATAATCCACTGAAATGCCTAATATCATAAAGGACATTTGAATTGTAAGTTGATTTAACATATTTCTTAATTCCACCCAATGTTTCTTCAGCCTTCGAAATATCAACACCGGATGCTTTATAAGTATCATTCAAAAGATTCTCCAAAATCCTTTTTATTTTTACTAATTTTCAATAAAAATTTACCACTTATTATTTTCTTAATCAAAAAGAATATACTTAAAGGTATTGTAAATACTTGTAGCTTGAATCATTTCGTAACAATTTTCATCATACACCGGATTAAGTAATTGGATATAAATCTATCAGGTAAATGTGTTTGGACAAAAATATTAAGATGATTTTAATATATTTGCACACTCATAATTTTAAAACATAGTGATTATATGAAACATAACGAAGAAAACTTAAACGAAAGAGAAAAAAACATTCTTCGATCGGTGATTCAGCAATTTATTCTTACTGCCTCGCCCGTAGGTTCCCGCAATATTGCAAAAAAGTACGAGATGGGAATTTCACCGGCAACTGTTAGAAATATTATGGCAGATCTAGAGGAATCCGGATATATAAATCGTCCGCACACTTCAGCTGGCAGAATGCCAACGGATAAGGGCTACAGATATTATGTTGATTCCTTAATGGAATTAAAGCGAATAAAAAAATCGGAGAAAGGATTAATTGCAAAATCACTTAAAAAAGAAGTTACTGATACTGAACAGGTATTCAAGGTTGCCTCTTCGTTGTTAAGCACAATAACGAACCAATTAGCTTGCGTTACCTATCCCAATATAGATTCGGGAATTTTTGAAAAGTTACAAATAATAAGTTTAACATCTACAAAATTGATGGTTGTTATCAGTATAAAATCAGGTCTTGTAAAAACAATTACACTCGAAATAAACAGTGATATAAAACAATCCCAGTTAGAAACTGTTCAGAATTTGCTTAATGAACGATTGTCAGGATTAAGATTCAGCGATATTCGTAAAACACTAAAAGATCGTCTTAAAGACGTTGGAGAAAAGCAGAAGCCGGTAATACGTTTGTTTATCGATTCGGTTGATAAAATATTTAAAGAGGAGAGAATGACCGACAGGCTAATTATTACAGGCGCACGTAATATTATTAAGCAGCCTGAGTTTGAAACTCCGGAAAATTTTGAAAGTATAATTGAATTGATGGAAAATAAAGATATAATAATCCACATAATGGAAAAATCTAATGAAGCTGATACCGATGAAATTTTTATTTCAATTGGAAGTGAAAATGAAGATAAAAAAATGCAGAATTATAGTTTTATCAGCAAAGAATATAAATTTGGTGAATCAGTTGGAACTTTGGGAATTGTGGGACCAAAACGAATGGAATATTCAAGAGTTGTTGCAATAGTTGATTATATAGCAACGATGCTATCAGAGTTTATAAAAAACCCGGCTAAACAATTAGGAGAATAAATAAATATGAGTAAAAATAAAAAGGCTAAAAAGATGAAAGAAGTTGAAATAGAAGATGAAAAATCGAATGAAGAAATAATTGAAATCAGCAATGAAGAAAAAATAAATCAACTTGAAACGGAAGCTTTGGAATTTAAAGATAAACTATTAAGAAAAGCTGCAGAATTTGAAAATTATAAAAGAAGAACAGAAAATGATCAGATGAATTTGCTTACCTATGCAGCAGAATCTTTTATTAAAAAACTTTTACCGGTTGTAGATGATTTTGAAAGATCATTGCAACACATTGAAGATGCACAGGATATTGACGCAATTAAACAAGGCATCAAACTTATTTACGATAAATTAATGAAAGTTTTTCAGGAGCAGGGCGTCATAAAAATAGATTCTGTTGGAAAGCACTTTGATGTAGATTATCACGAGGCGTTAATGCAAAGAGCTGATGATTCTGTTGAATCGCATACTGTTCTTGATGAGCTTGAAAAAGGTTACACTTATAATGATAAAGTAATAAGACATACTAAAGTAATTGTAAGTGAGGAAAAAAGCAGTGCGGCGGAAGAAACAGAAAATGATGAACAAAGTTCAAATTAAGTCTAAAATTTTATGACAAAAAGAGATTATTACTCTGTTCTTAATGTTGATAGGAATGCCAGCAAAGAGGAGCTTAAAAAAGCGTATCGGAAACTTGCAATGATGTACCATCCTGATAGAAATCCCGATGATAAAGAAGCGGAGGAAAAGTTTAAAGAAGCTGCAGAAGCTTATGATGTCTTAAATAACGATGAGAAAAGAGCTAAGTATGATCGTTTTGGTCATGATGGGGTGAGAACCAGTGATTTCGGTTCTTCCGGATTTACTGATGTAAACGATATTTTTTCCCATTTCTCTGATATATTTGGTGGATCATCAATATTTGATGATATTTTTGGCGGAAGCACCCAGCGAGGCAGGAGGAGGGGTGCAGGCAGCCCGGGGGCAGATCTTCGTATTAATTTAAAACTAACTCTCGAAGAAATCGCTTCCGGTATAACAAAAAAAATCAGAATTAAAAAACAGGTTACCTGCAACCGCTGCAATGGTACCGGTGCTGATAAATCTACATCACTTAAAACCTGTCCGGTGTGTAACGGACTTGGAGAAGTGAAGTCGGTATCCCGTTCGGTCTTCGGTCAGTTTGTAAATATTACAACGTGCCACAACTGCGATGGTGAAGGAAGAGTGATTGATGTTCCATGCACTAAATGTATGGGTGATGGAAGATATCAGGATGAGAAAATGCTGAATGTAAATGTTCCGGCAGGTGTTCACGAGGGCAGTTATATGACATTGAGGGGAGAAGGTAACGCAGGCAAAAGAGGTGGTGAAGATGGATCGATAATAGTTGTATTTGAAGAAATACCTCACAAATATTTTGTCCGGTCGGAAAATGAAATAATTTATAATTTGTTCATTACTTATCCACAGGCTGTTCTTGGTGCCGAAGTGGAGGTGCCTACTTTAAACGGCAAAGCTATTCTGAAGATTGATGCTGGCACCCAACCGGGTAAATTGTTGAAAATGAGGGGCAAAGGTATCAAACATCTGAATTCGTCAGGCGCTGGAAATCAGATTGTAAAAGTAAATGTTGCTGTTCCACAAAAAATAAATTCAAAAGAAAAAGACCTCCTTAAGCAGCTTTCAGAAATGCCGAATATTAAAGATTCTTCCAAAGCTGAAGAAAAAAGTTTTTTCAAGCGTTTTCATTTATAAATAATTCTTTTAGCATAATCTATGCTATGACACTTGCCCCCGGAAATTTGTATCTCTATATTTTTAGTAATTGATAATTAATTAAGGCTGAATTAAATGTTCAAAAAAGTCTCAAGGAAAATTGGTTTTACAGAGACTGAAATATACGTAATTCTCTTTTTGACAATCAGTTTTATCATTGGATTATCAATCAAAATTTATAAAGATACTTCAAAGGAAGATTATAAAGAGTATGATTATTCTGAGGAGGATAGTCTCTTTAACCATTATAAATCTCAAGCAGAAGAAAATCTGAGAAAAGAAAAAGAAAAAAGAGAGGAAAATACAATTGATTCAAAAGGTGATATTTTAGGTTTTAAATTAAAAAATTTTGATGAAAAGGAAGAACTTCCACCACTTGAAGAAAAAAGCATTAATATTAATACGGCTGATTTTGAGACTTTAACCAGGTTGCCCGGTATTGGAGAGAAGACAGCTTTGAACATTATTGATTTTAGAAATGTTAATGGAAATTTTAAGAGTTTGGAAGAAATACTTGAAGTAAAAGGTATTGGCAAAGTGAAGTTGAATAAAATTAAAAAGTTTTTATATATTGAATCATCATTCTGAAAATTTTATTAGATCGGAGGAAAAATGAATTCCAGATCGGACCCGTGGTATATTCATGCAGCTTTATATGTTGTAATTGCAATACTAACTATAATACTTATTAAAGTGGCAATCATTGATCCGCATGATTATGTTGAAACAGAAAAATTCTATAAAACAGAATCCCGCCTTAGAATGAATAATATAAAGGAAGCTGAAATAATCTGGCAAAGAAAAAGCGGGAGCTACACAAATAGTATCGATACTTTAATTTCTTTTATCAAATCTCCATATGTAGATAGTCTTGTAAATGCGTTTGATTCACTGGTTCTGAGGGTTAACAATCCGTTCAAAAAATTGACTAGTGGAGAATTTAATCCTGACAGTTTAAGATTATCTCCAAAAACATTTTCTCCATATATTTTACTGATTGATACCTCTGTTGTAATCGATAGCTTTATTAATAGAAGAGGTAAAATTACCAGGGTTGATACATCGATTGTTCTTGGGAGCCGTTATTACATTGAAGATCCGGATGGATATGGTACAATAGGGAGTTTAGATAATGAGGCACTTAAAAATACGGCATCGTGGGAGTAATATTCCTTAAATGGCTGAATTAAATGTTCACGCCGGACTAAATATATCTAACACAAAGCTACAATTAGTAGAGATATTTGGGTCACACGGTGAAGTATGTTTAGACAATCTTAACGAGATAGTTTTTGCTGAACCTATTAATTTTAAAACGGATAGGGACGTAAAGATACTCTCTTTGCTTCAGGTAGCTTTGGATGAAATCCGGATAAAAAAACCAATAAAAAGCAGAACGCTTTCTTTTTCGCTTCCTCTTGATATGTTTCATATTACACAACTGCCTTATGATAACACCTTATTGCATCGGGATATCTTAGAAGAATTCAAATGGGAATATTCTGTAATGTTTCCGCATATAAAAAATGAAGGAATTGTTATTCAGTACTTCGAAGTTGATAAGAACATGATCTATACAAAAAACACTGCTATTGTGTACGGTATTGAGCGTAGGTATCTGATACTATTCAATAAATTATGTGAACAAAACAATTTTAAACTTGGTCACATAGATAATGTTCATTTGTCATCTGAAAGAGCTTTAATTTTGAGTAATTCCTATATAAACAATGGATTCCGTTTAAGCATTTTTATCTCAAAAAATAATTTATCAATTATATTATCGCTGGATGGAAAACCTATCTCCCAAAAGGTATATCAATACAATAATACTGATGATATTCTTTCGGTAGTTAAAAATGAAATATCTTCTTTCGAATCAAAAAATTTAACGAAGGGACTTATTCAAGCGGCGTATATCACAGGGGAACGAATTCCTGAATCCTTAGTAAAGTCTTTGAATGCTGAAACGGGATTGGATTTTATTGCGTTTAACCCTTTTGATAAACTAACTGCAGCTCCAAAAATTAAAGAGAGCCCTCTCTATTTAAAGAGGTTTAACACTTTCTCTCCGGCAGCGGGAATTGCATACAGAATTGTATAATTATTCCTAAGGCTGTTTATTATTTTATCATCATGAAACGAACATGTAAATACATTTACAAGCAAGCAGATGATTATACTGCAAGTTTCCCGACACATCGGGATAAAAATAAAAATTATGAATATATGTAAATGAAAAGGTGATTCGATATGCGAAAGGAAATTAAAGTAAACATCTGTCATTCAGAAACTTGTTATTGCATATAAACTGGATTTGAAAAATATTGACAGGATTCTTACTGAATGACGATTGGAGTTATCTTCATTATCAATTCAAGCTATGAAACACGTCCAACTTGATTGAGACAAGTTTCCCAATGCATCGGGACCAAAATAAAAAATTACGCCGTAGGCGGATAAGTTTAAACAGATGAAATTAAGAATTATTTCCGGTTATTTAAAAAGCCGGATGATAAATGTCCCCAGATCAAAATTGATCAGACCAACGACCAGCAGGGTTAAGGAAACCCTGTTTAACCTGTTAACCAATTTGATTGATTTTGAAAATATTAAAGTTTTAGATCTGTACGCAGGTTCAGGATCTCTTGGACTGGAGTGCATTAGCAGGGGAGCAAAAGAAGTTCATTTTGTTGAAAGAGATTTTATCATCCATCAAAACCTTGTTGATAATATAAAATCCCTTGAAGTTGAGAATTACTGTTCTGTTTTTAAGATGCCTGCCGATAAATTTTCCGGAAGACAACCGGAATGTAAATATGATCTTATTATTGCCGATCCCCCTTTTTTTAAGGACGATATATATTCCGTTGTGGAGAATATTTTAACTAATAAATATCTTCTTAAAAATTCGTTTATGGTTATTGAACGTTCTGTTCAAACAAAAGTTAATGACATAAGCAATTTCAATATAGAGCCATTTAAAACTATTGGAGATACTTGTCTCTATAAAATGAAAAATTGATTTTCGGAAAAACTTTTTCTGATTTCTGCTAAATACTCTTTACTTTGCTCTGTTGCTCATAATTGTGATTAAAACCGGAGTTATTACATACTTATTTTTGTGCTTGCTATTCTCCTCATTTTTTATTTATTATTTATAATAATGCGAATAAAAAATGAGCAAAAATGAAGTTATGAAAACTCAAATTCAAATCTTACCAATTCTACTGTTTATTGGATTAGTACTAATTTTAATCTCTTGCAGCGAACAAAACAATACACCAACGGGACCAAATGAGCCTACACCAATTCAATGGGATCCACCACCATTTAATGAAGATGGTTGGGCTGTTATTACAACTTTTCCGGATAGTTTGATTGAGCCCGGGGGCTATGTAGACCTCAGAATAATTGAAGCTGCCGATGCAAGGGTTGCATGGGTAAGCGATTGGCAGACTAAACTGATTTTCAAAACCGAAGACGGCGGAAGCACCTGGAAAGTTTTAGAACCACCCGTGACAGGTTCTCTTTACACAATTGAATCTTTTGATTCACTAACCTTATGGATCGGAACCCAACAGGGTAAGATACTAAATTCCATTGATGGCGGTTATAGTTGGGTAGAGCAACATAAAGGGTCATTCATAAATTATAT
>Ga0114949_10003301_pt1 | contig 10229 bp, 11 predicted proteins | sample N074metaG_FD_83505 | JGI IMG/M metagenome (GOLD analysis project Ga0114949, IMG submission 83505) | Deep subsurface microbial communities from Kermadec Trench to uncover new lineages of life (NeLLi) - N074 metaG | ecosystem: Environmental > Aquatic > Marine > Ocean trench > Sediment | place... | reverse complement strand
TTTTGCCTTTTTCGAAGCAACCCGGATATCCGCCATCAACGCAAGCTCCATTCCCCAGCCGACAGCTGGTCCATTCACCGCGGCGACAACAGGAATGTCCGTGTGCAGCAGGGCGTCCGCCGCGGGAGTCAATCCACCACTACGCCTGGCGCGCTCGGCGAACTCTGCAGGTGCAGCCTGGCCACCTCCGAGAATCTGCTTGACGTCATCGCCTGCGCAAAACGCCCGGCCTGCCCCGGTAATTACTAGTACACGAACGTCTGCCCCCGGTTCACTGGCGGCTCTCACCCGGTCTTCGAGATCCAGATAGGACTGGTAGGTCAGCGAATTCATCGCTTCGGGTCGATTCAACGTGATGATGCCGATGTAATCGCGTTCTTCGTATTTGACAACGTCCTCAGACACTTTCCCTCTCCCGTGACATCACCTTGTGTCATTTAACGGTCCTGCGTGGCGGGATGCAATGCCCGGGAAAGCGCTTATCATTACGCCAGCGCTGCAGCATGTTACCTGCGGCGATCACAACTACCCGAGGCAGGGATCATGAGCCGGGAGTACGTCGACTACATTCAGCGCACGCGAGAGCAGTACGACGCTCTGGGTTACCAACCGTACGCCTGGGTAAATAACGACGACGTCCCGCCTTTCACGCCGTTGGCGAAACCACTACAGGATTCGCGCGTGGGCCTGATTGCTTCCGGTGGCATTTACTGCGAAGGCCAGATTGCCTTTCACTTCAAAGATGACATCAGCTATCGGGAGATTCCGCGTAAAACCGCGCGGGAACGGCTGCGCGCGACACATTTTGCGTATGACCTCACGGACGCAAGAACCGATCCGAATGTCGTGTTTCCGCAGGACACACTGCAGGATCTGGCGCAATTGAGCCGCATTCGTGAGCTGGGGCCGAATGCCTACACCTTCATGGGCGGCATCTACTCCGTGCGCAAAGTCCGCGACATCCTCGCCCCCGCGCTCGCAGACAGGCTCGTCAAAGATAAAGTGGACGTCGCCATACTGGTCCCGGTCTGACCCGTCTGTCATCAGTCAGTTGGACTGATCGCACGGGAGATCGAGAGCAGAGGAATACCGACGATCTCCATGTCGAGCGCCTACTCGATCACCAGATCGGTGAATCCACCACGGGCGGTGTATCTGGATTTTCCACTCGGTCGTACCGCGGGCAAAGCGAACGACAAACCGCTGCAACGAAAAATCATGATCGACACGCTGAGCGCTCTGGACAGCATCCAGGCACCCGGCACCATTCGTGAACTGCCCTACCAGTGGTCTGTCGACGACGCCTGGAAGGATCTTGCCATGCGGCCCGATCCAGACCGCAGCGCCGGGCACAGCGACAATCGGATCGGACGGGTGGCCTCAGCCCAATATCAGTGCGATGCAGACCGCACGGCGGCCGAGGTGACACTCTCCGAAGGGGGCTGTTCGACCTGTGTATTTCTGGAAGATTCGCGCGCCTGACCAACATCCCACGGATCATCTTGCGACTGGCAGCTTCCGTTGCCCGCAGTGGCCCGGCAACAGTTCGTTGCGGCCCGCCGCTGCCGCAGAAACCCTGAAAGTCGACCGGCGCACAGCTTAGCTGTGACCCGGTGCCGGCACCGACCCGCACTTTGTCTTATCGTTTTCCGGCCTGTCTTATCTGATTAGAAACAGTGGAGGTTTCCATGCGGAGACTACTGGCCATAGCGGCAACTGCACTGGCGCTGACCCTGCCTGGCTGCGCCACGCTCAGTGAAAGTCAGTGTCTTGCCAGCGACTGGCAGACGGTCGGTTATCGAGATGGCATGAGCGGGATACAAAGCTCACAGCTGCTCAAACATCAAAACGCCTGTGTGAAACACGGGATCGTTCCCGATCGCAATGCCTACCTCGCGGGTTGGGAGGAAGGCGTTGCACAATACTGTCAGCCCAACAACGGATTCAACGCCGGCGAGCGCGGCGCCAGTTACAGCAATGTCTGTCCCGACAATCTAAAGGATTCTTTCTATGAGGCCTACCAGGACGGACGCAGGTTGTTTCTCGCGCACAGTGAAATCAACAACCTGTCACGCAGCATCTCGCAGAAGGAATATCGCCTGAAGCAGATTAAGTCTCAGATCACGAGCACAGAAGCGAGACTGGTGGACGACGCCACGCCGGCAATTCAGCGACGTGAACTGCTCGAGATCACGAAAGATCTTGCCCAGGAACAGGGACGACTGCAGGCCGAAATTCAGGACTTGACCGTAGACGTCGCAGTGAAAACCGAACGTCTGCAGCGACTGCGGCAGACGCTTGCCTACGTCGGCTACGAGTAACCACCCGACGCTGCAGGAATGACGATACGCCTTCGAGACCATCTGCGATCTCCACGGGATACCTGAGCATTATCGGTCACAGGCCAGCGTGAAGCTCGGCAGATAAATCTCTACGGTTTATACTCGCAGAACAGCGAGCAAACTCCTGCATGGAGGTGAGTTTCAGTTGTTCCCGGCAAAACGTATCTGGACAATATTCACGATCCTGGTTTTCACGGTTCCGCCATGCTTTGCCACGGAACAGGAACTGTTCACCAAAAAGAACGTATGTCCCTTTGAATGCTGCACTTATGGCGATTGGCGAGTGGTCGAAGATACCGCGGTTCATGAACACCCGGATATTGATTCGCAGATTCTCGGAACGCTGGTCCAGGGAGATACGGTTGCTGTGACCACCGGCGAAGTTCACGTTGTTCCCGGAATCGCTCGAATCGTCGGTCGATCGCACTGGTCCGCGGAGTCACTCGATCGAGAGCAGAAGGTCGAGATATTGCAATACATCGGCGAAGGGTATTCGGCGGTCCGCCAGGGCAACACGATCCATCGGGTAAAAATCGCGCGAACCAAACAGGAGTGTCTGGAAAACCCAAAACCAAGTTACTGCTGGGTCGAAGTACTTGAAGAGCCTGAAAGTCACTGGTGGGTTCAGCTTGGCTCGGCCTTCCAGGGCGGGTGGGTGAGCATGCAAAGTCCGGGATTGAAAGCAACGGACGCCTGTTCCTAACGACGGCTGCTGCTCGCGACTCACGACGCTGAAGAACCTCGCTTCCTGGTAATCGTTTCAGCCGATACGCAAATCGTCTTTGGCCTCAACGTAAACGACTGGCACGGTGGCACCGATGTCGTAATCGACCAATCCGTGATTGGATTCCCGCTCGCGGACTTATCGAAAGTCTCAACTGGCACCTACTACGCTCAGGCACTCCTGAACCGCTACAAGGATTATCACCTTGGCAATTGCAAGGTGGTGAGCCTGCCGCCGGACCGCGGCGAGGGCCAGCAGTGGAGCCCTCGGCGGTAAGAAAGACCCAAACTATCGCTTACTGAATTCCGACTCTAGGTATAGTAAATGTCCAAGAGGAGGCCCATGAAAGCGATTGTATTTTCAAAATACGGATCAACAGATGTTCTTGAATTAAAAGAGGTAGAAAAACCCATTCCCAAGGACAACGAAGTGTTGGTAGGAGTTCGAGTGGCGTCCGTAAATGCCGCGGATTGGGAGATACTAATAGGTACATCGTTCCTGACCCGCCTGATCACCGGGCTTACAAAACCAAAACATAAGATACTCGGTGCTGACATAGCAGGGCTGGTTGAAGCAGTTGGCAGAAACGTAAAGCAGTTTCAGCCAGGTGATGAGATATTCGGGGACATATTCGGGCGTTGGGGCGGTTTTGCCGAGTATGTTTGTGCTCGTGAAAATACACTGGCGTTGAAACCGACCAGTATGACGTTTGAGGAAGCAGCCGCCGTGCCAACCGCGGCAGTGCTCGCCTTGCACGGTCTTCGCGATAGTCACAATCTGCCAGGGCAAAAGATTTTGATTAATGGTGCAGGGGGTGGATTCGGTACGTTCGCGGTGCAGATTGCCAAATCGTTCGGGGCTGAAGTGACTGGCGTAGATAGCGCAAAGAAATTGGATATGGTGCGTTCGCTTGGTGCAGACCACGTCATCGATTATGAGCAAGAAGATTTTGCCCAAAATGGCCAGCATTATGACCTGATTCTCGATGTGGTGGGAGACCGTCCGATGTTCGATTGCAGCCGAGCATTAAGTACCAAGGGAACTTATGTCATGGTCGGTGGTTCCACGGCTTCAATTTTCCAAGCTGTATTCCTGGGGCTATGGATCTCAATGACCGGTAGTAAGAAGGTGGGAATCATCATGGGTAAACAAAACCTGAAACGCGATTTGGCGTTTATGACGGAGCTTATCGAGACCGGCAAAGTCGTACCTGTTATAGATAGATCTTACGCGTTAGGTGAAGTTCCTGAAGCTCTCCGGTATGTTGGAGAAGGACATGCCCAGGGTAAAGTGGTAATTACTCTGCACAGTTAGATGTCTGCAGCCATTTCATCGAGGGTCTGTTCCTCAGGAGGCCGCCTCGAATAGGCATCCATTCTGGTAGCATAGCGATCACAAGCAACGCCCGCGTGTAAGGACATGCATGCCCGAACCTGATCTGCCAACGGTAAAGATGAATCTGATTCGCCCGACCAAACCGGCCACGGCGCGGGTCATATCAAACGAACTCTGCACGCGTGGTAAGTCCGCCAGTTTCGTCAAACATCTCGTGTTAGATGTGAGCACGACGCCGCTTGCCGGAAATTTTCACGCAGGCCAGTCCTTCGGCGTGATCACACCGGGAACGGCGCCCAACGGCAAAGCTCACAAAGTCAGGCTCTATTCTGTTGCCTCACCAACATGGGGCGAAGATGGCGCAGGCAATGTGGTATCGACCACGCCAAAACGTTTGATCGAAGAACACGTCCCGCAATCAGCGAAAGACGATCCCGACGACCACCAGTTGTTCCTGGGTGTGTGCAGCAACTACCTGTGCGATCTACGCGCCGGTGACGACGTGCAGATCACCGGACCCAACGGCAAGCGATTTCTGCTACCGGTGGACCCGCAGTCTCACGACTACCTGCTCCTTGCGACCGGTACCGGGATCGCGCCTTTTCGCGGCATGATTCTGGAGCTACTCGATGGACCGGATGGCCCCACCAGTTCGCGCATCGATCTGATCATGGGCACGCCCTACACCACCGACCTGCTCTACGACGAACTCTTCCGACAGCTCGCCGAGAAGCACTCGAACTTCCACTATCACACCGCCATCAGCCGGGAGTTGCAGACAACGGGCGCACGAGGACTCTACGTTGACGGACTGATCGATCAGAGGATCGAGTACTTCGCCGACTTTATTGCAAATCCCCGAACGATCGTTTATGTCTGCGGCCTCGATGGCATGCGCTACGGACTTTTCAGAACGCTCATCAAACACGATCTGGCAACTGACTATCTAACGGTAGATGTCAGTTTGCAGTCACGTCCGATGAGCGAATGGAGCGATCGGGAACTGAAAAAAGGTGTGAAGCCCACCAATCGCTGTCTGCTCGAGGTTTACTGAGGAGGCTACCCTCAAGCAAACTCCCTCAGCGCCACCTCATTGACGCGCCAGCAGCCACCACTTCATGGTTGACGTCACGAGCTCCGAGGCATCCTGCTGCACAAAATGACCCGCGTTGGGCGCACTGACGATGGTGACGTCGTTGTCGATCCAGTCCCAGGTGTTGTTGAGACCGTCAGAGTGCAATGCTGAATCTTGCAGGCCATGGAAGATGAGCACGGGCATATCGAGCCGTGGTGCTGATGGTGGTGGTGCGGCCAGCACCCCATCGCCTTCGGGCGGCGGCGGATAGTTACGTTTGTAGTAGGCAAGCATCGCGGAGAAATCGGAGGCTTCGAAGGCTTCGATGTAGTGTTGGCGAGCTGCAGGATCACGCACCCAGCCCGAAAGCGTCTGCGGTGTCATCGGATTACCGAAAAAGACGTCCGGATCCTCCGGTGAACCTTCCCGGAAAACCTTCACATAACCCGTGCCTGCCCGCGCTTCCGGATTCGTCGCCAGCGAGTTTGCCCTGCCATTGGGGTGCGGCAGGTTGAGAATAATCAGCTTATCCACCATGTGCGGATTAGCGAATGCGAAATTCCATGCCACCACGCCACCCCAATCGTGACCCACGATCACGGCCTTTTCTTCACCGAAATGGTGGACGACCGCGGCGACGTCGGCGACGAGCAATCGCATGTCGTAGTTTTCATCACCGGCAGGCTGTGAACTCTTGTTGTAGCCGCGCTGGTCGATTGCGACGAGCTTGAAGTCCTCGCGCAAACCCGCCATCTGGTGGCGCCAGGTGTACCAGAAATCCGGGAAACCATGGATCATCACCACCAGCGGACCTTCGCCAACACTTGCGTAGTGCACCTTTACGTCGCCGTTCGACGCATAACCGTGCTGCACATCCTGCCAGATGTCCGCGTGCAAATTCGCCACCGTTGTCACGCCCAATGCCAGTCCGACCAGCAGGCGAATTTCCAGCTTTCGCATATTTCCTTCCTTCCAGGCTTGCTCTGTGTGCATTGTAGAGGAGTACACTAGGGGCCGAAACATATCCGGAGAGCTCATGCAGATTTCCATCACGTACTGTCAGGCGTGAAATTATCGCCCTGCTGCGGTCAGTCTGGCTGCTGAGATCAAGAAATTACTCGACACCGACGCCGAACTGATCCCAGGCAACAAGGGAATCTTCGACGTCATCGTGGAAGGCGATCTGGTGTATTCGAAATACGCGACCGGCGGTTTCCCGGACAACCGGGAACTGGCCTGTGATATCAACTCAAACTACCCAAAACAGGAATAATTCATGAGCGAGAACAATCTTCCGTCTGCACTGCCCGGCTGGATAAAGGATCACATCGAACTCTACCTGCAGGATCCGGAAAAAGGCCATATGTGGGACTCGGGTGTCGCCGGTGGACCTGGCCCGCTGCCGACTCTGCTCCTGACGAGCACCGGTAGATCCTCTGGTGAGCCGAGACTGCTTCCCTTGATCTACAAGAAAGTCGGCGACAACTACGTGATCGTCGCTTCCAAAGGCGGTGCCCCGACCCACCCCGCCTGGTATCTGAACCTTGTCGCAAATCCGGGTTGTGAGTTACAGGTGGGGCCGGAGCAGATGCAGGCCACGGCGCGTACCGCCCAGGGAGATGAGCGCGCAGACCTCTGGGGACAACTCGCCGAAGTCTATCCGCCCTACAATGACTACAAAGCCACCGCGGGGGACAGAGAAATTCCGGTGGTCGTGCTGGAGCCAAATGCCTGAGGAGTTTTCACAGGCCAGCAGCGTGGTGAAAAAGAGGCCAGGAGTAGTGGCGTCAGCCCCCGAAGTCATCCAGCAGGACATTCCCGGGTTCGACGCCTAAATCTTCGAGCATCTGCACGATGGCGGCGACCATCGGTGGCGGCCCACACAGATAGTATTCGCAATCCTCCGGGTTCGGGTGATCTCTCAGATACTCGTTGAAAACAACCTGATGGATGAAGCCGACGTGGCCTTGCCAGTCATCTTCGGCGAGCGGGTCCGACAGGGCAACGTGCCATTCGAAGTTGTCGAATTCTTCTGCAAGTTTGTCGAACTCGTCGGCATAGAACATCTCGCGGAGCGAGCGTGCGCCATACCAGTAGCTCATTTTATATTCTTTACGCCGGCTCTTGAGCTCATCGAATATCTGCGAACGTAACGGCGCCATGCCGGCACCACCGCCTATCCAGATCTTTTCTGCGAGGGTTTCCTTCACGAAGAAATCTCCGTAGGGACCAAACACCGTCAACTTGTCGCCCTTTTTCAGATTGAATGTGTAAGAGGACATTTTTCCCGCAGGGAAATCAGTTCCGGGTGGTGGTGAGGCAACCCGGATGTTGAATTTCAGAATCCCCTTTTCGTCCGGATAGTTGGCCATGGAAAAAGCGCGAATCGTCTCGTCCGTGACTTTACTGTGGTACTTCCAAACATCGAAGCGGTCCCAGTCATCGTGGTACTCCTCTTCGATTTCGATTTCTTTGTATTGCATTTCGTACGGCGGGATTTCAAGCTGCACATAACCACCCGCACGAAAATCAACCTGCGCGCCTTCCGGCAACTGCAGATTGAGTTCCTTGATGAACGTCGCCACATTCGGATTTGATGTGACTTCACATTCCCACCGCTGGACGCCGATCGCATCTTCGGGAACCCGGATCTTGAGATTCTGCTTGACCGCTACCTGACATGAAAGCCGCCAGTCCGCGCGGATCTCGCCGCGGGTAAAATGACCTTCTTCCGTCGACAGGATACTGCCGCCGCCTTCGAATATCTGGCAGCGGCATTGCGCGCAGGTGCCACCGCCGCCGCAGGCGCTGGCGAGAAATATTCCCTGCGAGGCCAGCGTGCCGAGCAGTTTGCCGCCTGCGGGAACAACGACTGTTTTGTCCGGATCATCGTTGATCTGAACGGTCACATCACCCGTGCTCACGAGTTGCGACCGAGCGAACACAATCAACATCACGAGGAACAGCACGATGGCCGTGAACATCATCACGCCGAGGAGTATCGTGGAGTCCAACATGCGCTTAAATCCCTAGATGTCGATGCCACCGAACGACATGAAGCAGAGACTGATCAGTCCAACGGAAATGAAAGTGATTCCAAGGCCGCGCAGGCCTTCGGGCACATCGCTGTATTTGAGTTTCTCCCGAACACCGGCAAGTGCAGTGATCGCCAGCGCCCAACCCACGCCACACCCCAGCCCGAAGATCGCGCTTTCAGTAAACGTGTAGTCGCGCTCCACCATCCACAAGGAGGCACCAAGAATTGCGCAATTCACTGTGATCAGAGGCAGGAACACACCGAGCGCGTTGTATAGCACCGGGACGAATTTATCCAGGAACATCTCGAGGATCTGCACCATTGCGGCGATCACACCGATGTAGGACAGAAAGCCGAGGAAGCTCAGGTCCACCTCCGGCATGCCTGCCCAGGCGAGTGCGCCGTCTTTTAGGAGATAGTTGTAGATGAGGTTATTGACTGGAACGGTAATCGCCAGTACGACAACGACAGCTACACCCAATCCGAAAGCGGTCGAAATCTTCTTGGAAATCGCAATGAACGTGCACATGCCGAGAAAGAACGCGAGTGCGATGTTCTCGATGAATACGGCCCGGATAAAAAGGCCGAGGTATTGTTCCAACACTTAGATCGCCTCCTTATACTGCAGGTTGGGCGCGATTTCGTAATCTGCCTCTTCGACCTGCTCGGGCTTCCAGGAGCGAATTGCCCAGATAAACAGACCGATAATAAAAAAGGCGCTCGGTGCCAGGAGCATCATGCCGTTGGCTGGGTACCACCCGCCGTTGATAACTTTCGGCAGAATCTCGAAACCAAGCAGCGTGCCGGAGCCCAGCGGTTCGCGAACGAGCGCAACGCCGATCAGGATGACACTGTAGCCCAGCCCATTGCCTATCCCATCGAGTGCGGAAAGCCAGGGACCGTTGTGCATGGCGTATGCCTCTGCGCGGCCCATCACGATGCAGTTGGTGATAATCAGTCCCACAAATACTGAGAGCGTTTTGGAGATGTCGTAAGCGACCGCCTGCAGCACCTGATCGACCACGATCACCAGTGACGCGATGATGGTCATCTGCACGATGATCCGGATGCTGGTCGGCACGCGGTTGCGCACGACAGACACAGCCACATTGGACATGGCGGTCACGAACGTCACAGCCGCACACATGACAAGCGTGGTCGACATGCTGACGGTAACCGCGAGCGCGGAACACACTCCCAGAACCTGCAGCGCGATCGGATTGTTGTTGAAAATCGGATCAACCAGGACTTCTCTCTGCGCGGACATCTTGCCTACCTCGTCTATCAGCTGGTTGTTTGAAGATTGCGGAAAAACGGACCAAAACCCAGCTCGCCCGTCCAGAAGCGAATCAGATTTTCGACACCGCGGGATGTCAACGTCGCCCCTGAGAGCGCATCGACTTCAAATCTCGCTGCGGCGGAATTTTCCGGGGAACGGACCTTGACGAGCCGCACAGCCGGGCGCTGGGAATCGTCATACAAACTCACGCCACTCCACAGAGATTTCCACTTGGGGTTGTCCACCTCGCCGCCAAGACCGGGAGTCTCTTTGTGGAGATAAAAACCAAGACCCGAGATCGTCTGCAGGTCTCCATCCACTGCGAGGTAACCAAACAAAGTCCCCCACAGACCGTAGCCACGAACCGGAATCACGATTTTGTCGAGGCCGGACTCATCGTTTCTGAGGTATACCAGTGAAATGTTTTCCCGCCTGCC
>Ga0114949_10003298_pt1 | contig 10238 bp, 9 predicted proteins | sample N074metaG_FD_83505 | JGI IMG/M metagenome (GOLD analysis project Ga0114949, IMG submission 83505) | Deep subsurface microbial communities from Kermadec Trench to uncover new lineages of life (NeLLi) - N074 metaG | ecosystem: Environmental > Aquatic > Marine > Ocean trench > Sediment | place... | reverse complement strand
GATTCGTCCTTTTGTGATACCGCGGTCTTTCAAGAATCCGGCAACGCGTTCAAAAGGGCTCTCGTGTTCGTGCCACGCCCGGACGTCATCGCCAAAGGTCATCAACTCGCGAACACTGGGCTCTTCGAAAAAGGGAGTTACAACGCCTATGTCGCCTTCGCGCGGAATTACGACAGCGGTCAGTCGCTCGCTACGCCACCAGCGGATACCGCTGAAGTACAACATGGCAGATCCGGGTTCGACCACAATGGCGTCAATATTGTGCTCCGCCATCAACCGTTGCGCATTTTCGATTCTGGTCAGGCGTTCATCGACGCCTATCGGACTGATGTCACCAAGAATGGAATTCAAGCGAGGTTCGGACGAGTCGTTACCGGGCGAGCTGCAAGCACTGAGAGCAACTGCTCCAGCTGTCGCTCCTGACAGCTTTAAGAAATCGCGCTTGTTCATTCGCATGGGCTGGTTCCGGTTGATAGTGGACCGCCATCATAAACGAAACTGAATTAATCGCCCGCTGGGCGTAGCGAAAAACCCAACAACCCAAGCAACAACCAGATTCCAAAAGCACCGCCGCCGCCTTGCGATACCACGACAATTCGTTGCCCCACATCCGGCGCATCGCGATTAAAATCCTCGAGCGGCAAGTAAGCCAGCTCTGATGTGTCGTCCGGACCAAAACTTGCAATAAATTCCCCGTCAAAGGCATCGAACAATTCTATGAGCAAGTCGTAATCACCGGTTGGATAGCCGGACATCAATTCGGTCACCAGGACATACTCATCATCGCCACTGGCGCCGAAAATCGTAAAGTCATTAGTGACCGCATATTCGTTCCACGGACCGCCCTCAAAACTCAAATAAACTGCCGCATAGACCTCGGCACTACTGTAGATCGTGTCCGCATCGAACAGGAGATCGATTCCGTAAAAGTAACCGTCGCCATCATCGTCATAGAACAACTGGACATCCGCATCAAAGATCCAGAAGTCATGACTCATGGATTGGGACGCAACGTCAACAGACTTGCTGCCTGACGGTTTGCTGGCGATTTTTGATCGCGCGCCGTTTATGTTCAGGGGCGCGTACAGATCCACTGACAAGTTGCCCTTTTGCGGGTCGCGCATATTCGAGCGTCCGCCTTTCGAAAAGTTAAGTGACTCTGACGACCTGGTCTCTGCAGGTTGCTGCGAGGTCGTTGTAACGTCTGCCTGCGACTGAAATGACAGCGCTACAAGCAACACCGTCGTCACTAGTGATCCCGCCCTATATGATCGCTTGCATCCCGCTTCGATTTTTCTAGACATCTCGATATCCTCTATCGCACAATGATTCGACTGAGGCCCATTAAAGCCCGGTACGCATGAATCCAGCCTGAATTCTCCTTTATTTTCTGAACGTTACCTGAACAGTTGCGCGCGGAGCTGTACCGAAAATGCACCAATCAAATGCACAAGACTCTTACGGCAAGGCGATCGGGTTCTTGTTATTCGGTGTTGCTGCAGGCTTAAGCCTGGACCTGGCTGCAAAGTGGTTGCTCGTCGATTACTCGTTACAGCAATTCGTGTTTCTGCGCAGTATTTTCGGCGTCGTCGTATTTTTGTCGTTATCTCGCTGGTTCGGCGGTATCGGCGAGCTGAAGACGAAACGATGGAAGGCACACCTCTTACGCACGGTCTTAGCCTCAGGAGCAATGTTCGGCTTCTTTTACGGCTTGAAGTACATGCCGCTGGTCAACGCGTTGACCCTTGCCTTTACAGCACCCCTAATCGTGACCGCACTGTCGGTTCCAATCCTCGGAGAGCATGTCGGGTGGCGGCGGTGGCTTGCGGTAATCGTCGGCTTTATTGGTGTGATGATCGTATTGCGTCCGGGCAGGGGCATGCTGACCCCGGCGGCGCTCGCCATCATGGTTGCGTCATTCTGCTACGCCGGCCTCGCAATTTCGGCTCGCAAACTTGCAACCACCGAAAGCTCGTTATCTCTGTCGGTTTACGTCATCACGGGCCCATTGATTATTTCGAGCTTCCTGTTGCCGGGTAATTACGTTGCGCCAACGTTCAATGGCTGGTTGCTGTTCCTGTTCGCAGGGTTTGCGTCAGCCGGCGCATGGGCTGGCATCGTCGGCGGCTACCGCAGGGCGCCACCGTCCATGCTTGCGCCTTTCGAGTACACCGCATTAATCGGTGCCGCTATTGCCGGTTACTACATTTGGGGCGAGGTGCCGGACAAATGGGTCATCACCGGCGGAACAATTATCATTTCCAGCGGTTTGTTTATCGTCTATCGTGAAGTCGGTTCCGTCATGACCGGCCGATACTTGCGGACATTCACCGCCGGCGGTGCGGCATCTATTGCCCGGCGGTTCAGGCGCAGGAAGAATCAGAATAAGAGTTAATGGCGTCTACGACGTCTCTCCGCTGGTTATTTCGACCCGTAACTCCTGCAGCTTGTCTTTTATTTTCGAGGAATTCTCGCTGCCCATTCGCAACAGCAGTTTTTGCCCGCTTGACCGGGCTTCGAGGTCCGCATTCCGGAACTGGTACAAAACGTGCGGCCTTACCAGCGAAATATTTCCAGCAAGATCGGGCGTGGCAAGCATATCGTCAATCGCTTCCACCAGCCGGTCATTGAAATACCCATGCGGATATCCCAGGTCCTCGTACGCAGATTGAAACAGCGGATAATACCGACGATAGAGATCGGCCAGTTCACCGACGTCCGAATGCTCGATAATGCCAACAAGGCCATCGAAACGACGGTAACTCTCCTGGCTGATCACAAACAGGTCGCCGCCCTCAGGGTCTGCTACAAAAGAGTCGGCGAGACCGGTCACCGGCCGAATGCGCTCCGCCACATGGCCACGAGGCAGGTTGTCGACCGTTGCCACAACACGCTCAACAATACGGGTGCCAGCGAGCAACGAGCCGATTTGTTCGCCGAAAAGGTCGCCAAGCTCCAGTTTGAAAAACTCATCGCTGTCATCGAGACCCGGCAAGGCGCGCAGATCGGTGTTGGCGCCATCCGGAAAACTGACCTCGGTAACAGGATGTCGGGGGCCGCTGTTTGTGTCTGGCTCTGCCGCCTGCTGTGGCGTTACATACTCAGTGGGAGGGCCGCTCACCGCCTGTTGCTGCATGCTTGTCCAGTAATACCAGACCGCTGCAGCAACGCCTGTTGCCAGCAAAACGGGCAGCAACCAGGGGGCAGAATCTCTATCCATTGTCTTTAGCCTTTCTTAAGTTACTTGTACGATCGTTCGGCGAGGCCACTGACTGGTGGATGCCAACTCGGGGACCCGGGCAATCGTCGACCCCATACCGTCCCGGCGTACGTCGGTTGCAGGTGCCGCGACACCAGCCGCTGCACGAGATTGACTCGCGGTAGCAGACCGTGAAATCCGCCAACCTCCACCAGGAATCGGTCACGCAGCTCGAACATTCCAAGATCGCCCTGTGTAACGCACACCAAAGCAGATCGTCGCAGAAACCGCGGAATGGCGGCTGATAAAGGAATTGTGCCATCACCTGTGCGCATCGACCCACTGTTCGCAGCGCTTAACTCATTCACAAACTGATCTTCTTCAATGACGAATCTCGGGCCGCCTTTTTTCTGCTGTACCACCATTTGAATTCGCGTTTTCTGCCCCACGCCTGCGATCGCCAGCCAGTCGGACTGCCTGAGACCAGCACTCGAGACCTTGAAATCGTCGATTGTCTTGCGATGTTTTCGTGCAGCGCCGAGCATGTCTGCGAGAATTTCTTCTGCTTTGCCTTCGCGGTCTTTACTGCGCGTGCCAACTGAATACAGTCTCACAAATTCGGTCAGGCTCTTTATGACGCTGCGTTGCATATTGACTGGATCGAATATATCGATCTCGTTTCCGTCATCGTCGATGACCGCCTCTTCATAGCTTGGCAAGAGTTGATAAACCGCGGGCGTGACTCGCGCCGCTTCCCGCTCGCGCTCTTTCGGTTCACTACCCGTCAGCACACTCATTCCGGTCGTCATTTTTACGATGGCCTCAATCGAGCCTGCAAAGGGTGTGCCGATAGTGACAACCTTGCCCACCTTCGATCGCTTGCCAAACTGGGACAGGTATTCGCAAATCAACAGTCCACCCATCGAGTGGCCAACCAGGTCAACCTTGAGATCGTCGGCATCCTCGTAGTGATGCAGCAGACGAGTTCGCGCGAGCACTTCATCGACAAACGCGCCAAGTCTTGCGGCCGTCGACGCTAAGTCCATGCGCCAGTCGTAGGGATAAGCAAATACGGGAGTCGGTTTGTCAGCGCGTGCCGATAGCTCGTAGCGAAGCGCTTTGATCAGGTCCTCGTATATCGGAAACACCTCTCGAGGAATGACATGCGCGGGTTCGATGGCTTCGTAACGCAAATCATCAGGATGCAACGCGGTACGCGCGTACTCTTTGTGGAATACCATGGTCCACAATTCTTCGGTTTTAAGCGGGTAGTCATCGACCAGACTGGTTGCAGTAATGCCGGGAACGACGATGACCGGGTTCTGCACAGGCACTGCTCAGGCGTTTTCGTAGATGACAATGACTTGCGAATCAGCGTCTGCCGTGAATTCGATGTCACTTGCCCGTATTAACGTACGTGCCTTCACAGGGTCGCCATTGATGGTGCCGGAGCCCTTGCTTAGATAGACCATTGCATCGCCTTGTTGACTGATTGTCTGGCCTACCTGAACGTTGGCGACATCAACTGAGGTGCGGCTGTAGAAAGTGTCATCCTGATCCTTCGGCCCGCCGTAGATATGGGCGCGCTCGCCGACCGCGGGCTGGTAGACTTTGTAGCCGGCCGGTTCCCCAGCCTCATCCGGCAGCACCCAGATCTGGATCATCTGATTCTCTGTTTCGTCCGGGTTAACTTCATTGTGAGTGAATCCCTCGCCACCGGCGCGTTGCACCTGCACCGTGCCGCGTTCGAGACTCTGCCCGTGCTCCATTGAACCCGCGTGCGCTACTCGCCCCTCCACCATGACAGAAATAACGTCGATTTCACGATGTGGGTGTAGCCCGGTTTCACCCAGGGGCTTGAAGTTTGCGTCCGCAAGGTAAACGAAATTACCTATGCCATCTACAGCGTCAGGTTCCTTGCTGTTACCAAAAACGCGAGCGTCCGTTACAAAACGGCGCTCAATCAGCCCGGCGAAACCACCCTGGTGAAGCTCATCAAAACGTAGAATATCCATGAGTTTTCCTTACTCTTTGCTGTTTTAGTCAGACCGCCCGAGCTACAACGGGATAACGCTCGCTATCCAGCGGCGCCCCTGGAACCAGGTCCTCGCACACCAGAGGCTGGCTCAGGCCCGGCCGCACGTCGTATACGACGTCATCCCCGGTATATCGAACGGTATAGCCTCTGCGCCTGCGGTTACCGGAGTTATTGCCGCCCGCACCATGAACAGTCATAGCATGGAAAAGATAGGCATCGCCTGGTTCCAGATCCCAGGAGACAATGTCATAGCTGCCACGATCTGCCTCGATATCCGGAATGTCTTCGAACTCCGGATTTCGCTCGTAATCTGAGATGGCTGATGTTTTGCCAAACACCTCCGGCTGAAACCAGCGATCCCACTTGTGTGATCCCCTGATAAATTCCACTCTGCCGTTTTCAGCGGTCGTTTTGTCAAGGGCAATCCAGATTGACAGCACCTGCCACCCGCGAATCGGCCAGTAAGGCTGATCATTGTGCCAACGCGTTCGTTGACTCATTGCGGATTCTTTTACAAATAGTTGGTCGTACAGCAAATTGGTCTTGCTGCCGCCGAAAAATGCCTGAGCGATTCCCGGCAGCTCGGAATGCAAGCAGATGTCGCGGAATGTTTCATGGGTTTCCCAGAGACGCAGGTTGCCGTGGAAGTGGCCCCCGTCAGATTCGTAGCCATGATAAAAGGGCCCGGGCTTGCGTATATCGTCCTCGATCGCGTCTGCCAGATCTCTCAGAACGGCGGCGTCGAACACACCCCGGAGCGGCACCACACCATCGTTGTTGTATGCATCGATATCAGATTGCCGGGGTTGATAGTTCATGGTCTTGTCAAACAAATTGCCTCGCATTAGTACCTCAAAGATAGCAGAGATAACGACGCGACTGCGACAGGTGTCTGTCTGTTGGCGAAAAACAACATCGAATTGAATAATGGTTGAAATATCGCAGCAGCGTGACCTAATTTTCTTGTTATATTTCAATATCTTAATCATTCATACCAGAAACATGGTAGAAACGGTCGACTAATTGTCGTTTTTCACTTACTCTTGGTCCAATCGCAAGTAGAAAAGTACGCATTTCCTATTTCAATCAACAAGATAAGTAAAAAACATTGGGGAGAACAGGATGAACCATCCGATAAAACTACTGGCAGTTGCCGTCACCCTCGTGGTGTCAGGCTTCGCACCTGCCGCATCGATGGCCCAAGACGAGGTCATTGAGGAGATCGTGACCACCGGTACACGTAGCAAAAAGCCACGTAGCGCGTCCGATTCGACAGTGCCTATTGACGTTATTTCAGGTGACGATTTTAACGACCTGGGTGGCACGGCTGATATCACCGATAACATGAAGGCTATGATTCCTTCATTCTCTGCAACGCCCGCAACCGGTGACGGTAGTGCGTTCGTTCGCTCCACGTCATTGCGCGGAACAGCGGCCGACCAGACACTGGTGCTTATCAACGGCAAACGCAGACATCGTGCTGCTTTGATACAATTTTTGGCCCCTGCTGCCGGTGCCGGCGCGCATGCGCCTGATATTGGCATGATTCCCGGAATCGGCATTAAGAGAGTAGAGGTTCTGCGTGACGGCGCCTCTGCACAATACGGCTCTGATGCCATTGCTGGCGTCGTCAACTTCGTGATGAAGGATGCCTCGGAAGGCGGTTCGGTGCAGGTGCAATATGGCAATTTCTATGAAGGCGAGCAAAGCATGAAGGTTGCAGTAAATGCCGGTTTCGCCGCGGGTGACAGTGGCTTTGTCAACATAAGTGCAGAATATATAGACAATGAAGGACTGTCGCGCGGCAGGCAACGTCCCGATGCCCAGGCACTGATTGATGGCGGCAATACGGCGGTTGGTCAAGACGCTGTGTTTGGCGATGCGCCTTTAGCGCAATCCTGGGGACGCCCTGAAACAAGCGGCTTTCGCCTTTTCGTGAATTCCGGTTTCGACATTAGCGATACGGCACAGCTTTATGCGCGTTTCAGCTATGGTGACACAGACGGCCGTTATCGATTTTTCTATCGCAACCCGGTTACTCATAGCGTCTTCACCGGTCAGCTGGCATTTGGCGCAGGGTGCCCGGTGTGTGACCCCACCGATTCTACGGATACGATGAGTTTGCGTGAACAGGGATTCGTCGGACTGCCGGGTGGATTCACGCCGTTCCTGGATGGAGCGCAAATCGATTCCAGTTTTGTAATGGGCGTAGACGGGGAATTCGAAAGCGGCATGGCGTATGACTTCAGCTTCGGCTTTGGTAAAAATGCCCTGGGTTATACTCTGAATAACACGGCCAACTCATCTCTTGGCCCTGGTGACTTGCAGACACTCCCGCAACGGGATTTCGATGTTGGCGGTTACGAGCAGAAAGAGCTTAACGTTAATGCCGATTTTTCTCTGCCGCTCAGCGACAGAATGAACCTGGCATTCGGTGTCGAATGGCGTGATGAAACCTATACCGCGATTGCTGGCGAACCCACTTCATACTTTGAGAATGGTGCCAGCGGATTGAAAGGCGTAACCGCGGCTGACGCAGGTGGAAACTCGCGCGACAACGTTGCTCTGTATGTGGATATCGAGCACGACATTACCGATGCATTGTTGCTGCAGTACGCCGTGCGGTATGAAGACTTCTCGGACTTTGGCGAAACCGTCAACGGTAAGCTTGCCGGTCGCTTCCGCTTCTCGGATGCTTTCGCGATTCGTGGCGCGGTCTCTACTGGCTTTCATGCACCTACCCCGGGTCAGGCCAGCGTGAGGACGACAATTACCACGGCCGACAGTACGATACCGGGTCAGACCATACTGGTTGAACAGGGTCTGTTCCCTCCAACTGATCCTATCGCCGTTTCGGTCGGTGCCCAGCCCCTCACAGAAGAAACATCGCTTAACTACAGCCTCGGCTTTACATCTGATATTGGCGAGAATATTACGCTGACGATTGATGTCTACAAGATCGAAGTCGATGGCCGTATTTACAAGACTAGTGACATCCTGGAACCGGTCAGTGGCAGTCGAATCCAGTTCTTCTCTAATGCACTGGATGTAGAACACACCGGTCTGGATATCGTTCTTGCCGCGAACACGGATTGGACTTCGAATACCAGCACCGCCTGGACCTTCGCGTTTAATTACAATGAAGTCGAAGTAGTCGGTCAAAAGACATTTGCAACGCCAACAGATCCTAATTTCCAACCGGTCTCTGACGCACTCGTTGTCAATATCGAAAACGACTATCCGAATGAGCGTGCCGTGTTGTCAGCCAATACCTTCTTTGGTGACCGATGGAATATAATGTTTCGGGCCAACTACTACGGCTCGCATTTGGACGAGTCGGGTGCGCTCGGTGTTAACAAGCCGACGATTGATTCGGTTATCCTCATCGATTTAGATCTCGGTTTTCAGCTCAACGACAACTGGAGATTCAACGTAGGCGCCATCAACATTGGCGATCAGTTTATCAATGAGATTGCAAATAACCTCAGCTCCGGCCTGCCGTATCCACGTCGTACCCCTTCGAGCTACGAAGGTGGTCAGTGGTACCTGAGGGCGTCTTACGGCTTCTAGACTGCTGGACGAATTACAGACAGAAGTATTTGTCTGTAAAAGCAATAAAAGGCGCGATCATTTGATCGCGCCTTTTTTGTGGGCAATGCAAGAAACACCGACATGCACGAGCCCGGTCTATTTCATTTGTTCACGGTGTAAAGAAACAAGTTCCTCGAGCGAATTCACTGCCAAATGGGGCTTGGCATCAGTTGCAAGAGTCGCACCACTACCCTTCTGATCAAAACGACGATTAACCCAGACGGTCGTCAAACCCAGCGCTCTGCCGGGACTGATGTCGTGGTGTTTGCTTTGCGCGATATGAAGAATTTCGTTTTTGGAAATGCCCATATCGCCAAGCAGCGTTATTGCTCTTTTGAATACGACCAGTGACGGCTTGTACGCTCCAGTGTCCTGCGACGTTACCGTCAAGGCAAAAGGGACTTGCAACAGCTTGAGCGTCTTGCTCAACGAACAATTATCAACATTTGACAGAATTGCCAACCGGTAATAACGTTGGAAGTATTGCAGACTCTCGACCGTGTCCGAAAATGGCGGCCAGACGCCGACGGCGAATAGTTCTGCGTGCGAAGGATCAGGTTGCTAACCGAACGTACCTTCAATATCGCCCCATGTTCGGCGCAATACATCTGCGTAACTCAATACAGGTCGAACTTGCTGGAATTTCTCCTGCATTAACGCAAATGACGTTAGCGACAAGTTTGACGGTGGTCTCGGATCAAGCTCCGCTAACCAGGGATGAACAAGTCTTTTTATTCCGCTCTCCCAGCCGACTAGCGTCCCGTAGCAATCGAAGGTTAAAGCACAATATTTTTCGAATTCAATCATCGTAAATTTCAGCTGTTAAGAAATTTCGCCAATTTGCAGATGAGTCTAGCGGTCGCTCCCGGGCTCAGGGATTTCCGTGCCCGGATGATACTCACGCCACTCGGCCATCGGGTCTTTCGCGCCGGACACTACTATATCTGTGAATATCGAATACGCGGCGGGTGCATCCCTCGCAACTGACTCATCAAAGGCTGAAGGCAGATCGAGATCGATGCGATACAGGTTTTCCTGGTTTGCGCATGCTGCATGCATGAAAGGCCGGTACCAGTCATCGTGCTTCGACACATCACCCAGCTCCTTTCGAGCCGCATTCAACGTTTCCAGCAACCAGCAAGCCGTCCAGTACTGGGTCTGTACAACACGCCACAGGTCCGAGTCGTCTGAAAAGTGTTCGGTCTCATGCAGGTCCGAACGGAGCGCAATGTTCTTCCTGGCAAGCACTGCAATATGCGGCGTTAGCTCGCCCGAAATGCCCGCACATTTTCGAAGCCCGCTTGAATCTGCTTCCGGCTCGGGCGGAATCGTCAACACCTGGTAAATGGCAAATCGCAACATGGTGACGGCAAGCCTTTGCCGAATTGCCGCCTGCGGGTCACGCGCGTT
>Ga0114949_10003297_pt1 | contig 10240 bp, 8 predicted proteins | sample N074metaG_FD_83505 | JGI IMG/M metagenome (GOLD analysis project Ga0114949, IMG submission 83505) | Deep subsurface microbial communities from Kermadec Trench to uncover new lineages of life (NeLLi) - N074 metaG | ecosystem: Environmental > Aquatic > Marine > Ocean trench > Sediment | place... | reverse complement strand
AAAGCTCCTTGGAAGTCAACTACTATAACGTCACCATAGGCAACATTATCACCAGATCCCGGTTCATCTATTGAGTATCTTAATCCGGAAGCAGTGACTTGCATGGGCATGTTGTTCTCTGCAATGTAATCATCCATGATAGGGTCCTGTTGTGCTACAGTCTCCAGAGTACAAAATACAGAGGTGTCATCACTCACGCTACAACTTTGGCCCATCAGGGCAACAAAAAATATATAAACTGTTATTCTCATGATTAGTTATTACCAATACCTACTAATTCAACTTCAAACTCCAGGATCGCATTAGCTACAATCACTTCACTTTTTTGTCGGTCACCATAAGCCATGGGTGAGGGTATGTACAACCTGGCTATTGTGCCCTCACTTAACAAGGCAATTCCTTCATCCCACCCATGGATAACGCCTCCGGTTCCCAAAACGAATTCAAAGGGGCCATAAGGGCGGCGTGGGTCGTGTAATCCGAATTCCTTTGCTTTATCTTCCACAGAAGTGTCGAAATACCCGCCTTCCAACACATTTCCAGTGTAATTTACCTGTACCTGATCTCCTACCTGTGGTTTTGGACCTGTGCCTTCCTCAAGTATTACGTAACGCAACCCATTTTCAGTGGTTTCTGCGGAGATGTTGTTCTTTTTGAGGTAGGCATCGATTATCGCGATATCGGCGTCCATTTGGTCCTTATTTTCGTACAATGTCTGTTTTCTGTTGGCGTCAATTTCCTCAACCTGTGCCAGTGCCTGCTGTTTCTGGAATTCATCAGCGTCATAAATTTTCTCCATACCAATTACACAGGTGATTAGCTGGTCCTCGTTAATGTTTGGTGGAACAGGCATTTGCCAGGTTCGTTGATATAAGTCGCCGGCCTTTACCCTGACTATTATACTGTCTCCTTCTGACATCATTGAGAAAGCTTCTTCAATTCCGCCCTTTAAACTCCACATTTGCTCCACTTTTTGGATGGGCATGTTAGACGCCTGCATCAATATGCTATCTCCTTCGCTAACCATTGACAGATTCAATGTAACAATTTGACCTTCCACAGGTTGATTGCCGGAAGTGCCTTTGCTAACAAATTGATATTCAAGACCTGAATCGGTGGTCTTAAAACCATCCTGTTCTCCACAGCTGGATACCATTAAAATCACTGTCAATATTGATATGATTCTGTTAAACATTTGTTCTTATTTTGTTTGAAGTAGTTAGTTTTGATTTATACTCCGGCAGCAATTTTTTAAACTTGTTTACCGTTTCTTCCAGGGATAATTTGGACCTGCCACCAGCGGCATTTTTATGCCCACCACCACTGAAATATTTCTGAGCCAGCTCATTTGCTGGAAAGTCCCCCACTGAACGAAAAGAAATCTTAATTAATTCTCCGTGATCAATTATTAGTGCCGCCAATACGATCCCCCGTATTGAGAGTGCATAGTTTACCAATCCCTCGGTATCTCCTGTTTTTGAATTATGCCTGATCAAATCCTCCTTAGTGATCGCAAACAATGCAACATTGAACTCTTCCAACACCTCCAACCTCTGACTCAAAGCAAATCCCTTGAAACGAAGGTTATCCAAAGAATTAGAGTCATAAATAAGCCGGGCTACCTTATGGGTATCTGCGCCAAGCTCGATTAGAGAGGCAGTAATCCGATGTACATTTTGAGTGGTATTGGAATGCTGGAAGGATCCGGTGTCAGTCATTATTCCGGCGTAAAGCACTTCTGCTATATCTTGATCAATTAAATCAGTGTCCCCCAAAGATGTAATCAGTTCATAGATTAGTTCAGCTGTTGCAGCAGCCTCCACGCTCCAAAACTTGAAGGTAGCAAAGTCTTGTGGGTCTAAATGATGGTCAATAAGTACTTTTTTGGCCTCTGACAGACCTACCTGTTCACCCAGTTCATTGATACGATGCAAACTTGAAAAATCCAGACAAAAGATTATATCTGCTGCTGCAATTAATTGGTTGATTGATTGCTGTTTGCTTTTTTCGTAAATGAGTACCTCATCATTTCCTTTCATCCAGTGTAGGAAATCCGGGTAGTCAGAAGGGCTAATTACCGTGACATGATGACCCTTTTTCTTTAAATACCCCGACATCCCCAACGAAGAACCCAATGCATCCGCATCGGGTCTATGGTGAGTAACAATTATGATGTTTTTGGGAGTGTTAATTAGCTTTTTAAAAGCTTGAAAATCCTGCATTAATACCCATGCCCCTTACTATTGGCTAAATTGTGATTTGCAAAGGTGTGAATAAATACATAAAAAACAAAGGGAGCCATTGCTAAAAGGAATGTTTGGAGGCATGCATTATGTTTAAAAAAGTAATACCTTAGCGCGCTGTTTTTAGCAAACAAGTTATTAAATCAGACGCTATGAAGGGACATACTTTTACCATGATCAAACCAGACGCTGTAGGCGCTGGCAATTCCGGGGCCATTATCAAGATGATCGAAGAAGCCGGCTTCAGTATTGTAGCAATAAAAAAAGTCAGGCTGAGCCAAGAAGCGGCAAGGAGGTTTTACGCAGTCCATAAAAAGCGTCCGTTTTACCAGGATCTGTGTAATTATATGTCATCCGGACCCATCATTGCCATGATCCTGTCAAAAGACAATGCTGTAGCAGATTTACGGACCCTTATTGGAGCCACGGACCCCTCAAATGCTGCCCCTGGTACTATACGTCAATTATTCGCCACCTCCATAGAAGCAAATGCCATTCATGGATCTGATTCAGACGAAAATGCTATTATTGAATCCGGATTTTTCTTCTCTGAATTAGAGCGCCATTAGGAATTTTCTGGCTGCTTAACGAAGAACACTTTGCGAATCCATCGGGGTAGAAAGATCGCACCCAATAACAAATAAGGATAGAACGACAAGGCCCTCCAGCTAATGTTGGCAATAAGGGTATATGGGCCCAGGTAATCTTCAAAAAACAGAGGAAAGAAAAATTCCGCTGTCCCGCTGCTGCCAGGGGTCGGTGACACCAACATGATGACCCATAGTATGATCTGACGGGCAAATATCAATAAATGGTCCGTCATGGGAAGATCGACAAAGGAAGCAATAATCAGGTTCAGTTGAAAGTACCTTACAGCCCATATCAACACCGTTACCGCCGAAATTGTTACCCAAAATATCAACCTTTTACCTTTCAACTGACTTGAAGCCCAAATGATCTCATTCCCATGCTCATAGGCGTGTAAGCGCCAGCGTCTGAGAAATTTGATGGTGGTCATCTTTAACAATACCCATTTGAAAGCCCTTGGTCTAAGAAATAAGGCATAGCTCATGATCAGTGTGTAAAGGGCGATGAGTAGGTAACTTATCCAAAACAGTACCTGAATACCGGTTTGTGGACTGAATGTCCATCTCAGAAATTCCAGAGGCCTGGTAGATTCCGGAATGATCTGCCCTTCAGCAAAAAAGAACACCAATGGTGCGAAAACCACAAAGATCAGGTTGTCCATAATGGCAGTAAACATGACCAAAGCCAGTGATTTACCTAAACTCACACCTTCCTTTAACAGAATAAATACCGCCACCGCAGTTCCACCCACTACCGAAGGGGTAACTGCACTTGCAAATTCCCATAGGATGATTACATAAATTGAGCTGGTCCAGTCCAGGTGTTCTTTTGCTAATACTCGTATTCGATAGATGTAGAGCACCGCACGGGCCAATATCATAAGAAGGGCCAGCGAAAACATTCCGGGGCGGGCGTTTAGGATCAAGGTCAGATTTTCAACGCTGACGTCAGGGTCACTGTAAAACAAATAAACCACTATTCCCAAACCGAATAAGACCGGGATCCAAATTTTATTAGGATTTAAGGTTTTGAATATTTTTCCAGGATCCTGGGACATCTAATCTACCAAAGCTTTTTCAAGCTTCTCGATCCAGAAATTATTGAATCCCATACCTAGATGCAGCGTGATCAATTGTAATTGAAGCAGTTCCAGAATTGCCAGAAAGTTAAAGATCACCACCACTTTGTTAGCTTCTTTTTCCATTATATCCACGAATGAGAGCTTTTGTCCTGGTGCCAACTCCCTCAATAGAATATCTTTTTGCCCCTCAATGCTATATGGATATTGGACCACTTGATGTACAGGTTGCTGCTGCTCATTTTCGAACCGCTTCATTACTATTTGAAACGTTTTGAGTAGTTTATAGAGATCAACATCCTGCAATTCAGCCTCCACATTGGTGGTTGCAGATAAGTGCCGTATTTCGGATATAGCATTACCCCGGTGCTCTCTATTCGACCGGTCCAACTCCATTTTCTGTAATTGAGTCAGGACAGATTTATACTTCTTATATTCCAGCAAATGTTTAATCAGATCCTCCCTGGGATCAATCTCGTTGCCATCGTCATCCAAAACAGGGCGTGGAAGCAGCATTTTGGCCTTGATACGCATCAGAGTAGCTGCCACCAGAATAAATTCGCTGGCCACCTCGATATTCATCTCCTCCAACCGGTGCATGTAATCTAAAAAATCGACCGTGATGCTGGTTATGGGAATGTCGTAAATATCCAACTCATCACGTTGAATAAAAAACAAAAGCAAATCAAAAGGGCCTTGGAAAAAAGGAAGTTTTATCTCAAAACTCAATTTGATACGAGTTAATTCAGGGGTATATATAAAAAATCCGGCTAGTCAAATATATCATATATATTTCGAAATTATGCCAGCGCCCAAAAAAAAATGTACTTTAACTGTTTGCTAGGTGAAATTATTGCAGTAATGTTCCAGAACAAGTACCTTTATATCAGATTGTATAAATAACAGGAGCGTAATCAAATGTTAATTGAACAAGGCAAGTTATTAGCTACTATCAACAATCCGAAGGATCTTAAAAAGCTAAAACAGCAGCAGCTTGTGCAATTAACTCAAGAGCTCAGGCAGTTTATAGTAGACATGGTTTCGGTCTATGGTGGACATTTTGGTGCCAGCCTTGGGGTGGTAGAGTTGACCGTTGCTCTCCACTATGTATTCAACACTCCGAAAGACCAATTGGTTTGGGATGTTGGTCATCAGGCTTATGGGCATAAGATCCTGACCGGACGAAAAGATGCATTTCATACAAATCGGGTTTATGGTGGAATCTCAGGTTTTCCCAAGAGAACAGAGAGTATATATGACACCTTTGGTGTGGGTCACAGTTCAACCTCCATTTCTGCTGCACTTGGCATGGCCCGGGCATCAGAATACCTTAAAATTAACGACAAGCAACACATAGCAGTTATTGGTGATGGTGCCATGACTGCCGGACTTGCATTTGAGGCCATGAATCATGCTGGTGTCTCAAATTGTAATTTACTCATTATTCTGAACGATAATTGTATGTCCATTGATCCCAATGTAGGGGCATTGAAAAATTACCTGACAGACATTACCACTTCCCAGACCTATAATAAAGTAAAGGACGAGCTATGGTATGCACTCGGAAAGCTTAGTAAATTTGGGTCTTCGGCCAGAGAAGTGGTTTCGAAAGTAGAAAACGGATTAAAATCCGTACTTCTGAAACAGAGTAATTTATTTGAATCTCTGAACCTTCGCTATTTTGGACCGGTTGACGGACACGATGTTGACCACTTAGTACATGTTCTTAAGGACCTTCAACATATCCCTGGGCCCAAAATTTTACATTGTATAACGGTCAAAGGTAAAGGTTTCCCGATAGCCGAAAAGAACCAAACCAAATGGCACGCCACTGGATCTTTCGATAAAGTTACTGGTGAAATCTACAAAAAGACAAACGACATACCCCAGCCTCCGAAATATCAGCAGGTTTTTGGTCATACACTGGTAGAGCTTGCTGAAAAAAACAGCAGGATTATGGGAATAACCCCAGCCATGCCCTCGGGATCATCGATGAATATCATGATGGAAGCCATGCCGGACCGGGCAATTGACGTAGGTATAGCGGAGCAACATGCAGTTACCTTTTGTGCTGGCCTGGCCACGCAAGGCATTATACCCTATTGCAATATCTATAGTACGTTCATGCAAAGGGCATATGATCAGGTTATCCACGATGTCTGTATTCAGAACCTGCCGGTAAATTTCTGTCTTGACCGCGCGGGTTTTGCAGGAGCAGACGGACCAACCCATCATGGCGCATATGATCTGGCTTATATGCGATGCCTGCCAAATATGATCGTATCCGCTCCGATGAACGAGTCTGAACTTAGGAATCTGATGTATACCGCCCAACTACCCAGGGAAGGAAAAGCGTTTACCATTAGATATCCCCGAGGACAGGGAGTTATGCCTGACTGGAGAACGCCTATGAAGGAAATTACCATCGGCACCGGCAGGATGATTCTGGATGGAGCAGAGCTGGCTATATTGACCATCGGCCACATTGGCAACTACGCAGTTAAGGCCTGCCAGAACCTTCAGGAAGTTGATTTGTATCCGGCCCATTTTGATATGCGGTTCGTAAAGCCGCTGGATGAAGAGTTATTGCACCAGATTTTCGCGAGATTTCCTAAAATACTGACTGTAGAAGATGGTTGCCTTCTGGGAGGGTTCGGTAGCGCTATTTTGGAATTTATGGTGGACCATGGCTATAACTCCTCAGTAAAAAGATTGGGTATCCCCGACCAAATTATCGAGCATGGCCAGCAGATCGAACTACAGAGGGAATGTAACTTTGATCCTGGGGCTATTGCCAAAACTGCTATGGAAATGATGGTCGATAGCACAGCAGAATCCCTGATGTAAGTCCTTTTGAAATCCGAATCTGTGACTTCTGGTCTCAATGTTTAAAATACCACCCCTTTATACCCATGTAATTTTTGGAGAAAATATCGCTTTTCTTCCCTGCCAAATAATGTTAAATCGTAAAGTATTACAAGCCAATTGAATTTTTGAAAAATTGCTTGCATTAAATAGTTAAGATCATGTTACTGTACGAAAAAATTGAAAGTATTGAAGCATGGAATCAATGGGCTACATTGATTTCATATGGAGTTTTTGTTTTTGGCCTTGGCTTTCTGACCTATTTTTGGATTAAATTACTTCTGAGTAAAGGATCCAAAGCCAAATATGATTTCCGGAATATTTATGAGATCAAATTGCTTTTTTATGCCAGTGTATTTTTGATCTCCGGTATTGCCGTTCATCTGACTACTCTTTCTGCGGAACCCTCAGTTGTTTGGTTCATTGTCAGTTTGTTCGTGGCCCTTATGATGTCAATATTAGCTATTTCCGTGATTCATAATTTATTGAATTTCTACTATCCTACTTTTCTGGAGAAGAAACTTCAACAATTAAGGTATAAACCGAGGATTTCTCCCAAATCCGGTAACCCAATGAAGCTTTTGAGTGAAGAGGAGGAAGACGTCCACCTGGACGAAGGGATGCAGGCTGAAGAAAATATCTTTTCCATAGACTATGATGTATGGGTAGATGAAGAAAACGGGTATACTCAAATTGAAAAATACGCGGGCCATTTACATGCCATCGAGTGTTCTGAGTGTAACTACCAAACATTGAAAGTTGTTAAGGAAGAATTGTTGGAGTCACCTACTGAGAATGAATCTGGTCAGTTGTTGAAATATCAAAACTGTATCTACTGTGGTCATAAGGTCAAAAAAGCCTTCAGAGTGGCCCCACTATCGAAAATATCTGAATCTTCTGATGAGGTATCAGTAGTAGTTTCGTAAAAGAATTTGTTGTGTTAAATCAGGTGAAGCCCTAACGCGTTATTACGCGCCGGGGCTTTTTTATTTGTCCCTTCCTGGCATTAATTGACCTCGCCATTCGATGAGCTCTACTGAGGTTTTTTGGTTATCTTTAGTAAGGATTTTTATTAGTCAAGTATTATCAAAAGAAGCAGAATCATATTTAGTTATTGGGCTAAGCCTAAGCATATTCATGATTTGTCTCAGATACTCAAGGATCAAATTGGTGGAGTTCATGGAGTGGCTGGGAATAACAACCAAGGTTTTTGTAAAATGACCGTTCTTAGCAAATGATCTTTGAAAAATCGATCAATTTTGCAGAAGAACTAGATCGGCAGGATCCTTTAAAGGCATTCCGTGATCAGTTTCTATACCCGGAAATTAACGGCAAAAAGACTATTTATTTTTGTGGCAATTCGTTGGGTTTGCAACCTAAAAAGACCATCGATCACCTCCAGACGGAATTAGAGGATTGGAAAAATCTAGCAGTAGAGGGGCACTTTCGGGGCACAAATCCCTGGTTTGAATATCACAAATTTCTCAAGAAAGGATTGGTTGAACTAACCGGCGCGAAAGATGGCCTCGAGGTAACTCCGATGGGAAGCCTCACTTCGAATCTACATCTAATGATGGTGTCGTTTTTTCGTCCAACGAACCAAAGGTATAAGATCATCATGGAATCTGGTGCGTTCCCCAGCGATCAATACGCAGTTGAAACCCAATGTCGTTTTCATGGTCTGGATCCGGCTGATGCTGTTATTGAACTGGCACCGAAGCCGGGTGCATATATATTGGAAACTGCCGATGTCATCAATTGTATAGAAGAAAACCGGGAAAGATTGGCATTGGTCTTGATGAGCGGTATTCAATATTTCTCAGGACAACTATTCGACATAGAAACTATTACCAGGGCCGGGCATCAGGCAGGGGCAATGATTGGGTGGGACCTGGCCCATGCAATAGGTAATGTTCCTTTGTTTCTACATGACCAGCAAGTTGATTTTGCCGTGTGGTGTAGCTATAAGTATTTGAACTCCGGGCCCGGGGGTACTGCTGGCATCTTTGTGCATGAAAATCATGGAAGAAATGGATCTCTTCCCCGTTTCGGCGGTTGGTGGGGACATGCCGAAGAGGAGCGTTTTCAAATGAAAAAAGGATTTAAACCAATGACCGGCTCAGACGGATGGCAGTTGAGTAATGCCAACGTACTATCTATGGCTGCTCAGAAAGCTTCATTAGACATATTTTTAGCAGCAGGAATAGACAACATCAGGAAAAAGAGCCTGCTTTTAACCGGCTATCTAAACTATCTATTGCAAGAGGCGGCCATGGGCTCAGGAATATTTCAGGTAATAACACCGAAGGAAAACCGCGGATGCCAGTTATCTCTATGGTTTCATGATAAGGGAAAGCGTATTTTCCAAGAATTATTGGACCAATCAATCATAGTGGACTGGCGCGAACCAAACTGTATCAGAGTGTCTCCTGTACCCCTGTATAACAGTTTTCAGGAGGTATTCGAATTCAGCCAAGTACTTAAGAAACTACTGGTATGAGTGAGCGATCAATATCGGTAGTCGGCTCTCTGATTTCCTAAGCTTGGTCAAAGCTCTGAAAGCACAGGTTGATTTGCCATAAGTTGCTGATATTGTTCAGACCTGTACAGAATTTCCTCCACATAATGCACCGGCTCCCGACCCCTGCAATAGCCGGCGGAAACCACAGGATCGTTGTAGAACTCCGGCTCAGACTTCTTCAATAAATAAAAAGCCACGTTATAATCCCAAATGGTTGAATCCTTGCCGTATTTTGTGCTTAATTTTTGGGCATCCAGGACATGGCCCTGGCCCACATTGTAGGAACCTAAAATGAACTTGATGCGTTCTTCATCATCTGGCACCTTTGGCTGCCAGAATTCGTCCAGCCATTTTAAATAATTTACGCCTGAAGTAATGGCTTGTTGCGGGTCTTCAGGATCCGTAGCACCGAATTGCTTGGCAGTTGCCGGCATAAGTTGCATTAAACCCTTGGCCCCTACCCAACTATCGGCTTTAGGATCAAATTTGGATTCCTGAAAAATTAAAGCTGCCAGTAATTCCCAGTCCCAACCCAATTCAAGGGCGCCCTTTTTTATTAGGCTGTCATATGGGCTTAACTGGTGACCTACCAGTGTTGAGTAATCGCTGTGTACCCGTCGAAGTGAAGCCTTGGAACTTTTAAAATACCGATCGTAAATGGTGTAAAAAGGCACTTCCTTTTTCATTTGCGCCAACCAGGTGTTTGTGGCCTGAAGCAACTGCACACTGTTTTGACGTACTCCCCAGGCGATTCTTTGGGAAAAGCTTATGGGAGTTTTGATATCCAGGTTTTTATGATAGGTAGCATTTAGTTTGGCAACATTCTCATCTGCAACCGTATATTTAATATCACCCACAGCAACTCGGTGTATGAGATTTTCCACTTCCACATTTCCTGGTTCCTCCACAATAATCACATTACCTCCCATCTCTTCAGATAGGTTT
>Ga0114949_10003296_pt1 | contig 10244 bp, 11 predicted proteins | sample N074metaG_FD_83505 | JGI IMG/M metagenome (GOLD analysis project Ga0114949, IMG submission 83505) | Deep subsurface microbial communities from Kermadec Trench to uncover new lineages of life (NeLLi) - N074 metaG | ecosystem: Environmental > Aquatic > Marine > Ocean trench > Sediment | place... | reverse complement strand
TGGGTGCGGGTGACCGTCGCGTTCCCAGTTGTCGGCGGTAGTCGACTTGCGGTACAGGTAGCGCAGCCAGCCGAGCGAGCGATCGTCGAGTGCAGCCATACTCTTTCTCCTAAAAGAGTCCTCCTAAAAAGAGTCCTCCCACAAAGAGCCCTCCGAGACGGAGTCCTCCCAGACGTACGCCGTTACCTGAGTCGGAGCCATCGAGTATGAACTCATCGACCGGCGTGTTGCACGATTGTCGGTAGTTCGGCCCGAGGCGTCAATTGTGCCAGCCGAATCTGCTATCTTCCCCGGGATTAAGAACTTGCCCGTGCAGGTCCCACGTTGAAAAAGATTGCAGTGTTTGTCGATGTCCAGAATATCTATTACACCACCCGCGATGCCTACAGCGGCCAATTCGACTATCGGCAACTGTGGCAAAAAATAAGCGCACAAGGCGAGATTGTTGCAGCTTATGCCTATGCAATTGATCGCAACGATGCCAGACAAATCAAATTCCAGAACGCACTCAGGAAGATCGGCTTCACGGTCAAACTCAAACCCTACATTCAGCGTAGCGATGGCTCGGCCAAGGGCGATTGGGACGTTGGCATCACCATTGATGTGCTCGAAGCGGCGAAAGATGTCGATGTTGTCGTCTTGCTGTCCGGCGATGGTGACTTTGCGGTGTTACTGGATAAAATCCAGAAAGACTACGCGGTCAGCGCTGAAGTTTATGGCGTGCCCAAACTTACAGCGAACTCCCTCATTGACGCCGCGAGTGTCTATCATCGAATTGATGAAGAAATGCTGATGTAAGTCCAGGCCACAAGCCGGGAAAGTAACCTACAAGAGAACAGTATCGGGTAATTCGATGCAGGGTAGCTGCAATTACGGGATGGTCCGTGAAGGCACGTTCGAAGGGACTAAATCGTAGGGGGCAGCGATATCACCTGTTGTCAGCCGCTGCGGAATAGTCTGTCGGTTGATGTCTTGCGTCTGCTTGTCTGGTAAGAAGTCTCCGCAGCCGTCGCTTTGAAGCAGCGCTCAACCGCTGCTCGCCGCAATAGGTCAGGTAGAAACGCAATCGTTGCATGCGACTCAGATATACATGACCAAACTTGTCGAGGTGTGTCAGGTCTTTAACGATACGAAACTGTAAGAAAGGGGCAATCCAGCGACGCCCTCTTGCACAGTCGAACAGATAGACTCGGGGGTCATCGTCAGGCACGACCAGGATATTGCGCCAATTCAGATCGTTGTGGGTAAATCTATGCTGGTGTAGCCGAGCGACTGCTTGCGCAAGCTTCGTGCTCATGGAATCCAACCACTTCCTGTTGCATAACAACGGGTGATTCGCTTCCGCAAGCAGCCGAAGATCCACCGAATTTTCTACCTCCTGCGTCACCAGCACTGATTGATGGCGACCGTCGGCGCAGTTTCGTTCTCCGTGCGCCACGACCGGGGGTACCAGAACTCCCAACGATTCCATATAAAGCAAATTGTTGAACTCCCGTTTGGCATCGCTGCCCAGCAGGCGGGCTTTCAATCCGTTGCGCATCGTGTAGATCTTCATGTAGTAGGAAGTGGTCACACCAATCTTTCGGACAGAGTGGCTGTTGTCTAAGGTACCGCGCACGTGTTCACACTCAGCGCTAAACGCTTCATCCATCGTCGGGAATTGATGTCCGAAGTCATCTCTAAAAGCAGGTCGAATGTTCCAGCTTTCCATCCGGTCTCTCAAGGTGCGCAACAGCTAACGGTCATCGCGTTGGTCTACTCCAACTTCGCCACTAATCGATAAACGGCGATGAGCACGCCGAAACCGATGTACATGCCGAAAAGTGCCACCAGCAGGAGCAGGCCCTGCTGCGGCGTCACCACGCCGTTTACGGCTAACGCAACGATGACCAGTGCCAGCGCAATCAGCGTCCCGCCGGCCAGCAGCAAAGTGATCAGGGTTTTCTTACGGCGCATCTTCCGGCACCTTTTCGCGTGCAGCAGGCACGTCTCCGCGTTCAACGCGCACGTCTCCGCGTTCCGCGCGCACGTCTCCGCGTTCCGCGCGCACGTCTCCGCGTTCAACGCGCACGTTCATCGAAGCGCCTGCCACCTCCCGATAAGAACGCAGGGTCGTCTTGGCTGACCGCAGGTTCCAGGCGTCGGCGTTGTTGGAAATCTCCGCCCGCGTCAGCGACAGCCCGGCTCTTGCTTGCGCGAGAGTATGAAGTATTTCGTCCTTGCTATCCGGGGACTGACTGGCCTCGAACTCTGCTTCGAGTTCGCGGATTCTGGCCAGACGTTTATTGAGTAAACGCCCGGCCTCCAGCGCTTCGGGTGTGTCCTGAAAAAACACCAGTCGCGTTAACCAGGCCGCTGTGTCGAAGAGGTCCTGCTGGCCTGCGTCGACGCTGTTTTTCGTCAGCGCTTTGAACGCGACAAGCGAGTCGTCCAGCCCACCTTTTATTCGTATGGAATATATTCGGCTGAACGCGATGGCGTCTACCGATTCTGGTAATCGCGTGATACCTGCTACGGTGATCAGCGCCTGAAAATTATTCTCCGGATAGGCCACGTTGATGCGCCTGCGCGGCTGGATCTGCTCGTCAGTCCGCGGATACACCCCTTCAAACGCATCGATCGCATCGATCAGTTCCGCGGAAACCGGGCGCCGTCGGCCTACCTTCCGGTAGAAGATTTCGCCATCGGCAGCAACGATATATACCGCATGAATGGCCAGTTCCCGTGTGTCCGGATTCTGCACCCCGAAAGCCTTGACGACGGATTGCTGCGGATCGCTGCCGAGATCGAACGTCAACCCGAGCCGCTCAATCATGGCAAGCGATGCAGCCTGTTCATCGACCGAAATGGCGATGACCGACACGCCACGGTGGTCGAAGCGCGCTATCTGATTCTGCAACTCGCCGAGTTGCACGTTGCACGCAGGTCACCAGTGGCCGCGATAGAAGATGATCGCCACACCTCCCTTCTCGCGCGCTTCACCGAGCGAGACGACTCCACCGCCGGCACGTGGCACGACGAAATCTGCCACACGCTCGCCGATACTGAGGGCTGCGGGTGCGTCCCGGCTGGCACCGTAGGCATTCGTGCGGATATCCACAGGCTCTGCGCTGCGCGACGAAGGTTTGTAGCGTGGGAACAATTCGTCTTCTGCACCGGCGGCGACCATGGTGACCAGCGACAAGCAGATGAGCGCACCCGCGACGGGTAAATTGAGGTTGAGTTTTTTCATACGCAGAGAATTAGATACGCTGGAACGTAACAGTTCCGTAGTGGGAAGTAGTGGCAACAAACCTGTAACTCCACCTCCAGACTCGCGATCTACGCCGCCTCGAACAACCCTGCCGCCCCCATGCCTTTACCAATGCACATGGAAACGATGGCATACTTTTTCTTGCGTCGTCGCAGTTCCCGCAGCACGAGACCCGTCAACCGTGCGCCGGTCATCCCGAAAGGATGGCCAATGGCGATGGAACCGCCGTTGACGTTGTAGATCTCGTTGTCGATACCCAGGCGGTCGCGACTGTAGAGACATTGCGATGCGAAGGCTTCATTCAATTCCACCAGGTCGATGTCCTGCAGCGTCAGCCCGGTGTAGTCGAGCAGTTTGGGTATTGCAAATACCGGACCGATGCCCATCTCATCGGGTTCGCAACCCGCAACCGTAAATCCGCGGAAGTATCCCATTGGTTGCAGGCCGAGTTGTTCTGCGCGTTGTTCCGTCATCAACAGGGCCATGGAGGCACCATCGGAGAGCTGCGAAGCATTGCCCGCCGTGACGGTACCGTTTTCTTCAAACGCAGGCCCCAGCTTATTTAGAGCTTCGAGTGTTGTGCCGGGACGGTTGCACTCGTCTTTGTCCACGGTCCCCTCGACGACTTCGGTTGCGCCGGTTTCTTTGTCGATGAGCTTGCGCCACTGGACGGTCATGGGTGCTATTTCTTCTGCGATGCGGCCGGCGGATTCCGCTGCGGCATAGCGTTGTTGGCTCTGCAGAGCGTATTCATCCTGGGCATCTCGCGTCACCTGATAGCGTCTTGCCACCACCTCGGCGGTGTTGCCCATCGCCATGAAGATGTCGGGTTTTACCTCCTGCAGCCGGGTATTTTCAGCGAATTCCGCTGCCGTGCCCCGGTCCAGGCCGGTAATGGATTCAACGCCGCCGGCCATCATTACCTGAGCGCAGCCGCTGCTGATTTGATTGGCTGCGAACGCGATGGAATTGAGACCCGAAGAACAGGCGCGGCTGATCGTGGTTGCGGGCACCGTGATGGGGAGCTTGGACAGCACGACGGCGTGGCGCGCAACGTTGGCCGATTGCTCTCCGACCTGGCGTCCGCAGCCGAGAATGACGTCTTCAATCTCATCCGGGCCGACCGCCGGATTCCGCTCCAGCAGTGAATCGATGCAGTGGGCGACAAGATCGTCCGATCGGGTCAGGTTGAAAGTGCCACGATGGGCCTTAGCCAACCCGGTGCGTATGCTGTCGACGATGACTACGTTGCTCATTGGACGTTCCCCCGGTAAGTGGCCCCATTTTAGAATTCGTCGCCTGCGATAAACAAGGGCAGCGCGTGAGGTTCTTTTTCTTTCGAGTCCGGGGCAATACAGCTGGCGTCGTCCGGCGGTGCACCGTGCAGGCCCAGTCATCATGGCGTTTGCACTGCCTGCCACCGGCTTACCGGGTCAATCGGGGTCTTTCTTTCCCCAAACGCTCGGGCCGTAACCGGGATGCAGCCGTTCTTTGTCGAATACCCCGTCAGCCGCCTCACGGTGACAGTCTGCACACGGGCTCAAGAACCCTTCTTTGAGTTCTTTGACCTGCAGTTGTCTGGGTATTTCTTCGTGCATGCGAACAAACGCCGGAAGCTCCGTAATCCGCAGAGGTGGATCAGCCGGCATGTTTCTCATCAGCTTGCTCAAAGAGGTGAGTTTGCCGGCTTGCAGCGCGTTGAGTTCCAGATAACTCATGATTTGCCCAGTCGACTCTTCATCCAATTCTGCGTTTTCGCCAAAATGATCCTCCAGGCCCTGCATGATCCCGCGCCAGCTTTTGCCGGGTAGAAGACCTGGAAGATAGGCAAAGTGGCAGGCCCCGCACTCCTCGATATAGAAAGCATCCGGCACGAACTGCCCGGGTTCACCTTCCACCGCGTTGCTGACGACTCCATAGAACCCGAATGCCAACACTGCACCCAGCAATACCGATCCGATCGACCATCGCACGTTGCTCATGTGTTCGTTCATACGCTTTACCCGGCTATTGCTGGCTCAACCACAGCAAGATGTCACCTTTTTCCTGCGCCGTACACTCTCGCCCGAATGTCCATTTGCAGTTTCGAAAGAACCACTTGTTGATCTTCTTTCTGCTGGTGAGTCGTTGAGGATTCACCGACGGCGCCATCGGTTCTATGATTTTTCCCGTTCGCTCATGCCTGCCGTTGGCGTGCACAGAGTTCGTGTGGCAGCTTGTGCAACTGCGGCCATTCGCATCTCTGTTCCATGTTGCGATTCCTGCACTGGTAGAAAACGGTTCGGCTGCCTCCGCTGCAAGTTCCTGCAACATCGCTTGCGTCGTATCGCTTGCGGCCCGTGAATAAACAGGCGATAGCACAACGACGATAACTGCGGTTGCCAAAATCGGCGACGCATTGCTTATCCATGATGAGGCGCGACTCTGCATTTGACTCGGTACTGAACTGTTTTTTGAACTCTGCATGGGTTGCACGACGGTTATGGTCGTTTCTCGCCGGTGATCATGGCTCGGGTCAGGTTCTCCTTGTATCGCACTGTGGTAAGTAATACACCACCCAGGTGAACGATCACCAGTACCAGAGTGACATCGGTGAAAAGCTCGTGAATTTCTGCGACGACATCTCCCGGCCAGGAGGCGACGAATGTCGCAGCCAGTGGGCCACTCCCCTGTATCGCAAACAACACCATTCCGGACAGGGCCGTTATCGACAGGGCGATCATCAGCGCGAGTATCATCGCCGAGCCTGCGGGGTTATGGCCGATATAACGTTTGGCCGTGCCGTTGATGAGCTGTTTCAGATAAGAGGCAGCCACTCCGGGCGGCGTGACAAAATCCGCAAAAAGCGCGTGCGTGGGGCCGATTACACCCCAGACAAGCCGGAACCCCACCAGCCCGAACACCGTATATCCGACGTGGCTGTGCATGCTCAGCCACTCGCCTTCCAGAAAATAAGCCAGGCAGAAGAATATCGCGAGTGACCAGTGAAACAGCCGCACCAGGGGGTCCCATACCACGGTGCCTTCCTTTGGCTCAGGGTGCATGAGCTTGATGGCAGACTTCAATTTCGCCAGAGGAAACCACGGCCGGTTGTTCGATACGTGCGCAGAAATTTCGGCTCCGGCTCAATGCCGAGCTCGGTGAGCTTCGGACCCAGGGCGACGTGCCGCGGATCATTCGAATGTTTTTCCATCGCGGTCATGTCGCTGCACGCCATGACGAAAACCAGATCACCTTTGCGCAGGTCTAGTTCCCTGTCCGCATCGGCCGCCGCAATGCCTGCGCTGTAAATGAGTGTGTCTGGTTCGTTTTCCCAGCAGTACGCTGCGTGCTGGACCGCCAGTTCGAGGTAAGTTGCGAGCTGGTGATCGTCAGCGAATCGAAATCCCAGAATGGCGATGACCACGCCTTCTTGTGTCGGCCCAACCGTTTCCGGCCGCGACCACCAACCGAAGTCAGGCACGTCAAAATACCGGGAGCTCATGACTCGGCGCTTGGTCATGCGGCGTTCACCCATCGTCTCGGTGAGCGTTGCATGTGCGGGACGATCGATATGTTGTTGCAGGCTGCGGTCACCATTCACGTAGCGCTCGAAGACCAGAACGTTCTTTGCGTCTTCCAGATTGATTGCCGATGCGTAGGCGCTGGTTTCGGGCTCGCCGTGCAGCGCGTCGTCTGCTCGCGTCTCCCATTCGTCGAGCCACGCGTCCACCGATGTATTCTCCGGCCGAATCTGGAATTCGACCATGGTGGTCATCGGCCGGTCGTGAGAGTCGCCCGGGTCCATCAGGAACGTAGGAGAGGAATAATCATTCTCCGCCTACCTCTCCTGCACGACGAGCCAGTTCTTCCTGTTCCAACAAGCGGGCTCCACGAAGAATGTTGCCCATGGCGTAGTTGCCTTCATGGCAAGCATACTCATAGACCCTTTCTTCGCTGTGTTTCCACACAAACTCACCACTCCAGGGCGCCGTCCAGGCAGTTGGGTCTGTGACGGTGAAATTGTAGAGCAGGTTGCCGTCTTCGAGCCGGCTGAATCGCTCTACGAGATGCAGATTTTCGTCCCCGCCATACAACCCCGTGAATTCACGAAAATTGGTGGTGTCAACGACCAGCGTGTCGCCCTCCCAGTGGCCGATGGAGTCGCCGAGCCATTTACGATTCGATTTCGGCGCATGTTCCGAGTTGAGTCGGATGATCCGCGCATCGTGGACCATCTCCAGGAGAATCATCACATGATCTTCGGTCTGGATGATGCGTTTGAAGTTGTTGTAGGGGCCCGGAATGCTGGGCGGCCCTGCGCTGAAACCCAGCAGACACCGCTCGGCAAGCGCCAGATTCTCCGGGCCATCGAATGGTCCGGGACCGTCGCTGTCCAGCCACGATGCCGTACCGTCGTTGACGTAGGTAAACGACGTAAAATTGTCTGCACGCTTCTTTTCGCCCGTTTCCGTCATGGGCGGTTGGCGGCCGTTGGGTGGGTCATACACGATTGATGTGCGGATCCTGCCGTCTATCTCGACGACCCCGTCGCCAAGATCCAACCAGAATGCATTGTAGCCGCCGGTCCCGCCGCCGCCACCGGTCTTCTCACCCTGACCGCCGACAGGCGGTGCTTCCCGGTCAGGATCGCTTTGCTGAGCCGCCGATGAGAGGAACTCCCTGGTACGTGCGGTTGCGGCGTTGGCTTCTTCGCGAGTCATGAATTTCTGGTCGCCCAGCTCTTCGGGGCGATTGAGCGGTGTCAACGTCCCGCTGTCGTAAAACCCGGTAAGATCCGGATGGCCGGATGCGGTGCGTTTTGAATCAGCAGATGCTGAACCGATCGCCACGCAGACCAGACTGACCAGCCACAACAATTTCATCTCGACTCTCCTCTCATCTCTACTCCCATTTTTCCTCCCGCCTCACGCATTCCGGGCCGCGGTTGGAACCGATCGTCGATCGGCAGTCTTACAGGTCAGGCACTGACGCTCGATGCCTTTTTGTCTCGTTCAGCGACCAACGCGCGCAGCCTGGGGATCAGCTCCTGGCCATACTCGATCGCGTCAGGCAGTGGATCATAGCCGCGGATCAACAGACTCGTGGCTCCCAGATCGTAGTAGCTGGCCATCGCCTCAGCAACCGTTTCGGGCGTGCCGACGAGCGCCGTGGAGTTGCCGCGCGCACCGCTCGCCTCGGCCAGTGCCGTGTAGAGACAGCTGTCGTGGACCTCTTTCGCGGCAGCCGCATCGAGCAGTCGTTGCGAACCGACGTTTTCGGGTCTGGGTATCTTTCTGTCACCAACACGGCCTTTGATCTGGTCGAGAATAGCATGCGCCCGATCCCAGGCTTCGCCCTGCGTTGCCCCCAGAATCGGTCGCGTCGAGACGCTGAACGTGATTTTGTTGGCGCCGGCCGCGGTACGAACCTGGGTCATGAAATCCGCTGTTTCGGCCAGCGGCTCTCCCCAGAGCATAAAAACATCGACATAGGGGGCGAGGGCTGCGACAGCCGCTGCAGAGCCGCCGCCGCCGTAGAGCGGAATCCGGGGTTCCTGTGCACAGCGAATCTCAGAATAGGCCTGCTCGACCTGATAGAACTCTCCGGCATAATCGAAGGGCTTCGGATCGGTCCAGCTGCGCCGCAGAATTTGTACATATTCCTCAGTTCGCAGGTAGCGCCCCGCGTGGTCGGTATGGTCACCATCTTTGGCCTGGTCCGTATCGCTACCACCGCTGATCAGATGCACGGCCAATCGACCGCCGCTGAGTTGATCCAGGGTCGCGAGCTTGCGGGCGGCCAGCGTGGGTGCCACGAAACCCGGCCGGTGCGCAAGCAGGAAACCCAACCGGTCGGTGACGGATGCCGCATGGGCGCCGATCAGAAAACCGTCGGGTGCATCGGAAAAATAGCCGATCAATACGCGATCGAATCCTGCCTCTTCGTGAATTCTGGCGGTATTCGCAATGACGTCGGCTGCGAACGGCGGCCCTTGTGGCGGAATGATTTCCGAAGCCACCCGCGGTGCGATCCAGCCGATCATTTCCACAGGCATCGATCAAATCCCCTGGTACCGGGTACATACCTTTAGCCTTTTACCGCTAACGCGCAACATCGGCAAGGTAAAAGGCTAAAGGTATGTACCCGGTACTGTGGTTCTGCTGGTGAGTTACTGGTACAACGTACCCCACTATTGCGGGAGTCAAGCGATGAGGCTGAAACGCGTCCTTCTTATCTCGGGGGCTACCGTGGTTGTTCTTGTCTTGCTGGTCACCGGTCTCTTGTTCGTCGTAATCAGTGGCATCGATGATCCCTTCATGCCGCTTTATGCTGACAACTGCAGTGAGTGCCACGGTCAGAATTTCGAGGGTACGGTGCAGGGTCCGGCACTGGTCGGGCCGGACCTGATCCACGGGGACTCGGTCGTCGAGATTTCCGCGAGCGTTGCCAGTGGCTTCCCGGCGGCAGGGATGCCGGGCTGGTCGGCGATCTTCAATGAAGCTCAGGTTCAAAGTCTCGCAATACTGATTGCGGAAAAACGGGTCAATCGGAATTTCACCGATTTCAAGGCCGATAAAGAACTCGTGATTCCCGCCGGTCTCATCGAAAGTGAACTGGTGAGCTTCCGCGTCGAGACCGTCGCCAGCGGGATCGATCCCTTCCCATTCTCAATCGCACCGTTGCCGGACGGCCGCATCCTGCTCACTGAGAAGTCGCGGGGTCTGCGCATCATCTCTACCGACGGGCAGCTCTCGGAGCCGATCGAAGGTACGCCCGAGACGTCTAATCTCGGCTTTGAAATCATGGGGCTTAATATTGGTATCGGCTGGCTGCTCGACGTAGCACTTCATCCGGACTACGCAGACAACGGTTGGATTTACCTGCTGCACACAGATCTTTGTGGCGATTGCGAGGACGGCGGTGGTTTCATAATTCCGATATCCATGAATCGAGTTGTCCGAGGCCGCATTAGAGATGGCGTCTGGGAGGATCAGGAAGTCATCTGGAG
>Ga0114949_10003295_pt1 | contig 10244 bp, 8 predicted proteins | sample N074metaG_FD_83505 | JGI IMG/M metagenome (GOLD analysis project Ga0114949, IMG submission 83505) | Deep subsurface microbial communities from Kermadec Trench to uncover new lineages of life (NeLLi) - N074 metaG | ecosystem: Environmental > Aquatic > Marine > Ocean trench > Sediment | place... | reverse complement strand
TTCGCGAACTCAAGGCGCTGGAAGAGAAATACCCGGAACTGGCGACCCCTGATTCCCCGACACAACGCGTCGGCGGCGAACCCTTCGACCGCTTTCCGAGTGTCGAACACGCCGCGCCGATGTTGAGCCTCGATTCCGACAAGGAAGAGGCGGCGCTGCGCCGGTTCGACGAACGACTCCGGAAGGCGTTGGCCGATGATATAGCCTATATGGTCGAACCCAAGTTCGATGGGGCATCCGTGGAGTTGGTGTACGAACAAGGCCGCCTAATCCGGGCTGCAACGCGGGGGAACGGACGGGTGGGTGAGGGGATCACCGAGAATGTCCGGACCATCCGAACCGTCCCATTGGTGCTGAATGCGAAGCTACGTGCTGTTCCGGACTTCCTTGCCGTCCGGGGCGAAATCATGATCAACGTGGCGGCGTTCGAGAAACTGAACGAGCGTCTGCTGGCCGACGAACGTGAACCGTTCGCCAATCCGCGGAACGCCGCAGCCGGAGCGCTTCGGCAGCTCGATCCCGCGGTGACGGCCGCTCGGCCGCTCGAGGTCATCGCGTACGACATCCTCGTCGCCAAGCCCATGGACGTCGGGACGCAGGCAGAAGTAATGTTGGCCCTCCGGGATTGGGGGTTCCCGGTTTCGGATACGGCAACGCGGGTAACGGATATCGATGCGGTCCTCGCGTTTCATCAAGACTTGCATGACCGTCGCGACGACCTGGAGTACGAGATCGATGGGATCGTGGTTAAGCTGGACGATCTCGCGGCCCGCGAAGAAGTGGGATCGACCTCACATCACCCCCGCTGGGCGTACGCGCACAAGTTCCCGCCGAGGAAAGAAGTGACGAGAGTGTTGAAAATCTTCCCGAGTGTGGGTCGGACGGGCGCCATTACTCCGGTAGCGATGTTGCGTCCGGTCGAGCTTGGTGGCGTTACGGTGTCGCGCGCGTCGCTTCACAACCGGGAAGAGGTGGCGCGAAAAGACATTCGTGAAGGTGACCTGGTGCGCGTCCAACGTGCCGGTGACGTGATTCCCCAGGTGGTAGAGCGCCTTGATGAGCCGGGGCGCAAACGCGCCAAGCGCTTCGTCATGCCGGAGCGATGCCCTGTGTGCGATACCCCGGTGTTCGAGCGAGGGCCGTTCACTGTTTGCCCGAACACTTTCGGATGCCCGTCGCAGCTCGCGGGCCGGCTGCGGCATTTCGGATCGCGCGAGGCGCTCGACATCGAAGGACTCGGCGACGAATCGGCGAAGTTGTTTGTGCACGAAGGTTTGGTGCACCGCCTACCGGATCTCTTCGATCTTGACGCCGCGGCGTTGATGCGGCTCGAGGGGTTCGCCGAGAAGTCGGCGGAGAACCTACTGGCGGCCATCCGCGCCACGAGCAACACCGAATTGCGCCGGTTTCTATATGGATTGGGCATTCCCGAAGTTGGCGTGACGGTCGCGCGCTCCCTCGCGCAGCATTTCAAGTCGATGGACGCCATCATGAATGCATCTGAAGACGCGTTGATCGACGTAGATGGTGTGGGCCCCATAATGGCGGCGCAGATCACGCAGTTCTTCGCTGACTCACGGAATCGGGCTACGATTGAGGCGCTTCTCGATGGCCGCGTCACGATCGAGCCAATCGAAACGTCCGAGACGGAGGCCGTGTTGGACGGTCTCAAGGTCGTGTTTACGGGTGGCCTCGAGCGGTTTTCGCGTACCGAGGCGAAGGAGTTGGTTCAATCGCTGGGTGGCAAGGCAACGTCGTCGGTGAGTAAGGACACGGACTATGTGGTTCATGGCCGTGACCCGGGCTCCAAGTACGAGAAGGCGAAATCCTTGGGAGTCAGGACGCTCACCGAAGATGAGTTCATCGACTTCCTAAAGTCTCGCGGTGTGAAGATCTGAAATGGAAAACATCGAAATCGCAGGGGTCTTGGACGACGTCGCGGCCCTCCTGGAGATCCAGGGTGCGAATCCGTTTCGGATTCGCGCGTATCAGAATGCTGCGCGGACGGTCGAGGCTCACGCGGTTGCCATGCACAAGATGCTGGAAGACGGTGAGGACCTCACGGAGTTGCCGAGTGTCGGGAAACAAGTAGCGAAACACATCGAGGAACTCGTCGAGACGGGCAGGCTTTCGGTCATCGACGAGATAGCCAAGGAGATTCCGCTTTCGCTCATCGAACTTACCCGGTTACCGGGGTTGGGCCCCAAGAAGGCTCGGGCGCTCTGGGAATCGCTCGGCGTTGAGACGATCGATGATCTCGAGGGTGTATTGAAGGAGGGCGCGGTCTCCGATCTCAAAGGGTTCGGGAAGAAGACGGAAGGAAAGATTCTCAAGGCGATTGATTCGTATCGCAAGCGACAACAGGGCCGCACGCGACTGGCGGACGCGGAGCAGTTGGTCGATCCACTGGTTGAGTACATGCGAGAGGCGCCAGGGCTCGAGCGGCTGGAGGTTGCCGGGAGCTATCGTCGCCGTAGGGAGACGGTTCGCGATATCGACCTGCTCGCAATCGCTGACAATCCAGATCCAGTCATGGATCATTTCGTGGCCTATGCCCAAGTCCGGTCGGTCGAGAAGGGCGGAGGCACTCGCGGAACTGTCATTCTGACTTCCGGGTTGCAAGCCGACTTGCGTATCGTCTCGGCGGACAGTTACGGTTCTGCGTTGCAGTACTTCACCGGTTCGAAGGAGCACGCGGTAGCCGTGCGCAAGCGCGCGGTGTCCATGGGATTGCGCTTGTCGGAATACGGGGTGTTCGAGGTCGATGAAGACGCAGACGAGTCCGATCCGATGTCGGGTAAGCGCATCGCGGGCGCCACAGAGGAAGGGGTCTATGAGGCAATGGGCCTCGCGTGGATTCCGCCGGAGCTACGGGAAGATCGCGGTGAAGTCGCAGCCGCCGAGGCGGGCACGCTACCGTCGCTCATTGGGCTGGAGGACATAAAGGGCGACCTCCAGATGCATTCGACGTGGTCTGACGGCAAGAACTCCATCGAAGAGATGCTCGAAGCGTGTGTCGCTAAGGGTTACGAGTACTTCGCGCTCACCGATCATTCGAAAGCGCTTGCAATGACGGGTGGACTCGACGCCAAGCGCCTCCAGGAACAGTGGGTGGAGATCGACGAGGTCGCGGCGCGGCACCCCGAAATCCGATTCTTGAAGAGCCAGGAAGTCGACATTCTCGCCGACGGCACGCTCGATCAAGACGATGATATGCTGGAGCAGCTCGACATTGTCGTCATCTCCGTGCACTCGCGCTTCGATATGCCGCAGGCCGATCAAACGAAACGCATAATCACAGCGATGGCTCACCCGTCGGCGACGATCCTCGCGCATCCGACCGGTCGATTGATCAACGTGCGCGATCCGATGGAATTCGACGTCGATGCCGTGTTGCAGGCGGCGGTCGAGTTCAATGTCGCGGTCGAACTCAACGCTCATCCAAACAGACTCGACCTACGAGACACGCATCTCATGCACGCCAAAGAACTCGGAGCCAAGGTCGTCATCAGCACGGATGCACATCGGACCGACGAGTTGGATCTCATGCGGTACGGCGTGGACCAGGCGCGTCGTGCGTGGTTGGAGCCGGGCGATGTGTTGAATTGCTTGCCCCTGGATGAATTTTTGCCGGCGATCGGGCGTTGACGAGTCGTCAATCGTAAACTGTCGATCGTCGATCGCTCTCAGCCATCAGCCATCAACTACCCACATTCACCAGGAGATTCGCCCATGCCCTCCATCAAAGTCCGAAAGAACGGTTCTCTGCTCGTCGTCGGTGACGTCAAGCTGGTGGACCACGAAGACAAGCCGATCGAACATAAGCCCGAGCGATTCGCACTCTGCCGGTGCGGGCATTCTAAGAACAAGCCGTTTTGCGACGGGAGTCATAGGGAAGCCGGTTTCGATGATAGCAAGTAGGTGGTGGCGGCCGAACGTCGAGCGCGGAGCCATGGATCCGGCCGTCTCGCCCGATGGCACTCAGATCGCGGCTACCATCCTCGGCAAGATCTGGGTGATGCCGATCGAGGGCGGCGACGCGGTGCAGGTGAGCACCGGCCCCGGGTGGGATCGTCGTCGACGGCGATCCACTCGCCGATGTTGGCGACCTGCGGAATATCAGCTTGGTAGCACAGAATGGCGTCGTGGTCTTCTGGCGCTAGCGTCGGAACTCAGGAGCAAGTGATTCGACTCGAAAGACTCCGATTGCCCGACCGCGCTTGGCGCGTTTGATGAACAACCGATTTTTGGCTACTGACAACGCTCGTTGTTGCCCCGCAGCATGCGGTCACCGTTCACGTACAGCCGATCCTTGTCGTAGTCGTACATTAGGTCGAGCGAGGTTTGCTCGCCGGAAGACCACGCGAGCAGGAGCGTCCCGGTCTTTCCGGCGCCGGTGGCCGACCACCGGCCCTGGTCCCTGCTTTGCACCGCGCCGCTTGCCCCGCCGCCGAACCCACCCCCCTGGCTGTCATAGTAGAACTCGCCGTTGCTGCACAGCCATAACTCGGTGGATTCCGTATAGCCTGTTCGCGTGAAGTATCTGGCGAGGTAGCGGCCACGCAGATACGGCTCCCATTCGTCGTTGCCGGCGGCGGCTTGCCCGGCGCCGGGCACCTGCTGGTTCTGCTTCTGGATCCCGAGGCTGAACGCGACTTCCCGCATTGCTTCCTGCTGCGCCTCGGCGGCGGAGGGTGGGGACAAAAGAATGAATGCCACGCCGAGCCCGGACTGCGTGACCCGAACGTCAACGGTGCCGACGAACTCCGTCGCCGCACCGTGCACGGAGTAGCTGCCGCTCAGGTGTCCGGAGGCGACATCCTGCACCGGGCCCGCCGGGGTCAGCACGATCCCGTCGCCGAGATCTATCGGTTCAGCCATCTGCTGCCGGGCTTGGGCCTCGGTCAACGCGTCTGCGATGACGACGATGTACCCGCCGCCCACTTCGGACTCGAGCAGAAACGATTCGCCGTCGGGCGATAACCGCCCACTCCAGCCGATGGGAATGGTCAACGTCAGGCCTGTCGCCGGGTCGCTGATCTGCTCGCGGCCGGTGTAGATGCGCCCCGGCTCGATTTGCGCCACGGCTGTGGGTGCAGCCGTTACCACGAGCACCATCAGCCATGCTGTCGCTCTACAGGAGCGTTTCATGCTCGACCCTCCGTCCGTGGTCTCTCGTCAATCGCTCAGCGCTCGCGGCGGCCGCCGCGATAGACCTCAGTGCCGTCCGTGACGCCGTAAAGGAACAGGCGGGCCTGGCGACTGCCGTAGCGCCGCATGACGTCGTGCATCATCGGCTCTTCGCCACTCCATGGAAACGCGAAGACGATGTCGAAGTCTTCTAGCAGATACCCGAGCTCCGCGTACCCTGGAACACCCTGGCCGATGGTGCCGTGGCGTCCGTCGCCAGAACGATGTTTCCATTCGTAGCCACCGGGCAGGAAACTGCCGTCTGCGAAGCGTGCACGCGACTCGTACTTGGCGGCAAGCTCCCGCGCTACGCGGACCAGCGATGAGTCGAGCTCGATGCCGCAGGCCTCGAACCCGAGCAGGTCGGCCATGATCGTGATGACTCCGGCCGCTGATCCCCACTCCAGGAAGCGTAGCCCAGGGGCCCGCAGAGTGAGCAGAGTCTCCAGCACCGACTCATAGTCGGCAGCGACGAAAGGGTGCCAAGCGTGCAGGCGCACCTCTGTGTCGAAGCGGCTCCAGATGTCCCAACCCTCCTCGCACAGCGCGGTCAAGCGCTCGCGCAGGCGGGGGTTGGCTTCGAGTGCTTTGGGTGATGCTTGGAGATCCATGGCGTTCAGTGCATCCCGTGTGGGGTCACGTGCAGAATACCATGCACCCGAGGCCGGCACGAGTGTTGGGGGCGGTCAGGCTAGTGCAGGAATGACACCGCCCGCGAGATCGGCCACTTCACCATTCGCGGTGCCGAGGGGGTGCAGGTGCGTTGCAACCGCCTGGTCCCCAGGCTAGCTTCCATCTCTGCGCAAAACGTGGGCGCACAGTCAGGTAAACCATTACAAAACAAGAGGTTAGGGTGAAGCTCGCTGTCTGTATCAAGCGGACTCCCGATACCGAGACTCGCATCAAGATTGCTGGCGATGGGAAGCGTATCGACGAAGCCGGCGTGAAGTTCGTCTTGAATACCTACGATGAGTATGCCGTCGAAGAGGCGCTGCAACTCAAGGAGCGAGCTGGGAGTGGGGAAGTGGTGGTAGTCACCGCCGGAACCGAGGCGTCGCAGGAAACCATCCGCACGGCGCTCGCCATGGGTGCGGATCGCGGCGTGCTCTTGAAAGTCGACGGCGCATCGATCGACCCGTTACCGGTGGCAAAGGCGCTGGCGGACGAGCTTCGCGGTGGGGAGTACGACGTCGTGCTGTTCGGCAAGCTCGCCATCGACGACTACAGTCACGCGACGGGGCCGATGGTTGCCGAACTACTTGGCATTCCCTGTGTCAGTGCGATAGCCAAGCTCGAGATCGCGGATGGGAAGGGGACCGCGGAACGCGAGATCGAAGGCGGCGTCGAAGTGGTCGAGTTCAGTCTCCCGGCCGTAGTCACGGCCGACAAGGGATTGAACGAACCGCGCTACCCCGCGCTTCGCGGCATCATGATGGCCAAGAAAAAGCCACTCGAGATCAAGGATGTCGCGCTTGCCGACGGTGGTCTCGAGATCGTCGAACTGGCACTGCCGCCCGAACGCCAGGCGGGCCGCATCGTCGGCGAAGGAGCCGACGCGGTACCGGCACTGATCGACGCACTCCGCAACGAAGCGAAGGTGCTGTGATGGCCGGCGTTCTTGTAGTGCTCGAACAACGAGACGGCAAGATCAAGCGAGTGGGGCACGAGGCTTTGGCCGCCGCGCGCGCGCTGGCCGACGCCGCCGGCGGTGAGGTCCACGGTCTGGTCATCGGTGGCCGGTCGGTTGCAGCAGATGGTCTGGGTGCGTTCGGTGCCGATCGTGTTACGGTGGCCTCGGATGATGCAACCGAGTTGTACCAGCCGGAGCTTTACTCTGCGACAGTCGCGGATGCTGAGAAGATGGGCGACTACGCGGCCGTGCTGATTTCGGCTACGGCGCTGGGCCGCGACCTTGCGCCCCGGGTGGCAGCGAAGCTCGATTGCCCGCTGGCCGCTGATGTGACGGAACTGTCCTATGATAACGGCATTGTGGTAAAACGCCCTGCGTATTCCGGCAAGGCGACCTATACGCTTCGAGTGACGAGCCCTCTAGTCGTGATATCGGTGCGGCCCAACGCGTATGCGCCCCTCGAGAGCGATAAGGCGGGAACGATTGGTGAGGGGGCGGTGACGGCGGGACGTGAAGGCCGTGCGGTCACTACGGCGATCAAACAACCCGAGCGCGCCGCACTCGATGTCACAGAAGCGTCGATCGTGGTAGCGGGTGGCCGCGGGCTGAAGGACGCGGAGCACTTTACCCTCGTCGAGAACCTCGCCGATGCGTTGGGTGCGGCCGTTGGGGCCTCGCGCGCGGTCGTGGACGCTGGATGGAGACCGCACTCGGAGCAGGTTGGACAGACTGGGAAGACCGTAAGTCCGGGCTTGTATTTCGCGCTGGGGATATCCGGCGCCGTCCAACACTTGGCCGGCATGCGTACAGCGAAGGTCATCGTGGCCATCAACAAGGATGCTGATGCCCCGATCTTCAAAGTGGCCGACTACGGAATAGTCGGTGATCTCTTCGAGATCGTTCCGCGCCTGACCGACGAAATCCGCGCGCTCAAAGAGCACTAGACAGTGTCTCGGTTCGTGCCGGCTGATTTTCAGCCTAGGCTTCCGCTCGATCGTTTGATCTTGTCGGAGCCGCCCGAAGCAGAACGCATCGAGATGGACGTGTTGTTCGTAGGCGGTGGCCCTGCCGGTCTGGCGGGCGCCATCGAACTCGCCAAGCTCGTCAAAGCCGATAACGGCGAGATCTCGATTGGCGTGCTGGAAAAAGCGAGTGCGCTGGGCGAGCATAACCTCTCCGGCGCCGTCGTGAACCCGCGGGCGTTCAGGGAACTGTTCCCCGACCTGGGCGACGCCGACTTTCCATTCTCCACTCCGGTAACCAAAGAAGGCCTTTATCTGCTCTCAGCGGGCGGAGCCCGCCGGTTGCCCACACCGCCGACGATGAAGAACCATGGCAACTTCATCGGTTCCATTTGCGAGATCGTTCGCTGGTTGGGCACCAAGGCCGAAGATCTGGGCGTCGACATATTCCCCGGTTTTCCGGCCGAGGCACTGTTGACCGATGGTGACAAGGTCCTTGGTGTGCGCACCGTCGCGACCGGATTGGATCGCGATGGGAGCGAACTTTCCAACTACATGCCGCCTGCCGATATCACCGCTCGGGTGACGGCTCTCGCCGAGGGCACGCGCGGACCTCTTTCGCAGGCGTATTGCGAATGGCAAGGCCTCCACGGGGAGAACCCGCAAATATTCGCGTTGGGCGTGAAAGAGCTGTGGGAACTCGAGCGGCCACTCGACCGGGTGATTCACACGATGGGATGGCCGCTCCCGAACGATGCGTTTGGTGGGAGCTTCATGTACCCGCTCGAACCCAAGGTCGTGGCACTGGGATTGGTGGTGGGTCTCGATCACCCGCACCGCTCGCTCGACGTACACGTGTTGTTGCAGCAGTTAAAGAATCATCCGTTGTTCCGGAAGTATCTCGAAGGTGGCGAGCTGGTCGAGTGGGGTGCCAAGACGATTCCGGAGGGCGGGTTCTATGCCCTCGCGCCACGCCGTTCTGGTGACGGGGTCGTGATTCTCGGCGACGCGGCCGGATTTGTCGATGTCCCTTCGCTCAAGGGAATTCATTACGCCATGCAATCTGGCATGTATGCGGCCCGTGCCATCTTCGACGGACTGAAAGCGAACGACACCTCGGCTGCGGCGCTCTCGGCGTACGATCGCATGGTCGACGAGTCGTACATTCGCGACGATCTCTACCGCACGAGGAACATTCGGCCGGCGTTCAAGGACGGGTTCTACAAGGGTTCGATCAAGGCCGGATTGATGACTGTCACGGGCGGCCGAGTATTTGGCCGGCGGATCGACATGCATGCGGATGCTGACGTGCCTCGTGGTTCTGGTGGCGGTGTCGACGTCACGCCCGGCGCGTTGACCGTTTCGAAAGTCGATGCTGTCTTCAAATCTGCCAACGCCACGCGTGACAATATTCCGTCACACTTGATCGCCGTCGCCGACGTGCCGGCCGATGTCGCCGAGTTCTACTCGCACGTGTGCCCGGCGGGTGTGTACGAAGTGTCGGGTGATGGTCTGCGTATCAACGCACCCAATTGTATCGACTGCAAGGCGACAGATGTGGTGGGACCCCGCTGGATGCCGCGTGAGGGAGGGTCTGGGCCCGCCTACAAGCGGATGTAGGTCACTGGTCCTGGCGCGGTCTACTACCTCTAATACGGGATCTCTGCGCCGTAGCGGTCGTCCGAAAGGACCAGCGCTGGAAACATCTCTCCGGCTTCGGCCTCGTTGCAGTCTTCGGGAATCATCAGCAGGGCATCCGCCGCCGCCACCGAAGAGAGCAGCCCGGATCCCTGGGGCCCGGTAGGGTGCGCTACGAACCCGTCATCAGACTCCTCCAAACGAACGCGCACGAAGTGTTGGAGCTTTCCTGGAGTTCGGGTTCGCTCGGCGAGTCGGACCATCAGTGGCCGGCGGAAGGGGTGCAGGAGCCCTCGAAGTTGTCGAATCGCCGGGCTGGCGAAGAGGTGGAACGTGACGACCGTGCTCACCGGATTGCCAGGGAGCCCAATCCATGGCACTTCGTTCCACGATCCGAAGCCGACCGGTGCCCCGGGCCGGGATCGCAGGCGCCAGAATTGATTGGCTCCTCCTGATTCTTCGAGGAGGTGGCGCAGGTGGTCGTGATCGCCCACGCTCATGCCGGCACTCGTGACGAGCAGATCGGCGCCCTCGGCCTGATCCAAACGGCTGCGAACATCCTGCGGGTCGTCCTTGGCGATCCCGAGAAACCGAACCCTCGCTCCCGCGGAGCGTGCGAGCGCGGCCATGGTATGGGTGTTGGACGAGCCGATTTTTTCGCCTCGGACGATGGCATCCGTCTGATCGACGTCGGCGATCTCGTCTCCAGAAACCATGAGGGCCACGGTTGGCACGGCGTGCACTTCCACCGCGGCGTGGCCGGTGGACGCCAGCATCCCGAGCGCGCCGGCCTGCAAGTCGAATCCGGCACGCGCGACGACACT
>Ga0114949_10003293_pt1 | contig 10246 bp, 7 predicted proteins | sample N074metaG_FD_83505 | JGI IMG/M metagenome (GOLD analysis project Ga0114949, IMG submission 83505) | Deep subsurface microbial communities from Kermadec Trench to uncover new lineages of life (NeLLi) - N074 metaG | ecosystem: Environmental > Aquatic > Marine > Ocean trench > Sediment | place... | reverse complement strand
CAGATCCGAGGCAGGCAGGTGGGATGACCGCATATCACCTCGATGCCGAGAACGTGGCCAACCTGGCCCTCGCGGCGCAATTCGAGATGCGGCCAAACGATATCGTTTTTGTGGCCGAGCAACTGGTTACGAGTTGGAACAGAGTGTTGAGCCAGATCTTCCCGTTAATTTCGGCACCGCAGCGCACCGTAGGTATTGCGAGCGGGCTCGCGCCTTAACCAGAATAGTATTTCTGAAGGTTTCCGCTCCCTGCGCCGTATCCGTAGCCATAGTAGCCATAGAGGTCCATTCGCTTCGGGTCGACCTTGTTGAGCACAAGCCCGATTGCATGCACATTTGCTTGCCGAAGCGACTCGAGGCCTGTGCGTATCATACGTCGAGTCGTCGAATTCCACCGCACCGCGTAAATGACGACATCTGCTTGCTGCGCAATCACGCGCGCATCCGAAACAGCGAGCGCGGGTGGTGTGTCGAGGAAAATCAGGTCGTAGCGATCGCGCATCTCAGAGATCAGGTCACAAAATTGTTGCGACCCGAAGAAATCCACTGGCGTTACTTTTTTGCCGTCGCCGAAAAGAAAATCAAGCCCGGTTCTTTTGTCGTGGTGGACAGTCTCCTCGAAAGTTGTCTCACCGCTCAAAAGGCTCACCAGACCAAGCTTTGCATCGACGAGGAAATATCTACGCAATACCTTACGGCGTAGGTCACTGTCGATCAAAAGGACTTTCTTACCCGCCATCGCATTGGACAAGGCGAGCGTCGATGCGAGGATGCTCTTGCCCTCCTCGGGCACCGAAGACGTGATCGCGATCACCTTCGGTGCAGCGTCGATGTTCGAGAGTTGGATTGACGTGCGTAAGTCGCGCACCGCTTCGGCAAACCCCGAATTGGGTTGCTCAACAAATCGGTCGAGCAATTTGCTTGGTTGGCGACCACGGTAATCCGGGATCACTCCGAGAACGCTATAGCCGGCGACCGCCTCAAGGTCTTCGGGTGTTAGCACGGACCGGCGAAGAGCATTGCGCGCGAAAATCAAAAAGAACCCGACGAGGAGCCCGATGCTGCCGTTTTTGCCAAGTTCCTGAGGCACATTCGGATGCGAGGGAGCGTCGCGCACGCCTGCCCGCGACAGAATGCGCGAATCCGCCTGCTGAATTCCCAGTTGAACCGTGATCTCTTTGAGCCGACCGAGGAAGGACCCGTAAATCAGGCTTGTCGCCTCAGCCTCGCGCTCCATCTGCCGCAATGCCACGAGATCACTCGTCTGCGCATCGACCAAGGTTTCGAGGTCTTTGACAGACCGGCTTGCAGAATCAACCTGTCTTTGCCAACGGGTTGCGCCTGACCGGAGTCCTCCAAGCCACGGCTCAAAGATCGCATCGAAGCGGTCAAGCCGCGGATCATCGGCCGCAATGGAGTCACGCTCTTGCGCCAAAGCAAGCTTGCCAGCCGCCTCCGCGACCCGTGGCTCGTCAACCATCTCGGCAAGAATCGTGAAATCCAACGCCGACCGCAGGCTTGCAAGCAAATCGACTCGGCTGCTCAGCGTGACCGCAGCGTCGATGGCCTCTCTCGCGCGCATGCGCATGCCCTTCAGGCGCTGTTGATTGATGGTCAGTGTCTCCTCGCCGAACAGCGTCGTGCGCGACGAAAAGTTTTCGATCGCTGCCTCGGCTGCCTCGAGCTCGGCCTTGAGCTCAACCACGCGAGTGCCGAGCCAGGTCATGGCGGCGTCCATTGCCACAAATTTCATTTCGCGCTGGCTGGCAACGTAAAGCTCACCAATCGTGTTCGCGATCGTGGCCGATTTTTGGGGCTCTTCGGTCGTGACCTTGATGTTGAAGATAAAGGTGTCTTTAAGTATCGAGATGGCGACTTTAGAGGTGAGAATGCCCGCTGCGATTTTACGCGCCCTCTCCGCTGGAGGTGGAACCGGGCGGGGCTCCGGATCGAGACCGATCATCGCGCGCAGGCGCTCATACCCGATGGCTGCTTTCCACGGCTCGGGCGCCCGAAGTGCCGGATTGAACTCAGGATCCTCCTCGAGCGACAGGGCGGCGACAACGCGCTCCATCAGCTCGCTGGCGCGTAGCACCTGGATCTCTGTGTTAAGACCATGGAATGTGATCTGGCGTTGCGGAACGACGCTCTCGATGTTGACAACATTATCCCGTTCGGTCTCGAGCACGACCCGCGCCGCCGTTGTGTAAAGTCGCGTCTCGTTCTTGAGCTGCCAGGCAGAAACGCCGAGCGCGATCGCAGTCGTGGCGACGAGAAGCCACCGGTTGTCCCACACCGTCTGAATAAGGTTTGCGAGGCTGAAGGCATCCGCGTCGGTTTCGGAGCCCTCGGAAATATCCTTAAAGCTTGGGCCCTGCTGGCGGCGTGTGTTGGATTCCGACAAAATGTTCAAGACACCGAATCGATCTGTTTAAAAGCAAAAACGCGGCGTCGTGGATATCCCCTGTGTCGCGGATGTCCCCTGTCATCGACAGCAAACTGCCCCCGCCCCAGGCACGACGGCGCACGCTTCACGCCGATCCGCCGCTTTACCAATGCGTTAGACCGCTCTAAGTTCATGATATGAGTATCACACTTCGCATCGTGGCTCGCAACGCCCATTCTTGCGGAGCGTTTTTGGGCTCAGAATTGAGGCGCGGGAGAATGAAGTCGGTCAACTTTTTGATCGATCGGCACGCCGATGTTGTGCGATTACGCAGCGCGGCGGTTCCACTGACGGAACCGCGTTTGACGAATAGGAGACGAGTTCATCCGGCCTGAAACTGCACTCGGCGGTCAAACCGCGCAGGACGAAATCCAGCGCCAGGCGGAGGCGCTGATTCTTGCCTGCTTGCGTGGTGAGGCCACACCGTGGCCGAACGCCGCTACGGCAGTGCTGGGCGAGGCTGTTATCCAACGCTGCGATATTCACGGGGTGTCCGCGCTCCTATGTCAGCGTCTCGGGGCCGGGAGCACCTGGCCGCGTGAGGTTCTTGAACGACTGCGCAGTCGGGCGGCAGAGGCGGCAATCTGGGAGGCGCATCACAAGGAGATCCTGGAGCGTCTCCTCGCTGCCCTGGCGACGCAGAATATTGAACCAATTCTCCTCAAAGGAACCGCACTCGCCTACTCTTGCTACAAGGACCCGGCGCTCAGGACGCGCAGCGATACCGATCTCCTCGTTCCCGAGACGGCGCGGGCGGATGCGGATGCAGTGCTCCACGCGTGTGGCTTCCAACGCGGGACCGAGGTGAGCGGTGACGTGATCAGCTATCAGGCGGGCTACCGAGGAAATGACCACCTTGGTCTCGCACACGCGGTCGATTTGCACTGGCGGATCAACAATTCGGAGGTCCTCTCAAGGCTGTTCAGCTATGCGGAGTTGCGGTCGCGCACTATACCTCTGCGCAGGCTCGGAGGAGCGGCCGTCGCAACCTGCCCCATCGACGCATTGATGATCGCCTGCATGCATCGGGAAGTACATCGTCAAATTCCCTACTGGATTGACGGTGTCGCATACTTCGTGCCGGACCGATTTATCTGGCTCTACGATATTCATCTCCTGAGCCAATCCCTCGAACCGGACGCCTGGAGCGAATTTGCCGGGCGCGCGCGTGAGAAGGGGCTCGCAGCGATTTGCCGCGACAGTCTCGCACGAACGGTCGAGCTTCTAGAAACACCCTTGCGACCTCGATTCTTGGGTCTATTTACTCCCGGCCGGCGTTCCGAGCGCCCGTACGTCTATTTGCATGCGAGTGCGCTGCGCCGCCAATACATGGATTTCAGCGCGCTTCCCGACCTCAGTCACAAGCTCAAGCTCTTGCGAGAGATGATCTTCCCACCCAAAGAATACATGCGTGCGCGTTTCGATGGTGTGCGACCCGGCTGGCTGCCTTGGCTCTATGCGCGCCGCGCCATCCAGGGTGGGATGAGGCGACTCCGCGGGGCCTGGATCATACGTTCGCGCTGGCAATGAATCTCTCGCTGTTGCTCAGCCACGCATGGCCTCACCGGAGAAGTCTCGTCCTTGCAGGCGGATTGATGCTCTGCGAATCCGCTGCCACGCTTGCTCTGCCGTGGCTCGGGGGGCAGTTTGCCGTTGGTGTCATTACTGCGGCGGAAATTGATCTCGGCGCCGTCGCTTTCCTGCTCCTTGTCTTTTTTGCTTTGCAGGCTCTCTTCCACTTCCTTTCGGCTTACGTGCTCAGCCGCACAGGCCAAAAGATCCTCGCCGAGCTTCGGAGCCGCATCTTCAATCATCTGATGTCATTGCCGCTCCGCTTCTTCCACGAGCAGCGACAGGGCGATATCCTTGCGATCCTCACCCGAGAGGTGGAAATTCTCAGCGGCTTTGTTACTAGCACGCTGCTGAGGTTCCCATCTCTCTTACTGACTGCCCTCGGCGCAGTTTTGCTCATGTTCACCATCGACCCTCAGGTTGCCGCGCTCGTTGCGCTGCTGGTGCCGGTATTTTATTTCATGCTGAAGGTAATGGGTCGCCGCCTGAGGCCACTTTCCGAGCGGCTGCGGCAGGCTCAGGCGACGACCGTGGCCATCGCCCAAGAGGCGATATCCATGCTCCCCGTCGTAAAGGCATTCGGTGGCGAGACGCTCGAGCAGGAGCGCTACCGCGAGCAGATCAACGAGGCAATGAGGCTCGCAATCACGGTCGAGCGGATCTATGCCGCGCTCAGGCCAGCGATCCAGCTTGTCATTGCTGCCGCCGTCATACTTCTGTTCTCGCTTGTAAGCCGGCGCTTGCAATCGGGGGCCGTGCCGCCTTCCGAGATGGTGAGCTTCCTTCTCTATGCCGTCCTCTTGACCAGGCCCGTTGCCGCCCTCGCCGGCATCTACGGGCAAGTGCAAATGGCGCGTGGCAACTTGAAGCGCCTCGAGGACGTGCTCTCGGAACGGCCCGAGCCGCTCCGCCAAGGCCTCCCGCTTGGCCCGGTCAAGGGTGAAATCACCTTCGAGAGCGTGCGTTTCGCCCATAGCGGGCGGCTCGCCACACTCGCGGCTATCGATCTTCACATTCATGCCGGCGAAACGATTGCGCTCACCGGAGAGAACGGCGCCGGCAAGACAACGCTGGTGCACCTCCTGCTCCGTTTCCACGACCTAGACGGAGGCCGCATCCTGATCGACGGTACTGACATCGCGACCGTGAACCTATCCAGTTTGCGGTCGAAGATCGGCTTCGTTCCACAAAATGTTCTGCTTCTGAACGGCACGATCCGGGAAAACATTGCCTATGGCGCACCCGACGCGACGCTGGAGGAAATCGAAGAGGCGGCGCGGCTGGCCCAGGCGCACGGCTTCATTCTTGCGCTGCCGCAAGGTTACGAGACGGAGATCGGCGACCAGGGTGTGCGCCTCTCCGGAGGCCAGCGGAATCGTCTTGCGCTCGCACGAGCGCTCCTCAAGGCACCCTCGATCCTTATTCTCGATGAAGCCACCGCAATGTTCGACCCCGAAGGCGAGCGCTCCTTTGTGGAGGACGCCCGCGCGGCCCTTTCTGACCGAACGGTGATCCTGATTACCCACCACCCCGCGAGCCTCGCCCTCGCTGACCGCATCGTGACGCTCGGAAAGGGCAGAATAGTTTCCACAAGCGGGCCCTCGGTGGGAGAGACCGCGAAAGTCTCCGCGGGCGAGGAGTGACGGGATGAGTGGGATCGCCGGAGTGATCAGTTTTGACGGCAGAGCCATCGAGCGGGGATTGGTCGAGTCGATGACAGAGGCCATGGCCCATCGCGGCCCGGACGGCATCCGTTCCTGGTCCGGTACGTCCGCCACTCTGGGTCACTGCATGCTACGCACGACGCCCGAGTCGATAGAGGAGACGCAGCCCCTTCCAAACGATGACAATACCGTCATCCTTGTCATGGATGGGCGGCTCGATAACTGCGAGGAACTGCGCGCTGAGCTAACGACTCGTGGCGCGCGCATGCGCAACCGTTCGGACGCCGAACTGATGCTCCGAGCCTACGAGAGCTGGGGCGACGCCTGCCTCGACTACTGCGACGGTGACTTCGCGCTGGTCATCTGGGATTCACGCCGACGCGCAGCATTCTGCGCGCGCGATCGGCTCGGGCACAAACCACTTCATTATCATTGGGACGGGCGCCGCCTCGCCTTCGCCTCGGAGCTCCATGCTCTCCTCGCCTTGCCCTGGATAGAGGAGGCGTTGAACGAGGGAATGATCGCCGAGCTCTTGGCAGATGAGCTCCGCTCGCTGGACGAGACGCTCTGGAAAGGAATCTTCCGCATTCCGCCGGCACATCGCGCGACCTTTGGTGCCGACGGCCGGCGGATCGAGAGGTACTGGGCGCCGGACCTCGGTTCCGAACTGCGTTATCGGCGGGAGGAGGAATATGTCGAGCACTATCGAGCCCTCCTGGAAGAGGCCGTGCGACGCCACTCCCGGGCAATTGGACCGCTCGCCTTCGAGGTCAGCGGCGGGCTCGACTCCTCCGCCGTTTTTGCCGTAGCCCAGAACCTGCATCGGCGCGGAGAATTGCGCGCGTCCACAATTGACGCCTACACGCTTCGCTTCGACGGCGGCGCGGCGGGCCGAGACCTTGGTTACGCCCGCGCCGTCGGGGCGCACCTTGACAGCCAGATCCACGAGATTGAACCCACGCTAAAACCGCTCGAATGGTATTGCACCTGGGCGCGCCGTTACCGGGATTTGCCGAGCCCGCCGAATGGGACGATGCAACTCGCCATTGCTCGAGCGGCCCGAGAACGCGGGAGCCGCGCAATCCTCGGCGGCGTTGGGGGCGACCAGTGGCTCACAGGCGACCACACCTATTTCGCAGGCTCCCTCGCGGCGGCGAGGTTCGGTGATTTCATCGCGTTTCTGCGACGAGATGCGCGAACCTACGGGATCCGGCGCAGCCTTTTTCTTGCCGCTCGGCATGGAGCATTGCCACTGCTTCCGCTGACATTGCGCCGACGGGCTGGATACATCCATGCGCGGTTGCGCGGCAAAGGGGACCTGGGGGCAGATTGCCTCGCCGAGCCTCTGGCCGAAACGCTCGCAGAACGCCGATACCGCCGCCCCGCATTTGAACCAGATTTGCGTGGACCAACTCATCGACGCAGACTCGGCTACCTGCTTGGGGCCGATACCGCGGCGGCACATGAGGTGATGGAGCGCTTGACATCAAGCCAGGGTCTTGAGCGTCGCTCTCCCCTCGACACCACCTCGATCGTTGAATTCGGGTTCTCTGTTCCGCAGCATTTTCTCCTAAGAGATGGATGGAACCGTTACATTCACCGCCAGGCGCTCGCCGACATCCTACCTGACCTCGTGGCCTGGCGGCGGGACAAGGCAGAATTTTCGGTCACCGTTGATGTGCTCAGATCCAACCTGATCGCGATGACAAGCGACCTGGGAAGCGATGTTGAGGCTTGGGTATCGCGTCAGGGAATTCAACGTCTATGCGCGGCAGCGGACCAATCGGGGCCCGGAAGCCTCCTGATGCTTTGGACCCTCAACGTTCTCCATGCCGTCGATACAAGCCGCAAAGACCTGCAAAAGTTCAGTTCTTTGGTGAATTCGACCTGAGAAGGCGCTTCGATTCGCCGTGGCCCGCTAGTTTTTGTTTGTCCGGATGAAGTTCCCACAATCGCGCATCGGCGATGTCGCCAGTCAATAAGGCGAGCATGCACCCGACACGAGAGACGCTTCCACGTTGCTTCGCTTGCCTCGATGGATTAAATATTGTCGAGAGTTTGCGATAGGAGTCTCGCGTGCCAGAACCGTCGGACTTTGAAAAGAAAAAGCCTTACGCGACGCCCATCTTCACGCGACTTGGTTCGGTGAAGGACCTCACGCGTGGCGCAGCCGGGTCCTTCCTTGATGGAACGTGTTTCAGAAACCAGATACCGGATAGTAAAGCATGCCCTGGCGGCTAGAGCACCGTGCGATTGGAACCGGCTTGAGGTCGTGCAGCGAACCGCCTGGCCGCGACTCGAGCTCGCCCGAGGGTCGTGCTCCGGGCACCCATGAAGAATATGCTGACTCCGAGCAAGCATCGTTTGACGACTATCGCCTCGAAGACGCCCGGGCGCAGAAGTCGCTGAACGACCAGCCTTTTCATCAGTGGACGCTGCCCGATGGATCGCCGTGGACGACTTTCTATCGCTGCGGCGCGGGGTTTCTACTGCGTTTTCCTCGCTTCGCCGACTTTCATGTCAGCGAGGATGGTTGCGACACGTGCTGCATTCCTGTCCCGGGCACGTCCGAGGAAATCTGTCACCACCTCTACCTGAACCAAGTCCTGCCGCTGATCCAGGGCCGACAGGGGAAACTCGTCTTCCACGCTTCTGCCGTCGCGCTGGGCGGTCGCGCGATCGCCTTCCTTGGCGCTTCGGGCCGCGGAAAGTCGACCCTCGCCGCCGCCTTCACACGCGCAGGGATGGAATTCCTTGCCGACGACGGCATGGTCCTGGAATCGACCGAGGTCGGCTACCGGGTCCTTCCGAGCCACCCATCGATCCGGCTGCGCTTGGACACCCAACGCGCTTTGATCGGGAGCGATCCTGAGGACCTCGGCGGTCCCCTGCTCGCCGGAAAACTTCGAATAGAGGCAGGCCGATACCTTTCCCACTGTGACGAGCCGCGTCCTCTTTTCGCGGCTTTCTTCCTCGGCGAGGGAGATTCGAAAACAATCGATGCCGCGCCTCTGCAGGGCGCTGAGGCCGTCACAGAATGGGTGCGGCATACCTTCATCCTCGACTTTGACGATCAGGCCTGGCTGGCGCTGCACTTTGAGGACGTAGCCACCCTCTCCGAGACAGTAACCTGCTATCGTCTCGACTACCCTCGCCGGTTCGAGGACCTCGATAAACTTCGGGCAGCGATCGTTGGCCTGGCCACTTCCAAACAGGTTGGTGCATGACCTCGGACGTGGTCTTTGACGTGCCCGCTCATGTTATTGCGCGCCAGATCGCGGACGAGACAGTCATCCTGGATCTGGAAACCGGAACGTATTTCGGGTTGGATCCGGTCGGCGCCCGTATCTGGGAGTTGATTGCAGAAGGACACACGCCCAATGATATCCGGGAGATTATGGTCGCCGAATACGACGTCACTGCGGATACGCTGATGGCGGACCTTGAGAAACTTCTTTGCAACTTGCAGGATCACGGTTTGATAACGACAACGGAATTCGACCCTAATCCGGATGCCGAAGGCGGGTGAGCCGGCCATGCCAATCGTCCGAATGCGTTCCAAGCTGCACCGCATTTTGAAGCTCTCCCCGAGCGAGTGGAGATATTTCGCCACTGCCATCTTCGAGCTCTCCCGGGCCCGCATCAGCGTGGCAACTTTGCCGACACGAGAACTCTTCACCCGATTTCAAGCCGACGTGCCCCCAGTCGGCCCGGCGACGCTCCCCCGGCCTCCGCGTGAGATCATCACGCGCATTGCCTGGGCGATCGCTGCCGGGGCGCGTCGCGTGCCGTGGCGGGCCGATTGTCTCGTCCAGGCTGTCGCAGCTGATCGATGGTTGCGGCGGCACGGCCTCGTCCCGGAGTTCTATCTGGGCGTGTCGAAGGATGGGCAGGATCATTTCCAGGCCCATGCCTGGATCCGTTGCGGCGATGTGACTGTCACGGGCGGCCCGCATGACGATTTTTCTCCCCTGATCGCGCCAGAGCGATAATCGTCGATCGTTTAGCCCATGCGTCCAACGTTGAGCGCCAGAATACGACTGCGCTCCAAGCCGCCCCTCTCCCAGTAACCAGCTTTGTATCGAGAACGGGACTGCCCACTCGGTTGGACGTCTTGACGACTGCGGGCTTGCGCGTTTGGCTTCCGAATTGCCCGCGCGGGAAAGGATGCATGTCAGAAAGCGTCATGCCCCGAATTAGGCGACGAAATCGAGAAAATCTACTTTGCATAGGGTTGTTTTCAGATTTAGTTGTCACCCCACCCCCTCACCAACCCTTGCGCGATAACGCCCCGACACGAGTATCCGCCTGCAACGCTTCCCAGCATTCAAATCGTTACGAGTGGCCCAAGGCTCCATATTTTCGGATAAGACCTGATCTGACGGGATTTAGCATAAGAGTCAGCTCGAGGATTTAATAGCTCTGTAAAACTATTAGCAGTTTCGGTAGAATTAAATTCAATCATAGATTGACAATATTGTATATCCCACAGAATTCCCCTCATATTTTGACCGAATTCTGCAACAATTAAAACAAAATTTTCCTTTACGCGTGTTATACACAT
>Ga0114949_10003291_pt1 | contig 10250 bp, 8 predicted proteins | sample N074metaG_FD_83505 | JGI IMG/M metagenome (GOLD analysis project Ga0114949, IMG submission 83505) | Deep subsurface microbial communities from Kermadec Trench to uncover new lineages of life (NeLLi) - N074 metaG | ecosystem: Environmental > Aquatic > Marine > Ocean trench > Sediment | place... | reverse complement strand
TTAGGAATATTGTAAGCCAGTAAAGACCTCATCTCAGAAGCAAAAACAAACTTGTCGTTATCGTGATAGTATAATAATGGATTGATTCCGAAACGGTCCCTGGCCAGAAATAATTCATTCTTTGCACCGTCGAAAATAGCCAATGCAAAACAGCCGTTAAGCATTTCCAGGCACTTAGTGCCATGATGAATATAAAGGTTAAGTAATACTTCGGTGTCTGATGCCGAGACGAATTCCACTCCCTTGTTTTGTAATCGGCGACGGAGCTCTTTATAGTTGTATATCTCTCCGTTATAGACGATACGATAACGCCCGCTTAAATCGGCCATGGGTTGATGACCTTGGGGTGAAGGGTCAATCACTGACAAACGCCTATGACCAAGGCCGGTCCATTCGTCAATAAAAGTGTTTTGATAGTCAGGCCCCCGATGCTTTAACAATTCGGTGGATTTGGCGAGGTGGATCATATGCATTCGACCGATTTCGTTAAACGCCATAATCCCGGTGATCCCACACATAGATAAGAGTGTTAAAGTGGACGCTAAATTAATGTTTATGTCCATAAAATGTACAAATCATCTTATATTTGAAATGACCAGACCATTTTTTTCGTTTCAGAAGAAAACACCAACGCCTTGAAGATATTTTTTTATTTAGGTATGGTTGTAATTATTTGCAGCTGTGCCACCGCTAAAAATCGCTATTCTGTATACCCAAAGATCCAAACAGCCATATCGACTGCCCGTTCCTACACCGGTACACCTTACAGATACGGTGGAACCAGCAAACGGGGCATGGATTGCAGCGGTCTACTGTGTGTTTCATATAAAAGCGCTGGTTTAACGCTTCCCAGGACTTCCGCAGAACAAAGCAAGTTTGGTAAGCCGGTTAAGGTCAGTGAACTCAAGCCCGGTGATCTGGTGTTCTTTTCAGCTAAAAAAGGACGAAAAAAGATCACCCATGTAGGTATGGTTACCACCATAAATGAGGGGAACGCCCTGAAATTCATTCACAGTTCCAGTAAACTAGGCGTGATCGAGAATAATTTGCTGTCAGATTATTACCGGGGAATTTTTGTAAAGGCACGTCGCCCGTTTTAATATAAACAGGAAACATTTATATTTGCATCCCGCGGGGGCATTAGCTCAGCTGGCTAGAGCGCTACGCTGGCAGCGTAGAGGTCATCAGTTCGACTCTGATATGCTCCACCTTCGCCCGCCGAATCTGGCTACAAGCTGGAGAAGGCGGGTTTTTCATTTAGCATGAATCCACTTGCAAAAGGGCTACGGCGGTTAACTCCACTAATTTGGCAATGAACAATTAATTTAACTTGAAATTGATTAAATTTATTTGAATGAAGAATGAGGATCCAATTGTTGAGCTATTGGCTGAAAGTCTGATCAATCGTTACACAATTGGGAGCTCTCACCGAGCACGAAAAGAGAATTATATTCTTGTAAAATAGGGTATTTAGAAAATAGCAACCCAATCCAGGCACTCACCATCTGGTTACTTTTGATATTCGGTTACCATTATCTTATATTGCCCTTATATCCATACGGGTATTTTTGAAACCACTGATAATGAAACGATCTAATCAAAAAAAGCTTTCTCGTAGAAGATTTGTTAAAGCCTCGGCTACTTCACTTGCTGTTTTCACAATTGTCCCCAGACATGTCTTAGGTGGTGTTGGGCACGTGGCACCAAGTGACACCGTCTTCATTGCCGGCATCGGTGTTGGAGGAAAGGGAGAATCTGATCTAACCTCTATTGCCGAAAGCCCAAATGCCAGGATTGCTTATCTCTGCGACGTAGATGATCGCATGGCTGTTGATTCAAAGGCCAATTTTCCTAAAGCCAAATACTATCGGGACTTTAGAGAAATGTTAGATAAAGAAGGGAAAAATATAGATGCCGTTACCGTATCAACTCCTGATCATACTCATGCCATAGCAACACTAACCGCCATGCAAATGGGTAAGCATGTATATGTACAAAAACCTCTAACACACAGTATTAAAGAAGCACGGCTGCTTACCGAAGCAGCCAAAAAGTATAAAGTAGTAACTCAAATGGGCAATCAATGGGCCTCTGCGGAACCGGTACGCCGCACCCAGGAAATTGTTGACGCCGGTCTTATCGGTGACGTCACCAGGGTCTATGCTTGGACCGATAGACCCGTCTGGCCGCAAGGCATCCCCACTCCTACTGGTAACTTTGAGATACCACCTGAGTTGGAATGGGATTTATGGCTGGGCCCAGCAGAAAACATTGACTACAACCCTGCCTATCTGCCCTTCAATTGGCGTGGTTGGTGGGCATTTGGCACCGGTGCTCTTGGAGATATGGGCTGTCATATTATGGATCCATTTTTCCGGATATTCCCCGTAGGCTATCCCACAGAGGTAGAATGTAGCACAACCACCGCCTGGGAAGGTTTTTTTAAGGTGGCTAACTATAAAGATAGTTGCCCTGCATCGGCTGTTATTCATCTTAAATTTCCTCGCACAGATGGAAAAGGAACTATTAAATTAACCTGGATGGATGGTGGTTTACGACCGGAAAGACCGGAAGAATTGGGGGCCGATGAAGACATTGGAGACTTAAGTAATGGGTATATTTTTGAGGGCACCAAAGGTAAATTGATTGGTAATTACGCCAGTGCACCGGTATTGCTTCCAACCTCTAGAAAAGAAGAGGCAGATGCTGTTCCAATAACCTTACCAAGGGTTCCTGATGGTCATTATGTAGATTGGGTTAATGGTTGCATGCAAGGATATGAGAAAGCAGAATTAAGTTCACCCTTTGAATATGCGGGACCATTTACCGAGGCAGTATTGATGGGAAATCTGGCAATCCGGGCGTATATGCATCAAGAGAAAAATAGTGAAGGCAGAACCGTTTATCCAGGCCGAAAAAAGCTGCTTTGGGATGCCGAGCATATGAGAATTACCAACTTTGACTTAGCCAATGAATTCGTGATGCGGACCTACCGCAGCGGCTGGACAATTTAAAGACGAAGGACAAAGGGACGAAGGATGGAATGGTAAGTGACAATTCTCTGTATGCATAAAATGTTGTTTTACTGACAGGTTATCACTAAAAAATTAAAGTAGTACTTTACTAAGATACACTACCCTTTAATCTGTTCTCTCATCGGAAATACCGCAATGAAACTAGCAGTTAAATACTGGTATTTCAAGGCGACTACTTCAATATATAGGTAGTTTATTTGAATAAATCCCCAGAACATTACATTTTGACCATTCTTTGTTTCGAAAATTTTTTAAACAAAAAATTAAGATAATAGGCTTGATCTCTGTCAGAGTGTAATAAGAATCGATCATCGGGAAATCTAGTGTAACATATTTGAATGTTTTATATAAAATTTTAAAAAATATTACATTTTGAATTAAATGGGTATATTGGAAATATTTTTTAGCTCTACTCTTCACTATTTTTATATATGGCCAAATTAAAGAATATCATTAAGCAACTTGCTGAATCAGATTTTGAAGCCATCTACGGTTCTCTTATGGAGAATGGAGCCGATAAATCAGCTTACCTTTTAAAGTCAATGAGGGAAAAATCTACTTCGGACAACAAGATCATGTCTGAGTTAGAAGTAAATACTAATGCTTACTACACGCTGAGATCACGGCTGAACCAGAAGATCGAAGAATATCTACTCCAACAGCTGGAAAGCCCACGTACGGATCTGTTGAAAAAAGTGGCCAATATCAATGAAATTATCTTCACCAAGAAGAAGGCCATAGCTATTGCAACCTTGAAAAAGTTGGAAAAGGAATTGCTGGACTATGATCTGTCCAACGAGTTGACTGTAATCTACAAGTCGTTGAAGAAACTTCACATCAATTATCCGGACCACTACAACTACTCTCAATCCTATAACCAACATGTGGCCTATATGCTGGCGGTGGACAAAGCCGAGGACATGTTAGGTGAATACTTTAAAAAATACGGCCAGTATACTCTGTCTAACAGCGAAACCGAGAAACTGGGACTTACCCTGTTAAATAAAGAGATGAACAATGTTGCGGCATTGTACAAATCCCACAGATTGCATGTGTATCAAAGTTGCATGAATATTTTTCATCGTCTATTCGTTGAAGTTGAAGAGGACTCTCTTGACGACGACCTAGAACCTATTGAGGATATACTAGTGAAAATACAGCGGACCTTTGAGGACTATAACCTTGACTCAATCTATCATCATCTAAAAATAATATTCGAGTTTCTAAAACTGGAATACTACAATCACTATAGGGTTTATCGTAAGGCTGAAAAATATTTCGAAGAAGTTAATGAAGACACGGCCTTGTTACTGTCTAATTACAATCTGTACACCTATCCTTCTCAATTCCTTATTTCCAAACTTGAAAGGCACAAGCGCCTGGGGTTAGAAGAAGAGATGTATGAGGAGAATGAAGAAATGTTCAGCGACTTTGAAGTTGATACAAACGATATCCCGCAGTATGTAACCTATATGATTTACCGGGCACTTTCCTGTTATTATGTCAAAAAGTACGATCAGGCATCGAGGTGGATCAACAATCTGCTCAATGAGGTAAGCTTAAAGCGATATCCAAACGCCCAGCTAGAGATCAAGGTGATACTGGCATTGCAGTATTGTCTGCTAAACGATTACGACCTATTCAATCAATTGATTAATAGTATTCAGAGACAGATCAGGATAATAGGAAAGGAAAACTGTGAGCACCTGATGATCTTTACCAAGATTCTTAAGGTCTCTATCAGCGAGCTGAAAAAGAACAAAGAAGAAAAGATCAGAGCTCTGATCCGTAAGTTCAGCATGTTCCAGAAACAGGGATTCTCGCCATCTATGTACATCAAAATGGATGACGAGTTCATATCTAAACTAAGCTGGTAACTTCGGAAAGCTTATGCTTTTAAATTGACCAAATTGTCCTGGGTCAGAGGCTTATTCAGATAGTCTATTACGTACTCGTAGTTCTTGGTACGATTAACATCTTTTGGATTGATAGATGATGTAAGCATTATTATCTTACATTTCTCCTTAGTCTCATCTGCCAGTTTATCGAATTCTTCAAGGAACTGGAACCCATCCATTAATGGCATATCAATGTCCAGAAATATTACCTCGGGAAGTACGTTTACTGCTTCTGAGTTTAACTGCTCAAGGTTCTTTAGAAATTCGATTGCGCTGCGGGCACCTGTATGAGAAAAGATATGTTCGGTGATTCCCGCCGCCTCGATCATTTTCTGATTTATCAAATTGTCAATATCATTGTCGTCGATCAACATCACCGCATGATATTGCTTTTCTTTAACTGACATACCTGCAATTTTTAATTCGCCTAAATTTATGTAATTATATTTTAGAAATGCAAAAAAGCTTTCATCTAAAAATAACTTCCATGAAAAACAGGCTAAAACCTTCCGGAAGATAGCACATGCTTGGCTATAAATCGAATTTAATTCCTTGTGCCAATGCCACCTCACTACTGAAATTGATGGTATTGGTCTGACGTCGCATATAAACCTTCCAGGCATCTGAACCTGATTCACGACCCCCGCCAGTTTCTTTCTCGCCACCAAATGCACCTCCTATTTCAGCCCCCGAAGTGCCAATGTTAACATTGGCAATCCCACAATCTGATCCTTGATGTGACAAGAATAATTCTGACTCTTTAAGGTTGTTGGTCATGATAGCTGAAGACAGTCCCTGAGGCACCTTGTTTTGTAAGTCGATGGCTTCTTTTATTGACTGATATGGTATAAGATATAATATAGGGGCAAATGTTTCGCATTGCACAATCTCAAAATCGTTGCTTACCTCAAATATCGCAGGCTTTACATAGCACCCGGAACTATATTCGGTACCTTCCAAAATACCACCCGCTACAATTTCCTTTCCTCCACTTTCCTTAACTTCCTCGATCGCTTTAAGATATTTGTCTACAGCGTCTTTATCTATCAATGGACCCATGTGATTCGCTTGATCCAACGGATTGCCAATTTTTATCTGCTTATATGCATTTATCAGTCTTGCTTTAAATTCTTCGAATATTCCCTGCTGAATAATCAATCGGCGAGTAGTGGTACAACGCTGCCCTGCAGTACCGATAGCCCCAAATACTGCACCCGTCAAAGAGGTTTCCAGATCTGCATCCTTTGAAATGATTATGGCGTTATTACCACCTAGTTCTAACAAAGCCCTGCCCAGCCTGGCACCTACCGCCGCCCCTACCGCCTTTCCCATAGCTGTACTCCCGGTAGCTGACACTAATGATATACGGTTGTCCCGGCTTAGCAGTTTGCCTATGCTACCATCTCCTACAACCAAGTTACTTACTCCCTCAGGTACTTGATTCTCCTTAAAAACCTGGCTGACAATATGCTGGCAAGCCACCGCCGAAATGGGTGTTTTTTCTGAGGGCTTCCATATACAGGTATCGCCACACACCCAGGCGATCGCCGCATTCCACGACCATACCGCCACCGGGAAATTAAAGGCTGAAATAATTCCCACCAGCCCCAATGGATGGTACTGTTCATACATGCGATGGCCCGGTCTTTCGGAGTGCATGGTCAACCCATACAATTGTCGTGACAGTCCTACCGCAAAATCGCAGATATCAATCATCTCCTGCACTTCCCCAAGCCCTTCCTGATACGATTTTCCCATTTCGTAAGACACTAATTTTCCCAGCGGTTCCTTGTAATGCCGTAAACGTTCCCCCAGTTGTCTAACTACCTCACCACGATGAGGCGCCGGCCAGGTACGCCATTCGGAAAAACCTTTTTGTGCCCGTGCTATTACCTGTTGGTAAACGGTTTCCGTGGCAGCTAATACCCTCCCCACCTCTGATGCATCAACCGGCGATCTGGAAACAATTTGCTCTCCATCTGTATCCAGCCATTGTATACCAGTGCTTGCACCTTGGTTAATGGATTGGATACCCAATGTGGAAAGCACTTTATTTATACTAAAAGAATCATCCGTAGGAATACTCATAAAATTAGGATTATGTTTGACTCAAAGTTATAAAAACCATAAAAAAACCCTGACGTTAGCCGTCAGGGTTTTTTTAAACCATATCTCATATAACTACCAACCAATGGCATAATAACGTTCTTCGCCATTCGGATATATCCCCTCGATCAAATTGCCTCCTTGTCTGTTTCTAAGTATCTCCAATACCTGATCCACGTTTTCCACTGGTGTCTTATTTACATGAGTGATGATGAAACCCGGTTTAATTCCGGCGTCTTTCCATTTTCCATCTCCAACCTTATCAATCACAATACCTCCTCTTAGATTCAACTTCTCCAAGTTTTTGTCTTCAGCCTCTTTGAAAACAGCGCCGTCAAAACTATGGGCACTGTCAAAAGTAAGTACCTCGGTATTTCCCTGGAAGTTCTTCAATACAGCATTGGTAGTGTACTTATGCTCATCTCGCATATAGGTTACAGCGATGCGGTCACCCGGACTGTTTCTAGCCACTAATTCCTGTAGCTCAGCGGTAGTTTTCACGGGAGTTCCTCCTATGTTTATGATAATGTCCCCTTCTTTCAACCCAGCTTCTTTAGCAGCCGATTTATCACCAACATCCAGGATATAAACACCGCCAACTTCATCAATGTCTCTTGATTCTGCAAAGTCAGCAGTTACATCAGTAATCTGCACTCCAAGCAAGGCCCTTTGAACTATGCCGTATTCTCTAAGATCATTGATCACCTTCTTCACCAGTGATGAAGGTACTGCAAAACTATATCCTGCAAATGTACGGGAGGGCGTGGCTATTGCAGTATTGATACCTACTAACTCCCCCTTCAGGTTTACTAAAGCACCGCCACTATTTCCAGGGTTCACTGCGGCATCGGTCTGAATAAATGATTCAATCCCGTAATTCCTTCCTCCCAGAATATTGATATTTCGGGCCTTTGCACTTACTATTCCAGCGGTTACCGTACTGGTCAAGTCATAGGGAGTTCCTTGTGCAAATGGGTTGCCAACAGCTAACACCCACTCCCCAATACGCAGCTTGTCACTATCTCCTATATTAATATAGGGTAGTTGACGTTCTTCTATTTTTAGCAAGGCAAGGTCAGTGTTGGGATCGGAGCCAATCAGCCTTGCGTCGTAATTTCTTTTGTCTGCCAGGGTCACTTCTATCTCACCGGCGTGATCAATCACATGATTGTTAGTAATAATGTATCCATCCTCGGAAATGATCACTCCCGAGCCGAATCCCCTGCTTTGAGGGCGTCGACCGCGATCATTGTTTGGTTGTCGGTATCCAAAGAATTCCCAAAAATCCTCCATACTATTTCCATAGCTCCTGCCTTCAAAGGTAGACCGGATGTGTACTACCGTCGGGGTGCTTATCTCTGCAGCGTATATGAAATTTAGTCCGTCTGGAACTGTAAAATCTTTGTTTTCTAAATAGTTGGTAAACTGTGCTTGTGTATTGTTTTGTTGATCTATAGCCGAATCGGGGTCAGCAATGAAAAACTGCATTCCTCCAACCGCCATTAGGGCACCCAAAAAGGAAGCAAAGACTAACCCGAAGAAAAATTGTCTCTTATTCATAATCTAAATATTATATTCTAGTGTATTTATTAAGTTCTACTGTTGTAACGCAAATAAAATGGAATCTGTTTTAGAAGAGAAACATTAATTCTGCTTTTTGTTGATTTTTAACATAATTTAACAAAAAGGCGGATTAAATCCGCCTTTTTTACCCAATCAAAACGCTCTAACCAAACTCACTAATTAATTTTAATAGTTCTTTTCAATTCTTTCTTTTCATCCTTGGGAAGAGTGATTTTTAGTATTCCATCATTATAGGCAGCTTGGATCTTGGTGTCATTTACATTTTCCGGCAGATGAAAAGTGCGGCTAAATGTACCATATCTGGTCTCCCTGGTGAGGTAGTTTAGTTCTTCTTGCTCCTTCTCGAATTTTCTTTCGCCTGAGATTGTCAATTGATCGTTATTAAAATCAATAGTGAAATCATCTTTCTTGAAACCGGGAACTGCCAATTCCAATTCAAAAGTCTTGTCCGTCTCGGAAATATCCACCGCGGGAACAAATCCATTGCCGTTGGTTTCAAAGGTATCATGGAAAAATCGATCCAAAATGTTGTTGAAAGATCTACTGCTGAAATTTCTTAAAGCTGGGTTATATCGTACTAAAGTCATGGTTTTATTATTTAAGTTTTATAATTTTTTTGCTTTTACCCTGTATGTAGTGAAAATTGTGCCAGGGCATGAATTTGCTGAATAGTATGTCATTATGGCGGTATTTTAATAATATACGGCTATAATAATGTCATTTTGGCGGTAATTTAGGGACGAGGGTGTTAGGGGGTTAGGGATGTATCGACTTTTTACCCGGTTTCTTTTTACGGTTTTTTGTATTGAAGTAAGTAGTTTTAATAATTCTTCAATGTCATTAATTAATTTTAATGATTCTTCATGATCAATGTAATTACAATCCCTTAACAGTCTCAACCAATAATTTGTTTCTCTGGCCTCTTTATATGCTATGGTTATTTTCATAAAAAAGTCTTTGCCAGATTGTGCACCAACGGCTTCCTCGACATTAGCACCGATTGAAGTTCCAGATTTTAGAATCTGCCTTGCAAGAACGAATTCATTTTTCTCTTGGAGCTTCTGATAAAGATTGATAATTAATATTGAGAATTTATAGCTTTTACTTTGAATAGGACTTTGATATTTCATTAGCACAAGCTCCTGCTTGGCAATCTCAATTACAAGAATCACTGGGATCTTTTCCTTATCACCTTATCACCCTATCACCTTATCAAAATTTTTACTTTTCAATGATCGCTGTCCAAATACTCAAAGTCTCCCCGTCCACCTGGGTCCAGATAGGCCGAATAGATCCTTGATGGGCTGTAATATTATTATAGTCACCAAAAAAGAGCTCGGCATTGGCCCGGAAAGGGCGTTCACTGATCTTTTCATTGGTAAATGATTTACCACCGTTCTTGGAAGTTGCCAGGTAAACCTCAGTAGTTTCATCGTCAAACGCACGGCGGTCATAAAAAATCACGTAAATATATCCGGTACTCTGATCAATGGTTGCCCAGGGAAAGAACTGATGGCGTCCACTATGGTCATCGTTGACTTTTATGGGAACTGACCAGCTGGTACCACCATCTTTTGAAGAGGCCATCCAAATGTTAGTATCACTTTCTCCAGCACGTTGGTCCGAC
>Ga0114949_10003290_pt1 | contig 10250 bp, 9 predicted proteins | sample N074metaG_FD_83505 | JGI IMG/M metagenome (GOLD analysis project Ga0114949, IMG submission 83505) | Deep subsurface microbial communities from Kermadec Trench to uncover new lineages of life (NeLLi) - N074 metaG | ecosystem: Environmental > Aquatic > Marine > Ocean trench > Sediment | place... | reverse complement strand
GCGCCGCCGGAGGCACCAGCAATCGTGCCCACCGATGTGGGGTCGAAGCCATGACGGCGGATGAAATCAAGGGCACCAACTCCCGCCTTGAATGTCAGAGAGAACTGTTTCACTTTGGCTGCTTGGGGCTCTGTTCGGACTTTGTGCCAAGCGCCGGACAACTACCCGAACGGATGCGTCTTGACGATCGTTTGTTCACGATCCGGCCCGGTGGATATGATGTCAATGGGGACACCGGCAAGTTCTTCTATACGCGCAAGATATTGCCGTGCTTTTTGTGGCAGTTTTGCATAGTCGGTAACGCCGACGATCGACTCCTGCCACCCGGACCATTCTTCATAAACAGGTTGACACTCGGCAAAACGATCCACAACAATCGGCGGCCCCGAAATCAGCGTACCGTCAATCGTGTATCCGACACAAATCTGTATCGTCTCAAGTTCATCGAGCACATCGAGTTTGGTAACGCACAGCCCCGAAACACTACTATTGATTATCGATCGCCGTAATGCGACGGCATCGAACCAGCCGCAACGACGCGGGCGGCCGGTCGTGGCGCCAAACTCAGCGCCGGCCTTCGCCAGGTGCGCGCCCTGATCATCAAACAGTTCGGTAGGAAAAGGACCGGCGCCGACACGCGTCGTATAAGCCTTGACGATACCGAGTACGTAATCAAGATCGCGCGGACCCACACCTGTGCCGGTACTCGCCGCCGCCGCAACCGTGTTGGATGAAGTTACGAACGGGTATGTACCGTGATCAATATCGAGGAAACTGCCCTGCGCACCCTCGAACAATATGCTCTTGTCGGACTCAGCGAGATCCTGAAGGATTTGCGTAATGTCCGCAGTGATCGGCGCAAGAACCTCGGCGTAAGCCAGCGTTTCGTCTAGCGTTTTCGCGAAATCGACAGTGTCTGTGCGAAAATAATTCTTCAGAAGGAAATTGTGGAAATCGAGAATCTCACCCAGCTTCGCAGCGAATTTCTCGCGTACAAAGAGATCGGAAATCCTCAGTGCGCGCCGCGACACTTTGTCCTCATATGCAGGTCCAATTCCACGACCCGTAGTCCCAATCGCGCCCGTTCCGCGCGCACGCTCGCGTGCCACATCGAGTGCAACATGTGACGGCAGGATTAAAGGACATCCCGGACTGATTTTGAGGCGCTCGTAAACCGGCACGCCGCTTTCGATCAATGCGTCCGCTTCGCCAACCAGCGCGTCAAGCGCCACGACGACGCCGTTGCCGATTAGACAGCTGACGCCGTCGCGAAGAATGCCTGACGGGATGAGATGTAGAACCGTTTTTTCGCCGTTGATAACGAGCGTGTGTCCGGCATTGTGTCCACCCTGGAAACGCACGACTGCCGCCGCGCGTTCCGTTAATAGATCCACAATCTTTCCCTTGCCTTCGTCACCCCATTGGGTGCCGATGACAACTACATTTTTTCCCATGGTATCCCTGCTTTTCCGCTTGCGGACGCCTGCTGATTAACTGCGGACGAGGAACAGCGTCAGCAACCCGGCGATCATGACGACCAGGCCGATAGTTCGAATGTGATTGTCCCCCAGTTGCGAAATTTCCGCCACCAGGTCGCGATATTTTCGCGGTGACATGAACGGCAGCATGCCCTCAATGATGAGGACCAGCGCCAGTGCTGTCAGAATTTCAGTGGCTATTGCTTACCATCCGACTGGTTAAGATAACGGAAAAACTCATTGCTGGGATCCAGCACCAGGATGTCTCCCGCCTTACCCATCGACCTGCGATAGGCTTCCATACTGCGATAAAACGCATAGAATTCAGGATCTTTAGTGTACGCGGATGCGTATATCTCGGCCGCGCGAGCATCACCCGCACCACGAATGATCTCGCCATCGCGGTACGCGTTCGCAAGAATAATCGTGCGGTCTTTATCGGCTGTCGAGCGAATCAACGCCTCTGCTTCACGGCCTTCCGCTCGCGTTTCCGCGGCGACTCGGGCACGCTCTTCGCGCATCTGGTTATAAACAGAATTGCGAACAACATCGACGAACTCGACTTGTTTGACGCGGAAATCAACGAGCTTCACACCGATGCCCTTCGCCGTGTCTGTCGCCGTCGATAACATGTCACGCATCAACTCTTCTCGCTCTACAGAAATAGCTTCCTTAATAGACCGTTTACCAAATTCCGTCACGATCGAGTTCTTGATGATCTCGCGAAGGCGTTCCATTGCGACAGCCTGCGAGCCACCTGTTGACGTGTAATAGACCTTCTCGTCAGCAATGCTCCATTTCACGAAGTAGTCGACTGTCATCGCGGTACGATCGAGCGTAAATACGCGCTGCGGAGCGTCGTCGATATTCAGAATTCGTTTCGGGAATTTCCGCACGGTCTGGATCAGCGGAATTTTGAAGTGCAATCCAGGCTCGTAGCTAGACTGTACAATCTTTCCGACCTGTAACTTGATGGCCAGTTCGCGCTCATTCACAGTGAATGCCGAGAGTCCAATGACGACGAATATCAAACCGACGATAACGATCGCCGCAAATCTTCCGTTATTCATTGGCGAACCCTCCTTTCACGACTGTCATCCGTTCGAGAATCGCTTCCTAAGTCCCCCAGCCCCGACTGCCCGTCGGACGAACGGCTCGAATTGGGAGCCGCCGCGCCTGATCTTTTCATGAGTTGGTCTATTGGCAAATACAGCAGGTTGCCACTGCCTTCGGAGTCGAGAATGACCTTATTCGATCGTGCATAAACATCCTCGATCGCCTCAATGTAGAGGCGGTCGCGAGTGACTCGTGGTGCTTTTTGATATTCGGCCAACACTGCAGTGAATCGCGCAGACTCACCTTCGGCGTCAGCGATTACGCGCTGGCGATAGGCTTCGGCTTCCTGCAACACACGTTGTGCCGCGCCACGCGCCCTGGGAATGATGTCATTGGCGTATGTGGTAGCCTCGAGCTTGTAACGGTCGCGATCATTGCGCGCCTTCTGCGTGTCGTCGACTGCCTCTTTAACGGACTTGGGATAATCGATGACGTTGAGGTTGATGGACGTGATTGTAAGACCCGATTTATAGCCGCTCAGTGTCGCCTGCAACTCTTCCATCGTGCGCGCCGGAATTTGCTCGCGTTGCTCCCCGATGAGCAGCTCCAGTGAACTCGTACCGACGACGCCGCGCAACGCGCTCTCGGTGACGTTGTGCAGCGTCAATTCCGGGTCCTCGACTTCAAAGCTGAACCTGACCGGGTCCGAGCGACGATATTGCACAACGATATCGACCAGGACGTATTGCTCGTCCGCTGTCAGCATCTCCGTGCTGAAATTATAGTCATTGACCTCTTGTATATTGACTATATCCACGACTTCGATCGGGAACGGCAGATGCCAGCGCAGTCCAGGTTCCGTTGTAGCTGTGTGCTCGCCGAATCGCTGCACCACACCGCGCTCGGCTTGATCGACGCGATAAAAGCCCGTAAGCCCCCACGCGATCAGCAGCAATACGATCAACGCATTACTTCCTAATCTACCCGACCCACCACCTCCGCCACCACCAAAGATGCTGCCGAAACGTTTCTGCCAGTCCCGTACAATCTGGTCGAGATCACTAGGCCCGTCCCCGTCTCGTCGCCACGGATTCTCGCCATTTCCTGATTCATTCCAAGCCATATTGTCTGTGCTTCTATTCATTTGCCACGGTTGCCGTTGCTGACACCGGTTCCAGTTGATTTTCCGCGAGATTTTCACGCTTGAGGAATCGTCGCAAGTCCTTTTCAACCATTTTGAGTTCAAGTATCCAGCTGCCGTCGTCCAACACGTCCTCGTTAAGAACAGCGCCAAGCTCAAATAGCCTGGCTCGTTGCCGTCCCTGTGATGGATCAAGATGGATGACACGCCGTGTCGTTTTCTGACGCAAGCGATCCGCGATCGCATCCTTCAGCATCGCGAGGCCTTCGCCGGTAATAGCTGACAACCAGACCGCACGCCCCTCTCCGTGGCGATTATTCGTCACACGCGGCTTACGATCCAGCTTGTCGATCTTATTGTACACGCGAATCTGAGGTACTTGATCAGCTTCGAGTTGTTTAAGTACAGAATTCACCTGGCGGACGCGTTGCCAACGATTCGGATCGCTCGCATCGATCAGGTGCAGGATTAGATCGGCTTCCCGAGCCTCCTGCAGTGTCGACTTGAATGCCGCGACCAGCTCGTGTGGCAAGTCGCGAATGAAACCAACCGTGTCCGCCAGCACGACATGTTCGCCTTCAGGGAGATCCAGGCGGCGCACGGTCGGGTCCAGCGTCGCAAAGAGTTGATCTTTGACGTAGACATCAGAGCCTGTCAAGGCATTGAATAACGTGGACTTTCCGGCATTTGTGTATCCGACCAACGCGACCGTCGGGATCTCGGCCCGGACACGGTTGCGGCGATTCATCGTGCGCCGCGCATCGACGCGTTGCAGTCGTTCGTTTAGCTGCCGAATGCGCTCCCCTATCAGCCGGCGATCCGTCTCCAACTGGGTTTCACCCGGTCCACGCAGACCGATGCCACCTTTCTGTCTTTCCAGGTGAGTCCAGCCGCGCACCAGGCGCGTCGACATATGCCGCAGCTGCGCCAATTCAACCTGCAGCTTGCCCTCGAAACTTTGCGCCCGTTGCGCAAAAATATCGAGGATCAGCCCGGCGCGATCCAATACCCGACAGCGAAGTTCGCGCTCGAGGTTACGTTCCTGGCTTGGACTCAGCGCAGCCGACAAGATAACCAGATCAGCCTCGCTGGTACCGATAAGAGCCTTAAGTTCGGCCAGTTTGCCCTTGCCAATGAAAAACCGCGGATCGGGGCGTCGTCGCAAGATAAGCAGCTCGGATGCAAGCTCTGCGCCCGCCGAACGCGCCAATTCAGCAAACTCTTTGCGTTCGGATTCGTCAGGTAGCCCATCAGTGCTCGCGTGGACGAGTATTGCTCGCTCGCCACTTTTCGGTCGGTCAAACAATCACCACCTCCAGCGGGGGCAGCATCGCTATGTGCTCACTCGCCGTCGTCTCCAGTTTCGTCATCCGGCAACGGCAGGCGAACATTGCGAGATGGCACAACGGTCGATATCGCATGTTTGTAAACCATCTGATTCACACTGTTCTTCAGCAGGACCACGAACTGGTCGAATGAGTCCACCTGTCCCTGTAACTTGATGCCATTGACAAGGTAAATGGATACCGGAACCTTTTCTTTTCGAAGAATGTTCAGGAATGGGTCTTGTAACGTCTGCCCTTTAGCCATATCGGGTCTCCTTATTATTGATTGGCCTTCCGACTACCGCGTCCCGGTGACGCCGAGTGCCCTTTAGCGGTATTCGTGTATGCGTTAAAAAGTCTATCACAAGCAAATCACAGACTGGATTCAATTTCAGTGTAGATTCTGCACGAGATGGGCAGATATTGTGTCGATTGCTGTGTCTTCAAGCGCGTCAACCGAAAACACACTGGTTTCTGACCGCAACCAGGTCAGTTGCCGCTTCGCAAGCTGCCGGGTTGCAAACAGGGCCCGTTCGCTTGCTTCTGCGAGGGAACAGTCGCCTTCGAGGTAATTCCAGAATTGCCGGTAGCCTACCGAGCGCATCGCGGGACTCTCGCGAGTCAAGCCAGGCCGCAATCGTAAGGCTCGCAGTTCTTCAACGAAGCCATTCTTGAGCATCTGCTCCAGGCGCTCCTTGATACGCGCATGCAAAACGGACCGCGGCTCTATTTGCAGCGCGATCTTCAAGTATGAAATGTTACCGCTCACCTGCTCCGATTGCCGTTGCCAGTCGCTGAGCGACTTGCCGCTCGCCCGATACACCTCGAGGGCTCGTTGTATGCGCTGGCTATCGGCAGGATTGATCCTGGATGCAGCGCGTGTATCCACCGCACGCAATTTTTCATGCATGGCCGGCCAGCCTTGCTGCTGCGCCTCGGCGTCGATCTCGTCGCGAATCGCGGCATCAGCCGACGGCAGATCCGCGATCCCTTCCGTGAGAGCACGGAAGTACATCATCGTGCCGCCAGCAAGCAACGGTATGCGGCCGGACGCAATAATCTCGTCCATTGCTTTGCCAGCATCGCGCACGAAGTCGCCTGCCGAATAGCTCTCCTCGGGATCGCGTATATCGATAAGTCGATGTGGCGTGCGATGCAGCGTCTCCCGGTCCGGTTTAGCCGTACCAATGTTCATGCCGCGGTATACAAGCGCCGAATCTACGCTGATCACGTCGCACGGAAATCGCTTGCAAAGACTGATGGCGATGTCGGTTTTACCCGATGCTGTCGGGCCCATTAGAAGTATCGCTTTGCGAACCATTGGCAGGTTCAGCGTCCGCGCAGGAACAAACGATCGAGTTCGGACATTGTCACAACCGTCCAGGTTGGTCGGCCATGATTGCATTGATCCGCCCGCTCGGTTTTCTCCATTTCACGCAATAGCGCATTCATCTCGTCCGTCGTAAGTGTGCGGTTCGCACGTATTGAGTGGTGGCAGGCCATTGTCGCCAGGTAGTCATCGCCGGCGTCTGCAATACGATTGCTCTGACCCGATTCGGCAAGGTCCGCCAGGACATCTCTGAGCAAGGCTTCAACGTCCGAGTCCTTCAGCAATGCAGGAACTTCGCGCACCGTGATACTTGTCGGACCCGCCCTGTCAACCACCAGGCCAAGTTCCGCCAGCAAGTGGCCAGACTGTTCGATCAGGGCCGCGTCACTCTCGGCAACCGATAGTGTCTCCGGCACCAGCAACGGCTGTCGCACCAGCTTGCGATCGTCGAAACTGCGCTTGAGTTTTTCGTATGTAATACGCTCGTGCGCGGCGTGCATGTCGACAATAACCAGGCCGTCCTTATTTTCCGCGAGAATGTAAACGCCCGCCAATTGCGCAACAGCAAAGCCCAGCGGCGGAACATCCGAATCGTGCTGCGGTCGCTGCGCCAACGCGGTTGCGGTGGATAACGATCGATAGCCCGCCAGAGCCTCGCGCACCCCGGACGGCGGCATGCCGGAGGGCAAGCGCATCGAACCCTGATTGAATACCGATTCTCGTGTCATTGGAATGGGCGCGACATTGTAACCACCCGGCCGCGTGTCCTTGAGCGCCACCTCGACGGTCTGTGAGACAACGCCATGCACGCGGCGACTGTCGCGAAAACGAACTTCGTGCTTGGCAGGATGCGCATTCGCATTAACGCTGGTGGGGTCCATGGTCAGGCTCAATATGTACGCCGGGTAGCGGCCGTGAAAAAGAACGTCCCGATAGGCGTGCCGCACGGCATGCGCGAGCGTCTTGTCTGAAATACTGCGTCCGTTTACGAACCAATATTGCATGTCTGGTTGACTGCGATTGAACGTCGGCAGCGCGAGCCAGCCTGCAAGCGCGATGCCTTCGGTTTCATGCTCGATGTAAATGCATTGGTCAGCAAATGCGCTGCCACAAATTTTTGCAACCCGCTGGCGCTGCGCATCCGTACTACTGCCACCTGTGGACTGCAGCACAGTACGCTGGTTGTGCGTCAACACAAACGAAACTTCGGGGCGCGATAACGCCAACCGACGTACCCACCTCTCAATGTGTCCGAATTCCGTGCGCTCCGTTCGCAAGAAACGCCGTCGAGCTGGCGTATTGTAAAATAAGTCATGTACCTCGACTGTTGTGCCTTGCGGATGGGCAGCAGGTTGCGGCACGCTGATTTGGCCCCCGTCAGCCTCGACCTGCCAGGCCGAGCCCCCGTCAGCCGTCCGTGAACATAGAGTCAGTCGGGCAACCGAGGCAATGCTTGGCAACGCCTCGCCGCGAAAACCCAGCGACACGACGGCTTCAAGATCATCCAGACTCGAGATCTTGCTGGTTGCGTGTCGGGACAGCGCCAGCGCAAGTTCGGACTTGACGATACCCTTGCCATCGTCACGAACGCGAATCAGTTTCCGACCACCCGCCACGATATCGACATGCACCAACTGCGCTCCCGCGTCCAGGCTGTTCTCTATAATTTCCTTGACCACCGATGCCGGGCGTTCGACAACCTCGCCGGCGGCGATCTGATTGATCAGGTGACTTGGGAGCTGCTGGATGGGCATGGTCGGACATCTGGCGGTGACGGCCCGCTATTTTTTCAAATCTTTAAGCGAAAGTCTCCTCGGAAGACACGCTAGCCGCCCGCGAAGATCGGAATATTCAGTGTCTGGCCGATGCGAATATTATCGGTCGAGAGCTTGTTCGCGCGGCGTATGGCGGCTGCGCTAACGTTATAGCGCTCGGCGATCTGCGAAATAGTGTCACCACGCGTAATGACGTAACGCACCTGGCGCGTCGGTTCACGCCGTAAATCCATGGCTATTTGCGTATCCGGTGGTGGATTGGTGAAGAAGTAGTTGCGAATTCCCGCAAGAATGGCGTTTGCAAGGCGACGCTGATGGCCTTTGTCGCGCAGCTTTTTCTCCTCTGCCGGATTTGAGATGAACGCGACTTCAACAAGAATCGAAGGCATGTCAGGTGACTTCAGCACGATAAACCCTGCTTGTTGAATCGACCTGCGATGCATCCTGGTGACTTTACCCATTTCGCGGGCGACTTGGCCGCCGACGTCGAGGCTGGCGCTCAATGCCGCACTTTGCGATAAATCGAGCAATACTGAGGCGAGAACTTCGTCTTTATCATCGAGCGACACGCCACCGACAGACGCGTTTTCACGTTGCGCAAGTTGGTGTGCGGCTTCGTCACTGGCGCCTTGCAATGACAACGCATACACCGAGGCTCCATAGGCACGACGATCATCAACGGAGTCCGCATGAATCGAGACAAACAGGTCGGCCTTGTTCTTGCGGGCGAATGTGGTGCGATCACGATGGTCGACGTACACGTCACGGTTGCGGACGAGAATTGCACGCATGCCGGGTTCTGCATTGATACGACTGGCAAGTTCCCTGGCAATCGACAAGACGACGTCTTTTTCCCGGGTCCCGCTACGGCCCACAGCACCCGGTTCATAGCCACCATGACCCGGATCTATTGCGATGACGATATCCCGCCCCGGACTGTATTTCTCTGATGCGCGCTTCACCGCCGTGACGCTGCCGGTGCGCTGCAAGTCAATAACAAGGCGATCGCCGTACTGTGAGTTAGGTCCAGCCGTAAAGCTGCGCGAGCGCACGCTCCGGGTTAGATCGAGCACAACACGTAACTGCCCGTTGGCACGTACTGCACTGCGTATGGAGCGAACAGAGCCTACCCCTTGCGGCATATGGGTCAGGTCGTTCGCCAGGCGGCTGTCTTTCAGGTCGATAACAAGACGATCCGGGCCGCGGAGCGTGAAAATGGTGTGGCCTACCGGCCGGCTGAGATCAAGCACGACGCGTGTCTTGCCATTCTCGGACCAAATGCGAATATTTTCGACCGTCGTGCCGGCATTTGCGGCTGTGCTCAGCAGCAGGAGCAAGATAATTATCGTGTGTCGCGATCGAGGCATCAGGACAGAAATCGGTAGATTCAGGATTATGTCCGGTGAGTATACAAATCTCGCAACAAAAACCAAGGGTTTTCGCTTCAAAATTATGAAGATACCGTGCTTAGTTAATCTTTTGAATCAAAACTCGCCAGGGATTGCAGCAACGCATTGCCGCGCTCATTGAGCCCCTTCGCCACGAGAATACGACCGTCGCCGTCGTAGGCGAGGTCCAGCGCCAGATCTGCCTGATCCGCAAGGCCGGGCGCCCGCTCCGGCCACTCAACCAGGCGGCAGCCATCGTCGAGCTCGTTCCATCCCAGGTAGCGCAGCTCATCCTCTGATGAAACCCTATATAAATCAACATGATATATCCTTCCACCTGGAACGATGTAGGGCTCAATCAGGGTGTAAGTCGGGCTGGGCACTACGCCGTTGTGGCCTGCCGCCTTGATGAACGCACGCGCGAAGGTCGATTTTCCGGCGCCGAGCTCGCCGCTGAGGAGCACCGTCCAGTCCGCGAGATCATGCTGCATCGCCGCATAGACCTTCTCCGCGAATTCTACGGTCGCCGGCTCATCCGCAAGACGAAGTTTCACGGGTTAACCGCGGCACGCAGTTCACTAAGCAGGTCGGTTGCAGTCATGCCGCGTTGGCCGCCCAGTGCCGCCCGATCGCCAGCGCGGGCATGTACTTCAACGCCAACGGCGGCGGCCAATGAAGCCCTCAGACCCTGTGCCAGCAACGCCGCTATGACACCCGTCAGCACGTCGCCCATGCCGGGTGCCGCCATGCCCGGATT
>Ga0114949_10003289_pt1 | contig 10251 bp, 9 predicted proteins | sample N074metaG_FD_83505 | JGI IMG/M metagenome (GOLD analysis project Ga0114949, IMG submission 83505) | Deep subsurface microbial communities from Kermadec Trench to uncover new lineages of life (NeLLi) - N074 metaG | ecosystem: Environmental > Aquatic > Marine > Ocean trench > Sediment | place... | reverse complement strand
GTGGATAAACATGGCTCACAGTGTGGGTTTTGTACTCCGGGGTTTGTCATGTCCCTCGCGAATCTGGTCCAGGATCAGTCTTCTGCTCCATCAGCGAATCACCGTGAGATGGTGACGAGCGGAATCTCTGGAAATTTATGCCGATGTACGGGATATAAACCGATAGTCGATGCAGGTGTAGATGCGCTCCGCCGGAACCAGGGTGTATCAGTATTTGATGAGAATATCGTTGCGAGTCTTCAGGCAATAGAAAGTAAGCCAGCTGACGGGGAGTATTATCGACCGACCTGTCTGGCAGAGCTGGATATTTTGGTTGGCAAATACGGCAGGCAGTGCATCGTTGCCGGTACGACGGATTTTGCGCTTGAAATTACCCAGCGCTGGAATCAGTTTGAGCGGTTGATTGATGTGACTCGGGTCGCCGAATTACGGCAGGTAACGGATTCCTCAACGGAACTCCTTATCGGCGCGGCCGTCAGCTACACGACACTGGAAGATCTTTTCCGGAATCAGTCAGAACCATTTGTCCATCTCCTTCAAAGACTGGGATCGAGGCAAATACGAAATACTGGGACGCTGGGAGGCAATATCGCTAATGCCTCGCCCATTGCGGATACACCACCTGCGCTGATTGTCTGGAATGCCTTGATTGAGCTGAGAAATTCGAGCGGGGAAACTCGCACGGTCAGGGTAGAGGATTTCTATACGGGTTACCGGCAAACCCGGCTGGCAGATGATGAGTACATTGTGCAAATTCATATCCCGAAAGTGTCAGTTGAAGGCTTCCACCGATTTTATAAACATTCAAAACGACTGGAAGATGATATCTCATCTGTATTGGGTACTTTCGCGTTCTCAGGGGACAGTGCTGAGTTAATGTCGACAAGAGTTGCCTTTGGTGGAATGGCAGCGGTACCGGTTCGGGTTAAACCCGTGGAGGAATTACTTGATGGGCGTGTCGTTGATGCAGTTCTTATCGAGAATGCCTGCCTGCTGTTAAGGTCCGAATTACAGCCAATGAGTGATGTTCGAGCCAGCGCGTCATTCAGAATGGACATGGCGGTTGAAATGCTGGACAGGGCACTGCTCGAATTTGCCGGGGCTTCACTGCCTAAAGTGGAGGACCTGTGAGCAATACTGAACTGAACATACATGCATCTATTGAAAATCATGAATCCGCAGTCAAACATGTGACCGGTGCTGCGATATACATTGATGATCTCCCGGAATTGCCTGGCCAGCTTCATGTGGCCACCGGAAAGTCTGCCCATGCCCATGCGAAGATTTTAAAGTTGGATCTTTCAGCCGTTCGCGACTGTGAAGGTGTGGTAGACGTCATCACCTACAGGGACATCCCCGGTGATGCTGATATAGGTCCGGTCTATAAGGGCGATCCTTTATTGGTAGACGAGCTGGTCAGCTTCGTTGGTCAGCCAATTTTCGCTGTTGCGGCGACCTCGCTAAAAGCATCAATGAGAGCGGTTGAAAAAGCGATAGTCGAATACGAACAACTGGATGCCATAGTGACGGTAAAGGATGCGATGGAAGCATCTTCTTTCGTGCTCCCTGAAAAGTCATTTCTTCGGGGTGATGTGGATTCGATAATCAGTGATGCGCCCCATAATCTAAGTGGTGAACACTATATCCGCGGCCAGGAACATTTCTACCTTGAAGGCCAGGTGAGCCTCTGCATTCCGACCGAGGATGATGGTGTCCTTGTCTATTGTTCTTCCCAGCACCCAACTGAGGTGCAGCGTCTGGTTGCAAAGGTTTTAGATGTCCCGTTTCATGAAATAGTCGTTGAGGTTCGTCGGATGGGTGGCGGCTTCGGCGGTAAAGAGTCCCAGGCTGCAGGTCTTGCCTGTATTGCCGCTATATTTGCAAGGCGAAATCAGTTATCGGTCAGATTTCGCATGCCCAGGCAGGACGATATGGTGCAAACGGGGAAACGCCATGATTTCTGGAACCGATACAGGGTTGGCTTCGATGATACCGGCCAGGTGCTTGGAGTCGAGATGGATCTGGCCGCACTTTGTGGCCATTCACCGGACCTGTCCGAGGGTATTGTTGACCGTGCGATGTTTCATGCAGACAACAGTTACTATTATGATGCCGCAAGAATAACCGGCTATCGATGTAAGACCCATACCGTTTCCAATACTGCTTTTCGCGGCTTTGGCGGTCCTAAAGGGATGATTGCCGCTGAATCCATGATGGATGATATTGCCAGAACCCTGAATCTTGATCCGCTGGATGTTCGGAAAATTAACCTCTACCGACCGGGCCGGGATGTAACACCTTACGGTCAGACTATTAAGCAGCATGTGTTATCAAAGCTAGTTGATCAGCTGGAAACTTCGAGCAATTACAGAGTGCGAAGGGAAGAGATCAGGCAGTATAACCAGGGTTCATCGCACTTGAAAAAAGGTCTGGCACTGACCCCGGTTAAGTTTGGTATTTCTTTTACTGCCCAACATTTAAACCAGGCGGGTGCACTCGTACATATTTATACCGATGGCAGCATTCATGTAAATCATGGTGGAACTGAAATGGGTCAGGGCCTTTATACCAAGATGAGGCAGGTCGCGGCTCGCAGTCTTGGAGTCTCAATCGGCAGGATACAGGTTAATGCCACAAGAACCGATAAGGTGCCCAATACTTCACCCACGGCAGCCTCCTCCGGTAGTGACTTAAATGGCATGGCAGTTCGTGACGCCATGAATCAGATTCGAGATCGTTTGGTTAACTTTCTTGCCAGCCATTTTCAATGTCCGCCTGGAGACATAAAGATAGAGAACGATCTTGTTGTCGTAGGGGATCAATCGCTTCCCTTTAATGAAGTGGTGAATCTGGCATACATGAATCGGGTCCAACTGTCGGCAGCCGGTTTCTACAAGACACCAAAAATTGAATTCGATTTTGAGAAAGGCACAGGGATGCCTTTTTACTATTTTGCAAATGGCGCAGCCACGGCTGAAGTGATAGTTGATACTCGGACCGGTGAATACCGGGTGATGAGGGTGGACATTTTACATGATGTGGGCAGGTCCTTGAACCCGGCAGTTGATATTGGTCAGATAGAAGGAGGATTTGTTCAGGGGATGGGCTGGCTGACGACAGAGGAGCTGCTCTGGGACGATGGCGGCAGACTTGTATCAGACAGTCCTGCGAACTACAAGATTCCGACGGCTTATGATGTTCCGGAAGCGTTCAATGTTAAGTTATATGATGAACCCAATAGAGAAGAAACCATTTACCAGTCAAAAGCCGTGGGAGAACCGCCATTGATGCTGGCCTTATCGGTATGGTGTGCGCTCCGGGATGCCTGTGCGAGTGTGGTTGATTACCGGTTCAATCCAATGATGAATGCTCCGGCCACAAGCGAGGAAGTTTTTTCCTGTATCCAGAATGCGAAAGCCAGGGAGAATCAGGATGATTAAACATCATTGGCAACAGGCGGTTGCCAGGTGCCAGAAAGAGGCGACACCCTTTAGCCTTGTCACGGTGATCGGTGCTACTGGCTCAACACCTCGGGAAGATGGCAGCAAAATGGTTGTGACAGCTGAATTGACATTTGACACCATCGGCGGAGGCAAACTGGAATTGCTGGCGACCCAATTGGCCAGGGAACTACTGCTGTCAGAAAAACATCTTCAGCAGGTTCATCACTTCCCCCTGGGAGCGCAGGCTAATCAATGTTGCGGCGGCAGCGTGACGGTACTCTTTGAAGTGTTTCCACGAACGGCCTTAGAAGTGGTCGTGTTTGGTGCCGGGCATGTTGGCCAGGCGCTGATCAAGATCATTTCAGAGCTGGATGCACACATATCCTGGGTTGATAATCGACCCGAACTTTTTCCTGAAGAATGCCCGCTGGCAGTGGAGGAAATTCATCTTGAAAGACCAGAGGAATACATTAAACAGATACCTGAAGGTGCTTACGTGGTTATTGTCACCCACGATCACTCCCTGGATTACCGGCTGACCAGGGAATTACTTCATGAGGAGTGCTTTGCCTACCTCGGGCTGATTGGTTCGCAGACCAAGGCAGAGCGGTTCCGGAGGCGACTGAAACATGATGGCTTCAGTGGCGAAACCATCGCCAGGCTGAATTGCCCCATTGGGTTGCCAGGGCTTGAAGGAAAGCTGCCAATGGAAGTTGCCGTGGCGATCGCTGCACAGATTATGTCACTCGTCCCGGCTGACGAAAAGCTGGCTCGTCGCGGGCTCAGTTGGCGGGAAATCAAAGATGTGATTAATACGGAGCAGATATGACCCTTGAAGAACTTAATCGTCGTCGGGCAATTGAGTTGAAAGACAACTTTATCACCTGCTGTCATTGCCAAAGGTGGGCGGTTGATATGTGCAATGCCCGACCCTTTATCAGTGTCGAAGAATTGCTGGATCTCGCTGATCAACTCTGGGAGATAGCCACGGAAAAAGAGAGACTGGAAGCTTTTTCCGGACACCCACAAATAGGTGATATGCAGGCTCTCAGGAATAAATTTGCTGACAGTGCCCAACGCGAACAGGGGCAGATTGTTGAGGCTGACGAAAGTGTCCTCAAGGAACTGGAGGATAAGAACCAGCAATATTTTGATGCATTTGGCTTCATATTTATTGTTTGCGCGACAGCAAAATCTGCCGGTGAAATGCTGGAACTATTGCTGCAACGACTTGTGAACAGCAGGGAAACGGAGCTGGAGAATGCCGCAAGAGAGCAAGGTGCCATCACCAGACTGCGACTGCAGAAAATGATAGGAAGCTAGTATGGACGCACCCATCACAACCCATATTCTTGATACCAGTGCCGGGCGGCCAGCTAGCGGGGTAAGTGTCACGCTTGTCAGGGAAGGAACGTCTGGGATTATTGCCGTTGGAGATACCGACGATGATGGTCGGGTGGACGAGTGGAGCCAGTCATTTGAGTTAGAACTGGGCAACTATACCTTGAGTTTTGAGGTTGAAGATTACTTCGCTTCGCGAAATGAACCGAGTTTCTATTCTACTATCCAGATCAGTTTCAAGGTCGCATCAACAGATCAGCATTATCACGTTCCCCTGTTGTTAAATCCTTTTGGTTATTCGACCTATCGGGGAAGCTAGTGTCCGATGTAACGCTCAGAAGCCGAATTGCTCACTTTTTGGATGAACCCCTCGCCGATGGCACTCACCTCGAGTATCTGGAAGATGGCGTTCTTCATATCAGGGACGGCAAAGTTGTTCTTTGTCTGGATGCATCGAAGGCATTACGTGAAGGGTTTTCGTTTGATCAGTGTGAACACCTGCCGGATCGTTTGATCATGCCGGGATTTATCGATACCCATGTGCACTCGCCGCAGATTGATGTCATTGCATCATACGGTACGCAGCTTCTCGACTGGCTTGAAAATTACACGTTTCCTGCCGAAATGGCATTTGCTGATGAAGAGTATGCGAGGACAGCAGCAGATAGTTTTTTGGACTATTGCCTTGCGGTGGGTACCACGACATCTTTTAGCTTTACCACCAGTTTCAAACAGTCAACGGAGGCCTTGTTCCAGGCCGCGCTTGATCGAGATTTAAGAATTGTCGCTGGCAAGGTGTTGATGGATCAGAATGCGCTACCAGGATTACTGGATACAGCCCAGTCTGGATATGAAGATTCCAGGGATCTTATAAACAAGTGGCACGGTAAAGGCAGGTTGGGATATGCCATTACGCCTCGTTTTTCCGGAACCAGCAGCCCAGACCAACTTGAATTGGCTGGTAAGTTACTGAAGGAATATGAAGGCGTCTGGCTACAGACTCATATGTCCGAAAATGAAGCTGAAATTCGCTGGATCATGTCCATCTACACAGAGGCCAAAGACTATCTTGATACCTATGAACAATTTGGGCTGAGCACCGAGCGGTCAATATTTGCCCATTGTCTCCACCTTTCCGACGATGAAATTCGCAGGCTGGCTGATTCTGGTGGCAATATTGCATTTTGCCCTACCTCCAATATGTTCCTCGGCAGTGGTTTAATGCCCATCGAGAAAATGCAGGATGCGGGCATTCCGATTTCTTTGGCATCCGATGTGGGCGGTGGCACCAGCCTGTCAATGTTGGCGACGCTTGCAGAGGCATATAAGGTTTGCCAGATGCAGGAGTACTCCTTACATCCCTACCAGGCTTTCTACATGGCAACCCTGGGTAATGCCCGGGCTGTCCGGCTGGATCAATACATTGGCAATTTTGAGGTGGGTAAGGAAGCAGATTTTATTGTACTTGATCCCGCACCCACACCGATAATTGGGCGAAGGATTCGCATGAGTAAAACTCTGGATGAAGAATTATTTATACATATGACGCTGGGAGATGATCGCTCCATAGAGAGAACATACTGCCATGGTGTGGAGCGTTACAGAAAGGAAACCAGGGCGGGTGCTTAGTGGAAGCATATCTAGCAGACTGGCTTAGCCTGATTGTCAGGTGGTTGCACCTGATCACAGGAATTGCGTGGATCGGTGCGTCATTTCATTTTGTGTGGCTCGACAATAGCCTCCAGGAACCGCCGGACTGGAAAAAAGAAAAAGGCATCAAAGGCGATCTCTGGTCCATTCATGGAGGAGGTATCTACGAGTTCAACAAGTACGCCCTGGCACCTCCGAGCTGGCCGGCGACGCTCCATTGGTCCAAGTGGGAAGCCTACACGACATGGATCACAGGCATTTTTCTGATCGTTGCGGTCTATTATGTTCAGGCCCAGTCTTACCTGGTCGGTCCTGACAACTGGATATCAGAACCGACGACTGCAATTTTTGCCAGTGTAGGGTTTGTCGGGCTTGGGCTTGGTTTTTATGAAATAGCAGTCAGGTCACCTTTAAAACACAACGGATCAGTTTTCGCTGTGGTCATCGTCGTCTACCTGGGGCTCCTTTGCTGGCTTTCTACCCGGTTATTTTCGGATCGAGCAGCCTATATGCATATCGGGGCAGTCATGGGCACAATCATGGCTGGCAATGTATTTCTAGGCATCATTCCGGCACAGAAATCGTTTGTAAAGGCTGTGGAGGCGGGTTTTGAGCCAGATGCTGAGCTGGCTGCTTTCGCGAAATTAAGGTCCACCCACAACAACTATTTTACCCTGCCTGTTTTGTTTTGCATGATTAGTAATCACTACCCGTTCCTTTATGGCCATCAATACAACTGGGTCATCCTGGTCTATGTGATGGGTGTCATGGCCTATGCGCGGCATTTTTTCAACCTGAGGCATCAGGGTATCGTCAATTTCTGGATTCTGGCGCGGGCAATCGCCGCCTTTCTGTTGCTTGCGACTTATCTTGGCTATGAACGTTTTTCCCGTGCACCGGTTGAACAGGGAGTAAGCACAGTTAAGGTCAAGGCAGTCATCGAAAAACATTGTTCTGTCTGCCATTCAGCCAATCCTACCTACCCAGGCTTTGCCGCCTCACCGGCTGGAATCGTTATGGACACCATGGATGAAGTCATTGCCAGTGCCACCCGAATGAAGGTTGCAGTTGAGACCAGCTACATGCCATTGGGAAATGTGACTAACATGTCGGCAGAGGAAAGACGGGACTTGCTGGGTTGGCTTGATTCACAAACGAGTGTGCAGTGAAATTTTATAGCGGTTTCTGACCACATCGCATTTATCAATGGGTTTTGAGGACAGCAAATCTCCAGGCAGTGGAATGGCAGCCGTTGTTACATTAGTTTATGGTGAGTCGCGAACCCTGATTGAGAAGCGTGAACGCAATTTAGAGAGAGTTTACATAAATATAGAGGAAGCAATATTGTGACAACCGTTCAAGTAGTAGAAAGCGTTAAGGCTGACATCAAAGCAGTATGGGATATCCTCGGAGATTTTGGTGGTATCAAAGTAGGTGGTCCAATTACTGCTTTTGAGATAACCGGTGAAGGGGTAGGTGCCGTTCGCACGATCACCATGGGCGGTGCTGAAGTGGTGGAGCGCCTTGAAGCATACGATCCGGATGGCTTCAGTTTTACCTATGCGATTATCAATGAAGACTGCCCCCTTCCGGTGAAGAACTACAGTGCGACTGTCAGCATCACGCGGGATGAAGGTGGTTGCACAGTGGATTGGACGGGTAACTTTGAAGCCAAAGGCGATGAAGAACAGGCGATGAATTTGGTCAGGGGCATCTATCAGAATGGTATTGCCGGAGCGAAAAAGGCATTAGAAGGTTAATTCCAGGCGATCAGGCATAACCTGTCAGGCGTAGGCCTCGACCAGATAGTTTTCATAGGTTTTTAACAGAGTTGGGGCGTCCACTTCGCTGCAAAATTCGTGATTGCCTGATTCATCTCTGCGAAAAAGAGTCCTGCCACGTTCTTCGCCAGCAAGAACCACAGATAAGGTACCCCTGACGGTTTTATGAATATCCGGGTTCTCCGCATGGGCCACTGCCGAAGAATCATGGCATGCGAATCCGTTCTCACCGGTTTGACTATGATAAAAATCGAGGTAGTAGGGTGTTATCTGAGATAGCAGCACCCCGGCGTCACCACACTTACCCTTCAGGTCCTGGATATAGGATCTGCTCATAACAGTTTTCATGGTCACGTCCAGGCCGACCAGGGTGATGGGGATACCACTCTTAAACACAATATCAGTCGCCTCAGGATCACCAAAAATATTTGCCTCTGCCCATTGGCTCACGTTTCCAGGAACGTTAACGGCGCCGCCCATTGTGACCACTTGTTTCACACTGCGTGAGAACTCGTCAGACGCCGCAATGGCCTGAGCGAGGTTTGTCATTCTGCCGACGGCGATGATGATGAGTTCGCCAGCATGTTTTAAGGCAGATTCGATAAGAAAATTAACTGCATCAGGCGATTCTTGTTTACGGGATGCAGGTGTTGCATTGAGATCACCCAGCCCATATTCACCGTGAACAAATGTTGGATAGTCGCCTCCATCAACACCCTCAAACGTCTTGCCGGCACCGGCATGAACAGGTGCCTGAATATTGAATCGTTCACAGAGATACAGGGCATTGTTGGTGCATTGCTCAACACTTGCATTGCCAAAAACGGTAGTAACACCTATGACTTCCAGTCGCTTGCAGGCATTCAGGAAAATGAGAGCCATGGCATCATCAATGCCGGGATCCGTATCGAATATGACGGGGGTTTTTGATGAAGGCATTAACTGGCTCTCGTCGTTACAACTTTTGATGATACCACCAGGATTAGTACGATGAGAAAAGCGAGTGATCCTGCCTGGATGGGCGCCTGAATACCAGATAATTCAACCAGGCGGCTACTTAGGTCCGGGCTCACCGCTGTACCCGTTGTGGCTGCCATGAGTAACGCTGCAATGAGGTGGGGGCCTGGTATATCCACCATCTCGGTTGCCCAGGACAGGATAAGTTTCAACAAACCAAGTGTCACGAGTCCCCAGACAAATGTCATTATGGATAGAATGTTTAATTCACTGATCAGCCACAGCGGCATGACAGAAAACAACATCAAAACGGCAGCAAAGATGGTCAATGTAGCTGTTCGGAATTTTGTCAGCAGTGCGACAACCACAAGCTGACCGATGAACATACCCTTCCAGTAATTACTAACCAGCTGACCCGCCTGCTCGGAAGAGACACCCGGCAATGTTTCGGCATAACCGGGAATCCAGATGAGAATGAAATTCTGACCGATTAAGTAAAGGAACAAAGATCCCATGCACAGATAAATCGATACCGGCCATTTTTTAAGTTCCACTATCAGGTTGGTTTTCTCCTCCGGCTCAACTTCAGGATATTTTGATATTGTTGTGATACCGATCGCAATCATTGCAATAATCGCTACCGTGCCGAAACCTGTGCTCCAGTGAAGATCCATCGAGAAGTAAATGATGGCGAGCGTTGTGCACAGGGCACCAGACAGGCTGAATGCAGCGTCTGTGAGAACCAGCATCGTTGCCCGCTGACCAGCTTCATAGCTTCGTGCAATAACAATGGCCGCCGCAGGTAATACGATTCCGCAACATAATCCGATGAGTCCGAAAAACAAGCGGTTGATTTCATAACTATCCACCAGGTAGAAGCCGGTAATTGACAGCACGATACAGCTGAGAACAGTGATGGTGAGCGTTTTAATCTTAATAAAATCGAAGATAATCAGGGAAATGAGAGAACCGCCTAAAATGCCAAAAGTTAACCAGCTAAACTGACTGGCCACTACAGTAGCTTCCTTGTCGTAGTACTCGCCCATAGGATTGATCATTATTCCAATCTGGGACAGCAT
>Ga0114949_10003286_pt1 | contig 10258 bp, 9 predicted proteins | sample N074metaG_FD_83505 | JGI IMG/M metagenome (GOLD analysis project Ga0114949, IMG submission 83505) | Deep subsurface microbial communities from Kermadec Trench to uncover new lineages of life (NeLLi) - N074 metaG | ecosystem: Environmental > Aquatic > Marine > Ocean trench > Sediment | place... | reverse complement strand
GTATGACCGAGTAACTCAGATACTATTTCCATCGAAACATTCTTATAAAGTAGCACATTAGTAGCAAAAGTTCTCCTTGCTACATGATGGGTAAGCCTCTTCTCTATCCCAATCACATCTGCTATTTCTTTGAGGTATCCATTAACCCGAAAATTCACCTTGAAGTTAGGTAAAATAGATGTAAAGTCTTATATTTAAATAGTTTAACAAAGAAATATAGCAAAAAATTTACATCCAAAAATGAGCAATAAAAATACAATATTTTACCGAGGAAACACATCTGTATTATTAGATTTTTCATCGGAACAAATAAGTTCTGATGGCGCAATAGTGCTATTGGAGAAAATAGAACGTAAAGAAAAATTAATTGGTTATTTCAGTAATTACTTTCCCGATAATCGTCATCATCACCGGTATATCCACGCATAGCCGATATAAATTATTAAAACAGCGTGATTTTATGCTAATTCAGGGCTATGAAGACAGCAATGATGTTTTCCATCTACAGCACGATCCTTTGAATAAGGATATTTTAGATGGGATTTGGCTTCTCAACCAACATTATCTTGTATAGAGCCGTAGATAAATAAGGTAATACAATAGATTTCTTGTTAACCAAAAGAAGGCAGCGTATGAGTGCTCAATCTTTTTTAATTAAAGCTATTGAAAATAATGGCAAACCAGAACTCATTAATATTGACAAAAGTGGAGCCAACAAACATGCTATTGGAGTATATCATAAACGTTCTTTATCTAAAATCAAGATAAGGCAATGCAAATATTTAAATAACATTATAGAACAAGACCTCAGATTTGTAAAAAGAGAATCACGGTTGGTTTGGGGTTCAAAGAATTTGAGTCTGCTAAAAGAACGATATCAGGAATAGAAATAGTACATATGATTAAAAAAGAACAATAGATTTGTTATAGAAAATCAATGTTTAAATCATTCTATTCATTGGTTGCTTGATTGTAATTTAGTCCGTTTGTTTTTACTAAAGATTAATAGATGCGACAGAACCTTTACAATCCCACTAAAGATTCACAATTCAGGTCAGTCTTCTCTAAAACCAATAATCAAATTTTATAAAATATTGAATACTTATAATTATCTCGAAAATCAGAGATTTCGATGCAATACATTTTATTTGTATGATGTATTATAACTTTATATATTTGAATACCAAAAATGAATATTTAAATGTTTTCAAAAATAGGTTTTAAAAAAACGCTTACTCAACGTATAGAGGAGGAACTTACAAAAGCCATCCGAACCGGGAAATATCTCCCTGGTCAAAAGATTCCTACAGAAAATGAACTCTGTGCTATATTTAATGTGAGTAGAACAGTAATAAGAGAAGCAGTAAAAATATTGAGCGCTCGTGGTATTGTAGATGTGAGGAAAGGTAGTGGTGTTTATGTTTCTGAAATGAGTATACATAATGCTTCAGAAACCTTGAATATATTCTTTGAGCTTTCTTCAGATAAAGATTTGGTGCTGCAAACGATTGAGACTAGGTTGTTAATAGAGCCTGTATTGGCAGCAGTAGCTGCCAAGAACAGAAATGAAAAGCATTTAGATTTATTAAAAAAGAATATGAACGACATGCGGTTATGTGCGTTAGAGGATAAAAAAAGAGAAGCAGAATTAGACAATGATTTTCATAGTGAGATACTTTCAATATCAAACAATAAGGTAATGAAATTGTTGCTTAATCCAATTTTCCATTTGATGCCCAGATTCAAAACAGTTGTTTTCGCTAAACATGGGGGTGGTAATATTGAGAGAGATAAAGAAAAAATGCTTGATCATCATCAAAATATACTTCAAGCAATCATAGAAAAGGATGAAGTAAAAGCTACACAAAGTATGAGAAATCACATTGAGGAAACGCGTAAAAATTATTTAAAATCAAATTTACAATAATGAGCTTTATAACTTTTGGTGAAATTATGCTGCGCTTGACGCCTAGTATGCATGGAGCTAAAATTAATTCTACTAATTTTTTTCAGGGCAGCTACGCAGGATCAGAGTCCAACGTAGCGAGCTCCCTTGGCTTGTTAGGAAACCAAGTGAGTTATGTTACTAAACTTCCTCAAAACCAACTGGGAGATGCTGCTATAAGTTCTTTACGGAGTTATGGCATTAATACAGATAACATCCTTCGCGGAGGAAATAGAATTGGCACCTATTTTGTAGAAATAGGGGCATCAATAAGGCCTTCAAGTGTTATTTACGACAGAGCTAATTCTTCTATTAGTGAAATTACAAGGGAAGAAATTAATTGGGAGCAAATTCTTGAGAATAAAAAATGGCTTTTCCTTTCTGGAATTACCCCTGTGCTTTCAGCGCAGTGTGCCGCAGAAACAATTAAAGCAGCAGAAATTGCTAAAAAATTAGGAGTCAAGGTTGGTTTTGATATGAATTATAGAAGATCGCTCTGGAAACATCCTTCAGACGCACGTAAAATATTTGACCAAATACTTGAACATACCGACTTGTTGTTTGGTAATTCGGGGGTTTTAAGCGATGTATATGATCTTGATTTTTCGGGTGATACTTATGAGAAAACACTTGACGCTGCCTATAAAGCAGCACAAAAATTTGGGGTTAAACAAATTGCATTTACAGTAAGAGAACATATTACTGCAAGCAAAAATAGAGTTTCTGGAATTTTCCTATCCGACTCCCAACACCGCATTTCCAAAACATATGATGTGTCCATTACTGACCGGTTCGGGACAGGAGATGCCTTTGCAGCAGGATGCTTACATGCTATTGATCGTGACTGGAAGGGTCAAGAAATAATTGATTTTGCTGCGGCCGCTTTTGCTTTGAAACATACAATAAAAGGAGATCAACACACCAGTAGCGAAAAAGAGATTCTTTCAATAATGAACGGTAACATAATGGGGCACGTACAAAGATGAAACGAAAAGAAATATTAGAATTTATTGAGCAGGAAAAAATTGTCGCCATTATTCGACTAAATGAGCAAATCAAGGCTCCCCATGTGGTTAAAAACCTCATTTTAGGAGGGATAAAAGTATTGGAAATTACTTCTAATACACCTGGTTATTTAGATGAAATCAATAATGCGCGCAGGTTATACCCCAATGTTTTAGTAGGAGCGGGAACAGTAACTGATACCAGAATTGCAGAAAATGCTATTAAAGCAGGCGCTCAATTTCTAGTCACACCAAATACCAATAAAGCTATTGTAACTGAAGCCCACAAATATGATATTCCTGTATTAATGGGTGCTTTAACACCTACAGAAGTATGTTTGGCTGTCGAATACGGAGCTGATATTGTTAAATTATTTCCTGCAGGAAATCTAGGAATTGATTACTTCAAAGCCATTAGAGGGCCGTTTAACCATGTTAAATTTTTTATTGTTGGAGGTATTGATTTAAATAATATGCAAGATTGGATAGAGGCTGGCGCATTAGGTTTTGGTATTGGAGGAAGCCTCATGGGGTCTAATGAAAACAAAGAAGATATTGCTAAGAGGGTCGCTAAATTTATAAAACTTGTTAAAGAAATATAATGGAACAACTAAAAATAGAAAAAATAGAATTGTTTAAAGTACCCCCAAGATGGTTGTTTGTCAAAGTAACAACTAAATGTGGTATTGTAGGTTGGGGAGAACCAGTTATCGAGGGCAAAGCTGATACTGTTGCGGCTTGTGTTAAGGAACTTGAGCAATACCTTATTGGTCGAAATGCAAATAACATTGAGGATATTTGGCAGGTATTGTATAGAGGTGGATTTTATAGAGGAGGTCCTATTCTAATGAGTGCAATTTCCGGTATTGACCAGGCATTATGGGATATTAAAGGAAAATTCTTGAATGTACCCGTATATGAATTGTTAGGAGGAGCGGTTCGAAAGAAAATGAAAATGTATTGTTGGATAGGCGGCGATAATCCCGATGTTATTTTGGAACAGGCTCATGAAAAAGTGAAGGCTGGATACAAAGCTGTTAAAATGAACGCTACTGGAGGAATGGAGTGGGTGTCCTCTATCAAAGACGTAAAACAAGTATCGAATAACATTCGATTACTTCGAGAAGAATTTGGATATGATTTAGACATTGGGTTAGATTTTCATGGAAGAGTTCATAAACCCATGGTAAAAAAACTTATTGATGAACTTGCTCCATATGACCCCATGTTTATTGAAGAACCAGTATTGAGCGAAAATAACGAAGCTCTAAAACATATTTATCAATATACTAGCATTCCGATTGCTACAGGCGAACGGATGTTCTCTAGGTGGGATTTTAAAGAAATTTTACATCAAGGTGTGGTAGATATTATTCAGCCCGATTTGAGTCACGCAGGTGGAATCTCAGAGGTTAGAAAAATTGCAACAATGGCAGAAGCTTATGATGTTGCCATTGCCCCACATTGCCCTTTAGGCCCTATATCTCTTGCTTCTGCCTTGCAAATTGATTTTGTATCCTCAAATGCAGTTATTCAAGAAAGCAGCTTGGGAATACACTATAATAAGGAGTATGACATATTGGATTATGTTTTAAATCCGGAGGTTTTAGAAGTGAAAAACGGGAGCATCGAATTGTTTACAAAACCTGGATTGGGGATCGAAATGGATGAAGAAAAATTGAAAAAGGGTCAAAAGGCAGGTCATAACTGGGCTAATCCTATTTGGAGAAATGAAGATGGAAGTTTTACTGAATGGTAATCAATTTTATAAAAAAATAACAAAACTAATTAATTCAAAAATATTATGCTTTATATAATCGCATTGCTGGTTTCATTAACTTTTTTAGTTGTTGGCATCGTTAAGTTTAAAATTCATCCGTTTTTTGTATTACTGTTGGCAGCAATTGGTTATGGGTTTATCACAGGAATGAGTCCTGAATTAATAATAGAATCCGTCAATACCGGTTTTGGAAATATCTTGGGAAAGATAGGTTTGATCATTCTTTTTGGTGTAACCATAGGTACCATATTGGAAAAATCCGGAGGAGCCTTAGTAATAGCGACACGTATTCTTAATTTAATAGGAGAAAAATCTCTTCATCTTGCAATGATGATTACAGGGTATATTTTGTCTATTCCCATATTTGCAGATAGTGCACTATTAATGATGAACCCATTAAATAAGGTATTATCCAAAAGAGCAGGTATTTCCTATGCCGGAACCACAGCTGCATTGGCAATGGGGCTAACAGCATCCCACGTCATGATACCTCCAACACCAGGCCCTATAGCTGCTGCTGGTATTTTAGGAGCCAGTTTAGGAGATGTAATTTTATGGGGGTTCTTGGTAAGTAGTCTTTCCTTGATTCCGTGTTATTTTTATGCTAAAAAAGTAGCATCAAAAATTGATATAAAAATTGTAATTGAGCCAATTGCAAACCCAGAAAAAAAACCTGCGTTGTGGAAATCATTACTTGCCATTGTAGTTCCATTAATCTTAATACTTGTTAAATCCGTATTAGATTACCCTGAACTTGATTTTCAAGCATCACTATTCAAAACTTGCGTATCATTCTTAGGTACCCCGATTATTTCGTTGTTAATAGGAGTTATATTATCCTTAGTACTCCCAGAGAAATTAGATGAAAAAATATTCTCGGCAACAGGATGGATTGGAGAGTCTTTAAGAGTGGCAGCACCAATTATTTTAATTACAGGAGCTGGAGGTATCTTTGGTATGATGTTACAAAATTCGGGTATTTCGGATATTATTACTACAGGTTTTACCGGATTAGAAATAGGTTTGTTTTTACCTTTTTTTCTGGCTGCTTGTTTAAAAACAACTCAGGGATCTTCTACTGTGGCCTTAGTAACCACGGCTTCAATTGTAGCGCCCCTTATGCCCGCCTTGGGATTGAACGAGCCATTTTTACAAGCAATGACCGTATTGGCCATTGGCGCAGGTTCATCTGTTGTATCACATGTAAATGACAGTTTCTTTTGGGTGCTAACGCAACTTACTGGAATGAATGTAAAACAAGGATATCAAATTCAATCAGCTGGCACGCTTATTTTCGGGTCTACGGCAATGTTAGTAATTTATCTAGTGACTAAAATAGTATTATGAGAGTAAACCAATATTTAGTAATAAGTCTATTGAGCCTTTTCTTGGCGACCTCTTTGTACCGTCCTGATTTTAGTTGACTAAATTTAGTGTTTTATTTTTTTATCAAGAAAAAAATGAAATGCCTGTCTGGCATAAAGACAGAAAAATAAATATTCCATTAAAATAACAGTAGAACCAATTATTTAAACGAATTCAGAACTAAAAATGATGAGTAAAAAACAGTTCAATGAATATCTTACAAGAAATGATCTGCAAGCCCCTCCAAATTATATAAATAAATATTCTTTAAATCCTAACCAATTCAAATTCATTTTTTGAAGCTTGACAAACAGGGCATTCATATTCTATTGGCACATCTTCAAACAAGGTACCAGATTTAATATTAAATTTTTTATCACCAAATTCAGCATCATAAACGGTTAAACATTCTTTGCATTGATACACTTCTTTTTCTATATTTTGCTCTTGATTCTTAAATTTATTTAAATCAGTATCATCTTCAATTTCACCTAGTTTTTCAAAGTATAATTTACTTAATTCCATGAGTAAACCCGGTAGTTCGATTTTATCAACATCTTGTGCATAGACCAAATATTTTTGGGTATTCGGATTGAAATTTTCACTGTAAAGCACATTATACGTGGGTCTTATATTAAAGTCTTTGACAATATTAGGGAGTGTGTTTTTTTCTATAACGATGGATGTAAAGTAGATTTTATTCTGACCTCTGTTTGTAATTGCAAATGTCAATCCATAGGTGCTAATATCATTTTGATCGAAATTACCCACTATGAATTTTTTAAGAGCCAAGGCCCCATCATCATTTACCGGTAAATGCCAATTTAATTCTAAAAGAGAATGTCGAATATTGATACCGGATTTGCCAAGAAGTTTTTCTAAGGACAATTTACTTTCTCCAGGAATTCCTTTTACGATAAATGATTTCCACGGAGTAATACATATTTTTCCAATTCTGTTATCCAAACAGAAATCACAAAAATCATTTAAAAAATCTAAATAATATTTATTATTTCTCCAATATAGTCCTAACCAATATTGATTGATGCCCATTTTATTCATTCCCTCGTAATATGGAAAGGGTTTGAATTCAACTTTTAATTCGGTTTCTATAGTTCTGCAATTGATTTCAATAAGATTATTTATCAGCATAAACAATTCATCCACATCCTCGGCATCCTCATAAGTATCTTCGATTGCCTTGGCTATTTTTGAGAGATCCCAACTATAAACTAAAACAGGATAATAAACGGATTTTTTCCAATTGGGAAGTTTGAGGTTCAAATACCAATAATCCTCGTGTGGAGATGTAATAAAATTTAGATGACCACTAAACAAAGGTGATAACTGTTGTTTTGGGTCGGATATATTAATTTTTAATTTTGGCTGATGCTTGAAACTTTCTAAAATATACAAATAAGCAGCTCCATTTAGCCATGGCGTTGATGGAAAAATATCAGCTGCAACATAGGAACATACAATATTTTGATAAGTTGCATCAGAAATCATACTAGTACTCAACTTTGGAAACTGAATTTCAATTTCTTTGTTTAATTTGTGTTCGGGAAATATAATATCTTGTCTTGACCCAAAATGAATAGCATCCAAACCTAAAGATTTGGCATAACTGATGATTCGTTTTAATTCACTCGGAGATAAAATACCTCCTTTGATAAAGATCCTTTTTAAATCGACCATAATCTATACATTTATCAGGTTTTTTTGCAATGCTTTTTGAAAAATATCTTTTACCTCCGGTTTACAACTTCCACAACCCATACCGGCACCTGTAGTTTTGCATAATTCAGCATAATCCGTACAACCCGAATTTACTACATCTTCTAAATTGCCGATTCCAATCTGACTGCAAGAGCAAATTAATTTTCCTTTTACAGGAATAGATGGTTGGTTTGACCTTAATATTTCCTCTCTTTTTTCGGCAAGTTCAATTTCATCTTCTATCAAGGTTTTGAACTCGGCAAATTCATTTTTATCCCCTATCAAAACAGCACCGATTAATCGATCATTTTTAATGATACATCTTTTATAATAGCGTTTATTGATGTCCATAAAAATAACTTCTTCATAAGAAGTATCCTTTTCTGAAAGTAAAACAGTTCCGATACTACATAAATCTAAATCTTCAAATTTCAAAATATTCATCAGTACAGAACCTTTATAGATGCTACTTAAGTCACCTAAAATAAATTTAACAGCAATATCGGCTTGCTGCTCTGCGGCGGAAGTAATTCCATATAAAAAATTATTGAATTCTGCTATTTCACCCAAAGCAAAAATACTTGGGTCACTTGTTTGTAAATGTTGATTTACAACAACTCCTCGATGACAAACTAATTTTGACTGTCGAGCCAATTCTATATTCGGAATCGTACCTATTGCATATACAATGGCATTTCCCGAAATTACTTTTCCAGTTTTTAATGTGATTGATAATTTATTTGGAGATTCATCATCTTGAAATACGGTACTTACTTCATTGTCATAATATACCTGTATTCCTCTTTCCCGAACATCTTCAGCCAATAATCGGCTGGCAATTAAATCTAGCTGACGTTCCATCAATCGAGATGCTCGCTGAACAATCGTTATTTGAATGTTTTTCTTATTCAGGGTTGCCGCCAATTCTAAACCAAGTAATCCTCCACCAACAATTACAACGTGTTGATCCCTATCCGATAGACCTGTATTTTGAAGGTGACTTTTTAAACGATCGGCATCAACCCTGTTTCTAAGCGTATATCTTCCAGGCAAATCAAGTTGGGCATTGGCAGGTACAAAAGCCCTGCTTCCGGTTGCAATTACCAATATGTCATAACGATGTCGATCACCATTACTATCGGTTATGATTTTATTTTCTTTGTCGACTTTTGAAATGGAGACTTCAGGGAATAACTGCAATTTCAATTTGTCTATTTCGCCTTTTTTTACTTTTTCAAGTTGCTCCCAGGTTAATTCGTCACTAACATATTCGGGTAATAAAACCCTATTGTAAAACGGGTCTTTTTCTTTTGAAAAAACCAAAATATCATCATCATAATTATGGTCACGATAACTTTGTGCAAATCTAAAAGCAGCGGCACCGGCGCCAACGATACATATTTTTTGTTTCTTTTTTTTGTATTTGAAAACTTCAACAGCACTATATTTAAAATCTGGCTCTTTAGATATTGGGTCGATCAAATTATTGGTTAAATTATTGGCTCTGCCAAAATCATTATTCAATATTTTACCCCAGTGCATCGGCATAAAAACAACACCTTTTCTTATCTCGAAACCAAGCTTCACTTTCACTCTAACTTCTCCTCTTGCACTTTTAATAATTACAATATCACCTTCTTTTAAATCCCTTTCTAATGCATCGACACTATTAATTTCTAAATAGGGTGATGGAATATGAATGTCCAATCTGTTAACTTTTCCGGTTCTCGTTCTGGTGTGCCACTGATCTCTAATTCGACCCGTTGTTAATATCAAGGGGAATTCTTTAGATATTTTTTCTGACTGATTTTCGGTATGTTTAGGCCTGTTAAAATTTGCTTTTCCCGATGCTGTAAAAAATTTATGATCTGTGAAAAGTCTGACTGTGCCTTTATGTTCTTTGGTAGGTACAGGCCATTGCATACTTCCTTCATCTTTTAGCCTGTCATATGATAATCCTGAAATATCCATATTTGTTCCTTTTGTTAGAAGGCAATGTTCGTCGAATATTTCACTGGTATTTTCATAATCAAATCCCGTAAAATTCATTTTTTGAGCAAATTTTATAAAAATCTCCGCATCGGGGATTGCTTCTCCAGGAGGTTCAACACCTTTTTCTAAATAGCTAATTCTTCGCTCAGAATTTGTCATGGTACCTTCTTTTTCCAACCATCCTGCCGCAGGTAATAATAAATCGGCATATTTGGTGGTTTCAGAATTATGAGATATATCCTGTACGATTACAAAACTGGCCTTTTCAAGCGCTGCTTCAATATTTAATGAATCGGGCATACTCACCACAGGATTGGTACAAACTATCCAGATAGCTTTGAGTTTTCCTGAATTCAAAGAATCGAACATTTCTGTAGCCGTCAATCCGGGTTTCTCAGATATTTCCCTTCCGCCCCAAAAGTCTGCTACTTCTTTTCTGTGTTCAGGATTCGC
>Ga0114949_10003285_pt1 | contig 10259 bp, 4 predicted proteins | sample N074metaG_FD_83505 | JGI IMG/M metagenome (GOLD analysis project Ga0114949, IMG submission 83505) | Deep subsurface microbial communities from Kermadec Trench to uncover new lineages of life (NeLLi) - N074 metaG | ecosystem: Environmental > Aquatic > Marine > Ocean trench > Sediment | place... | reverse complement strand
GAGAGACTTATATATAAGTTTCTATATTTAAAAATGTTGTTTACCACAGCCCTATGGTCCCCTCAAGGGGATAGTTGTTGTTATGTGTTCTATTTGTGCTACATTTTCATTTTATTAGACTATAGAGTCGTTCCATTTTTGGTTCATTTGTTTTTTTTGGTATTCACAGTTTTGATTTTAATTAACTTTCTAAAAAATTCTGCCAATTGTAACTAATTCCCTCCTTGAGGAGGGATTAAGGGAGGTGTTTATTAATTTTAGCTAGGAGTTTTTTAATTAATTAAAGATCCACAATGGCTTGACTGAATTCATTTCATTCAATTTTAATTCGCCATTTTTAAATTATCCACTACAAATTTTCCAAGATCTCTTCCTTGTTTAACACCTACTTCAACTGCGACTCGATAATGAATTCCTCCATACATTCTGCTAATTGCTGCCTCATTTGCAGCCTGATTAAAAGAAGTAAAATTTCTAATGGGTAATCCATAACTTAATTCTGTATCATCCTCAAACGAAAAATTATCACCAAATACATCCGTAAGAATAATAGCCGCAGCACCCGATGCCACAGAATGGCCACTCACATATTCGGGAAAAGGTGGAGTTTGTAAAATTGGTTTCCAATTTTCGTCAATAAATTCATTGATCAATGTTTCAGGCCTGATTAAATTACTTCTATATTTTTCATCCCAGCAACTTATAAATGCATCATAAATTGCCATTGATGTCTTGGTATAAGCATATACAGTTTTATCAAATTCTGTTTCTGCTTTTTTACAAGCAATTTTGCAAATCCCAATCCAATGGGCACCCGGGGATATTTTTTTGACGGCAAACATCAAATGTCCTCGAGTTACTGAAACAAATGGATTGCAATCCCAAAATTGAGCTATGGCAACTTCTTCTGATTCATCACCTTTTTCTGTTATTTTATTGCTGATATCATATACTTCTATTAATTCTTTATAAAAGTCAGATTCTTTATCCATTGAAAATTTAGGTGGAGGGACAGGTTTGAATTGTGCGGCAGAATCAATTACAAAAGTCCGAATTTTATTCCAATGTGGTTCCAGTCCGTCCATATACGACGGGGGAGTAGGTTGCCATCTGGACGGGTCTTCGGTAATCACAGTAAATTTGGGCATGGTTCGAGTTTGGCTATAATTATCTTTTCCCATCCATGAAAATATATAATCTGCCACTTTCAATCCATATTTTTCCGAAGCCTTAAATTGTTTCGGGTTTTGGGATTTCCATACTTTATACAGACTGTCTCTATAGACAGTAATTCTATCTTCGGAAAATATTAAACGTCTGCTTAAATCAATATGAGCTACTAAGGCTGCAACCTGAAAATTTACAGGTTCATTTATATCAGCTTTTGGGATTTCGGTAAGTTCCTTCAACTGGCCACTTAGGGAGGTGTATGAATCATTTTCCTGAGCAATAATTTCATAGGCCGCAATATTTGGGTAGGCAAAAACTCTACTTGCTACCGGGGGAGAAAAAATGTCATGTACCATAATTTTACTCACTATGTCCACCGATTCATGAAAATTGATTGAACTGATAACAATGGATTCATATTTCTTTTCGCAAGAAATAAACAATGTTAATATAACGAATGTTAAGTATAGATTTTTCATTTTCATTTAATTGACTGGTTGATATTTTAATTTTTTCAGTATGGTATTAATCATGCGAATCAAGGGTTGAAATATTTTCTATTAAAATATGAATTTCCCTCTTTTTCTCCTCTGTCCTAAAGAATGAAAAGTGAAAATTCTTGGTCATCCCTGCCGGTCAGCAGGCTGGCTTTAGGTACCGATATCTATCGGTAGAGGTAAAACCAAGCATTTTTGACTATTTGCTTTCAACCCTTGATTCGCATTAATCCTCTTTATTTAAAGGATTTTCAATAATGTATGATTTATCATTATTAGAAAGCACAAGGTATTTATTGTTATCTAATTTTGTTATTTTTCGTGAATTCAAATGTTTTGGAAGGGGTAATTGTTTTACATCTCCAAACTCTCCATTTTCTAAAATATTTATGGTACCACCGGAATATGCATTATTGCTACCCAATTCGGTTACATAATCATTATAATTTCCAACAAAAATTAAGACAGTATAATCATCATTTTCTTCAATAATAATATCTTCAATACTACTCCTTTGCGCTTCTATGGGCAATGGAATTCCTTTAAAGTTTTCTCCCATATTTAAATAGACCATCGAACGCAATTCATGGATATATTTAACCTCTAAAATTTCTTTTTCAGGTTTTCCGGTAAGATCCTGAATATCTTTTACCGTGGCAAATGTACCGTAGTTTAAAAATTTCTTTTTTAAATAAGGCATTTGTCCAATGAGTTTATCCTTGGAAGCAAAAGGAACATAATCACCAAAGAAATCATAGTAAATTATAGGATCAAGCTGAGTATTACCATCAAAATCATCCAAATAAAGTTTTACCGGACGATCGATCGAAGCTTTCCATTTAAAATTTAATCCGGCGTTACCAACTATAATATCTATTTGGCCATTATGATCAATATCAGCTACAGTAACCGTGTTCCACATACCCTGTGTGTTTTCCAAACCAAATTTTTTGGTTGCGTTGGTGAAAGTCCCTTCTCCACTATTAATCATAATAGTTACAGGCATCCAATCGCCAACAATAATCAAATCTAATTTTCCATCATTATTAATATCAACCCATTGGCTATCAGTAACCATTCCAAAATTAGTTTTAGCCACTATTTCAAAGCTATTGTTACCGGTATTTTTTAAAATAAAGCTTTGGGGAGATAATCCATATCCCCCTGGAATAGATCTGGAGCCAATAAATAGGTCATCGAATCCATCTCCATCAAAATCGGCAACTGAAATACTTCCACCATTCGTTTTTATCAAGTTGGCATTAAATTTTTCGAAATTTCCTTTGCCATCATTCAAATAAATTCTATCCTCCAAATGAGGGTCGCCCTCAATTCTTTCATTCCCTCCGCTTAAAACATAAATGTCAAGATCTCCATCATTATCCAAATCAATAACATCCGCATCAACATCTTCGTGTATTGCGTCTTTTAAAAAGACTGAATTTTCTATTTTTTGATAATTCCCATCCTCTTGCTGAATGTATAATTCTGCAGCCTGATATTTAGCGCCCCCAATAAAGAGGTCTTTTCGTCCATCTGAATTGAAATCAGCGCTAATCAAAGCCGGACCTTCTACCGATAATTTTTCAGGCATTAGAGATTCTCTTTCGTAATCAAAATATTTATTTTCAACATGAACATATGGGAATAATTCCGTTTTTTCAATATCCGATTTATGAACCATGTGGTCATTGCTCAGATTTAAATTTCTTTTGATAGTTAGATGTGAATTGATATCAATGTTTTTCTCAATTTGAGACTTTCCATCGAGCCATATTATTTGAATGGAATCTATTTTTGTTTGATCTCCCAATCCAAAATGAAGCTTACGCGATGAAGAGGATTGGAATCCACTTGTTGGACTCAGTTCCTTAAAATACTCAAACCCTTCAATATATAATTTCACTTTGGCTCCGGTAGGATTTTTAAATTCATCATTGCCTTTTAATAAGATACTGATATAATTATTTGCCTGTGGATCACTTTTATTTTCTAAAATAGAAACCTTTTGATTTAAATTATTAATTATTAAGTCAATATCACCATCATTATCAAGATCGCTATAAGCAGCGCCATTTGAATAGGAAGGTAACAGGCCAGATTCAACCGTTAATCTTTCAAATTCTAAATTACCTTTGTTTTTAAAAATTACATTAGGAATTTTAATGGCAGGCATTTCCTGAATCAATTTTCTTGCAATTTCATTTTGTTGTGTTTGATTGTATTTTTGAAAATCAATGGTACTTAAATATTTTACATAATCCAGATCATTCGGACGCTTGTAAATTCCATTGGTAATAAATATATCCAATAAACCATCATTATCATAATCTTCAAGTAATACTGACCAGCTCCAGTCAGTTGCATAGGTATTGGTTTGTAATGCAACATCGCTAAATGTTTGATTACCATTATTTAACTGGAAGGTGTTTCTGGCATATTGTGTTTTGAATCCAAAATTCTTTTTGATTTCACTTACTTTATCAGAATCTTCGCCTCCCGATTTTAAAAAGATCTCCTTGTTAAAAGGCATCATATCCAGCGTAAAAATATCAACTAAGCCATCACCATCAATATCAGCAATATCAACACCCATAGTAAACCTGGAAGAATGATTCAAAAAACTATCGCTTGATTCTATAAATGTTTTATCTCCTTGGTTGATATAAATATAATCGTTTTCGTGAAAGTCGTTTCCAATATAAATATCTATGAATCCATCTTGATTTATATCAGATGTTTTGAGAGCCAAACCATAACCCAAGGGGCTATTAAAGATTCCTGCTTTTTTTGTGATATCAACAAACTTTGAAAACCCTTCATTTAATAAGTTTTCATAAAGTCTGTCTCCGGCAAGAGAATCAGATTCAAATCGTTTGCTTGATTTTCCATAACTTCTGGGTGTATGAACGGAATGGTTCATTAAATACATATCCATATCACCATCATTGTCAAAATCAAAAAATGAGGCCTGTGTTGAAAGCCCTGAGAAATCTAAACCATACTGTGATGATGATTCTGTAAAGGTCAAATCACCATTGTTAATATACAGTAAATTGTGTGCTTTCAAGCCTTTATAATTTCCAACCTTTGATACATAAATATCTAAATAACCATCGTTGTTAACGTCTTCCATGGTTACCCCGGATGACCATGTTGAATCTAAAACTATTTTTGAAGATATAGATATGTCTTTAAATTTTAAGTTTCCTAAATTTAAATATAGTTTGTCAGGTTTTTGGTTGGCAGTTAAATAAAAGTCTTCAAGGCCATCATTGTTGATGTCGCCAATGGCCACACCACCACCATTATAATAATATAAATATTCAATAATATTTAAATCATCCTGATAAAATAAATCATTGGAAAAATCAACACCACTATTCTCTGAAGAAACAGGTTCAAAATAAATGCTTGATTCAACCGATTTGACTGATTCATTTTCGCCGTTACAACTCAATAAAATTACACTTGATATATATATGATATGTTGTAGGTACTTCATAGTTTTAATAATCAAATATTACTAAGGAATCACTATTTCTTGCAACAATTAATTTGCTATTATTTATTATAAAATCCCGAATTTCTCCGTCTACAAAAAAACCATTCCCATCCGGATGGCTTCTAAATATCATAAGCCCTAAATTTTCTAAATAATTCCCATAGGAGGCATCATAACGCCCTGCTTCAGGTTTTACATTGTAGAGATTTCCACCCGTAATAATGTCCTGATCACCATCATTGTCAAAATCGTCGGTTATAATGGCATAAATAGGTGAAAGTTGCATTTCATAGGGTAATTCTTGAACTTTCATATTAAAATCTCCTTTATTGATCAATATGATTGAAGAAAGCGTATTGGCTTCAAATACCAGCGCATCACTTAATTCTTCCGGTGAGAACATGTCCTTAATCCCTGCATCTTTAAATGATTCATAATCAGGAAATCTCTTTTTAAGGCCTTTTATTTGATCAATTAAATTGTGTCTTAAGGCATAGGGGTAAAATTTACCATTATCAGCTTTAAAAGTCAAAATAGGATCTAAAAATCCGTTTGCATCGAAATCTTTTAAATAAAGTCGAATTGGTTTTTCTTTACTTGCTTTAAACCTACTATTAATACCATGGTTACCCACAATTAAATCCAGATCACCGTCATTGTCAAGGTCTGCTTTATGAATAGTATTCCACCAGCCCTTAATTTGCGAAAGGGGATTGTCGATCTTTTTAACGAATTTGCCTTTGTGATTTACAAAGATTTCAATACCCATAAATTCACCTACAATTACAAGATCCTCAAATCCATCCTCATTCAAATCAATAAATAAGGCATCGGTAATCATTCCTATATTATTTAATTCTGAAGCGTGTTGTTCCGTAATATCAGTGAAGTTGCCCAATCCATCATTTTCCAATATAAATCCGGAACCCGGTAATCCATATTTACCGGGAATACTTCTTTCTCCAACGAAAAGGTCTAAATCACCATCATTATCTATGTCACATGCAACAACGGTTCCTGTACTATGATATCCATCTTTTGAGGGTAGTTTTTGATCTGAGAGTGAAAAATTACCCTTTCCATCATTAAAATATAAGCGATCAGCTAAACTGCTTGAAAATTGAGAAAATTCAACACCACCACTACAAACATACAGATCAAGATCACCATCATTATCGGCATCAAAAAACAGATTGTCTGTATCTTCTGAATTCTTGCTTTTATCAAAATCCATCGTTTGTTTGGGGATAAATGTGTCCCCTTGGCCTAACAGAATAGTCGATAAATTTCCTTTTGAACCGGAAATAAATAAATCTTTGACCCCATCATTATTAATATCTCCAAGAGAAATATTAGGCCCTTCAGTACTGTACATTTGGTTAATAAGGCGATCTCTGTTAAAATCTGAATATGGATTTTCAACATGTTTAAAATCGATTTCAATTGTGTTTCTTTTGAATAAATGATCTAACACTAATTCTTCTGATTTATGAATTGATTCAGCATCTTTTTCAAAAAGTGAAAGCGTTTGATTGACTTTTACATCGGTTAATCTGGTTATTTTTCCTAAAGGCCAGTAAACTGAAACATAAACAGGTTCATCTGATTCAAAACCAAAATTAGGACGTAAATCCACACTTGATTGAAATCCGCGAATCGGTTGTTGATCTATAAATTGTTTACCATTTCGATTCCCAACTTCAATTTTAGCCCCGATGGCATTTTTATTAAGCCCTTCACCCACCAATTTAATTTTTAAATAATTATTTTTTGTAATTCTCTCAGCATTATTTTTATAGAAAAACAAGGGCATATTCACATTATTAACGACCAAATCTAAATCTCCGTCATTATCAAAATCACCATAAGCTGATCCATTAGAGAAACTAGGGGTGTTTAAACCTGAATCCATATACCTGACAAATTCCAGGTCACCAAGATTTTTATAGGCATGATTTTTAACCTTATTGGAAGGGATGATATCAATTAATTTTTTATAATCAACCTTATTGTTTTTAACAATAGATTTTATGATTTCTTCATTTGAAATGTATTGGAGGTAATCCTGATTCGTTAAATCTTTATAAATTCCGTTGGCGATAAACAAATCTTTATGGCCATCATTATCCATATCAAAAAAGAGTCCGCCCCAACTCCAGTCAGAGGCTTCAACTCCGCTATACCTACCTATTTCACTAAAGGTTGAATTTGTATTATTTAATTGAAGGGTGTTTCGTGTAAATTGATGATAATAGCCATTCTTTACATTGTACTGATATTTATCCCAATCTTCAAAAGTTGTAACCGTTTTAAGTCGGTCGTATTCTGAGGGTAACATTTCGGTCACAAATATTTCATTATATCCATCATTATTTATATCGGCGATATCAGCACCCATGGATGCACCACTGGTTGATTTTATTTGTGATGTCAATGACTCTTTAAAGGTTCCATCTTGTTGGTTGATATAAAGATAATCATGTTCAAAAAAATCGTTAGAAACATAGATATCATCCCAACTGTCGCCATTCAAATCGCCAACACTTACACCCAACCCAAAGCCAATTACGCTACCATAAATACCTGCTTTTTCACTAACATCAACAAATTTTCCATCAATATTTTCCATGAGTTTATCACCTCCAAGTAAATCTCTTTTGGGGCGTTCATTTTTTTTGAGATTGAAACTTCCAATGGCCTGATAAGAGTTGTTTAATAAATATACGTCCAAATCTCCATCCTTGTCATAATCAAAGAATGATGCGTGGGTTGAATAGCCCAGATCATCCAAACCATATTCATGTGCAGATTCGGTAAACGTGAGATCACCATTATTTATAAATAACTCGTTTTGTTTGTTGCCTCCTGAAACATCACCTGAATTACAGACATAAATATCCAAGAAACCATCGCCATTGATATCTACCATGGTAACTCCCGTTGACCAGGCTTTTGTACCACCAACTTTTGCTTGTTCAGTAATATCATCAAATTTAAAATCTCCTTTATTCAGATATAATTTGTTTGAATTTTGATTGGAGGTTACATATAAATCTATAAGTCCATCATTGTTTATATCCCCTATAGCCACCCCGCCACCATTATAAAAATTTCGATAAGTATAGACATTAAAATCATCATCATATACCAATTCATTGCTGAATTCAATACCGGTGTGCTCCGGATCCAGCAATTCAAATAGTGTTTCATTTATTTTTTCAACCTGAGGTTGTTCACAGGAAAATACTATGAAAACGCATAAGATTGATAAGAAATATTTAAGTGCTCTCATTTTTAAATTATTTATATTTTGAAGGATATTTGGTTCTTAAATCCTCGATTTTGACGATGACATCTTTGGAGTCTTTTGTATACATCAGGATTTGTCTGTTTGCATCAACTTTTACAAAGGCATCTGTTTCTTGATTTAGTATTTTAATAGGAATAAAATCATTGCCGGGATACCAATTCATTAAAGTATCTTTTAATTGGGGCATTAATTTTTGGGCACTATAATCATCTGAAAGAGGCGACCAATAATTGTAACTAAAAAGAAAATCCATACCTGTCATAATTTTATTTTCATCAAAACTACCATAGAACAACATCTGTACAGGAGATTCATTTTCATGGGTAGTTTTTAAAATATATTGAACATACTTATTGTTAGGTCCTTCCTTAATGATTTCTTTTTTATTTAATTCCTTACATCGTTTAAAAAAATGACTTTTAGAATCTCCAAAATGGAAATCGAAAACTAGAGAATCCAGTACCAGGGATTTGGAAGATTCGTTGCTTACCAATTTATCATAGGGTGATTTGGTACACGAATAAATGAATGCCTGAGCCAAAAGGATTGTTATGATGAGTTTATTTAATTTCATGAAATTGTAAATGATCGTTATTTATAGCGGTAATTAAAATGGTTTTATTTTTTAAAGGCATTATTTTAAAACCTCTTATTTGCCCAATAATACCGAGACTTTCAACCTTGCCAAAAGAATATTGTTTATTTTTGTTTTGGCCAATTATTAACCAAGCTTGTGAAGCGTCGAGGCGGCCAAATTGAGGTTTGAATTTATAATGATTTCCACCGGTTATCAGATCTTTAATGCCATCATTGTTGATGTCAATAATTTGAATGGCACTTGTATTGGAATATTGAATTTCCTTTGGTAATGCCAAGGCATCATATTTTCCATTATTGTTTATAAAAAGCGTTGATTTTGTGGTGTTAATACTTTTTATAATGGAAGATTGTATCTGATCTTGGTTGAAGATACTTTTCATATGCGCTGTTGCGTAATCTTTAAAGAATAAAAGACCTTTCTTAACACTTGGTATTTGTGAAATTAGTTCATCACGATCAACAATTGGGTAATATTTTTCATCAATTTTATGCGTAAATATTTGTTCCGGTTTTCCATTTTTATCAAAATCGTTCACATATAACCGATCCTTGGGCTGATAGAATGAATTTTCACCTATATTTCCTGCAATAATATCTATATCGCCATCATTATCAATATCATCAACCACAAATGTTGTCCAAATTCCTGAGGTATTCTCTAAATTATATTCAGCAGTTTTATTAATTAACAAACCTTTTTCATTGATGAAAATGGATATAGGCATCCATTCTCCTGCAATCACTAAATCAAAGTATTCATCGTTATTGATATCAACCCATTCAACCTGAGTAATCATCCCAATATTCTCCAATTCACTTTGTTTAGAAAGTGAATATTTATTGTTTTGTTCATTGATCAATAAAAACCCTGATGAGGGTAAACCATAAACCTGAGGATTGAACCTTCCACCTATTAAAAGATCTAAATCTCCATCTAAATCAAAATCTTTAACGGAAACCGATGAAGAACTTACTGGAGTCGGGAAGGGGAGAGGGCTTGAAGACTTCGTGAAATCTCCCTGGCCATTATTAATATAGAGTCGGTCATGCAGCGCAAAATCAAATTTTGAAAAAGCTTTACCTCCGCTGCAAACATACAAATCCAAATCCCCGTCATTATCGCTATCGAAAAATATTGAAGCGGTATCTTCTGAATTTGAATCAGCATCAAAAGGCG
>Ga0114949_10003280_pt1 | contig 10265 bp, 9 predicted proteins | sample N074metaG_FD_83505 | JGI IMG/M metagenome (GOLD analysis project Ga0114949, IMG submission 83505) | Deep subsurface microbial communities from Kermadec Trench to uncover new lineages of life (NeLLi) - N074 metaG | ecosystem: Environmental > Aquatic > Marine > Ocean trench > Sediment | place... | reverse complement strand
TGGTAGTGGTGATGATTGCCATGGCCGATGGTATCCACATTGTGTCGATTTACGTACAGGGCCTGCACAAATCCTTAAGTAAAATGGAGGCCATGCGGGAGAGTCTACGGGTGAATATCCAGCCTATTACCCTGGCCACCGTTACCACCGCCATCGGGTTTTTGAGCTTGAACTATTGTTCCTCCCCCGGCATCTACGGCTTCGGCAATGTGGTGGCCATAGGCGTGTGCTGGGCCTTCGTGGTCACCCTCACCCTACTGCCCACTCTGATCCTGCTGCTACCCACCCGCAAGATTCCCAAACCCCTGGGGGTGGGCGAGCTGATTGCCAGCATCTCTCGGCTGGTGGCCCAGCGGGGCAATCTATTGTTCTGGTGCGGCGCGGTGCTAATAGCGGCCACCCTGGCGCTGCTGCCCCTCAATAAAGTGGACTTTAACCGCTTCAGTTTTGTGGACAAAGATTCCGATTTTCACCACGTGATGAACGCCTTGTCGGAAAAAATCGGCAACGACCAAAGCCTGGTGTACAGCATTCACAGCGGCCAATACTACGGCATCACCGAGCCGGCATTCTTGAATAAAGTGGATGAGTTCTCCCGCTGGCTGGAAGACCAGCCCGAGGCCAGTTTCGTCACCAGCTACACCGACCTGCTGAGAAACCTGAACAAAGCCGAACACGACAACGATGAGGCCTGGGACATCTTGCCGGAAGACACCCTACAGATTATCGACTACCTGGTGGGCTACCAGTTAGTCCAGGAAATCGAGCCCAGCCTGGAACACATCTTCAACCCCGATTACTCCGCCATCCGCCTGATGATTGGCACTTCCAATCTCTCCAACCGCGAACTCATTGCCTTCAACGACAAAATCGATCATTGGATTACCACCAACATGCCAGCGGACTACAAGGTGCTACACGGCGACAACAGCATCCTGTTCGCCCGCCTGGACCACGCCATCTCGATAGAGCTGCTTAAAGGCTTCAGCCTCAGCTTCGCTCTCATCACCCTTACCCTGATCATCGGCCTAAAAAGCCTGCGCTACGGCCTGCTGAGTATCATGCCCAATTTGTTCCCCGCCACCATCGTATTCGGTTTCTGGGGCCTATTCGTCGGCGAGCTAAGCCCCTACATCCTGATGCTATTTTCCATCAGCATCGGCCTGGTAGTGGATGATTCCGTCCACGTGTTGAGCAAATACATCAGCGCCCGCCGCGAGGGCGAAACCCCGGAATCCGCCGTTCAACACTCCCTGGAGAAAGCCGGCCCCGCCATCACCATCACCACCGCGTCCCTGGCAGTGGGCACCTTCATCCTGGTGCTGTCTAATACTTATTACTACCAAAACGTGGCGCTGCTGCTGACACCAATTATTCTAGTGGCCCTACTGTTGGATTTATTATTTCTGCCGCCGCTGTTGGTGAAGTTTGATAATTGGTTGGAAGGAAAAGGAATAAAGGGGTCAGAGCCCTTTAATGATGTTCGCTTGATTGAGTAGGTGTGTAAGACTCCTTTCTTGGCCAATCGAAACCAAGGAGGGTTTACCCGTGCCGCGAAAGCCCCGGTTTTTCCTACCTGGTTATGCTGCCCATATCATTCAGCGGGGTAATAATCGGCAGGCCATTTTTTTTGAAGATGCGGATTTTTGTTGTTATCTCTCCCTGTTGAACGAAGCGCGAGATAGGTATGGGTGTACCATACCCGCCTATGTCCTGATGACAAATCACACTCATCTTTTGGCAACCCCTGAAGATAAGACGTCTATTAGCCGAATGATGCAGTATGTTGGGCGGCACTATGTGCCGTACATTAATAGAAAATATGTGCGGACAGGAACCCTGTGGGAGGGGCGTTTTAAGGCCAGCATTGTCGATAGCGCTGCCTATCTATTAGCCTGCTATCGTTACATTGAGCTAAATCCGGTACGAGCGGGGATGGTATCGAAGCCCTGGGGGTATCGGTGGTCTAGCTACCGCTGCAATGCGCTTGGGTTCGATGATTGCCTGATCAGTGCCCACGGCGAGTATCTTCGTCTGGGAAGCTCAGCAGATAATCGAGCGAGAAACTATCGTGCACTATTTGAACAGGCGATTAATGATACCGAAGTAAGCCGAATTCGAAGCCACACTCAGTCCGGCACTCCTCTGGGAAACAGCCGGTTCTGCGATGAAATTGAACAACTGCTATCAATTAGGACTGGCCAAGCTGGTAGAGGTCGACCCCGGGCAGGGCTTGATAAAGGGCTCTGACCCCTTTTTCGCTTTTTGCCATACCCTGGCAGAAGCTGGGGACTGTCAACAATCTCCGTATTTCCTTAGAACTTTCATGCCGATTAAGGTACAGTTCCGACTATGAAACTTTATAAAAACCCCCTTTACATGGGCACTCTGTTAATTCTGTCTTTGTTATTGTCCGGTTGTGGCATGCAAAGTATTCCCACCGCACTGAATGAGGTGGAAGCCACCTGGTCGGAGGTTCTGAACCAATACAAACGTCGCTCCGACCTTATTCCCAACTTGGTGAACATCGTCAAGGGCTACGCCGCGCACGAGCAGGAAACCCTGACCGCGGTGGTCGAGGCCCGGGCCAAGGCCACCCAAACCCAGGTGAGCTCCGACCAGTTGACCCCGGAAGCCATGAACCGATTCTCCCAGGCCCAGGCTGGTCTGGGCTCGGCCCTGTCACGCTTGATGGTGGTGGTCGAAAAATACCCGGACCTGAAAGCCAACCAGAATTTTCGCGACTTGCAGGTGCAACTCGAGGGCACCGAAAACCGTATCACCATTGCCCGCCAGCGTTACATCCAGTCGATCAAGGAATTCAATAACCTAGTCACCGTGCCGCCCACGTCCTGGTATAACGCCATGTTCCTGAACCACGACAAGAAGCCGCAGTTCAGCGTCGATGATGAGGCCGCCGTCCAACAAGTTCCCAACGTCGAATTCTAATGTTACGGCGTCCCTTGTTACTCTTGAGCCTGCTCGTCGGTCTGTGGGCCAGCCCGGCCTTTGCCCTGGAAGTTCCAAAACACAGTGGCCCAGTGGTGGACCTGGCGGGGGTATTGAGCCGGGCTGAACAAAACCAGATTGCCAGCTCGCTGGTGCAATTTAAACGCACATACGGCCCGCAGCTGCAAGTGCTGGTCATCCCCGAATTGCAGGACGAGACCATTGAGAGCTTTTCCATCAAAGTGGTGGACCAGTGGCAGCTGGGCGACAAGGATAAGGACGACGGCGTGCTGTTGTTGGTAGCCACCGCCGATCGCAAGGTACGCATTGAGGTGGGGCAGGGCCTGGAGGGCGACTTACCGGATGCGCTGGCCGGACGGATCATTCAAAACGGCATTGTCCCCTTTTTCAAACAGGGCCAGGTGGGCGCGGGTATCCTCACCGGCCTGAGTCTGATTGCCGAGAGCGTCGGTGGTAAGTTGGAGAATGTGCCAGCACCGCGACTGCAGCGGCAGCAGCGCGGCAAACCCTCAAGTAGCGGCTTCGTGATTTTCCTCCTGTTGTTTTTAATTGGCCCCCGGCTATTTGGCGGGCGACGCCGTCGCGGTATGGGGGGTGCACTCCTGGGTGGCATGCTCCTGGGTAGCGCCTTGGGCGGTAGACACGGCGGTGGTGGTTTTGGTGGTGGCGGCTTTGGCGGTGGTGGTGGCGGTTTTTCCGGCGGCGGTGCCAGTGGGGGTTGGTAAGTGAAAAACATCAGTCAAGCAGATCGCGACCGTATCGCCGCCGCCGTGCTGGAGGCCGAACAACACACCACCGGTGAAATCGTGCCGATGATCGTCGCCCGCAGCGACGACTACCCCGGCGCGCGCTGGCGTCTAGCGCTGGTGGGTGCCTTATTGTGCGGTTTCTTAACCTATTATTTTCTCGACGACCGGGATCCGGCGTGGATTTTGTGGGCGCAAATTCCGGGACTCTATCTGGGCTACTGGTTGGGTAACATTGGTTCGGTGCTGCGCCTCTTCCTGGAAACAGACCGGGTGGAACAGGAGGTCCACCAGCGCGCGCTGGAGGCGTTCTTTGCTCTGAACCTGCACGCCACCGCAGAGCGCACCGCGATTCTGGTGATGGCGTCGGTGCTGGAGCGCCGGGTGGAAATACTCGCGGACAGCGGTATCAATGCCAAGGTGCCGGTTGCGACCTGGGACGCGATATTGACCGCCCTGGTACAACGCATCAAGGCCGATGAACTCACCGAGGGATTTTGCATTGCGATACGCGATTGCGGCGAGGTACTCCAAAAAGACTTCCCCGGCAGCCACGATAACCCCAACGAAATCTGCAACAAGATTATTATCGAAAGCTAGGGCGCCTCTGGGGGTATTGCCAAATCAACTCTCGAAATTAGATAATCTCGGGATAAATACATACAAACGTCACCGGTCCCCGTCAGATATAATCAGTTACGCTGTCTGGCTCTACTACCGTTTCAATCTCAGTCACCGCGATATTGAAGACCTTCTCGCTGAACGGGGCATCATGGTCAGCCGCGAAGCGCTTTTTCAAGCGACTATTGCGGAACCATGGAGGCGAACCCAGAAAGATCGTCACCGATAAATTGCGCAGCTATGGTGTTGCCTATTTTTTGGGGGATTTCCCGTCGTGCGGTCGCATCAGTGTAGATCCTCTAGCAATCGGCCACGCACAATGTCTGTCCAGATTCGGTAGCCCGCACTGTTGAGATGGAGACCATCAAATCTGTAGAGATCTTCGTTTGGACGGCCATTCTCCAGAAGGGCTGGCCGCACTCACCAACGCCGCCCCCAGAACCCAAGGCACCGCCAGAGCCGGTGCCAGTAAATCAGCCTTTGATGTTGTTGTTTTTAAGCCTGGCGCCTGTCCGCCTGGCATCAAAAAGCAGGTGGACGTAGGGCAGCAAGGTTCGCCAGTTAATAACCACCAGCCCCGCGAAAACCAGAGCGGCTCCCAGCAATCGCTGGGGGCCAAATTCTTCGCCCATAAACAACCAGCCCGAAAACACTCCAAATATTGGCACCAGCAAACCGAACGGAGCCACCTGTTTCGCTTCGTAGGTTTTTATCAAGTATCCCCAGATGGCGTAGCCCGCCAATGTCGAGGCCAGCACAATATAGGCCAGAGCCCAGAAACTCGCTGTGGATACTCCCGTTAAAGCAGTGGAGATTTGCTGTGGCCCCTCGAAAATCCATGACAACACAAACAGGGGGATGGGAGGAAACAAGCTGGCATAAACAATAAGTGCGAACATATCAATGTCACCCGCGCGCTTGAGCAAAATGTTTCCAGTTGCCCAACACAGTGCCGCCAGAATAATCACCAGCATTCCGCCAATACTCGCCCCATTCATGGTTAAAGCAATTAGAATCATTCCGCCCACTGCAACCAACAGGCCGGCGACATCCCACATAGCGGGCTTCTCCCCAAGAATAACGGTACCAATAATCAGCGTAAAAAATGCCTGACACTGAATAACCGTGGAAGCCACCCCTCCGCCAACACCCATTTGCATTCCCTTGAACAGCAGCGCAAATTGCAGGGTCAACAAGGTCAAGCGAATGAGGAATAAGAAACCGCGCAAAGGCTGGCGTGTGCCCCTGTTGTAATCGGACGTTTAACTGGCTGCTGAAAACCTACAACGCCTCACCGCAGTTTAAAAAGCTCATGCCCAGGACGCAGGCCGACTACGAAAGCTACAAGCGCATCATCACCGGCTACAAAATGAAGAACGGCAAGCCCTTCGGTGAGGCTCCCATTAAGCGCATAAAGAAAACCGCTATTCGGGCATATCTCGACAAGTACAAGGGCGGGAAGGCTCCCATAGCCGCTAACAGGCATATCCAGTACCTGAAAGCCGCCTGGGGGCATTGTGAGCAGCGAATAGACTCAATACCTGAAAACCCATGCAAGGGAGTGACCCTGAATGAACAGAAGCCGCGCACACGGTACGTCACTCAAAAGGAATTCTCGGCCTTCAAGTCGAAAACCAAGGGTTATGTACCCCTCTTTATGGAGTTGGCTTACCTCTGCCGAGCTAGGTGGTCAGAGATCGCCGCTCTCAAGACGACGGACATTCTGCCGGAGGGCATCCGATTGGTGCGGGGCAAAGGTTCCGAGGGAGAAATTACGGCATGGACAAACCGGCTCAATGCTGTGGTGGCGAGTGTACAGGCGTACAACAGTGGAGCGCCCAGCCCGATCTCGGGGTCTTTTCTCATACATGACAAGCACGGCGGAGCGATCAGACAAAATGCCTTCCAGACGGCATGGCAGCGCCTAATGGTGAAGTACAAGAAAGAAGGGGGTGTTCGGTTCACATTCCACGACCTAAAATCCGCAGGCTACAGCGACCAAAAGCTACAGGATGCCGGCCATAGGTCGGACAGAATGCACAGGGTATACAACCGGAAACTTAGGACAGTGGAGCCAGCAGAATGAGGCTATTTTTTGGTAATTTTTTTGGTGCAGCTACTGGCTGTAATATCAGTATGTATGAATATACATATTTAAGTGTATGATTTTAAAGGATAATATGGCGCGCCCGACACGATTCGAACGTGTGACCGCCTGGTTCGTAGCCAGGTACTCTATCCAGCTGAGCTACGGGCGCGTGAGGGGGCGTACTATAGGGAGGAAGGGGTTGCTAGTCAAGCGCCTGGGGCGATAATGTCCAGGCATTCTCTTACAACTAATAATGGCATATTCGAGCGCCTTAATTGCTGTCTCTGGTGTGAAGATCGGCCCGAATTCGCTGCAATAAATCCGTGAAAATTCGGAAGCTCTCGTTGGCCGCCAGCTTTTCTGCGATCAACCACCTGAAGGCTTCTTGCTCTAGCTCATGCAATTCTTCCAGGATCTGCCGGGTATTTTCGCCGTCCGCTCGCTCCTCCAGTGCCAGGGCCTTGACATAAAACTGGTCTATGCGGTTCTTTTTGCGGTGTAGCCGCCAGCGCATAAACGCCACAACAGCACTCAAAACTAAAAAGAGCATGTAGACCAGCAAGTTTATGCTCTCGGCATAGCGCTCCAGCACGCCAGGTTCGTCTCTGTGCAAATAGCGGCGGGCACCGCGGTGCAGCGGAAAACTCAGGTCCAGGGGGTCGAAGGATTCGGTGATACCGGAAAAGAGGTGGGGTGCTATTGCAACAAAGCGCGATTTCTGCTCTATCAGTGTCTGAGTCAGGGCATAGATGAGACTTAGTGGCAGGTCTTTCCTGGTCACCAGTAGCGTGTCCGAAGCGACACTGAGCAATGGTTTTTCATTGCCCGGGATATCATAGGTCAGTGCCGGAATAACAATGGATTGCAGCCTGGGATCTATGTAGGCCAGGCGATCGCCATACAACTCCCTCTGGGGGTTCTGGGGATCATCGAGTGACACCAAGTGGTAGCCGGGAACATACCAGTTGGTATTGACGGGGTTTATGGGGCCAAAATACAAAATAATGTCCGCCGGTACCGAAGAGCCCTGATTGATTATAGTGTAGTCATCGGGCTTAAGCCCCTGGCGTTTGGTAACAATACTGACGACCCGGTTGACTGCTACCGAATTACCGACAATATTGATGGTCGCCCCCTGCAGCAGCTTAGCGGGGTTTACCGGGTCAAAACTTTCACGAACCAACACGTGCAAAACACTGCGGTAAACCGGTAAAACAGCCCGTATCCCCGAGGTAAAAGGCGTGATGTTCTCCACCACAGCCAAATCTGCCACGCCGGCAACCAGAGCCGCCAGAGAGGACATGCCCACTGCCTCCGGTGCATCACTGATCAGTATATGTGAGCGCTTCTCGAAAACATTCTGCAATGCGCTTTCATCCACGTCCGAATAAGCCGGTTGGAAAAAGCGCAACTCTCGGTCCGCTTCCCCGCAGGCGACCAGTGTTGTGAGCAACAATAGTAGACTGCCAAACTTCGCAAAAAATAAGTACCTGAAAATCATCAGCGCCCCGCCGCTTAATAGGTTCATGCAGTATAAGATAATTGTCCGGCCAATTGTACAAGCCCACTCAATGGGGGATAATCGTTGGTTTGGTTGGGGCGCAGCTTCAGCGCCACCTGGAAATCACATCGAGAGCAATGGAACGGATATGAGCAGTACGCACAGCAGGACCATGTACGAAAAGATCTGGGATTCGCATCGGGTTCACCACGAGGCTGGCCAGGCGCCATTACTCTATGTAGACCGGCATTTGATGCACGAGGTGACCAGCCCCCAGGCCTTCGAGGGCCTTAAAATTGCCAATCGCAAGGTGCGTAACCCGCACAGCATTCTGGCCACGCTGGACCACTGCGTACCCACCAAGGACAGAGACAAGCCCATTGCCGACCCTATTGCCAGAAAACAGGTCGAAACCATGATTGCCAACTGCCAATTTCACGGGCTGAACCTGTACGACATGGAGAGCCCCAATAATGGCGTTATTCATATCGTGGTTCCCGAGCACGGTTTTGTGCACCCCGGCATGGTAACGGTGTGCGGTGACAGCCACACCGCCACCCACGGTGCTTTTGGCGCTCTGGCATTTGGCATTGGCACCTCGGAGGTTGAGCATGTCATGGCCACCCAGACCCTGCCCCAGGAAAAATCTAAATCGATGCTGGTGCAGGTGGATGGAGAATTATCAGAGTATTGCACCGCCAAGGACATCGCCCTGGCCGTTATCGGCAAAATTGGCACCGCCGGTGGCAACGGCCATGTTATTGAATTCGCAGGTGAAGCTGTGCTGGCGCTGTCTATGGAGGGGCGCATGACCCTGTGCAACATGGCCATTGAGGCCGGCGCCAGGGCGGGCATGGTTGCCCCTGACCAGAAAACCTACGACTATCTGCAGGGCAAGGAGTTCGCACCAAAGGGCGACGACTGGGATCTCGCCTTGGCTTACTGGAAGAGCCTGCCCACAGACGCCAATGCCGAATTCGACACCACGGTAGTCCTGCATGCCCCCGACATAGCACCCCAGGTATCCTGGGGCACATCTCCGGAGCAGGTGACAGCGGTCAACGGCACAGTCCCCAGCCCCGATAGCTTTGGCGACAACAATAAGGCCCAGGCCTGCAAAAGCGCATTACGCTACATGGGCCTGACAGGTGGCACCCAAATTACCGATATCAAAATTGACTATGCCTTTATTGGCTCTTGTACTAATGGCCGCATAGAAGATTTTCGCGCCGCGGCAAAAGTGGCTTTGGGCACAACGGTAGCACCCGGCGTGACCGCCATAGCGGTGCCAGGTTCCTACCACGTAAAACTTCAAGCGGAAGAGGAAGGCCTGGACAAAATCTTTCTGGATGCGGGTTGGGAGTGGCGGGACCCGGGCTGCTCCATGTGCCTGGCCATGAACGGCGACGAACTGAAAGATGGCGAGCGCTGCGCCTCCACCTCAAATCGAAACTTTGAAGGCCGCCAGGGCAAGGGGGGCCGAACCCACCTGGTATCGCCCGCCATGGCTGCCGCGGCGGCAGCGGCCGGTAAGTTTGTCGACATCAGACTCCTACCCACCTCTTAACAGAAGCAGGAATGCTGAGACATTATGGAAGCCTATAAAAATCACCAAAGCGTTGTGGCGCTGATGAACCGCAACAACGTGGATACCGATCAAATCATACCCAAACAGTTTCTCAAAAAGGTTGAGCGCACCGGCTTTGGCGTGCATTTGTTTCACGACTGGCGCTTTAACCCCGACGGCAGTGACAACCTTGCCTTTGAGCTGAATAACCCCGCCTTTAAAGGTGCCAAAGTACTGCTAACCGGCGATAACTTTGGCTGCGGCTCGTCTCGCGAGCACGCGCCATGGGCGATTGCAGATTATGGTTTCAACACCATAATTTCCACCAGCTTCGCCGATATTTTTTATAACAACTGCTTTAAAAATAGCATTCTTCCGCTAATAGTAAGCGTGGAAAAGCTGCAGGCCCTGATGGATGAGGTCTCCGCCAAGCCCGGCGTGGCATTTTCCGTCGACCTGGAAAAGCAGACGGTCACCACACCGGCGGGAAATGATTTTTCTTTCGACATCAAACCCTTCCGCAAACACAATATGCTAAACGGCCTGGATGACATTGGCCTGTCGCTTATGCACGAAGACAAGATCTCCGCCTTCGAGGAAAAACAAAAACAGGCGCTGCCCTGGCTGTGGCGCCAGGCATGAGCGATACCCTGCCCGCCCGACACATCCAGTTAATGGATGTCACCCTGCGCGATGGCGAACAAACCCAGGGTGTCTCTTTCTCACCCGAGGAGAAAGTCAATATTGCCAAGGCTCTGCTGCAGCTGCTTA
>Ga0114949_10003279_pt1 | contig 10266 bp, 10 predicted proteins | sample N074metaG_FD_83505 | JGI IMG/M metagenome (GOLD analysis project Ga0114949, IMG submission 83505) | Deep subsurface microbial communities from Kermadec Trench to uncover new lineages of life (NeLLi) - N074 metaG | ecosystem: Environmental > Aquatic > Marine > Ocean trench > Sediment | place... | reverse complement strand
GCTTCACTTGAGAAGGGAGAGCGAATTACCGAAGTAGTGGTGGAGCGGTTGTCAAAAATGGTAGGCGACCTGCTTTCAAAATAGCTTTCATTATATGACAAATTTCAACTGGTATGTAGATGGTGTTATTGTACTTTTTTATCTGGCAGGCACTTTAACAGCCGGGTTATATGTTCGTAGATATGTTCGAAAACTGGATGACTTTCTGGTTGCCGGACGAAAAGTAGACCTCTATCTGGGTATTGCCAGTCTATCTGCAACCGAATTTGGTATTGCCACCTGCATGGCAAATGCCGAGTTGGGTTTTAAATACGGCTTTGCTGGGATAACCCCAGGGATAGCTATTGCTATTGCTATGTTTGTAATAGGCACTACAGGTTTTTGTATCAAGCCTTTACGGCAGTACAAGGTTATTACCATCCCGGAATTTTTTCAGTCCAAATTCGGTGAGAAAGTAAGGTGGGCCAGTGGCGTAGTAATTGTTCTTGGCGGACTATTAAATATGGGCGTATTTCTAAGACAAGCTGGAGATTTCCTGGCTATAGTATGCGGCTTTGACTTAGTTTACTTGGAATTGATCATGACAGGAATTTTAATCGGGATTGCGTTGTACACCATACTCGGTGGAATGCTGGCAGTGCTAATCACTGATTATATCCAATATGTAGTTATGGGTATCGGCTTGATTTCCGTAACAATGCTACTTATTTATAAATTCGGATGGACGGAATTGACCCAATACCTGGAACAAACTCGTGGAACTGCAGCTTATAACCCCTTTGAAGGTGGGACTTACGGCCTGGACCGGATTATGTTGGACGTGCTGACCGCATTTGCCATGGTCCTTACCTGGCAAACAGTAATCTCCCGGGTACTTGCGGCTAAAGATTCCAGGACCGGTCAGAAGATCTATATGGGCACTAGTCCCTTTTTTTTGGTTAGATTCACTATTCCGGTTATTATGGGCATGTCTGCTCTTTATTACTTCGGCCCCGAATTGTTTCAGGGTGAAATCAAGCTTGCTATGCCCAGTTTACTTGCTGCAGTACTACCGGTTGGACTTATTGGAATCCTGGTAGCTGCCATGCTGGCTGCGGATATGTCCACCAACTCCTCGTATATGATCGCCTGGAGTTCGGTAATATATAATGACATAATGAAGCCCATTCATAAGGGGTTGTGGCCTGATGGTAAGGCCATTTTATGGAACAGGGTAATAATTGCCTTAATTGGGCTGTTCTTGCTCTTATACGGATTGTGGTATCCATTAAAAGGAGATCTGTGGGTTTATATGCAGGTAACCGGAGCAGTTTATCTTTCCAGTATGAGTGTGATTCTAATCGCTGCCTGTTATTGGAAACAGGCCAATAACTGGGGAGCATTTGGTGCTATTATTGTTGGGTCCATTATTCCTATAGGGTTTTTAATAATGCAACAAATGGAAAGTACCCAGGCCCAGGCCATGGCGGTTGAAGTGGGCCCATACAAGGTTGGGGTAGCGACTTATCTACTTGCTGGAATAGCTATGATCTTTGGGTCCATGTTAAAACGTAATTTGATAAAAGTATGATGATTTGGTTTTGGACGGTTTTTGTTGGTGTTATTTTATTGTGGTACATAGTAGTTACCATCCTGGTTGGTTATAGGGGAGCTAAGGACATCCGGAAAATACTTAAACAGCTTAGACAAGCTAGTGAGTCTAATGAAGCGTAGGTTTAAAGACCAGGTAGCTATTGTGGCAGGAGGAGCGCGGGGTATCGGAGGCGCCATTGCTGAAAGGCTTGCCTCAGAAGGAGCAGTGGTTGCGATCTTCGACATTAACCAAGATACGCTCACATCAAAGGTAGAGGAAATAAAGTCCAAAGGGTACCAGGCTTTGGGTTTCAAACTGGATTTACTGCATGAGTCGAAACTGGCTGAAGCTATTGAGTCGGTTTATAAGCTGAAGCATCGACTGGATGTTATGGTAAATAGTGTCGGCGTAGTAGGACCGACTGGAGTTTCCATTGTTGATTACCCTGTGGATCAGTTTGAACAAATTATGGAAGTCAATGTCAAGGGCGCTTTTCTGATCACTAAATACTGTATTCCGCATATGCAGGAGCGGAATTATGGTAGAATATTGCATATAACCAGTATTGGAGGCAAAGATGGTAATCCTAATATGGTAGGTTATGCGGCCAGTAAATCGGGTTTAATAGGATTAGTAAAAGGCGTTGGAAAAGAGTTTGCAGAAACCGGGATTACCGTCAACGGTCTGGCGCCGGCAGTGATTGCTACAGAAATGAACCAGGACACAGATCCACAAGTGTTAAAGTATATGGCAGATAAAATACCCATGAAGCGATTGGGTACCGTTGAGGAGGCAGCAGCACTTTCCTGCTGGATCGTTTCCGAAGAAGCCAGTTTTAATACGGCAGCGATTTTCGATTTATCAGGAGGCAGAGCAACGTATTAAGAGTAGCTATAAGTTATGAATTATAAGGTATGAGTTGGGCTCTGAAGTCTAAATCTTCTAACGCTTAATGTTCAAATGTTCCCCTGTTCCCTTAAGAAGGCTCGAAGAAGCCTACACTGGCACCCACCCAGTCTTTGTTTTTGTTGTATTTCACACCGATCATGGCTCCTTTTGATAGTCGTACCAGATTGTTGACAATCCGGGCAGTTGGTTCTCCATGTTCCCAGATCATGAGCATCCTGATCTCTACTTTAACCTCACCATCGGGAGCAATGGGGAAGGGGTGATACTCAACTCTTTTTTGCAGTATGTAGTTTCCTTTATCTTTTAGTTTGTCCAACAGATCAGGGGTTACATTAAGTTGAACACCTGAGCCGGCAAACGAGTAAAGTGGTTTTAGCACATAGTCACTCAGATTTTCCGGATACTTTTCTAATTGGTCCAGGTACAGGCATTGAGGTACAAACCTGCTACCGTTTAACATTGGCATGATGTACTTACTTATGCGAAAGAACCAATTGGGATGCCCCACCCATTCCACATCTACTTCATCTTTGAAATAAAACGCTCTTTTAAGGTCCGGCCGTTTGTTCAATTCATCAAATATTACCCGGTTGTAGATCTTATAAACAGGTATTTTCCTGCCCTTGTGGTCCAGGTAGTAAAGTTTCTTATGTTCTTTCTTCAGTTTGGTTATGCAAAGCACTTTTATTCCCAATAGCTGATGTGCCCTTAAGAAATCGATATTAGTCACCTGCTTTTCAGGTTCGACTTCCAGTAACACTACATTTTCAGGGTCATTGTCGCCTACTATTACCTTGCGTAGCAGCTCGATATAGGACTGATGGTCTAGGTCATCCACAAAAACAGAATAGTCATCCGGTATGTAGAAATGCTCCCGGTAGGATTTGGAGAGTAGTTCCTGAAAAAAATATAACGATGGAAATCCCTGAAGTTCAATCAGCTGTGGAATTAGCTGGCCATTTTCGTCCAGGCAGATTCCAAAGTCCATTTGCAAGAACCGGGTGTGGTAGTCTTCACCCGGGACCTTAAGGGTAGGGTGTTTTATGGCATCATCCGTACGCTGTTTGAAATTGGGATCACATACGATCTGATTTATTTCACCACAAGCTTTCACCAGCAAATATTTCAATGACTTAGGGATAAACACAGGGGTTTCTGCTATCCTGAAGGGAGGTTCATGGTCTACGGACTGAGTAATGGTGTCTTTAAAGGCCTGGTAGCGCTCCTGGGTAAATTGCCGGTTATATTCACGTCGTACCTCAGGCTGCATGCTCCTTGAAAGGTACTGTGGTCAATGAATGAATAGCTCGCCTAAGAAATCCCGGAATTACTGTCTCATAGGTATGAATAATTGCTTCCGGGTTATCCAGATATGTCATCATTTTTTGGTACTTTTTCTCACTGAAGTTCTTGATCACCTTGTCTCGGTTTAGTTTATTTGCAAAGTGGATCTTCATGCCTTCAGGGTCCGCCTCAGGGTGAAACTGAGTACCTACCATTTCAGATGAAAAACGAATGGCCATGATGGCCCGCTCATACTCTACGTGTGTTCGTATCTTTTCAAGCGATATCATTTTAGCGCCATACTTTTTAAACACTGTTTTGTTTGGTTGAACCAACTGCCAGTCACGGCTGTCCACTGCGAAATACGGGTCCTTCAGGTCATTTAGCAACGGATCCTTTTTGCCAAGTTCCGTTTTGTGAATTGGATAGATCCCAAAGGAGGTTGATTTTCTGCGGGTTATATCACACAGGCCGAAATGATGGCAGGCCATCTGAAAACTGTGGCAAACGAAGAACACATATTTTTTGTCTTGATCGGTCTGATTATGGCGCCATATTTTGTCAATCAACCGGAACCACTGTTTTTCCCCCCGTCCGGTGCTTGCCCTGGGGTCTCCGGGACCGCCACTTGACAGGTAAATGTTGTACTCCAATCCCGGGACCTGATGTTCCTTTCGCACCTCAAATTCATCAACAATCAATCCTGGCTGATTCCGATGGCTATCGGGTCTGGGATACGGACGCTCCCCAAAGCTTTCAGGGCCGGTGTTTTCGTAGATCTGAAATTCTTTCACAATATTCCTCAACCCCCTCATTCCTTGGTTAGCAACCCCATTGTTCATGTCCATTAATGCCAACTTCAACTGCGCCATATTATGTTCCTTCTGTGGTTTGTTCCACGATGTATTCTACAACTTTTTCCAGACTTTTAGTTTCCTCATAGACTTTCAACTGCCGGTCAGCGCCGGTACCCATCTCAAGGATCTGATTGATGTATTCGAGTTCATGTCTGGAACCTAAATCATCTACCACATCATCAACAAAATCCAGCATCTCCATAATCAGGCTGCGGGTGTCTACTTCCATTTCCTTGCCAAAGTCGATCAGCTTTCCGTCTAATCCATAGCGGCTGGCCCGCCATTTATTTTCGTTAATCAAAGATTTTTTATAGCTGATGAAGCTCAGATTATCTTCCCGCAATTTATACAATTTGGCGGTAATGGCCTGGATCAGAGCAGCGATAGCTATGGTTTCGTCGATGGTCATGGGAATATCACAAATACGGATCTCGACGGTAGGGAAGAATGGATGGACACGGATATCCCACCATATTTTTTTTGCATTGTCGATGCAGTTGGTTTTTATCAGCAGATTCAAAAAATTTTCATACTCTGCCAGACTTCCAAATAGATCGGGTATGCCGGTACGGGGAAATTTATCAAACACCTTGGACCTGTAAGATTTAAATCCGGTATTGCGACCTTCCCAGAAAGGAGAATTAGTAGAAAGTGCAAAAATATGAGGAAGGAAATATCTTAGGGAATTAACTAGTTGCACGCTTCTGTTACGGTCTTCTATACCCACGTGTACATGCAATCCGAAGATCAGATTTGATCGCGCGGTATCCTGTAACTCTGCGATAATATTATCATACCGGGGATCAGGCGTCAGCAATTGTGCCTGCCATGCAGAAAATGGGTGGGTGCCGGCGGCGGCAATTCGATAACCCAGGTTTCGGGCAATTTCACAGCAATTTTTCCTTAAAAACGTTACCTGTTTACGAGCATCGTCAATGTTCTGACAGATATTGGTACCTACCTCTACCACGGCCTGATGCATTTCGGCCTTTACCTGGTCTTTCATGACCTTTTCAGCCTCTTCTACGATTTTTTGCTGGTGAGAAGTCAGCTCTAAAGTCTTGGGGTCGATGACCTGATACTCTTCTTCAATCCCTAAAGTGAATTTACCGGCCATAGTTTATAGTTGTACTTTTACAAAATTGCCCCAGGAAAGATTCATAGAACCTTCCTTAACATTTTGGGCCCTTTCCACCGCCATCATTGCGGCATGCTCTACCACCCAATCAAAATTGTTCTGGCCCACGGAGTTAACATCGGCATCCGGGGCCGGATTACAGAAATCAATGGCATAGGGAACACCGTCTCGTACAGCAAATTCCACGGTGTTGAAATCATATCCCAGCCATTGATTGAGTTTGATGGTATAGTCGTGGATGGTGTCCAGTAACTTTTGCTCTATGGGCGGCCCGTCTTTTACATATCTGAGGTGATGAGGGTTCCTGGGTTCATACTGCATGATATGCACATACTTTTGTCCCAGGCAATAGCATCGAAAATACTCTTTAAACTGGATTTCTTCTTGCAGCATCATTACCAGTTGCCCGGTTTCTTTGTGTTTAGTAAACAAGTCTTCACTGTTCTCAACTTTGTAAACGCTTTTCCATCCGCCACCGGAATAAGGTTTCATATAGGCGGGAAAACCAATATAATTGTAGATGTAGTCCCAATCTGTGGGAAATTTTAAGTTTCGGAAGGAGTTTTCATCGGTGTCATCCGGTCGTTGGTTAGAAGGTAGCAATACGGTTTTGGGAACAGGCACACCGATATTTTCCGCCAGGGCATTGTTAAAGAACTTTTCATCGGCACTGAACCAAAAAGGATTGTTGATCACCGCAGTGCCGCCAATGGCGGCATTTTTCAAGTAGGCCCGGTAAAAAGGCACATCCTGGGAGATCCGGTCAATGATTACTGCATAGTCAGTTGGTTTGGCTTGTTGTACTACGTCAATGGATGCTACTTCGGCTGTTATCCCATCCACCTTCATGTCATTGATCCTTTCTACCAAAGCCCAGGGGAAGGTGTTTTCCTGACCAAATAAAATGCCTATTTTTCTCATATTTGAGGGGTTTATAATTTAGACAAATAATCTACAAACATACTACGCCATATAGGCCAGTCATGTTCTGCCCAACGCCTTTCGTCCAGCCAATGTGTGATGCCTTTTTCATTCAAAATATGGGACATCTGTAAATTAGCGTCCCGACAAATATCCCATTCACCAAAGCCCAACACAATATTCATTTTCCAAAGGTCCGGATGATTATTACCCGGTAAATAATCAATGGGATTAACAAAATACAGATCGTCATTGTAAAAGCCATCCATAAAATCTCGAATATCGTATTGAGCGCTCATGCAGAACAGATGACCGACCAACTCGGGATGGCTAAACGCAAAATTCGCAGCATGATATCCACCAAAGCTAGCTCCAGCCACTGCTACTTTATCAATGTTGTAGGAACTGCGGATGGCATTTACTACTTCGTCCTTAATAAAATTAATATACCATTTGTGGTTTTTTATCCGCTCCCCAGCGGGTATGGATTTGTTATACAAGCTATAAGCGTCAACACTATCCGGACAATAGATCTTGACCTTGCCGGCATCAATTAGATGCGCCACTGAATCGATTAACTTGAAATCTCTACTTTCATAATACCGGCCTTTGGTAGTGGGAAAAACAACCACAGGATAGCCATAGTGGCCGTACACCAGCATTTCAATATCCATGCTAAGGGTAGGGGAATACCACTTTTTGTATTCTTCTTTCAACCGGGAATGCTATTTGTACCTGTGATTAATGTACAAAAAAATTCGTTGAGTCTTAAGTGAATAAGAAATTAGAAAAGATGAATTAAAAAACCAGAACTTCCTAAATCGTAAATCAATTATTCAATTGTTTTCAGACTGCGTCCATGGTCAATGTTAATTTACTGTCTCAATACACGTGCAATTATTTTATAAACACACGTGTAAAATTTCTATAATACACGTGTGTTTATACAAATATAAATACGTGTAGTTACATATTATAAACGTAACTGAAGGTATGGACAAATTCTTCGATGGTTGTTGAGGTGGTATTTTCGATATTTCGTTCCAAAATAAACACTTCTCCTGCATTTAACCTTTCAATAAATTCATTCATATTATCAGCAACACTTTCAGAAGCTCCCATTCCCATAAAAGCACTTTTAAAGTCTTCGTAGGCAAACTCAACATAGTTTAAGTCTTTTTTACCAATAGACCCACCGCAAACTTTAGCCATTTCAAAATAAGTCTCATTTCTAGCTCCCAATAAATCCTGAAAATTATGTCCTTTAAAATCTAAAGCCAGCAGCCTTTTTGCTGCATAATCAGCAATATCCTTAGTAGCAATTACTGGCATGGATAAATCTCCTTTTATTGGTGAACCCATAATACCTGCCTCCTTTATTAGACCAACCATACCTAAAGTATTTTCCATAAAATAACCTGGACGTAAGTGAAGTGTATTTAATCCTTCAATCCGGTTGAACGATTGTTCCATATTATGCAATCCTAACACTACTCCAGAACCACTTTCTAAATGAGCCCCTTGACTACTTAATGACACCACATATTTCACTTTACATGCTGCCATAGCTTCTGCAATTGCGCTTGAATGTTTCTGTTGAAAAGCTGTATAATCTTCTGCTTGCATATTAAATGGCAGCATGGCATAGACCGCAGTCGCACCATCAAATGTTTTTTTCAACAGTTCAACATCATCTGTACTTCCCTGAAACAATTCTGCCCCCTTATCGGTTAATTCTTTGGCTTTTTCAGCATCTCTACTGATAATTCTCACTTCTTTTCCTGCTGCTAATAGTGTTGAAGTAATTCCTTTGCCGGTATTACCGGTAGCTCCTGTTATTGCATACATAATTTTAATTTTTAGGGATTATATTTACCATTAATTTACAACTTTCAAAATGGAAGATAATCAATCATTCAATTCTTAAAACCAGCAACATTGAAATCTACCTATGAGACAGTTCACTTTTCTAATGGCTACAGTAATATGTTTGGTTTGTTCCAATTGTAGCCAAAAACAAGACACCTCCGATGCCCATATTACCGTCGATCCAGCCAACTTCGAAAAACATCTTCAGGAGCTGCTGATCACAGCGGACAGCGGTGCAGTAATTGAACTACCTGAGGGTCAATTTGACATTACCCGTTCCCTGTCTCTTGATGGTATTGAAGGCATTACTATTAAAGGACAGGGAAAAGACAAAACCGTGCTATCTTTTAAAAACCAAATTCAGGGAGCTGAAGGCCTGTTGGTCAAGGCCAACGGTGTAACACTGGAGGGGTTTACCATTGAAGATACCAAGGGCGATGGGATTAAACTATTGGATTCCTATGGTGTGGTGCTAAGGGACCTCAATATCACCTGGACCAATGGAGCGGATTCTACTAATGGGGGCTACGGGATCTATCCTGTTGCCTGCCAAAAGGTGCTGATTGAGCACTGTGAAGTGTCTTATGCTTCGGATGCAGGAATTTATGTAGGTCAAAGCACTGATGTCATTATACGGGACAATTTGGCCCATCACAACGTGGCCGGCATCGAAATTGAAAATAGCAGGAATGTTGATTGCTATAACAATCTGGCTGAACATAATACCGGTGGCATTTTGATATTCAATCTTCCTGATTTACCACAGGCTTTTGGGTACAATGTCCGGGTTCATGCAAATACCTGCAGGAATAACAATTTTCAGAATTTTTCTCCGAAAGGAGCCATGGTCAATACTTTGCCGCCAGGTGCCGGAATGCTGGTGGTGGCCCATAAAGACCTGGAGATATTTAATAATGAGATCACAGGTCATAAAACCCTTGGGCTGGGAATTATCAGCTACCAGTTTACCCGTAGACCATTTGATGTAACAAACGGGTTCGAGCCTTTTTACTACAATGTATATGTTCACGATAATGTATTTGAGCGTTCAGATGATATCGCTGACCAGACCACTGAGTTTGGACAAATGATATCAGACTTGTTTGGAGGTCAACCACAGGATATCTTAATCGATGGTATTTTCAACCCTGATTCCAATACCGGTCAGCCGGTATGTTTTGAAAATAATGGTGAAGGTCTGCGTTTTGCTAATCTAAATGTCGCGCAGGCGGAAGGAGTGGAAGGAATGTTGAAAACCATGGACCAGAATATGGCAGCATTTGAATGCTCATTGCCGGCTTTGACGATTGAAGCCTTATAAATCGCACATCATGCTCGACTACTATAGTTGCAGTCTGTTTGGAATAATGGTCCTGTTATTGGGATGCAACAGCGGTACATCAGTACAATTGGATGAAGATTCACCTCCATTTGAGCGGTTGTCCGAATACCGGTTCTTCCAGGGCGACCCAAAAAATTTGCTCCCTAGCCTAGGTGTACTTCCCTATGAGGTGATAACCCAGCTATTTAGTGACTATGCGGAAAAGGCCCGGTTCGTGTGGATACCTGGCGGCAGCCGGGCCAGGATTGCAGATATTGACGAAAGTTTTGAATTTCCCATTGGATCGGTATTGATAAAGAACTTTTACTATTTCAATGATGCCCGCACCCCTGAAAAAGGGAAACAGCTGATTGAGACCCGCCTCTTGGTCAAT
>Ga0114949_10003277_pt1 | contig 10270 bp, 8 predicted proteins | sample N074metaG_FD_83505 | JGI IMG/M metagenome (GOLD analysis project Ga0114949, IMG submission 83505) | Deep subsurface microbial communities from Kermadec Trench to uncover new lineages of life (NeLLi) - N074 metaG | ecosystem: Environmental > Aquatic > Marine > Ocean trench > Sediment | place... | reverse complement strand
CTTTGAACCAGCCGCAATGACTGGTAGAGAACCAGTCCGGGATAGCATCCTCCAGCTTTTCGGTGCTGAGCCACAGATTTTCACTGTGGTATTGATCAACTTCCAGATCGTACTCTTCCTCCAGCTCCAGGAGAAGTTGGGTCTGGGTCATCTTGGTGATGTCCTTCACCTTCTCGATAAGATCGTCATGCTTCCGGAGGATATTCAATTCCTTAGTGGATAGAACATTGAGTAGCTTTTCGTACTCACTGTCTCTCTGACTCATATTATACACCATCGCCTTTTTGTTGAGCACGGGAAAAAGAAAGGGGTTCATGTCGTCTCCAAAAGGAAGGGGGAGGAGAGACGAGCCCCCCTCCCCCTTATCCAATTATACGCCAGTTTCCAGTCGCTGGCAAGTCTGGTCTGCACCGAGGCTCCGTTGGATCAAGTGACCCACCAGATCCCGAGGAGGCGTCTCCAAATGTTCCAGGAGATCCACCGGGTGCAGCAGTGCTCTAGTAGCGAAGTACGCCTTGTGGAAGCGTCGAACGATCGTGTTGATGATGTTCGACCGACCCTCCTCCAGATGCTGCTGATAATGCTTCCGGAGGTCAGCGTCGGTTCTGACGCCCACCTTAGCTGCATACTCTCGAATGATCTGACAGAGCTGATAGGTTTCCTTGGTCGGAAACCCGATCTTGATCAACGCATCAATGTCCGCCAGACACACCGCTTCTACACACTCTTCTCTGAGACTCTTGGTCCCGTGCTTCTGAGAGAACACAGAGTTACCCACCTTGTCGAGGAAGACCTCAACGTTGATGTGACCCTCTCGATCGTCGTAGGGAATGTTTCCCTCGACAATTCTCATCATATTATAGCAAAAGGCAATCGTCGGACCAGTCCAGATCTTCACAGCCAGGGACGTCGCGTTCAGGTCCGCATGCTCCTCCGGAGTCATGGTCGGGAAGGCCCTGAGGCCTAGCTCGGGTAGACTCATGGTACGAGTCATCGGTACCTTTCTCCCGTTCAGCCGATCCAAGACCTCCTTAACCCTCGGATGAGGATCATGGTAGTTCTTGGCTAGCTCCATGCGGGCAGCGTCCGTGTGGAAGCTCATGATATAGATAACGTCCCCATCGAAGTCCAGGTTCATAGACACCAGCGAGTTCTCGCTGACCCGAATGACATACTTGCACTCGGGATCGTCTGTTACGACCACTCGCTGAATGCGTGTGGACATGAACCCCAGACAGGGGAACCTTTCCACTAGAACGTAGTCGCCGGTCTGGACCTTGAGGTCCTTGGCCATGTCCTTGTGGATCTCTACCCAGTTCAGCTCCAGATCGTTCCCCAAAGTGGCAGTCGCCTTAGAGGACCACGGATACCGTACTGCCATGAGATACTGACTGATCTTGCCTGTCTTCAGAGACAAGCTTCTGCCAACACTATGGAGGTATCGAAAGACTAGGCCAGCAGCCTGCTCCTTCTTGATCTCTCCAAACTTCATCCGGTCAAGACCTTCCAAGACCTGATTCAGCTGAGTGGCAATGTCCGATAGTCCCATCATACCAGTGGGATGCTTCCAAGGCTTCCTCAACTCCGACGAGGGGATCAGGATACGGTCGAATTCGAGAGTGCGGCCATCTACGCCTTCGTAGGCGTTTTGACCAGCAATCCCTTCCTCGATCTGCCCTTTCCATCTCTCCAGAGGAATCTGTACGCTCAGTGTAAATGGAAGCTTAAGATAACAACCCTTGGGAAACATCACCTCATCGGCGACGGTTCCTACCAGGCGCTCTTCTTCGTGGAATGTTCCCATCCCTGCGGGCACATAGACGAAATCATCAGGCTCTACCACAGGCAGGTCCTCTCGATAATTTCCTCTGATGCCATCCAGGATCTGGAGCTGCTCACGAACTTCACCTACACCCTGCTGATACGACATGATTTCTTCTACGACTTTAGAGCCTGCACCAAGCAGGGTGGTCAGAGCTTTCAGCTCGATGGTAGAGACCTTGTTACCCCTGGTGCGAAGACCCCTTTGGTTCTCCACCCAGACATCTCTTCCTTCCCACAACTGCTCTTCGGGAGTCTTGATCACTCCCCAATGCACGAACCCAGCCAGGGTGCGGAAGCTTCCCCACGGAGTCTGACACTCGAAGGTGCCATCTTCCGACACTCCGGCTTTCCGGAGAGTGGATACGATCTGATCCATGGTGACTTCACAGTCATCCGGAACCACGATACGCCCATCCGTAGGATCAGCAGCTACCGTAGCCAGAGCTTCCAGGACTTGACCGAAATTCTTCCGCTTCTGAATGGATTTAGCCGATACGATCACGTCGATGGGTACCGTGACGCCTGCTACATCGACCGTACCGAGGTCGAACAGCCGTACGATGCCCTTATTTCCATGCTGATTGGTGATCTTGAAGCCTTCCTTGAAGGAATAGACCACCTCTAGTGTGACGATACGCACCGGCTGGGCTTTGCCATCAAAGGGTACCTCGCCGTCCTTACATTCCAGGACTTTGGCGTGATCACAATCGATGTCGAAGAGCACCGGGCTCTCGTCCTCATTGATACCAAGAATGCGGCCCTTGAGGATGTTATCCCCTACGTCCACCTCTTCCTCTCCGTGGATCGTGAAGCTGCGGTGGTAGGAGACAGTCTTCCCAGCGTGACGCTTATCAACGAGGATCTGATCCTCGAAGGTCAGCGGCAGGTCCAGGAACACAGTCATCCAATTCCACCCACCTCGCACGACCCCCTGCTTTTCCAGTTCCAGAGCGGACTCAGAGACGACATAAGCCGGCTCCGGTCCTTTCATGCCCAGAGTGGAGTACAAGTTTCGAATGGGATTGTGGTGTCGGACTCCGAAGGCAGTCTGCTTCCGAAGTTCCACCTGCAAGATGTAGTTCTTCACCGCTGCCGCTCCATCAGACAAGCCAATGGAGGACCACGGGAAGAGCAACTCGTTCTTGCGTCTCTGATACGCCAGCTTTTCCTCAGGGCGAAGTGTGCCAAACACCGAATCGAAAATCATCAGACGTTGGTTCATCGCCCAATCCTGCATGGGAGTACCGGAGAGGGGAAGAGCATTAAAGAGATTCAGGTTCAGGAACCGCTGGCAGAGACTCATCGCCAACCTACCCCGACCCTTGAAGAACCCGTATAGAATCTTGTCGAGGAAGTTCCGCTTCCCTTGCTCGGGAAACAGCTCCTCAATGTTACTGGATAGGAAGATCGAGATCAGCTGCTCGTACGAGACATGCATAGGTTGTCCATTGACAACAATCATGAACGGGCACATGGCCCGATCGTTCCGGTCGCCGATCACGAAATTACCAAATTCATTCTTCCGCAACCGAGGAAGTACCAAAGTTGCGTTCTCATCATGAGTCTTGAGATCCAAAAATATGTTGCATTCGTCCTCTCGGACGGCGACGGTCAGTTCTAGAGACTGGCCGCCTCCACGTAACCCACTATTGAACCTGCGCAAGCAGTCCTCAACAGTCAGCTTTAGGAATGTCGGAAGGTTTTCCAACGTTGTCTCCTTTTGAGGTTTTGTACAAGAACCTAAAAGAATACATCGCTTACTGGTGTCTTTACACTCTCAATTCATTTACTATAGGTCTCATAAAGTGTCGGCTCCTCTGCTTTAAGCCGTTGTGCGATCCTAGGATTGGTGCACAACTGGAAAATTTCTCGCTTCATTCCTTCGATCTCTTCCAACTGAGGACCGAAGCCGTTCCCGGGCGTGTTCTTGCCGGTGGGGGCTCCTACCCGTGTAACTCCTCTGGTTGCCCACTCCCTACTCATAGAGAGCAAGACATCTCGTTGCCACCCTTCACCGTTCATGTGGGAGTCGAAGACTCCTGATTGTCCGTGCTGGAAGTAATACGACGGCACACTATCTTGACGAATGTTGGTGAGATTGAAATGTAGGACTGACCGCATGTAGTAGGCAGGGTCTTTCCAGTCCCTCAAGTCTATCATCTTGACGTGAGTCCGGATGAACCATTGAGGGAAAATGGTCGGATTCATACGCATTTCGGGCATCTTGGTCTGGATATGGCTGGGCCTGCCAAGTGAACGCGTAGAATTCTTGGGGCGGGTAGTGGGATTACCAAAGAGGAGGATGACCTCCGTATCGAGGCTGCAAACTCCGAATAGACCCCAAGCATTTACAGTGACAAGGAACTTATCGTTCTTAGAAGGCCGATAGATCTGGCGACTCAAGTGCTTCATACTGTGCCCATGCTTGGCTTCCTGCAGGTACCTCAGAGTGGATGCGGTCTGAAGGTAATAACGTAAGTTACGAGTCCCTTTCAGGACATCACCTACGCGAACGCGGGGGATCAGCGGCCTCACTCTATTCTCCTTTCACGAGACTGCATGAATATCATCCTCTAACCTGAAACTTTCTCGACGGAATCGGAGGGAATGTAAAGACATCGTCCCTCCTTCCCAATGCCATCCAAGGAACCTGCTCCTATGTCCTCGGGGAACTGGATTCCGATGTCGCCCTCGAAGTCTGTAGCGAGGATCACCGTACCTCGACTACGCTGAAGATTCTTCTTCTTGAACATGACCTCAGCTACTACCTCTACTTCCTCTCCCACATCGATGAAGGGTTCTTCGAACTTACGTACAGAATTCTTCGGAATCTTAACCTTCACCCCGATGAATTCACTCGGCATACCCGACAGGCAGGTGACGATAAGCCCACGATTCTCAGGATCATAGTCGTCATGCCTGAGAAGCACACCCCGAGTAATGGGGTACCCCCGTCTGGAGCCCGAAATCATGTGAGGCTTGTCGCTCCAATAGACCAGGACATCTCCATGAGTATGGGGCATCTGGGCTGTGTACCATGTTCTGTGAACCCGGTTGGTTTTAGGGTCAAACCGACACCAACGTAGATTATCCTTTGCGACGTGGAATCGTTGGCCTTTGAGTTCTTTGACGTTTTTCCACACGCAGGTGGCTCGATCGCCCTCCATTACGACGATTCGTCCCACAGAGTGGCGGGGAAAGCGTATACCGTCCTGGGTGAAGGGCTCTGGATTGAACAGGCCGACGTGTTCGGGAAGGCTTTCGTACGCTTGTTCTGGTGTCCTGAAGTTTGTTCCTCTGAGTCCGCTACTGGACACTACGTACCCATGGTCCTTTCCACAGATATCCGACAAGTCCACGTAGTGTTCACTGGGCTGGTCCATACAAAGAAGTACCTGTCCTTTGGGGAGCAGTTCTTTTACTTCGACCACGGTGCCGTACGCGTACTTTTCCTCACCCATCGGGTCCGATATTCTGACTCGATAGCCGGTCACTAGCCGATTCATTTTTGAGTCTCCTGATTTGGATTTGTAGAGGGGAGCGAAGTTGGGGTTGCCGCCGGAATGCTTCTTCTCAAAGACCTGTTGTGTCCGGGTTGCCTTGTATGCCTTCCAGTCTGCCTTACTCTTCTGACGCGCAGCGTCTTCTGCTCGGGCATATTTGTCATCCCGATCACATCGCTCTTTAACTTTAAGCGTACTCTCCCAGAGGTTCTTTGTTAATCCCGGGTCCCTTGCTTCTTCGGGAGATACAAGGTACTTCCCAATGTGTTCTATGGTCTCCTCCTCGTCGATGGGTTCCCCGATTACGGGCTGAGACTGTGCCTCGGCGTAGTTGGAGTACAGGTGGGATGAGTCATAGGTGGTTTTCTTTACATGGACATCTGAATTGGGAAAGTTAAAGCGGTAATCTATCCGATACTGCTTCCTGGAGGCCATATCGTTGACCAGCACAGTTCGAGTATACGGACCGTTTGGGATCTGGTAGAGGACGCCTTCAATCTTTACGTTAGGCACGATAGCCTCCTAGAAGTACGGGGTAGTCACGCCACACGCATAGCTTAGAAAATTGTGCAGTATGGTCCGGCCGAACAGAGAGTTATACGGCTCGGGATGAAACTGGACAGCGAACATATTGTTGTACTCCATAGCCGCTATCGGGCATTTCTCTGTGGAGGCGGTGAGCGTCCAACCCTCAGGTAGATGTTCCGCCATCCAGTTGTGCTTCATCCAGACGGGGAAGTTAGCTCCTAGCCCACGGAAGAGGATGGATTGCTGTCCAGCTTCTGTTAGGAGCAGCGACGTGGGTCCTTGCTCCCCCTTGTCCTTCTTCCTAACAGCCTTGGTACGCTTAGCGGGATCAGTTTCATCCCAGCAGCGAACAATCTCCACTCCCCTGAGCTTGGCGAGGTATTGCAGGCCGTAGCAGATGAATAGGATAGGGACTCCCATCTCCAAGAATTGGGATGGGATATTCGGTGGGGTGTGCTTCGTACTGTTAATATTCTTGGCGGACCCAGAGAGGATGATCCCCTTGAGGGAGTTAGCATAAGCAGCCGTCTCAGCCTCAGGATTGATGTCCATGTCCCACTTGCGGAACACGCAGTACTGGTCCATGTCGATCACGCGACGAACCAGAGCCTCTGATAGGGTGGACTCCATATCCATGATGTAGATGAGTCCCTTACCCATAGGATTCCCCCGAACCTATCGGATTCTCTCCTCCCAGCTCGGCTGGGAGCTGTATATTGGCTGTAACTTCGATGGTATGGTCCTCCTCTTTCTCCGCTATCTTTTCTGCCGGGGGCAGTTCCCTCCCCTTGTAGTGAAAAGGATCCAGTGGCCTGTCGTCTTCGAAGGGCTGCTCTGCATTCTGCTGGATGAATCGATTAAATACTTCCAGATCCTTGCGGTACTTGGACATGTTTCTAAGCACCTCCTTGACCAGGCGATTAACTGCTCCGGGAGTAAGAGGGTGGTGCTCATGGATTCTAGCCCCTTCCCACCTAACGTGAAGGGTCATGTCCTGATCCAAGAAGAGAATCATGTTTCTACCCTCAGATAGGTCCTGAAATCTAGGTGGGAGAAGCGGATGAGGAAGAATCATCTGGAAACCTTCCCACCCCGCTTCTCTCTCAAGTAGCTTTCTTAGCGGACTTGACACTCGCTTTTCTCCTAGGCGCACCCATTTCCATCAGGTGCTCGTGGTGGTTGGTGTTCTCTTCTTCACCCCAGAAACTGTAGGTTCCGTGGAAGGAGATGCCTCCGGTGAGGGCCCATCCTTCCTCAAAGGTTTGTCCGAGGGCCTCTTCGTACCCATGTCTGCGGATAGCTCTCTGGAGACGGATCAGCCTACGCCAGAAGCCGAAGGGGAACGCATAATTCTGGACGAACCCATTCGTACCCAAAGGCACCTCTACCCACATTCTCATCTTCTTGAGGAGGAGTAGGGCTTGCTTCTGGCTGTTGGCTGACATCACTTCAGAGATTTCGTCTTCACTGACGCTCTTGATGATCTCGTCTGCTACCCCTGCTCCACACAGGTGGAAGCATTGCCGGTATAGGCCGAGAGCGATTCCTAGAGTGGCCGGGTGGAAGAGGAACCAGTTGTCTGACCCTTGCCAGTAGACGTACTTGTTCTCTCCGGCCATTCGAACAGCCTTCTCCGGGTCAGTCCTCCACCACTTGTCTCCCTCAGGGCGGTATGGCCCAAGCAAGACGGCGATGGGACCAAGGACTCGGTCGCACACTTGAAGGAACTTTTCGATTGGGAAGTCGGGTCCCATCTCCTTCAGCCAGTTCTTGTGCCAATGAATCTTCAACTCAGTGGGCTCCTTCTTGGCTGTGAGAGATTCCAAGTCGCAAGTCCGAGTCATGACCCAGTCTGTCTTTTTCCTAGAAGAATCCCACCCACCGACTTGGGACTCATTCACCGCATCAAGGTTAGTGAGCCGTTTCTGGAAGACCTGCCGAAGATTCTGGATCACCCCTTCCCGGCAAGTGCTGGCGCTCTCCACGGTTAGGACTGTCTTCCTGGGTTTGTCCACCTCATGCTCTATGGCGAGATAGTGGGCTCGGACCCCGACGTCAGGCTGATTGAAGATCCAGCTCTCTTTCTTGTAGAGCGGGTGCTCTTGCTCGGACATATTTTACTCCTCATGCTTGTAGGCGAGGCGGGACTCGAACCCGCACGACATCTCTGCCAGTGGATTTTAAGTCCACCGTGTATACCATTCCACCACTCGCCCAGTATTACTTACCTAGCTTAGCAAGTCGTTTGCCGGCAGGCGTAACCTTGTTGCCAGTGGTTCCCCAATACGCTAGAGGTCCATTAGGTACTTCATACCGGCCATTGATGATGTTCCCACCCCACGTGGGATCATCCTCATCTTCCTGCGGGGCGTTGATATTCCAGGACTTTTGAATGTTTCCATCGAACAGTTCATCGTATCCATAGGTGGAGATAGCTTTACTCAGCAGCGCGAGACGGTCCCAATACCCCGCCGGGAAAGAGAAGTTCTGGTTCCCGAGTCTCGTAGGCGTCTCCAACCAGGGTCGGAGCTGTTTGAGAAGCTTCATTGCCAACGCTGAGTCACCGTTGGTAAGACACTCCTCTACTTCCTTTCTATTCACTGCTCTGAGAATGGCGTCATCAAAGCCTTGGCTAAAGAGTAGAATTCCTTGCCGGAACATGCCCATGACAAGAGAAGTCAGTACAGGATGTCGGAGGAAGAAGTTATCCGTACCATACCACCGGAACTCACCCTTGTTCTTGGGGAAGGCTTCTTCGTGAGAAGTCCTCCACCAATCCCCACTGTAGCGATCCTCGCTGAGGGCTACGACGACGGGCCCTACTACGGCGTCCATCACTTCTGGAAAGAGCATTGAGCAGCAGGGCCGACGGCAGATTGAGCGTGACTCGTTCAGCTCATCATCGTGCTCACCCAGCCAGAGATACGTGACCTCGGGCTGCTTCAGACTACTATGGTCTATGTCAATCGACCGAGCAAGGATGGCGGTTCTCCGCCAGGACCCTTTTTCTGTCTTCCACGATACGGCTTGGCTTTGAAGGAACTCTCTGGCATCCCAGACGATCTCCTCACGGCAAGTGCCGCCATAGTTCATAAGATGCGTCCGAGCCGCCCCTTTTTGGCCCTTCAGAGGGATGGAGCGAAGCTTGGTGCTGAACCCGACGAAGGGCATATCAAAAGAGAACCCTTTGAGGGCTCCGGTTACAGTGGCACGTCGAATGCGACGAGGCATGAGATACTCCGAAAAACGCGAGGAAAATTAGTTCTCTTCGAGCAACTCCTCAAAATTGCTACGAATGTTCTGTTGGAGGCCTACCTCCGATTGATACACATCTTGGTTCCCAGCTACGATGGCATTATTCATACGGTCTACACTTGCGTACATCGCCTTCAGCGCTTCCACTTTGGCGTGGTCGATCATTGCGCCCACTTTAGAACCTCCAAAAGTTCTCCCTCTTCAATGGGAGACTCTCTATCTTTATCTTCCAGGATGGACCAATAGTCCCAGTTGCAACGCTGCAGACCAAGGTAATCATTGTTACAGAGGGCAGCCTGTTGCCGCTTGGCTTTGGTGTGGTACTTGAGGAGTCGGTCAACTCCCAAGCCCATGATTTTTCGAGCCAGAATAACCATGGTTAGACAAGATAGAGCATGCTGCTGATTCCAGTCTGGGAAGCCCAGAATGTCGGCGGAGAAGATCCGCTTGTACGGCCTAACCTTGTCCAGTATTTGGCACACCCGGCGCAAAGTCATGTCGTCGTTTTGGTCATAATTGGTAACGATCTCAGAATGCGATAGGAGGTCGAGATCGAAGGAAAGATAGCTCTCGGTAGGGGTTGCGCGGAGATCTGCCGTTGCAGGGAGTTCTAGACCCGTCTGAGACGCAGGCCTGATGTTACTGCGCCAGGGTTTGCTCTTCTGCAGCTTCTGAGTGAACCAATTGTGGTAGATCGGGATGTTTTTGCCACAGATGGTGTACCCTGCTGCATCGCGCCGAGGGTAGCACTCCGGGCCAACCATGAAGGGCGTACCAGAGTAGTCATGCGCGATCTGATCCACAAAATTGGCACAATCCAGCTCGTTCTTGAGTCCCTTGGAGTCAGGCTGTCCCCAGTCGTCTCGGTGCTGATCGAAGTGGAAGTAGGTCCATTCACCTACGTTCCTGCGATCTAGAGCGAGCCGAGTCAGAGCATACGTCCAGTGGTGGAAGTTACCGTCTCCGTAGACGGTGAGCACCCGATTCTTCCAGATGCCAGTGTCAAGCACCTCTCGTTTGAAGTAGTCCACCAGCGTCTTCTTGGATACATCCCGCTTACGTTCTCGGGACAACTCCGGTAAAAACAAAGAAACCACCCGTCCTGGGAAGGCGGCCTCGAAAGACCGCTGCAAGAGGGTGGTTTGTCTGGTGTGGAGTAG
>Ga0114949_10003274_pt1 | contig 10275 bp, 7 predicted proteins | sample N074metaG_FD_83505 | JGI IMG/M metagenome (GOLD analysis project Ga0114949, IMG submission 83505) | Deep subsurface microbial communities from Kermadec Trench to uncover new lineages of life (NeLLi) - N074 metaG | ecosystem: Environmental > Aquatic > Marine > Ocean trench > Sediment | place... | reverse complement strand
TGCACCGGCACCGGCACCGGCCGGTGGGCGAATCAAGGCGTCTCCTCTCGCGCGTCGAATGGCGCGCGAACGGCACGTCGATCTCGAGTCCGTTCAGGGGTCGGGGCCCGGCGGCCGAATCGTCAAGCGAGACCTCGAAGGGGCCGCAGGAGCAGCGGGGGCCGCGCCGGCGGGAGTCGTATCAGCCGGCGGCTTCGAGGACGTGCCGTTAGGACAGATGCGCAAGACGATCGCCAAGCGTCTCGCACAGTCGATCGGGCCGGTGCCGCACTTTTTCCTCACTACCGAAGTGGACATGAAGCAGGCCACGGCAGCGCGTACGGAACTCAATGCGTTAGGTGATCAGCGCATTTCGTTCAACGACATTGCCATCAAGGTCGTAGCCATGGCGCTCATGCAGCACCGGGGGTGCAATGCCTGGTGGCAAGACGATCACATTCGATATTTCGACGAAGTCCACATGGGGATGGCGGTGGCGGTCGAGGATGGGCTCATCACCCCCGTGATACGCAACGCCCACCTCAAGACGCTGCGCGATATTGCCTCGGAAAGTCGAGCGTTGGCCGAGCGGGCACGGGAACGCCGCCTCCGACCCGAAGAGTATACCGGGGCCACCTTTTCGATCTCCAACCTTGGCATGTTCGGTATCGACGAATTCACCGCAATCATCAACCCGCCAGAAGCAGGGATCATCGCGGTCGGGGCGGTGATGGAAAAACCCGTCGCCGTCGATGGAGCCCTCGTGGTGCGTCACCGCATGCGATTGACGATGAGCTGTGACCACAGAGTGATCGACGGCGCAACGGGTGCACAGTTTCTTCAAACGGTCACGATGATGCTGGAAAACCCGATGGCAATGGTATGGTAGTCGATCGTCGATCGACTATCGACTATCGACTATGAAACGGAACCAAAGATGACCAAGGAAACACGGTGGCAAAAAGTTTTGATGTAATCATTCTCGGTGGTGGCCGTGCCATTAAAAAGAACACAATCCGGGCGGCACAACTCGGACTCGACACGGCCGTCATCGAAAAAGAGAAGCTGGGTGGTGTGTGCGTGAACGTCGGGTGTATCCCGAGCAAAGCGCTGCTCCACAGCGCTTACGTTGCCAACTTGGTACTGCACGATGCCAAGCGGCTCGGAGTTACCGTTGGTGACGTGTCACTCGATTTTGGCGCTGCGATCAAGCATTCGCGGCAGGTGTCCGAGCAAAACTCCAAGGGTGTCGGGTTCCTCTTGAAGAAGAACAAGGTGACCGTCATTAGCGGCACCGGTACGCTGCAGCCCGGGAAGAAGATCAAGGTCGGGAGCGACACCTACACCGCGACCAAAGCAATCGTGTTGGCTACGGGAACTCGAGTCAAAGGAATTCCGCAGATTGGCTTGGACATCAACAAGACGACCGTTATTTCCACTGACGACGCCTTGTTCCTCGATGCCGCACCGAAGTCTGTGGCCATCGTTGGGGCTGGAGCCGTAGGGTGTGAGTTTGCCGACGTCTTCAACGCGTTCGGTGCCGACGTCACGCTGATCGAGGCCCTGCCGAGAATTCTTCCGGTGGAAGACGCTGAAGCGTCGGCTACGGTCGCCAAGAGCTTCGAGAAGCGGAAGATCACGGTCCTTGCCGGGGCGATGGTCAAGAGCGCCAAGGTCGGAAGCGAAAATGTGACGCTTGAAGTTGAATCAAACGGCGAGACCACCACGGTGAAGGTGGAAAAGGTCCTGATGGCCGCCGGTCGGGCGATGAATACGGGGGGATCCGGATTCAAGGAGGCGGGCGTTCAACTCGACGATCGAGGATTCGTCAAGACGGATGACAATCTGCAGACGACGGCGCCGGGCGTGTACTGTATCGGCGATGTGGCGGGCCCGCCGATGTTGGCGCACAAAGGCAGTCGTGAAGGCACGTTCGTGGCTGAACTGGTTGCCGGCCAACAACCGCATCCGATTCGCTATGACAACATCCCGTCGGTCACCTATTGCCATCCGGAAGTCGCCAGCATTGGACTCACGGAAGAACAGTGCAAGGAGCAGAAACTGGACTACGTGGTCGGCAAATACGCCCTTTCTGCGAACGGCCGGGCTCGCGCGTCACTCGAGACTGATGGCTTCGTAAAGATTCTCCGCGACGTGAAATACGGCGAGATATTGGGTGCGCACATCGTCGCATCGCACGCCAGTGAGATAATTCACGAATTGGCGGTGGCGCGCGAAAACGAATACACGGTAGAAGAAGTCGAACTCACGGTGCACGCCCACCCGACCTTGTCCGAAGCCGTGGCGGAAGCGGCCCTCGATTCGCTGGGTCGCGTGATCCACGCCTAGGTGAGCACTCAGGATCCGGTCGGCCTGGCACTGGCCGGCATCGGCGCCGGCACGACGACGGGGGCATCCGTCATGACGGCCGGCGTCTTTGCAGTCCGTTTCATGCAAGCCTCCGGGAACGCCTCGGCCGAGGTCGGCGGGTCCATCATCAGCGCCACATTGTTCGCCGGCATCGTCGCGGCGGTTCTATCAGCTTGGATCGTCACAGCGCCGATCGCCGATATTTGGCGTCGCGGTGTTACCGCCGGCATCTCTGTTCTCGGTGCGGCGCTATTGGCCATCGGCGCCACCGTAGCGGACCAACTCACGGGGGTGATCGGTGTGGGCACCTATGGTGCCGTGTTGGTGGTGGCCGCCGCCGTCACCCACCGTGCCGCCCGTCGTTTAGGCCACACATGAGTACTGAACTCTCGGTCGTCGGGCTGGGGCGCATGCCCTACGAAGAGGCCTGGCAGCATCAACGCGCCCTGGCCGAAGCGAGGATCCGCGGCGAAATCACCAACGACATGCTGCTCCTGGTCGAACATCCCCCCGTCATCACGCTCGGTCGTTCGTTCGACCCGAAACATCTCCCGACCTCCCGCAAGCAACTCGCCGATCGATACATCGACGTCTTCGAAATAGAACGTGGTGGTGACGTCACGTTTCACGGTCCAGGACAATTGGTGGGTTACCCGATCTTCCGGCTCACCGAGCACAAGGAGGACCTCCACTGGTTTCTCCGAAAGATCGAAGAGGCCTTGATCGAGGCGCTCGCAACCGTGGGAGTGGCCGGAGACCGCACCGATGGCCTCACGGGGGTGTGGACGCACGGGCGTAAGATCGCAAGCATCGGTATTCACGTTAAGCAATGGGTGACATGGCACGGGTTTGCGCTCAACGTTTCCACCGACCTGTCATACTTCGACCTGATCGTCCCGTGCGGCATCGATGGTGTGCAGATGACGTCGATCACCAACGAACTCGGTGAGCGCACGCCGCGTGACGTTTGGGGCCGCGCCCTGGACGGCATCGTTTTGGGGTTCAGCGAAGTGTTCGAATTCCAACCGCAAGCGGTTACGCTCGACCAAGTGCTGGCGCTTTCCTAAGACGCCCCGCCCATCAACTCGAAAAACCGACCAAACACTCGAATTCCATTCAGATACTGAGCCACCCCGATCTTCTCGTTTGGCGCGTGCAAACGATCGTCCGGTAGCCCGATACCGGCCATGACCACTGGTGCGCCGCCGGACCCCAACGCCGGGACCACCGGAATCGATCCGCCGGATCGGATCGGTACGGTGCCCCGACCCTCCACTTCTCTAAATGCCCGGTCGATCATTTGGAACGGTGGCGCCGAAACATCGAGTAGCACCGGATCGGCCCCGTGAATGAACTCCACTTTGACATCGGCAAACGGAGGGGCCGCCGCCTTCACGGCCTTGGTGAGTTGACGGAAAACGGTCTTCGCTTTCTGCTTCGGCACGAGGCGTAGACTCACCTTGGCCGTGGCAACGGCTGGGATCACGGTCTTGGCGCCCTCACCCACGAATCCGCCGGTGATGCCGTGGATCTCGAATGTTGGCAGCCCCCAAATGCGCTCGAGGGGAGTGTATTTCTGAAGCCCGGTCAACACCTTGGCGCCGACCTCGCCGGTCCGGAACTTTTTTTCGCTGAACGGCAGCGCGGCCCAACTGTCACGCTCCTGCTTGCTGGGCCTCACCACGGCTTCGTAGAGCCCCGGCACTTTGATGCGGCCGGAAGGCGCTTTGAGGTTCGCCAGAGTATGCACCAAGGCCTCGTGCGCATTGGGCGCCACACCACCATACAACCCAGAATGAAGATCTGACTTGAGGGTTCGCACGGTTATCGCCACGTAACACAGGCCCCGCAACCCAACTTCGATCGCCGGCCATCCGGGCGCGTAATACGGCATGTCAGCGACCAACACTGCGTCCGCCTCGACCAGGTCGGGCCGCCTGGTAAGTAGATCGAACAACACGCCTGAGCCGGACTCTTCCTGACCCTCGATGAGAAACGTGACATTTACCGGCGGCTTTCCGCCATTCAACACAGCCTCGAACGCCTTGACGATGGCGAAGACCTGCCCCTTGTCGTCCGTCGCTCCCCGAGCATAGATGTTACCGTCTCGCACGGTTGGTTCGAACGGCGGGGTCTCCCATTCGTCTAGCGGGTCGGGCGGCTGCACATCGTAGTGGCCGTACACAAGCACCGTGGGTTGCCCAGGCACACGTGGCCCTCTTCCCCACACCACTGGGTGCGTGTCGCTCCCAAGCAACTCGACCGTTGGGCAGCCAAGGTCCTTCAGATGGTCAGCCAGCCATTCGGCAGCGCGCCGACAGTCCTTGTCGTGGGCAGGCGTGGTCGAGATCGACGGCATGGTGAGGAACGTCTGCAGTTCGTTCAGCAACCGTCGTTCGTTCTTATCTACGAAGTGTTTGAGATCGGTCATGGTATTGCGAAGTATACAGCGGGGCCTTGCACCGTCGACACAATCTCCCACATTGTCCATCGGACCAACTTTCCAAGGATCGCATCATGGCGGAACGTCAGGTTTCCAGGACGACGATGGGCACGCGGGCTATCACCAAGAACCAGTTCGACCTCGCGGCTGATCTCATTGATTTGCAGAAACACATGCGGCGGATTCTCACCATGCCGTTCCGGACGGTAGCCGTCGAGGTGCCCGTCCGCATGGATTCCGGAGAGATCGAGGTGTTTCGTGGGTACCGGATTCAACACAACGGTGCTCGGGGGCCGTGCAAAGGTGGGATCCGGTTTCATCCCGACGCAGACGAAGAGGAAATCCTGGGACTGGCCACGATCATGACGTGGAAGACGGCTTTGCTCGACATCCCCTTTGGCGGTGCCAAGGGTGGGGTGCAGGTCAACCCCCGCAACCTGTCGACCCGTGAGTACGAGGCGGTCACCCGCGTGTTCACGAGTCGCGTGTCCATCGTGCTGGGGCCGTATCGCGATATCCCCGCACCCGACATGGGTACCAACGCTCAAGTAATGGCATGGATCCTCGACGAGTACTCGAAACGTCGTGGATACACACCGGCGGTAGTGACTGGGAAACCTGTCGCTCTCGGAGGGTCGTTGGGCCGAGATGAAGCAACGGGACGCGGGGTGATGTACATCATGCAGGAGTTCTCCAACGACTTCAACATTCCGCTGAAAAATGGGACAGTCGTCATCCAAGGGTTCGGAAATGTTGGCGCCCATCTTGCCCGCCTGTTACATGAGCACGGTACCAAAATCCTCGCCGTCTCCGACGTCGATGGCGCGCTGTATGATAAACAAGGCCTCGATATCCCCAACCTGTTCCAACACGCGTATGTCGAGCGCAAACCGGTGCAGGAATTCGACGGTGGTGACCGTATCACTAACAACGAGTTGTGGAGCATCGCGTGTGACTGGCTCATTCCCGCCGCATTGGGCGGCGTCATCAACAAAGAAACGAACGCGGAGAGCATCGCTTGCCGTGTCGTCGTCGAAGCCGCCAACAGCCCGGTGACACCTATCGGGGACAAGATGCTGGCGGAACACGGGATTCCCGTCCTACCGGATTTCTTGGCGAACGCCGGCGGTGTCGTAGTGAGTTATTTCGAATGGACCCAAAACCTCCAACAGCTCCCATGGTCGTTGGATCAGGTCAATCGCGAACTTCTCACCCGCATGACCAGGGCGTACCGCACAGTGCGGGATATCGTGTCCGAGCGGAAAGTCTCCTGGCGTACGGCGGCGTACATGATTGCGCTCGACAAGGTCGCGGAAGCGGAGCGCTTGCGAGGAAATCATTAACGGTGGACAGCCGCTAAAAAGTCAACCGCAAACCCAACATATGCGCATCTTTGCCATTGAGATCGTCCGGGAGGTATCCGTAGTCGAGTAGAAACCGTCCCAACGTGAGCGTCGCACCGACAGTGAGTTTGGCATCGGAATAGGGGGCCGTTCGTCCCGCATATCCCGCTCGTCCCAGAATGCCCACACCAGATATTACAATGCCGGCCTCCGCCCCAAGAACGCCGCGCGCTGGCCGGCCCTCGACCCATTGGACCTCGAATGTCGACAGCAATCGAACCGTTTCGAGTGGGTCAACATAGTTCATCGTGAATCCCAGCCGCGATACTCGGGCAAGCGCAACACCGGTGGAATCGATCCAATTGCCTCCGACGTTCTGTATCGAGAACGCGAGGGCAGCGATGTCGAAGAATGCCAGGGCTATACCGGCGTCCATGCTGACCGCTTGGTCGTAGACATCCCCGACCCGCCGACGATAGTACTTGCCGCTACCCCCGATGGCGATCATGCCGAAGCGATAGATCAACGATCCGACACCCAACGCCTCGTACGCCTGCTGGCCAACCAGCGCTGCCGATGGCGCAAACGAACCCGCCGTCTGGCCGAGGTCGAAATACCGCGCTCCAAGTCCCACATCGAATTGTCCAACGCGCCAAGCCAGGGCGCCGGTGGCCAAGTAGGTACCCTGCTCGATAGGACGGTACGAACCCTCGACGGCCATCCGGCGAATCGTAGCCATTCCCGCCGGGTTGATGAAGATCGACCCCGCATCACCCACCAACGCAACACCGGCGCCGTTGAATCCCGCCGAGCGGACAGTCGCGGGCAATTGCAGGATGATTGGGGTTTCGTTCGACTGCGACGCAGCAGACCCAGGATAGACCAGCGCCGCGAGCACCGCTCCGCACCTCGGGATGGCGCGGATGCTCACTTGATGCGAACTACACTCAGACGCGGCGCCCCACCACTGAATGGTTCCCCACCCGGGCCTGTGAACGTCACCTCAAACCCGTCACTACCGGCATCCAAATGCACGAACACGTAGTCACCCGATCCTGTCGGCAGGCTCCCCTGCCGGCTGAACGCGCCTCCGTTCGACACGAAAGGACTCAGCGGAAACGGCTTAGGGAACTGCGCCGGATCATTCGTGTGTATGGCTTCGTAGGTTGCCTTGAAATCCCATGACGAGTATTCGAGAAAGTAGGGGACGGTCACTCCGGGGTAGTCCGACATGGAGTTGGTCATGAACCATCGAGTCACGAGTCGCTCCCACCCCTCACCCACTGCCGCTTCGACGTTTCGCGTACCTACCATGCCGCTCTCGGAAAGTAATCGGACCACACCGTCACCGTATTGATCTGCCAGCCACCGGACAAACAGCCATCCGGCTCCCCGTTCGGCCAGCGTACCGGTACCACCAAAAAGCAGTGCGTTTCCCATTGGGTTCTCGAGGTAGCGATAACTGTTCGTTAGCGAACCCGTCACGAACCGCGTGAACGCATCGGTGTCCCCACCCGCAAGAAGACGCCGGCCTCCAAGTTCTTCCGCCAAATGCGACATGCCCTCGTTTAGCCACGTCTCTTCGACACTACCACCGCGCACCAACACGTGCTGATGATAGCTGATCATGTGCTGGAGTTCGTGAATGAAGGTTACCGGAACTATCTGTCTCACCTTGCTTGCGGCTATAGTGCATCCTCTCGATCCTGACGGGTCGGCGGTCACCGCGTAGAATACCTCGGCCTGGTTCGAACGCGCGTCGCCTCGAAACACCGGATCGAGGTCGATCGAGAAGAAGAATCCCGTCACGATCGACGTCGAACATTGCTGTCGCGGGGTCAATCCGTTGACGACCGGTGTCAGCAGAATAATGGTGCGCCCGTTGCCGTCGATATCGGACTCGGATCCAAACGCCGATGTCGCTACCTGGTACAGTTCCCGGTCGAAGAGCCGTCCCAGTTCCACCAACTCCCCGTCGGTCAGGCCACCGACGGGCGACTCCTTGTCGACATAGATGATCGCGTGATCTCCAACGTACTTGGCTTCCGCCCTCACCTCGGGGAAATCAACAACTGCCTGGCACTCCAGTTTGGAGCACACACTGAACTTCCGCTCGTCTCCCACGTTCACTCCAGGTGGTGCAGCCATCGGCGCGGCCGGCAGCACCGGGGGCTTGGGCAGGCGCCCATGTTCTGCATCTTGCTCTCGGAGCCAATCGTGGAACCGCACCGCAAACGGCAATTCGGGGTCCACGAACTCCGCCGGGGGGGGCGCCGGTATTCCGGGGAGGCTTCCGTTGAATCTGAACGCGATGGAGCTCCCAGTGTCGGTTCCCGCAGATTGCACCGCGAACAAATACTCAGCTTCCTCTCCCCCACCGGTGCCCGGGAACGTCGCGCAGCCGCCCAACTCGCCCGGGGTGAACACCCGAAACTCCCCGACCTCGAGCCGGATGGAATCGGACGATGAAGTGTAGGTGGCCGGTGTCGTGTTGGATCGCGCATTGCCAAGCACGGCAACGACGTCAACCGAACCCGTCGGCAAGCATGCCGGAACTGTCGCCCGGAGTGCTCCGAGGGGGCCAGCGAACGTCCAGGCCGGAACACCGCCGATCTCGATGTAGGTGCCGGGGTCCAACCCGAAGCCTCGCACGGTAATGGTGTCGTAGGCGGCAAACGACGTCGGTTGGACATCAGTGACGCCCGGTCCCGGCAAGGCGGTGGCCGTGAATTCGACCGCCTTGGAGCGGTCCACCTTGATCGCAGCTCGGATCCTGTAAGTTCCTACTCCACCCAACGTGAGGCCAATTTCCGCTCGACCCAGGCCATCGGCCAGGGAGATGGTGTCTGAAAGCGACGCGCCCAAACCCTCGACGATTGTCCACACGACTTCGGTCCGCGGTGCCTCCGACCCATCGGAGAAGGACAAGTTGGCGGCCAGGGCCGATGCGAGCCTAGTACCCTGGATTCCAGATTGGGCATCCGTCACGCCCACCCTGGTAATCACGTCACCTTGGGGTACGTCAACAGGCCCGTTGCCACCGCATGCGATGGCACCGAAGCCGAGGAAAGCCGCGGCAAAGCGACCCACCATCCGCGACGGACCTCCCCGTCGTTCAGCGATAATCAGCACGTAATTCGGCTCGGAATGGAAGGCACGTAACTCCTAACACGCAAGCAACATAGGGCCATGCAACCCGCTTTGACAACGTGGGCGCGGCGGGGTAGGTTTCGCCCTGCCACTCATGGGTTTCGTTCATCTCCACACCCACTCGGAATACTCGCTCCTCGACGGGGCAAATCGTATACCCGACCTCGTCGCGAGAGTCTCATCGCTCGGCATGGACAGCTTGGCGATTACCGACCACGGCAACCTTCACGCGGCCTGGTCGTTCTACGAAGCTGCGAAGAAAGCTAAGATTCGGCCCATCCTCGGATTCGAAGCCTACTTGGCATTCGGGCCAAGGCAAGAGAAAGAGCGACCGTCCTGGGCCCCGGCCAACTACTCCCACCTTGTCTTGCTCGCGCGAAACCGCCAGGGCTACAAGAACATCGTCAAGCTTTCGTCGGCCGGCTACCTCGAAGGGTTTTACCGCCGGCCTCGCATCGACAAGCAACTCCTCGAAGAGCTTTCGGACGGCATCGTGTGTCTTTCGGCGTGCCTTTCCGGCGAGGTTGCGCTGTGGTTGCGGCAAGGGGCCTACGAACGCGCGAAGGAGTCGGCAGAGTGGTTCTCGCGAGTTTTCGGCCCTGATGGTTTTTGGCTCGAGGTCCAGGATCATGGCATAGCCGACGAGAAAGTCGTACGCGACGGCATGTTCAAACTGGGCGAAGCCGTTGGCCTTCCCGTCCTCGCGACCAACGATGCGCACTATCTGGAACGCGAAGACCACGAGGCTCACGACTGTTTACTGGCCATCGGGACTGGCAAGGACCTCGACGACCCCAACCGGTTTCGCTTCCACGGATCCGAGAGCTACGTCAAAACCGAAGAAGAAATGGCCCAGGTATTCCCGAACCGTCCTGATTTGCTCGAGAATACTGTACGGGTGGCCAACCTATGTGAGTTCGACTTCGAGCAGCGGTATTTCCTACCGGAGTTTCCGCGACCGAAGGAGTTCGAGACCGACGATGACATGCT
>Ga0114949_10003271_pt1 | contig 10281 bp, 10 predicted proteins | sample N074metaG_FD_83505 | JGI IMG/M metagenome (GOLD analysis project Ga0114949, IMG submission 83505) | Deep subsurface microbial communities from Kermadec Trench to uncover new lineages of life (NeLLi) - N074 metaG | ecosystem: Environmental > Aquatic > Marine > Ocean trench > Sediment | place... | reverse complement strand
CCGCTCCCGGTAATGGCCGACCGCGTTGATCGCGGCTGACGCGCCCTCCAGCGCGCGGGCGACCGCGACCGGGTCGCGCACATCGGCGGACATCTCGGTGAGCTGCGGAGCGCGGCCGTCGGTGTGACGGATCGCGGCGCGCTCCGGATGGCGCACCGCCACGCGCACGGCCCAAGCCTCGGCGTGGAGCCGTTCGACCAAGTGGCGGCCCAAAAACCCCGTGCCGCCGAAGACCGTGACAAGGCGCTCGCTCATGGGTTCGCCTCGCGTCCTTGCGGCCCACCTGCGGCACTGATGCCGCGATCTATTTCGGTTCCACCACACTTGAGACCCGGGTCCGCAAGGGCCTAGTCTAGGTAAGTTATCTTGGAGAGGGAAGGTCGTGACCGCTCGAGAACGAGAACCGCTGCACGGACCCTTCGCCTGGACCGGCGCGGCGCTGGCCCGGGACGGTGGTTGGCGCCAGCGCTGGAGCCCGGGCGAAGTGGCCGAGATCGACGCTGCGCTCCGCCGGGCCGAGCGCCGGGGGCTCACCTGGGATCGGCTGAGCCGCGCGGATTTTCCGCTCGACGCCGCAGCCCAGCGGCTCTGCGCCATCAGCCAGGAGTTGGAGCAGGGCCGCGGTTTTGCCATGATCTCCGGGTTCCCGGTCAAGCGCTATTCCCCGGCGCAGCTTCGTCTCATCTGGATGGGCTTGGCCCACCATCTGGGCACCCCGGTGTCCCAAGATTGCGGCGGCCAGCTCCTGCGCGAGATCCGCGACCAGGGCGGCGACCTGGGCGCGCGCCACGGCCAGCTCGTGTCCGGGGAGGGTGGTGCCGAGTTCCTGTCCTCCAAGGCGCGCACCTACGGCCACGGCGAGCTGCGGTTTCACACCGACCGGGCGGACGTGGCGGGACTCCTGGCGATCCGCCAGGCGGCGCGCGGCGGGTTCAGCCGGATTGCCAGCTCGGTGGCGGTGCACAACGCCCTGCTGGCTCGGCATCCCGACCTCCTGGAACTCCTGTACCGGCCGATCCACCGATCGCGCCTGGGCGAGGAACGGGGCGGCGAAAACCTGGTCTATCCGCTGCCGGTCTTCGGGCTTCGCGACGGCAAGTTTACCAGCCACTATTCGCGCACCTATATCGAGGCGGCGCAGCTCTGCCCGGGAACGCCGCCCCTCAGCGAGCACCAGTGGCAAGCGCTCGACTTGTTGGCCGAACTGGCGGCCGAGCTCTCGCTGGAGATCAGGCTTGAGCCGGGCGATATGCAGTTGCTCAACAACCATGTCATCTATCATGCCCGCGGGGCCTTCGAAGACAGGCCCGGGGGATCCTCTGGACGGCTGCTCTACCGGGTCTGGCTCAGCGTGCCCAACAACCGGCCCCTGCCCAAGGACCACGCGGTGCTGTGGGGCCAGGTCGAAGCGGGCGGTCTGCGTGGCGGCATTGGCCAGGCCCCGCCCGTGTCCACATAAAGCGGCCCAGCGCCGGATAAATTTTTTGCCCCCGGCCTTTGGCACGCCGGGGCGACTCATTACGTAACAATGAGCAGGACGACGAACCTCCAATGGAGAACGCCATGACATTTGTTGCCCTTGCCGCCCGCACGCTCCTTGCCGGCCTGGCGCTCGCGTTGGCGAGCTCTGCCGCCCTGGCCTGGACCCTCGGCCCGCCCACTCTGCCCGCGCGGGGCCTTGGGGCGACCCCGGTCGCCACTTCGGTCGCCAAGATGCCGCCAGAGATGCGCCGGGCCTATGTCGTCGGCATCCAGGAGGAGCTGCGCCAACACGGTTACCGGCCGGGTCCGGCGGACGGCATCCTGGGCGCGCGCACCCGAGGGGCGATCCGCGCCTATGAGCGCGACGCCAAACTGCCGGTCACGGGCCTGGCCAGCAAGGAGATCCTCGATCACATGAAGTTCGTCCAGCCCAAGGTGAAGGCGCGGCCGGGCCGGGCGAAGAGCGCGCTGGTCCTGGACATCCAGAAGCGCCTTGCGGGGCGCGGCTATTACGACGGCGCTCTCGACGGCCTCAACGGCCCTCAGACCAAGACCGCTGCCATGCGTTTTCAGCGCGATGCCAAACTGGCGGTCACCGGCAAGGTCGATCTCTTGCTGGTCGACGACCTGAAACGGGTGGAACCGACCATCCGGGCCGCCGAAGTCTTACCGGCGAATTGATACCAAGTCTCGGCGATAAAGACGGGCCGCTCAGTGGGTCATCCGGTGAATATCTGCGTCACGCTATCCAAAATGGGCGCCGGCAAGAGGAATAACAACCCGAACAGTACAAGCGCAAATAGGATCCAAAAGAGACGATCTTTCATGGTCCTGTCCTCCTGGCCACCCCGATCGAACCCGCCAAGCGATCAACGGCGCGAAGGTCGCAACAATCGGTTTCCGGGCGCGCCGCCTAAGGCGAAGGCGGCGCTTAAGATAGCTGAGCGAATAACCTACCAGATCTGCGGACAAATTCAGCCTCAAATCGCCGCCGTACCCGTCGCGGCACAAACTCTCCGTTAGCCGACACCCAGCCAACGAACTGTTGTCCGTTCCGGTCCTGAAACGTCGTAAAACGCCTCTTCGCAAAACCGCCAGATGCGGTTAAGCGTTGGGAACACAAGGGAAAATCTGGTGGGCGCGGCAGGGTTTGAACCTGCGACCCCTACGATGTCAACGTAGTGCTCTCCCGCTGAGCTACGCGCCCGCCCGAAGGCGCAGGCGATTTAGCACCATCGCGTGGCCATTGCAAGAGCCGCCGCCGCCCGGCGGGGACCGGGCGCAGCTCTACCCCCATGGCACGGGCGCCATTGGGCCTGTGCCGGCTCACCCGGATCGAAGCCGTGGCCGGCGCTCGCCGAGGGCGACCCGGAAAGATCCATGACAGGGCCGGCTTTTTTTCGTAGATACCATGGGGTAGGAAGGACCAGAGGCGCAACGGCGGGAGGGTCATGGAAGCACGGGTCGAACCAGTGACGGTCGAAGCGTCCCACGAAGTGCTGGCACCCGAGCGCCAGACCCTGCCCGTGGTCTTCGCCTCGCCCCACAGCGGCGACCGCTATCCGCCCGACTTCGTCGCGGCCTCCCGGCTGGACCCCCTGACCCTCAGGCGCTCTGAGGACTGCTTCGTCGATGAGATCTTCGAGGCTGCCCCGCGCCTGGGCGCGCCGCTGATCCGGGCGCTGTTCCCCCGGGCCTACGTGGACCCCAACCGGGAACCCTTCGAGCTGGACCCGACCATGTTCGAGGACCAACTGCCGAGCTATGCCAACACCCGCTCGCCCCGGGTCGCCGCCGGGCTCGGCACCATCGCGCGGGTGGTGGCCAGCGGCGCCGAGATCTACCACACCAAGATCGCCTTCGCCGAGGCCCTGGAGCGGATCCGCCGGCACTACTGGCCCTATCACAATTCCCTGCGCGCGCTGGTCGAGAGCACCAAACGGCTGTTCGGCCATTGCCTCTTGGTGGATTGCCACTCCATGCCTTCGATCGGCGGACCCATGGAGCGCGACGCCGGCCTGAGCCGGATCGACATCGTCTTGGGCGACCGCCACGGCACCGCCTGCGCGCCCGAGATCATCGAGAGCGCCCGGGCCGCCTTCGAACGGCTCGGCTACGGCGTGGCCTTGAACACGCCCTATTCCGGGGGCTTCGTGACCGCCCACTACGGCCGGCCGGCCGAAGACGTCCACGCCCTGCAGATCGAGATCAACCGCGACCTCTACATGGACGAAAGCCGGATCCGCCGCGGCGACGGCCTGCCCCGGCTGGCTCGGGACATGGCCGTGGTGATCGACGCGGTCGGCCGCATCGATGGGACCGGGCCGGCCTCTTGACGGCGCGACAGTCAAAGGGTGCCGCTAAGCGTCCCCACGTGCGGGCGTCGCGCGACGACGATCTGCCCGAGATTCTGACGATCTACGGCCATCATGTGCGCCACGGCCTGGCATCCTTCGAGGAAGCGCCACCCGATCTGAGCGAGATGACCCGGCGACGCCAAGCCTTGCTGGACCGCGGCCTGCCCTATCTGGTGGCCGAGACCGACGGCCGGCTCTGCGGCTTCGCCTACCTGGGGCCCTACCGATCCCGGCCGGTCTACCGCCACACCCTGGAGAACTCGGTCTACGTCGCCCCTGGTTTCGAGCGGCGCGGCGCCGGCGCCCTGCTGCTGGCCGAGCTGATCCGCTTGGCGGTCGGCCAGGGCTACCGGCGCATGGTCGCGGTGATCGGCGACAGCGCCAACCTGGCCTCGATCCGACTGCACGAGCGTCAGGGCTTCCGCCGGGTCGGGACCTTGACCTCGGTCGGCTTCAAATTCGGACGCTGGGTCGATTCGGTGATCCTGGAACGGGCGCTCGGCGCCGGCGACACCACCTTGCCCGAAGAGACGCAGCCGGCGCCCTGACTCAGCGCCTGGGGACTCGGCGCCTGGGGACTCAGCGCGTGTCGGCCGGTAGCAAGTCCAGCACCTCGGAGGAATTGTCGGACCAAGTGGCCCAATCGGCGGCGCCGAGCCCCCAGCGGTTGGCCACGGCGGGATCGGCCCCGGCCTCGAGCAGCATCGTCATCGCCTCCAGGTGGCCGCGCGCCGCGGCGGCCATGAGCGCGGTGTTGCCGGCTTGGCTCGCCCCGTCAACCTGGGCCCCGCGGTCCAGCAGCAGACGCAGAAGCGACCCCTGACCCTTGGCGGCAGCGTGGGCCAGGAGCCCGACGCCCAAGCGGTCACGGGCGTCGGCGTCGGTACCCTGATCGAGCGCCGCGGCAAGCCCGGCAACGTCGCCGCGCGCGATGATGGTTATGACCTGGCCGAGATCTTGAGACATGGGGCAGCGAACCTGCAGAGCCGCGTCAGGAGGATTCCCCCCTTTGTCGGCTACGGGCGGGTCGCCGTCAAGGTGTTGCGACAGCTTCGCGGCGGGGGCGCGATCGCGATGACCGCGCCCCCACCCGACGCGCTCTCCCCTAAGCCGCACGAACGCCTGATTGTGACCCGGCCAAGGCCTGGTCCAGGTCGGCGATGATATCGTCGATGTGCTCGATGCCGACCGACAGGCGCACATAACCCTCGGTCACGCCCGTGGCCAACTGCTCCTTGGGGGACAGCTGGGAGTGGGTGGTGCTGGCCGGATGAATTGCCAGCGACCGGGTGTCGCCGATGTTGGCGACGTGGTACAGCAGCTCCAACCCGTCGATGAAACGGCGTCCGGCTTCCATGCCGGCCTTGAGCTCGAAGCCCACCAGGCCACCGAGACCACCGCTCATGTAGGTTTCCGCCCGACGCTTCTGCTCGCCGTCGAAGACGCTCGGATGGATCACCTTCTCCACTGCCGGATGGGCGACCAGATAGTCGGCAACAGCCTGGGCGTTGCGGCAGTGCTCGCGCATCCGCAAGGGCAGGGTCTCCAATCCCTGGATGAACTGGAAAGCGTTGAAGGGGCTGAGCGCGAACCCCAGGTCGCGCTGCACGGTGACCCGCGCCTTGAGGATGTAGGCGATGGGGCCGAGCGGCTTCACCGCCTCGGTCCACACGGCGCCGTGGTAGCTGGGGTCGGGGGTGTTCAGCATGGGGAAGCGCTCGGCATGCTTCTCCCAGTCGAAACGGCCGCTATCCACGATCACGCCGCCGATCGAGGTGCCGTGGCCGCCGATATACTTGGTGGTCGAGTAAACGATGATGTGGGCGCCGTGGTCGAAGGGCTTGCAGATCACCGGTGCGGAGGTGTTGTCGACGATCAAGGGCACGCCCAGCTCCTCGCCGATCTCCGCCACCTCGCGGATCGGGAAGACGTGAAGCTTGGGGTTGGGCAGGGTCTCGGCGTAGTAGGCTCGAGTCTTGTCGTCGGTCGCCCGGCGGAAGGTCTCCGGGTCGGAGGGATCGACGAAGCGAACCTCGATCCCCATGGCCTCGAAGGTGTTGGCGAAGAGGTTCCAGGACCCGCCGTAGAGGTCGGTGGAGCTGACGATGTTGTCCCCCGTGCGGGCGATGTTCTGGATCGACAGGGCCGTGGCCGCCTGTCCGGAGGCGACCGCCAGCGCCGCGGCGCCGCCTTCCAGGGCCGTGATGCGCTGCTCCAGCACGTCGCAGGTCGGATTCATGATCCGGGTGTAGATATTGCCCAGCTCCTTGAGCGCGAAGAGGTTGGAGGCATGCTCGGTGCTGTCGAACTGATAGGACGTGGTCTGGTAGATCGGCACGGCCACCGCGCCTGTGGTCGGGTCGTTGCGGTGGCCGGCATGGAGCACCACGGTCTCTGGATTGCTGGACGTCACGGTCATTGCGGTTCCTCTCTTGGGATGGATTGCATGGTCATGGGTCAGGTTCAGATGACGCACCCTATCCGAGCTCGGCACGGCGTCGTGTGTCGTGCCTCACAGTGGGTAAGGGATCTATCGTGGGGGCACCGGCGCGCGGGATCGCGTGCCGAGGAGTTTTCTAAGGCAGACTATAGAGGTTCGGCCGAATTCATGAAAGCGATCGTCGGCGCCAGATTGACAACGCTCGGGCCATCGAGCCGCCATGGCAATCTTGGTGGCCTCTGTCGTCGGGCTCAGCCGGGCTCGGCGCGCACGGCATCATCCACTCGGCCACCGGTGGCGCCTTCAGATCAGGGTCTTCCAATAATTACGAATTGTTACTTCAACGCCCCATTTAACGGTTGAATTCGGCTGCAGGGTTCACTAATGGTGTTGGATATCGAAGACGCACACGAGTCGACTTCGATCCAAAGTGTCTGTGTCTGTCCGCTAGGGCCCCCATGAAGCGTTTGGGCGACAATCCCGGAGGAAGACGATATGAAGCTCGTGACCTACAATATTCGTTTTGGATTGGGCCTCGATCAGCGGATCGATCTTGGACGCATCGCCGAGACGGTGCGTGAGGCCGACATCATTGGCTTGCAGGAAGTCGAGCGTTTCTGGAAGCGAAGCGGCATGTGTGATCAGCCGGAAATACTTGGAGAGCATTTGAAGGGTTTCTACTGGGTCTACTGTCCGGCTTTCGATGTGGATGCCAGCGAATGCAAGAGCGACGGCACTGTTGTCAATAGGCGTCGTCAATTTGGACCCATGCTGCTCTCTCGCTGGCCGATCCGTGCGGCGCGTGTCATTTCACTCCCGAAGCTGCGCACGGTGAATCAATACAATATGGACACCGGAGGAATCGAGTGTGTTGTCGACACGCCTTCGGGTCCTCTGAGGGTTTATTCTGTCCACCTCTCGGCCATCTCGAGCCGAGAGCGGCTCCTGCAAATCGACCGACTGCTCGAATGCCACCGACACGCTCAAACGAACGGCGGCGCCTGGACGGGCGACGGGCTGCTTGACGATCCGACCGAGGCTGAGCATTTGACCGCATCGGGCTGGAGCAATGGTGAAGCGTTGCCGCCCATGCCCAAAGAAACCATCGTGATGGGCGATTTCAATAGCGAACCGGAGAGCGATGAATACGAACAAATGGTTGGCTCGATCGATCCTTGCCACGGTCGGGTCGGACATTTGGACAGCTTTGTGGACAGTTGGACGCTGGCAAACGAGTCATCGGATGATGGCCTTACCTGGTGGCCCGACCCGTCCGATCGTTCGCCCGGCCACGGTCTGAGGCTGGACTATTGCTTCCTTGATCCGGATTTGGGGCGCAGGGTCAAACACGCCTATGTGGACAGCTCCGCGGAAGGCTCGGATCATCGGCCCTATTGGGTCGAGCTTGACCTCTGAGATCGGAGATCAATGACCTTGACCTGTGGGGGCGCGGGATCGCGTGCCGAGGAGTTTTCTAAAGCGGTCTAAAGAGGCTCGGCCGAATTCATGAATTCGATTGTCGTCGCCAGATCGACGACGCCCGCGCCATCGCATTTGCTCGATGATATTGCAATCGCTCCCCCCCTTGATCCGACGTTATGAGTCGACGCGCCAGATTTTTGATGGTACAGGGTTTTATGCTCATTCTGTCGCTCCGCAGACAAATCTTGATCGTCATTCTCGGTGTCGGCCTGCTGACTACGCCGTTCCTACAAGTGGCCTTCGGGGCCGAAATCCCAGTACAGGTCTCGGCGTCCGTCTGTGATCAGCAAGCGGTGGACGCAGGGCGTTGTGTTTGCCGTGACCCCTGTCACGCTCTTGCCGGTCTGGCACACTGCCTCGCTCTCTGTTTCACCGCGGACACTCTTCCGGCAACGGCCCTCGACAACGATCCATCGCAGGTTCGTTCGGCGCGTCGCTTACATAGGGACAACTGGGCCCAGCGCCACAGTAGCCCGGAGCCGGACCCTCCCAAACAGACGATCTTTCTCTGACCGAATTGCCATCCACACAGCGCTTCGGCTGATGCTGTGTGACGGATGCCATCCTGGAAATGGTGCTTCAGGTTTGGCTTGATCGATGAGAAAGTGTGGAGAGGGTCTTATGTGGCTACGATACGGTATAATTTTCATCGCGACATCACTTGCTCTATTGAGCACGAGAGGTCTGACCGCCGGTCCCGGCAACCCGGAAATGGGTCGCCAGGTCTTCCGGGCTTGCGCCGCCTGTCATTCCTTGGTGCCCGGTCGGCACATGACCGGCCCTAGTCTTGCATCCATTTGGGGCCAAAAGGCAGGCGCCATAGAGGGGTTTACGCGCTATTCGAAGGCCCTGGAGCGAGCCGATATTACATGGGACGAGCGCGCCCTGGATGGGTGGCTCAAGAACCCCAAGGCCTTCATTCCGAACAACCGCATGACCTTCGGCGGGCTTAAGGACAATGGGCAGAGACGGGACCTCATAGCCTTTCTACGCAGCGTCTCCGAGACAGAAGACGGGGCGCCGGACCAGCCGACGGAACGCAGGTCCGAAGCAATGACGGGCCAGGGGCAAATGCTCAACCTGAAGACCCTGGACGCCAACCGCCGCGTCACGTCTATCGGTCATTGCGCCGACACCTACACGGTGACGACCGAAACCGAAGAAACCCACGAATTCTGGGCGTTCAACCTGCGCTTCAAGACCGATGGCAGCGAGCTCGGCCCGGTCGCAGGCCACCCGGTGATCATAGGGGCGAGCATGAGGGGCGACCGGGGTTTTGTCATCTTCGCGTCCCCGGCGGAAATCAGTCCCTTTATCGAAAAGGGATGCTGAGCGTGAAGCGGGTCCTTCTGCTGACCGGCGCCGGGCTGGTCGCAGTGGCCGTGGGCGCACTGATGGTCTTGCGCAGCGGCCCGGAGCCGGGTCGAGCCGATGCCGAGAACGCCGAACAAGTCGCGCTCGGAGACGTGCTGTACGCGGAGAACTGTGCGGTCTGTCATGGCGACAGGTTGCAAGGTCAGCCCAACTGGCGACAGCGCAACCAAGACGGCAAGCTGCCTGCCCCGCCACACGATGACACCGGCCATACCTGGCATCATGCCGATATGAAATTGTTCCGAATTACCAAGGATGGGTTGAAGCCGCCCCTTGCGCCGGAGGGCTACGAGAGTGACATGCCGGCCTTCGGCGACACCCTTGGCGACGAGGACATCTGGGCGATCCTCTCCTTCATCAAGGGTACATGGTCGCCAAGGGAGCGGTCTTCTCAAGACCGCATCGACAAGGCCTACAGGCGCGCGGCCACGGAACGATGAACCCTTCGACGCCGCCACCTTCCGTGTCCCGGATCCAGGAGCAGAGCATGCCGATCTCCACCTTCCTGACGACGTGTATTTTCTCGGGGCTCCTGCTTTTGGCAGCGCCCGCGCCGCCGACCGCGGCGCATTCCCTGAAGGCTGTTGAAGAAAAGCTGGAAGCCCGAGAAGCCTACGTGCAGATTGTCGATCGACCAGCCCCGGCGTTCACGTTGGAGGATGCTGCTCAGGCACCTGTTCGCCAGGCACCTATTCGACTGTCCGACCTCCGAGGCAAGGTGGTCGTGCTCTGGTTTGTCTACGCTCGCTGCCCCGACGTTTGCCCGCTTCACAGCGAGGTCCTTGCGTCAATTCAGGACCAGGTGAACCGAACGCCCATGCGGGACGCGGTTGAGTTCATCTCCATCACCACCGATCCCGAGCACGACACGTCCGAGGTGCTAAAAAATTATGGCCAGACCCACGGGCTCGATCCAACCAACTGGACCATGTTGACCAGCGGAGCAAAGAACCCCTCGGACACGCGCGAGCTTGCGGAGCGATTCGGTCTAAAGTTCACGGCGGTCGAGGACGGCTATCAGATGCACGGCGTGGTCACGCACTTGATCGACAAAAGCGGCAATCTGCGGGCGCGGTATCATGGGCTGAAGTTCAACTCTACGAACCTGATCGTCCATATAAATGCGCTCACAAACGACTATCATTG
>Ga0114949_10003269_pt1 | contig 10282 bp, 8 predicted proteins | sample N074metaG_FD_83505 | JGI IMG/M metagenome (GOLD analysis project Ga0114949, IMG submission 83505) | Deep subsurface microbial communities from Kermadec Trench to uncover new lineages of life (NeLLi) - N074 metaG | ecosystem: Environmental > Aquatic > Marine > Ocean trench > Sediment | place... | reverse complement strand
TGAGTAATATTCACGCGTATCGCATCGATGTAGGGATTCTGGCCGTCATAGAGAGCCTCGGCGTAGCGGTACACGCGATTGAATTTGGAATTCAAACGCTCGCGCATGACCTGCTGATAAAACACGGGTGTCTTCTTCAATAGGTCTTTGCCCGATTTGTAGCGCACCATGTATTTGCCGGGCGTCGCGTGTTCGACGGCAACCCCGCCCACAACGAATTCATTGTAAAGCCGATCGCGGCACTTCTCGAGATAACAGCGGTCAGCCATCTGGGCGATCATGTCAGCAGTGCCTATCAGGTGACCGCAAATAATATCGCGCGGATCGTCAAGCTCGATCTTGTCGAGATCGAGCTCATAACCCGTAAAATGTACGATCATGCTGCTGACGCCAACGTCATGGGCCAGGCCCAGTTCAGGCAGGTAACGGCGCAAGAAGTCGGCGCTGCGCGATACATGGTAGAGCGTAAATTCAGCACCGTTCGAAAAATTTTCGTCGCGAACCTCGTGGCGAATATATCCTGAGTCGTGAAACAGTGAGGTGATTATGGCCATCTGCGCGCGGGCAGCGCCGAGGCGATCACGGGGTTCCACACTGCGCTCATATCCCGCGACGAGCCGGGCAAGCGCCAGCGTCATGTCCAGCGTGTGTTGTCGATCGTGATAGGTTGTGTCACAACCTTTGTATCCCGGATAGCGACCGGTGAAGAGGCGGTCAAAGTCGTAAAATGCGAGCCATAACTTGTCGAACGACATGCCCGGAAACGTTATTGCACAAAGATCCTGCACAGCATCGCGCACTGCAACAGTATTGCTAACCTGCACAGTGTCCGTTACGTCATAATCGTTACGGCGATCCTGAGACATGACCTTCCGTTCTTTTTTCTTGCCATCATACACGGCAGTAGCAGACTCCTTAAGCGAGAATCCTGGCATTATGTTACATCGTTGCCGTGCTGCGCGCGCCGCTAATCGGCGAATTCCGCGACCACCGGCGCGTGATCGGAGGGACGCTCCCACGCGCGTGGTTCCTTGTCGACGTAACAGGCCGTACAGTGTTCGGTCATTGCGGCGCTGCTCAGTATGAGGTCAATGCGCAATCCCGCGTTGCGGCGAAATCCGGCGGCGCGATAATCCCACCAGCTGAACGTTTTCTCCGGCTGATCAAATTTGCGGAACACGTCGGTCAGGCCCAGGTCCAGCAGGTCTGCCAGCGCCTTGCGCTCCGGCGGGCTGCAAAGAATTGCCTCGCCCCACTTCACCGGGTCGTGTACGTCTGCGTCTGCGGGTGCAATATTGAAGTCTCCGAGCACCACGAGCTTCTCGTGTCTGCGTAGTTCCATTTCGAGGAATTTGTGCAATGCGGTGAGCCAGCCGAGTTTGTACGCATATTTTTCAGAGCCAACTTCGGACCCGTTCGGGATATACAGATCAACTATGCGAACATCGCCAACCGTGCTTGCCAGCACGCGCCGCTGCGGATCATCGAGGTCCGGGAAGTCCATTATCGGATCCATTGGCGGAAGCTTGCTGATAACAGCCACCCCGTTGTACGTTTTCTGTCCACTTGCGATGGAGTGGTAACCAAGCGCCTTGAGTTCGTCTACCGGAAATTTTTCGGTGACCTGTTTGAGTTCCTGTAACACCAGTACGTCGGGCTCGTGGATCTGTAGCCACTCAGTAACGTGCGGTTGGCGAACGTTCATTGAGTTGACGTTCCACGTTGCTATTTTCACTTTTTGTGAATTCCATTCTGGCGCAACAGCGCGTCGATTGTCGGCTTGCGGCCACGAAAGGCAATATAAGCCTGCATAATGTCGCGGCTGCCACCGATCTCGAGTATCTCCTTGCGAAAGCGATGCGCGGTCGCCTGGTCGAAGATGCCGGCCTCTTCGAAAGCGGAGAACGCGTCGGCGGCCAGTACCTCGGCCCATTTGTAGCTGTAATATCCTGCCGCGTAACCGCCGGCAAATATGTGCGAAAAACTATGCGGCATGCGGTTGTAATCCGGATGATGCAGCATAGAAACTTCCTCTCGCACCTCTTCGAGCGTCTCAAGGGCGCGTGCCGGTTTGTCCGGGTCAAATTCCGTGTGAAGTCGAAAATCGAAGAGCCCGAACTCGATCTGGCGCAGCATCGCGAGCCCGGCGCCCGCATGACGGCTCTGGTCGAGTTTTTCGAAAAGTGCCAGCGGCAACGGCGCGCCGGTCTCGGGGTGACCCGAACACCGCTTGAGCACGTCATAGCTCCAGGCAAAGTTTTCCATGAACTGACTGGGTAGTTCGACTGCGTCCCATGGAACACCGTTTATGCCTGCAATGCTCGGCAGGTCGATGCGTGTCAACAGGTGGTGCAACATGTGGCCGAATTCGTGAAATAAAGTAACCACATCGTCGTGAGCCAGTAACGAAATTCCAGCATCGTCCGGCGGCGGGAAATTGCAGACGAGATAGCCGACCGGTAATGTGGCAGCGCCGTTGAGGTTTTGGCGGCTGACGCATTCGTCGATCCAAGCGCCGTTGCGTTTTCCGTGGCGCGCAAAAAGGTCCATGTAGAAGCCACCCAGCAGATCACCACTGGCGTCCTCGATCGAGAAATAACGCACGTCTTCGTGCCACGCGGCGACGTCATCCTGTTTGACCAGTCGCACACCATAGAGTCGCGCAGCCAAATCAAACAGACCATCAATGACGGTAGTGGCGGGAAAATATTCGCGTAGTTCCTCATTCGATACTGAATACTTCGCTTGCTTGAACTTCTCGAGCCAAAACGCGACGTCCCAGGGTGCGAGTTCCGTACCCGCGAAAAGCGTCAATTCGGCGAGCTCCTGCTGCGCGGCGTCGCGAGAATGCTGAGCAAGCGTACGCAGGAAGCCGATCACCTCGTCCGTGGAGTCGGCCATTTTCGTGGCGAGGGAATAGTCGGCGTAGGTCTCGAAGCCGACAAGTTTTGCGACCTCATGGCGCAGCGCGAGGATCTTTTGAATATTGGCACTGTTGTCCCATTCCGCGTCATCACCCTGATCCGAGGCTCGCGTCACCCAGGCCCGATAAAACTTCTCTCGCAACTGGCGGTCATGCGCAAGCGTCAATATTGCGTCATAGGTCGGATAGTCGAGCGACAACAGCCAACCCTCCTTGTCCTTGCGCCGCGCATCTTCCGAGGCCCTGTCCATCACTTGCTTCGGTAAACCAGCTAGAACATCGGCTTCCGAAACATGCATGGACCAGTCGTCAGACGCGTCCTGAATGTTGTGCTCAAAGCTGGCCTGGGTTGCTGCCAGTTCCTGCATGATTGTCTTGAAGCGATCCTTGTCGACTTTCTTGAGGTCGACGCCAGCAAGGTGAAAATCTCGCAGGGCGTGCTCAACTGCACTGCGATCAGCCTCGCTGGCGTTGGCAGTGAAAGACTTGCCGACGTGGGCGTAGGCGCGTTGCAGCCGCGTGTTCTGTGATATTTCGGTGCCATGATCGGTAAGTAGTGGCAGCGCTTGTTTGTAAGCCTCACGCCAGTCTTGTGATCCAAGTACACTTTGCAAATGATTAATGGGTGACCATACTCGACCGAGTTCGTGTTCCATCTGCTCAACCGGAACAACGAGCGAGTCGAAATTCGGCTCGTCATTCGCATCGAGAAGCGCGGCGAGTTGTGTTCGATGGGTGTCGATCAGTTGCTTGATGGCCGGCAAGACATGTTCTGGTGTGATCTCGCCAAATCGAGGTAGCGAAGTGGTATCGAGCAAAGGGTTTGTCATGAGACATATTGTGGCACACAGCAACAATACATGGAGAAAGAAGTGACAGAACGGTATGACCTGTTGGTCATCGGTGGCGGTAGTGGCGGAATTGCGCACGCACAGCGAGCGGCCGAGTACGGTGCCAAGGCAGCGGTTGTTGAATGGGGGCCGCTCGGCGGTACCTGCGTTAATGTGGGTTGCGTGCCAAAGAAAGTCATGTGGTACGCAGCGCAACAGGCGCATCAATTTCATCATGCCGCCGATTACGGCTTCGAGCTCGCGGTAAGCGGCCACGACTGGGGCGCGCTCAAAGTGCGTCGCGATGCATACATAAAGCGCCTAAATGATATCTACGCCAGCAACTTGGACCGGCACGATGTGACCCACATCGCCGGCCCGGCGCGTTTCGTGGACGCGAATACTGTCGAAGTGAACGGCCAGGAGTATGCGGCAGAACGAATGGTCATTGCATCGGGTGGCAGGCCCGTCGTGCCCGATATTCCGGGTGCCGAGCTGGGAATCACTTCCGACGGATTCTTTGCGCTCGAACAGCGGCCGCAACGTGTCTTGATCGCCGGCAGCGGCTATGTCGCGGTTGAGCTTGCAGGGGTGTTTAACGCTCTTGGTAGCGAAACACAGATCGCCGTTCGCAAAGATGGTTTGTTGCGCAGCTTCGATACCATGCTGGGCACCGGCTTAGTGGCAGCCATGCGCGACAGTGGTATTGCGCTGCATACAGGGGTAATTCCTGCGGCCCTTGAAGAGGCAGATGACGGCTTGCTTCTGAGTTCCGCGGATGGTCGTACTTTTGGTCCGGTCGACTGCGTCCTGTGGGCGGTCGGGCGTGTTCCGAATACCGAGGCGCTGGATGTGCACAATGCGGGTGTGATGCTGGACGATTGCGGCTTCGTCGCGACGGATGATCTGCAACAGACGAATGTCCCACATATTCACGCGCTCGGAGACGTAACGGGTCGGGTCGCACTGACGCCTGTTGCCATCGCTGCCGGTCGTCGGCTTGCTGACCGGCTCTACGGTGGCATGGAAGGTCGGCAGCTTGACTACGACTTGATACCAACCGTTATTTTCTGCCACCCAACCATAGGCACGATTGGCATGACGGAAAAGGAAGCGAGGGCAGAGTACGGAGATGAGGTCAAGGTCTACTCCTCCGAATTCACCGCGATGTACTACGCGTTGGGCGATACCAAGCGGCGTTCGTCCATGAAGCTGATTACAGCGGGCGATGAGGAGCGTGTTGTCGGTTGTCATATCATTGGCGAGGGCGCCGATGAGATGCTGCAGGGCTTTGCCGTAGCAATGCGTATGGGTGCGACCAAAAAGGACTTCGACGACACCGTCGCGATTCACCCGACGAGCGCCGAAGAACTCGTTACTATGCGGCGATAGACATTTGCCTGAGTACCGGAGCGGTATCGGGACGTACGCCTCTCCAGATAGTGAACGACTCGGCTGCCTGCTCGACCAGCATGCCCCAGCCCATCACCGATCGCGCAGCACCATTTTCGCGAGCCCACTTGCTGAAAGGTGTCGGTTTCAGCCCGTAGGAAAGGTCATAGCAAAAAGTCGTAGCTGATATCGCCGCAGCCGGGTAGGGCGGAGACTCTCCCCGGAGGCCGGCCGAGGTGGCGTTGATGACCAGGTCGTAAGGTTCGGATACCGGAACGACCCTGAATCGCGACGCGGATACCGGTCCTGAACGCGAGAACTTGTCCGCGAGCGCTTTGGCCTTGCCGAGGCTTCTGTTCGCGATGCACACTGAAGAGGGCTGCATTTCAAGCAGCGGACCAATGATGCCGCGTGTTGCTCCGCCCGCCCCAAGAATGAGAATGTTGGCTCCTTCAAGTACAAGCCCGAGATTGACTGCGAGGTCACGCAACAGGCCGATGCCGTCGGTGTTGTCGCCTATGATTTTGCCGTCTTGAAACGCCAATGTATTGACGGCGCCCGCGGTCGCGGCGCGCTCGCTCATCTGGTCAACCAGTCGCGTGACTTCTCCTTTGTGAGGTACCGTAATATTCAGTCCCTTGCCACCGGTACGCTGAAACTGGCGCACAGCTGCTTCGAGTTTCTCGGGAGCGACCTGCAATAATTCGTACTGGAGTTTCTGTCCTGTCTGCAGAGCAAACAATTTGTGAATCAAGGGGGAGCGGCTGTGGGATACGGGGTAGCCCATTACGCCGTACCGATCAGTCGCGGTGGAGTCCCTTGTTGTTTCGTTCGCCAAGCACTTATTCCTGGAGCCAGCGTGCGACGTCAATTGCGTAGTACGTCAATATTGCGCTTGCGCCCGCTCGTTTCATACCCAGCAGTGATTCCAGCACCGTCGAACGCTCATCGAGCCAGCCATTTTCGGCGGCCGCCTTGAGCATCGCATATTCTCCGCTGACCTGATAAGCGAAGACCGGAATTCGGTAGGTCTCTCTGACCCGCTGCACGATATCGAGGTACGGCATCGCAGGCTTGACCATGACAATGTCAGCGCCCTCATCAATATCCAATCCAACCTCACGTACGGCCTCGTCCGAGTTCGCAGGCGCTAACTGGTAGGTCGACTTGTCGCCCCCATCGAGATTCGCGGCGGAGCCAATCGCATCACGAAAAGGGCCATAGAAGGCCGACGCGAATTTGGCCGCGTACGCGAGTATTAGCGTGTTGATGTGACCGTCCTGTTCGAGCGCAGTACGCATGGCGCCGACGCGGCCATCCATCATGTCGGAGGGCGCTACGATATCGGCCCCGGCCGCTGCGTGCGATAAAGTCTGGCGCACCAGCATGGCGACGGTCTCGTCATTGAGCACGTAGCCACTGTCGTCAATGATGCCGTCCTGGCCGTGCGTCGTGTACGGATCCAGGGCCACGTCGGTGATGATCGCGAGCTCCGGTAATTCGTCCTTGATGGCTTTGATGGTACGCTGAACCAGACCATCGGGATTCGCACACTCGGCACCGTCAGCTGTCTTGACGTCGTTGTCTATGACCGGGAATAACGCGACAGCGGGTATGCCGAGGTCACGAGCCGTGGTCAGCCTGGCAAGCAATCTGTCAACGCTATAGCGATCGACACCAGGCATGGACGGGACCGATTCGGTCCTGCCTTTGCCCTCGAGCACGAAAACCGGGTATATAAGATCATCGCTGCATAGCCCGACCGCGGCGACAAGGCGTCGCAGCGCTGGGGTGCGGCGACTACGGCGCAGGCGAATTTTTGGGAACTGACCGGGGTTCAATGCACTCATAGCTAATCAGAATATCAATTGGAAGCGCTTATTTTCCCTGTATTTAGGGCGCGTTTCCACGCTTTGTTTCAGTTTTAGTCTGATCTGGTAATAAAAACTATAGGGTACGGGTCATCTCGTATGAACGGTAGCAACGCTGTAAGCAGCAGAAGGCGGAGATTCGACCAGATCGTGGCCGTTTTCCATCAGGATATGTACCGCTATGCCGCGTGGTTGTGCCGCGACAAATCCGTCGCGGAGGATGTGGTACAGGAAGCGTTACTGCGCGCCTGGAAGTCACTGGACGCATTGCGCGACGAAGCGGCGGCGAAGCAGTGGTTGTTGACGATCGTGCGCAGAGAGATCGCACGCCACTACGAGCGGCGTCGCCTGGAAACGGTCGATATCGACAATTTGACGGCGTCACAGTCAGCAATGCTGGCTGAGGCACCAAACGAAGAGCTCAGTGACTTGAGAGAATCGATTTACGAGCTCGACAGCGATTATCGCGAACCGCTGGTTCTGCAGGTCATTATGGGCTACAGCACCAACGAAATCGCAGAGCTGCTGGGTCTGAAGCAGGGCGCAGTATTGACGCGCCTGCATAGGGCGCGATTGCAGCTCAAAGAAAATGTGGCTGATGAGATGTGCTCATGAGCCGGGAAACTGAAACGATGAATTGCGAGCAGTACAGAGAGGCGATCAGCGCGGAGCCGGCCTTCGATGGTGGCACCGAGCACCTATCGGCGTGTGTCGATTGCCAGACCTTCCGCACGGAAATCCGGGCATTGGATGTCCGGATCGAGAGTGCATTGCTGGTCGACGTGCCGGAATTGAAAATGCCAGAGCTGCCCGATATCGAGACCGTCGCGGCAAGCGATAACGTCGTGCCGCTGGCGTCGCGCCGCTCGTTTTCGAAACCCGTCTGGTTGGCGCTGGCAGCGACAGTGTTACTCGCAGCGCTAATCGGGATTCGCCTGCCGGATTTCGGCACATCGTACGCCTCACTTGAAGAACAGGTACTGGCCCATGTTGACCGCGAGCCGGGAGCGTTTCGTGTGACCAGCACCCCGGTTTCGGAGAGCCGTCTTGCGAAGGCGGTACCGGCCCACATAGCAGCATTGAATCACGATGTGGGAATGATCACCTATGCTCAAAGCTGCAGCATTAATGGCTACCCGGTTCCGCACCTGGTCATCCAGGGTGAACGTGGCCCAATCACCATTCTGCTGATGCCAAATGAATCGGTGTCTGAGGCACGGACGTTCGAGGGTGAAAATGTTCACGGTGTCATTTTGCCCGTGGGCAGCGGTAGCATTGCAATCATCGGCAACCGCGAAGAGCAACTCGATCGCGTCACCAAAAAAATGCTTGATTCAGTCAACTGGAGCACTTAAAGGACTCATAGTTGAGAAACGAACGCCCGGTCTTGGGCAAAATCCTGTAGGAGAGAGAGATGTCAGAGAAGAAAATTTTGAAACCCGTAGCACTGGCTGTAGGTGCTGTACTGGCTGGGTCGTTCGCAATCGGTGGCGCTGTCAACGCGGAAACAATTGAGAATCCGTTCTCGATGTCGACACTGAGTGCAGGCTACATGCTTGGCGAAGGCGAAGGTTCATGCGGTGGCGATAAGGAAGGCAAAAAAGACGCTGAAGGCAGCTGCGGCGAAGGTTCCTGCGGCGGTGACAAAGAAGGCGAAGGTCACGACAAAGACAGTGAAGGTTCCTGCGGTGGCGACAAGGAAGGCGAAGGTCACGACAAAGACAGTGAAGGTTCCTGCGGTGGCGACAAGGATGCAGAAGGTTCTTGCGGTGGCGACAAGGCCGACGAAGGATCTTGTGGTGGCGACAAAGACAAGGACGCTGAAGAGGAAGAATAGGCGGACACGAAGTTTCGCAAGAAAGCCCGCGCATGCGCGGGCTTTCTTGTATGAGTTGGCGTTTGCTTTCGGGTGCACACCGGGCGCTCGCAACCTGGAATTCTCGTCGGCTTGATTTGAGTGTCTGCTTTGCTCAGGAGCGGACGGTCAACCGTTGATTATTCTGGTGGCTTGACCTCAAACTCAATCGGTGCCAGTTGCTTTGGCGATCTACCAAGTTTCTCAAGAAATTGTACCCAGCGTGGGTCACTATGGATATTGGCAAACATAGGCATATTTGCGATTTGAGATAGGCCCGGGTCCCTGTACTTCTCCGCCTTATCCAGCCACTCGAAAGCACGATCCGCCTCGCCACGAAATGCCAGCGTAAATGCAATGTTGTAAGCTGCTGTTTGTTCTGATGTTTCAATCGCTTTGGCCAGCGCTGCATCTGACTCGGCCGTTTGGCCCACTGCATGGTGCGCAATAATGAGGCCGATCTCACGCCAACTCTCGTCGTCCCGCTGTATTGCCGCAAGTGCGGCGTCAGGTTCCGCTTTAAGAAGCAGCGCGATACCCGTCAGTTGATGGGTGCCCAGCATTCCCGGACTCAACGCCAACGCGGTGCGGAAGGACCGGATGGCGTCGTCCGGACGCCCGGCAAACAAATAGGAAATGCCCAAACGTCGATGACATTTGACGTTCAACGGATCGCGAGCAAGTACGTATTCCTGAAGTGCGATACCTTGATCCAGTCGGCCGAGAGACACGGCCAGCGAAGCAGCATCGTCGAGTATTTCAAGATCTGTCGCGTCCAGTGCGAGCGCGCGCCCGAAGTGCTGAGCCGCTGCCGCTAGGTCTCCGTCGTAGTTGTTTGCTATCCAGCCGAGACGGGCATGGCCCTTCGCAAAGTCAGAGTCAATTGCCAGCGTATTATTCGCAGCTTCACGAGCTAAGGAGTAGCCCTCGTTGATAGGCCGCTGGCCCCTATCTGTCTGGTCGCAATACACTGTGCCAACGCCGTCCCAAGCGGCGACGTACGCCGGATTGATGGCTAATACCTGCTTATACATCGCGATGGATTGCACGAATGCTTCGACAGTTCCCTGGCGGCCTAGGTGCCGGGCTTGCAGGAATAAGGCGTAAGCCTCTGGATCGGTTTCCTTGACTACTGGCACGGCGCCAAGCAGCTTGAGTTTGAGCTGCGCCACCACTTTGGCAGCAATCTCGTCCTGGATAACAAAGACATCATCCAGCGTACGGTCAAATGTCTCAGACCATAGGTGATAGCCATTCTCGGTCTGAACTAATTGAGAGGTGATGCGCACCCGGTTTCCGGACTTGCGCACCGAGCCCTCCAAAACGTAGGTGACGTTAAGCTCTTCACCGATCTGTGAGACCTTAACGTCCTTACTTTTATAGGAAAACGACGAGGTTCGTGCCGCCACGT
>Ga0114949_10003268_pt1 | contig 10282 bp, 6 predicted proteins | sample N074metaG_FD_83505 | JGI IMG/M metagenome (GOLD analysis project Ga0114949, IMG submission 83505) | Deep subsurface microbial communities from Kermadec Trench to uncover new lineages of life (NeLLi) - N074 metaG | ecosystem: Environmental > Aquatic > Marine > Ocean trench > Sediment | place... | reverse complement strand
GTACGCTATTGCTGAAGACAGTAATCCATTCACTTGGTATCTCAGGTGTAAAACGTGAAACAAGAGCGTTTCGCTCCATCCTTTTTAGATCATCGAGATCCTTTTTTTCCGGCCTGACACTGACCACTCTTATTTTGGGCTCTACAATTAACAACGCTATTTCCTTAAGAATGTCCAGTGCATCGTCATTGTTCAATTCATAAAGGTCTGTGGCCAATACCACTCTGTTTTTTCCGGCATTAAGAAATTTTTCAAACCTCGCCACTTCCGGAATTATCAGAACAGGCACCTGTACATTAGCTAATACTTTAACAGTATTGCTCCCTATTAGAATTCTTTTCAAACCACTGGCTCCTTTGGTACCCATCACAATGAGATCAGGTTGATGTAATCCGATCAATCCTTTAAGCGTCCCAACTAGGTTTCCCTGCATTGCAACAGATTCGCATGGTAAATCTGAACCGAAGAGTTTATGCAAATTCGAGGTAACATATTCCAGTTTTTTGTTTACCTCTATCCCGTCGTCACCTTCCTGTTCTATGTTGACCACAATGAGGCGGGCAGAGGTTCTTTTCGACAACTCCGCAGCAAATAAAAGTGCATTGTGCGATGCATCCGAGAAATCAATAGGAGCAATAATTGTTTTCATATTTTAGTATTCAGAGAACATTTACTATACAAGCATAATAATATATTTTTTATGCAAAAAAAAAGAATTACGCCAGTAGTTTTCATTGAAAAATAGTCTGTCCTAGTTGCATGCAGCTATTTTCCAATACAGAGTTTGCTAAAAATACTGTCTGACATTTACGAGTAAACCCTATTGACTTTATAGAAACACATTCATCCTGAGGCTAAACTATTGTTCTTGAGCGTTGTCATTAAACATATATCGATAAAATTTCCATGAGCCGTCGGATTCCTTTTTAAGAAGGATAAGGGACTTAGAATTAAATGGTACATCTTCTCCAGTTTCAGGATCTTTCGTCATACCTGAATTTTCTGTCCAAGCCACGGCATGGTCACCGAAAACCGTTATATCCTGCGATTCCAGAGATATGTCAAATAGGTTTAAAGTTTGGAACCACTCACGCAATTCACTAACCCCAACAACGGCATTATTGTTATTCGGCAGTACTACTGCATCATTGGTAAAAACATTAATGATGTCGTCGGCAGAGCCGTCTATCAATGCTATTCCATAATTATTGATTGCTTGTTGAATAGCACTCTTTTCTGCTTCAGGATCTACGGTAATGGGTGCATCTTGGGCAATTTCAATAGTTTCTTCCTTTTTGGTACATGCGATAACTACAAGTGTCAGGGCTAAAATTACGAATTGAAGTTTCATGAGTTGATGGTTTAAATGATGTGAAGCAACTAAATTATTAAAAGGAAGGTAGAGAAATTATTAATTCAATCAAACTTGGCTACTTAAGGTTTAAAATGAATGTTTGCTGGCTCCGTTGAATCTGGATAACCAAGCAGTTAACTGTCAATGCGAGTTCGCTGTAAATACTAAGCGGGAAAGTGGCAAAAGTACTGGAAAACAACTACTTTTAAAAGTATAAATAATTGATAATCAGTGGTTTAATGTTTGCTCATTTTCCAATACAGAACTTACTAAATATATTTTCCAGCAGATCCTCGGTGGTAATCTCGCCGGTGATCTCTCCCAGGTGATGCAGATCGGTGCGGATGCCGGCTTTTTTTTGTTATCAGGACTAAAATCCTTGTTTAATGAGAGGAACTCACTCTGATTTAAGAATGAATATCAAGCAGAACCTCCGCCTTTTCCTCCAACTTATCTTCCATCAGGGTAAGCCCAAAACCAGGTAATTCCGTGACGCTGGTAAATCCATCTTTCACTGAATATCCATCAGGAATAAGTAGGGGAGAAGTCATCCAGTCCTGCTCGGCCATGTACCAATTCTCGATCACCATTCCCAGGTGCAGTTGACAATAATAACCCAACATGGAACCCCAGTTGTGAGGGGCCACTCGACCACCATAAGGCTTACTTATGGCCGCCTCTGCCATGATACCTTCAATACCAAATTGATTCATATCGCCCTGCAAGACATCAATGCACTGTGCTTTCATAAACGGCAACATGGCTTCCACCTCTTTTTGAGATTCAAAGTCTGCCACCAGGGTTTCCCATCCATTTTCCCTAATGAATGTTTTAAATTCCAGGTCTAATGCCACTTCTTCAGGAAACATTTCTTCCATGAATGCAAAATTAAATTCGGGTAGATCCTGTAGCATTTTCTTTGAAGATTCCAGATCTAGACCATTATTGGCATCCACCCCAATTTGTATTTCAGGACCCACGTATTCTCTGCAAGCAGCTAAAACTTCAATATCCCGTTGGTAGCCTTCTTCTTTTTCCATCCACTGAAATCCGCGGCCTACTTTCATTTTGAAGAAATTATGTCCGGCAGATACACCCATATCAAACTCTTTTTTAAACTGGTCCATATAGTTATCGGCATATTGCGGAATCAGATCCTGGAAATAGATGGTACCATCATAAAGCGGCACCTGGTCACGTACACTTTCACCCAACAATTGCCAGACGGGCTTCTCATAATATTTTCCCAGTAGATCCCAAAAAGCCATAGTGCTTCGATCTCCGGTATTTACTTTTTTATCCTCGGGAAGGTACCAGTCCAGTAAATTTTTCCCCAATAAACTCCGCAAGGCTTGTTCATCTCCCCAATGGGTGCCCACACCGGTTAATCCATTATTGGTATAGACCAGGATACCTTTATCATTTCCATATTCGGTATGATCATCCCTTTGTGAATTCTTGCCCACGTATTTAGGGCGCTTACCCCTTAGCTCAAATTGTACGATGCGGGTAATTCGGATGTCTTTAGGAATAGATTCTTTGCAGCCGAAGGGGAGTATGAGTCCAATTCCCAGAGCGGACAGGTGATGGATAAAGTGACGTCGATTAACAGAGGTGTACATATGGTTGATTTTAGAAATTCACATTTTCGTCAAACACAAACTCCAAAGAATGGAGTTGACAAATATCAAAATAGATATAATCTGATTCTTTTTTGTCAGAATAGAAGATAAAATATAGGTCACCCATCTGACGGCTAGGAGCCAGTAGCAGGTCCAGATAAAACCAATCATCATCCGTAAAGGGTATCCAATTATTTTCAACGAATGGCAGATCCAACCGTTTACTACTGAGCAGTTCACCCTGTGAGTCCCCGGCACGCAGGTCAACTTTTATAAAATTAGCGTTACTTCTCAGTTTGACCCTGATAGAAGTGATACCTGTCAGGTCTATTTCCCTGAAGCCCACATAAGAGCCATTTAAGGCAATCTCAGCGTACAGATCACCGACTTCATTGTACGGTTTGGGGATAACCCGATAAGCAAGGTCATAGGATACTCCGGGTACTTGGGTGGATCGTAAAATCGTCCTTTCTTCTCTCCGAATGGGCGGCATGCCCTGGGCCCCTTTATCAAAATAAATTGCGCTCAACACATAAAGGTCATTATTGGCAGATGGAAGTGTTGAAAATGATCCCTTTAGAGGAAGGCTGATGCCCGTCTCGGGATTTTTGGCTAGTGCCAGAATATAAGCAGTCATCTCCCGGACCTCCCCATAACTATGCTGGGGATGGGCGGTCATTAGTTTATCACCCCAAACACCGCTTCCTCCTAGTTTCACTTTAAGGCTTAGTTGCTCCAGGGCTGCTTCATAGGATAGATATTTTTTGGAAATATCCAGTAGTGAAGGACCCACTGATGGGGCATCCAGGGCATGACAGCCATAGCAGTCGCTACCTTCCATCAGCTTCTTGCCATTCATAAACGCAAGAGTAGGCTCATGTATAGATTCTATTTCTCTGAGGCCGTTCACGTCATTGGTGTTCTTCAATTGTAGCAATCTCACATTAACAGTCGCCTCTTCAATGGTTCCATCCATCGAGTTGCCGTCTTCCGTATCCTGCACAGAAATGTTATAGCTGATGTCCTGGCCGGGCGTGAAAAACGATTGGTTACCATTCATGCTGACTTCAACTTTAGGTGGGTCATTGCCCACTTGTATTATCTCGCTGGCAGTGGCCTCCTCCCCATACTCATCAGTAACTTTTAAAGTCACTTCATAGGTACCTGATTTTTCGAAAATGTGTTTGGTATATATTTGCTGCGAGGAGCTGGTCCCTTCATGGAAAGACCATTCATATTTCAATGAGGCACCCTGATCCTTATCAAAAGAACCATCACCAGAAAATAGCACCTTAAAGGGGGCCTTGCCCATCTTCTTATCGGTAGAAATATGGGCTACAGGAGGCCTGTTGCCATAAATATAGCTCACACGGGTCAATCGTGCGTCCTTATTATGGGCATACCAGTTACTGCCATAATCCAGTACATAGAGGGCACCATCCGGACCAAAACGCATATCAATAGGCTTCTTAAAAGGTGTGCCCGGCAGGAATTTTTCCATGCCCAGGTATTTGCCCTCCGGGTCAAGGCTCACTGCCAGGATCCAACCCCGCATCCAATCATAAATAAATAGGTTATTGTCAAATTTGCGAGGAAAATTGTATGCGGATTCCTCTATTTCTTCATAGTGATAAAGGGGACCGGCACAGGCCGTTCCACCACCTTGGCCCATCAAGGGAAAACTATCTGACACTACATTTGGGTACCAGATTAAAGACTTTTGGGCAGGCGGTAATTGCTGTATTCCCGTATTGTTAGGTGAATTATTAAGGAGGTATTGGGGGTCAAAGACCGGTCCAATCTCACCGGTTTGGTAATTGTAGTCATGATATGCCTTGTTATCCCCGATCAGGTAGGGCCAGCCGTAATTACCCGCAGATTTAGCCAGATTGATCTCCTCATGAGCCCTGGGACCCCGTTTAGGATCTCCCTCACCGGGGTTTGGACCTACTTCACCCCAGAACAGCCAACCTGTTTGTTGGTCAGCTTTGAATTTAAAGGGATTGCGAACCCCCATCACATAAATTTCCGGCCTGGTGAAGGAGGTGCCGGGTGGAAATAAATTTCCTTCAGGAATGCTATAGGTACCATCAGTTTGGGGTCGAATGCGTAAAATTTTACCCCGCAAATCCATGGAGTTGGCAGAACTGCGCTGGGCGTCATCCAGGTGGTGTCCAGGCCGCTCATCGATGGGGCCAAAATCTGTTCCTGTGACGTTATCACCGGTGGAAATATAAAGTAGCCCTTCAGGCCCAAAGTCCAGGCTACCACCAAAGTGGCAACAGTTATCATAGTCAATATAATAGTCCAATAGTACTTTTTCCGATGAAGTGAGCAGACTATCATTTTTAAATTCAAACCGGGAAATATGTTGATACGATTTCCTAAAAGGATCAGTGTAGAACAGATAAATCCAACTGTTAGCCGAGAAGTCCGGGTCAACTACCATACCCAGCAGTCCATTTTCGTTGATATAATTGACTTCAAGTTCTCCTGCCACTTTGATCACCTGGCTACCGGGGTCATACACTTTGAGAATACCTCTTCTTTCAATCAAGAGGATGCGCCTGTCAGGCAAAATATCCAAAGCCATAGGTTCATTCAAATTCCTGGCAAGATCTTCTAATTGAAAGCGGTTGGATTCAAAAGAGGAAGATAGAAAAGGAGTAGGGGCGGGCTGGCAATTATTTAGGAATAATACGAAGCATAACACGATTGCTAAACAAGATACCCCTTGGTTGGTATGAAGTTTCTTAATTACAGGATGATAAATGGTATGATCCATAGTCTCAAATTTTGACTTTCGGATATGGTACCTTGAAAATAGTGTTTATTTGGGTTTTATGGAAAGATTAGGAGTTGTGGGTTAACCTGAAGCAAGTTCAGGAGGGTTGTTAGGTAAGCTGGTAGTTACTTTCCGATGCAGAACTTACTAAATATATTCTCCAACAAGTCCTCCGTAGTAATCTCCCCGGTGATTTCCCCCAAATGATGCAGGGCCTGCCTGATGTCCACCGCCAGCAAGTCGTTGGTGATTCCATTGGCGATGCCCGCTAGCACATCCTCCAGGGCTTTAGTGGTTTCCCGCAGACTTTCATAGTGACGCAGGTTGGTCACCAGGGTCTGGTCTTCGCTCACGGCTTCTAAAGAAACTGCTTTCAGTATGCGCTGTTTCAGTTCCTCTATATTGCTTTTGTTCTTCGCGGACAGTAGCACTATATCGGAGGTTTTCAGGCCGCGCCCGCCAGCGTCTCCGCTGGATAACTTCTGCGCTCGCGAAGAGCCTGTGGCTACGGCTCGGGTCAGTAAAAGATCCTCACCGACCTGGTCAATTTTATTCCCCACCATAATGTATGGCACACCCTGTTGCTCCAACTGTTGCTGCTCTTTATTGATTTCATCCTGCGAGGTTGCTGTCAGGTCCACCACATAAATGACCAAGGCCGCCTGTTTCAGTTTTTCATAGGTACGTGCCACCCCCAGCTTCTCGATGGCATCTTTGGGTTCCCGTAAGCCAGCGGTGTCTATAAATCGAAAGCTGATGCCATCCAGGGTGATAACGTCCTCAATAAAGTCACGAGTGGTGCCGGGGATGTCCGATACGATGGCTTTCTCTTCGTTCAATAATGCATTCAACAAGGTAGATTTGCCGGCATTGGGCTTACCCACAATCACCGTGGGCACTCCTTGTTTGATGACATTGCCCAGTTGGAAACTTTCGATCAACGGGCTGGTCACCTGCTGGATCTGCTCAACCAGTTGTTTTAACTGCTCCCGGCTGGCAAACTCCACGTCTTCTTCGCTGAAGTCAAGCTCCAGTTCGATCATGGAGGCAAAATGGATTAATGACTCCCGTAATTCCTGGAGCTCCTTAGAATATCCTCCGCGCATCTGGTTAAGAGCGGTGCGGTGTGCCGCCTGGGTACCTGAGGCTATCAGGTCTGCCACCGCTTCTGCCTGTGCCAGGTCGAACTGGCCATTGAGAAAGGCCCTTTTGGTGAATTCACCTGCCTGGGCCAGCCGTGCCCCATTTCGCAAAAGTAACTGAATAATCTGTTGCACGATGAAATTGGAGCCGTGGCAGCTGATCTCCACCAGGTTTTCTTTGGTATAGCTCTTGGGCGCCACAAACAACGAAACCAGCACCTGGTCGATTAACTCTTTTCCATCTTGAATAGTACCGTAGTGTATGGTATAGCCCGGTTCTTTGGTTAGATCTTTTGGGTGGAACACCTGATTACAGATAGAGATGGCCTCAGCACCAGAAAGGCGTATGATAGCAATGGCGCCCTGCCCGGGAGGGGTGGCCAGTGCCACTATGGTATCTGTATGGAAAAGGTTGCTCACAGCGGAGCTAAATTACCATATTAATCTCAGACCTCAGATTTTAGATCTAAAATCTGCGTGCGCCAAAATAGATCTGAGATATTAGAGTAGAGATCTAAGAGTCTCCGTTAAACTGCTTCAACATCTTGATGAAATTCTGTGCCGGAATATAACCCGCTACCGGCTCGTATGGTTGCATGGATTCATCCATAAACACAATGCTGGGGTAACCTCTGATTTTGAAAGTATAAGCCAGTTCAGCTTCGGTCATGGTCTTGCCGAAAATATTGACCTGTTTTTTACCTTCACCGTTCAGTTTTACCGCGTAGTAGTGGTCATTCACGTATTGCACAATAGTAGGGTCGGCAAAGGTCTTTTTGTCCATGAGCTTGCAGGGACCGCACCAGGTAGCATAGATATCGATAAAGACTTTTCTTGGTTCTTTTTTGTTTAACTCCTGTAAATCATTTAAAGCGACCCACTGGATCTCAGAGTCCGCTTTGGATTTGGTTTGTTTAGTGCCCTGGTTGGTAAATGCCGCCAGTATCACCAAAACTGCAAATAATGCCATCAACACCTTCATATTCAAAAATAGTCCCTTCATAATGGTAAAATACGGATTTTAAGAAAATAATCCCAATAACCTTGCCAAAGTTAACGGTTTGTCCAATTAAAAAGTATTAGGAAAACAACATAATACTACATCTGTACATGACCATTTGAATAAACAATTTGAATACTGGTCCCTCGTCCTTCGTCCCTTGTCCCTAGTCCTTCGTCCCTACATCTGGCATCGGCAGGTTCATCTTTTCCATTAATTTCCTGAACCGTGGGTCAGTGATTACTTTTGGATTCTCAACTGCCACTCTTAGCCATGGGTGAAATGCATGGGGAGGTTCAAAGTTGGCGTACTCAAAAAATTTATCAGTATTGCCCATTTTAGCATACAAATATGCCAACAAAAATGCCAGGATTGAATTTGGATTTGCTTCCAACTGCTGTATAATTTCCATGGCCATTTTGATCTCTCCTTTAGCCAGATAAGTATCCGCCATTCCGATAGTACCAAATGGACCGATTTTCTTAAATAGGAACGTTGCAGAATCGTATTCGTCCTTACGAAGATAGATGTCTCCCATGATTCGGTCAGCCAACATAAAATCTTTATGAAGTCTCCTGGAACGTTCAATTTCCATAACTGCACTGTCCAAGTCCCCTACGAGCATATACAACTCTCCCAATCGGGCGGCCTGAAAAGGGTCCAAAGGATCAAGCTCTAATGCCAGTTTGTGCTCTTTCATTGCCTTATCCAAACTATCAAATAGATACAAATGCCATGAATAATGATAATGACTCATGGGTATGTTTGAATTCAACGAGTTGGCCCTGGTATAGCAATACTGTGCCCCATCATAATCCCAGTGATAATATGTTTTGGTAGTGCCCAGCCAGGTCCAGGCTTCGGCATTTAATGAATCCAGTTGTATGGCCCTGATAGCAGCTGCCCTGGCCTCTTCCCAAACACCGGGAGGTGGTACTGGACCATGCCCCATCATGATCAGTCCTTCTGCCAGATTAGCCCAGGCCCGGGAACTGGCAGGGTTTTTATCTACTGCTTGTTGCAGATAATTCAGACCTATGGCAATGTCCCCCGGAGTGAACTTTGCTAGGTGATTCTTCCCCAGAAGCATTAGTTTTAATAGTTCCGGATCTACGGGAGGAATATCAACGATTCTTGCAGTTTCAGGTGGAGTTAGTTCAATTTGAATGAATTTTGCTATATCAACAGCAATATTGCCGGTTAACTCGGGGAGCATAGAAATGTCGCTGCTGTAGCTCTTTGACCACACTTCGTGCTCCTGTTGATCAAATAGCCGCAGATCCAGCTTTAATAAGTTGTTATTTTCTTCAAATGAGCCGGTAAGGAAATAATCGGATTGGCTTAGTTCAGCACGGGCATCGCTCACCGGGTTAAGAGATGCCTCAAAACGAAGTGTCGATATGGGGTTTATCACCGTCAAGACATTTACTTTGCCCAGGCTTCGAATCAACTCCTCGGTAATTCCCTGGATAAGGAATTGATTGGCGCTATCGGGATTTAGGAGCTTCAAGGGCAATACCGCGATGGTTTTCCTGGAGGTGTCTACTCCTTGCTTGTTCAACTGCCAAATACCAAAAGCCAATAGTAGGACTATTATTATCGCCGGGATTGCATATCTTTTTAGTGGTTTGCCTGTGGGCGGGGTAGGGGCACCCTTTGCAAGGATCTTGTATACTCTGACTGGTCCCTGGACATTCTTAAGCTGTTTCTCACCCATGAACTGGGCCCGAATATCGCTTTGCCCTTTGATGGCCCCATACACTGCTTCGGAAATGTATACACTGCCGGGGTCCGCAATGGATTCGATACGGGAGGCCACATTCACTCCGTCGCCGTATACTTCATCATTTTCAATGGTGATGTCCCCAAGATGGATACCAATGCGTAATTGGGCATCCAATTCATTTTTGACCGCCTCTTGAATTTCTGTGCCACATTTAACCGCATCCAGCGCTGACTTAAACTGGGCCATTACTCCGTCGCCCATTTCTTTCAGCCACTTCCCCTGGTGTTTCTCTACCAACGGTTTTTGGATATCACGGCTTTTGCGAACCAACTCCAAAGTTGAGGACTCATCCTGACCCATCAGAGCAGTGTAGCCCACTATGTCCGAGAAGAGGATCGCAGCTAGTTGTCGATTGGTCATTCTGGGCGGGCCCAAGAGGTGATGATTATACAATCTAACCAAATTGGTCCTGCAATTCAAGCATTATCAATTAACAATAAATCATGAATTGGTGTGGTAATGCCCGCAGGAAGACCCCGGAACTCGCTTGTCCTAAGCACCAAATCCCAAATAGCAGGATCCAATTAAATTTCAAGCACCAAATCGCAAATCGACCAATCTATTATTCTTCTGCTCCCAAATTCTTAAATTCC
>Ga0114949_10003266_pt1 | contig 10282 bp, 7 predicted proteins | sample N074metaG_FD_83505 | JGI IMG/M metagenome (GOLD analysis project Ga0114949, IMG submission 83505) | Deep subsurface microbial communities from Kermadec Trench to uncover new lineages of life (NeLLi) - N074 metaG | ecosystem: Environmental > Aquatic > Marine > Ocean trench > Sediment | place... | reverse complement strand
CGGTGCAAGTTTAAGCATTTCCGGTGGTGTCAGAAACATCTTCGATAAGGATATATTTGTTCCGCGAACAGGGGATGCTTTTGAAGGTGGCATCGGTAACTATGACAGTAAGTTCGGCGGCGGTATTGGACGCTTTGTCTACCTGGGTGTCGATATGCGCTTTGAGTAGTATTAAAAGGATGGAATAAGATATTCCGACAGATGGACCAGCCCAATGATGGGCTGGTCTTTCCTTTTACATCATGAATACGCGGGGTGAAGACTAATGAACTACCTGGTTTCCGGATTGTTTTTTTTGCTGCTGGTAGCATGCTCAGATAACACGGTGCAGGTAGCAAAAAAAGAGATAGTTGTAGATTACTCCGAGTACGATATTGAATCCTTGCAATCTTTGATGGCGCAAGGTGAACTCAGTTCCAGGCAGTTGACGCAGTTTTACCTGGACAGGATAGAGGCGATTGATCGAAATGGCCCCACGCTCAATTCGATTATTGAGCTCAATCCGCAGGCTCTTGAGATTGCCGCAGCACTGGATGCAGAAAGACTGGCATCCGGGCCTCGCGGGCCCATGCACGGCATTCCGGTTGTTCTCAAAGCCAACATTGACACTGCCGACGAGATGGAGACCACGGCCGGTTCGCTCGCGCTGAAAGGGCACCATCCGCCCACAGATGCGTTCATGGTGACACAGATGCGTGCGGCGGGCGCGGTGATCCTGGCCAAGGCAAATCTGAGTGAATGGGCCAACTTTCGATCCACTGAGTCATCCAGTGGCTGGAGCAGTATCGGCGGTCAAACGACCAATGCTTATGATCCCTTGCGAAATCCCTGTGGTTCGTCGAGTGGCTCGGCGGTTTCTGTCGCAGCCAGCCTCACCAGTGTCGCGGTGGGCACGGAAACCAACGGCTCGGTGGTCTGTCCTGCAAGTGTCAATGGCATCGTTGGTATCAAACCGACATTGGGGCTGGTCAGTCGCACTGGCATTATTCCGATAGCCCACAGCCAGGATACGGCCGGCCCGATGGGCCGCACGGTCAAGGATGCGGCACTGTTACTGAACGCGATGGTCGGAAGAGATCCCGCAGATCCACTGGCGGATATCTTCCCGGACCCGTTGCCGGATTTTGCCGAAAACCTGTCAAAGGATGCACTTGATGGAGCCCGGATCGGTGTATTACGGGGTTATCGGGGCGCTGGAAATGACCTGCGCGTCGACCAGATTCTCGAGGATTCCATTGCGACCCTTAAGTCCCTGGGGGCAGAGATAGTTGATCCTGTGGATATTGACACCCAAGGGATGGGTGATGCGCAACGTGAAGTCCTGTATTACGAGTTCAAAACGGATCTGAACACCTACCTTGAAAATTCCGGCGCACCGATCAAAAGCATGGCCGATATTATTGAATTCAATGACACCCACGCTGCGACGGTGATGCCGTTTTTCGGGCAGGAAAGAATGCTGGCGGCGCAAGCCAAAGGCACGCTGAGTGACCCGGAGTACCTCGAGGCACTTTCCAACAGTAAGCGGATTTCACAAACGGGAATCAATACTGCATTGGAAGCTCACAATCTCGATGCCTTGATTGCACCTACAAGAGGTCCCGCCTGGATGACCGATAACGTCAGTGGCGACCACTCCTCCGGAATTTCCAGCTCGTCACTGGCGGCAATTTCCGGCTATGCGAGTATTACCTTGCCAGCCGGTGATATTCTCGGTCTTCCCATCGGGATCTCGTTCATTGGCGCTGAATTCAGCGACGCGAAACTGATACAATTCGCCTACGCATTCGAGCAGGCGGGGTACCGGCGTAAACCACCTCTGGTCGACTAAGGCCAGTAATTCCTGTTCCATTCTTGTCCCGGCCCACAATCCTTTGAGATCAGTTGGCGGTTTTGCAGGGTAATGGTCTTGTCGCCGCAATTTTTAATCTGAATGGTGTAGGCGAATGTAAATTTTTCCTCGTGCTTACCAAGGAACTGGGGAGTTGCGACTACCAGTACCGGAAATTCTGTGCTCATGTTTTTAGTATTTAGAATGATTAGAGTCGGACTAAGCTGATAATTGCCGGGCGATGGCGAAAAAATCAACAAGTTCGAGTTGCTCTGCCCGCAGGCCGGGGTCAATACCTGCGGCAAGAATCTGATCAGCAGACAGGATAGGGGACAGTGCGTTACGCAATGTTTTTCTGCGTAAGGAGAATGCCTGGCGAACCACCTGGTCCAGCGCAGGCTCAAGTTCAGTTCCGGATAAGGGCTCAGGTCTGGGTTTCAGGCGCACAAAGCCGGAGTCAACTTTTGGCCTGGGATCAAAGGATTCGGGACTGACTTCAAACAGAGATGAAACTTCACAGCGGTTCTGGACCATGATGCTGAGCCGGCCATAGTTCCGGCTGCCGGGTCCGGAAACCATCCTGTTGATCACTTCTTTTTGTAGCATGAAGTGCATATCAACCGGTAAATTTTCCTGATCAAGAACATGAAAAATTAATGGTGTAGAAATATTGTAGGGCAGGTTTCCAAATAAGCGGTATGGCTGGCCCTTTGCAAGCGCACCGAAATCGGTTTGAAGGGCATCACCCTGGTGAATTTGCAGATTTTCACGACCGGCAAAATCCTGCCCCAGGTCTGCGACCAGGTCCCGGTCGATTTCGACAATAATAATATCCGTACCGTCCTCAATCAGTGGCTTTGTCAGCGCGGCTCTGCCAGGGCCGATCTCGATCAGCAACTCACCATCACGTGGGGCAATTGTGTCCAGAATACGCTGGATGATATTCTGGTCGCACAGGAAGTTTTGCCCGAAACGCTTGCGGGCAGGCCGGTTCACGTTTGTGAGTCCATACACAAACCCTGTGCCATGCTGATCGCGTGGAACAGGCTGGAAGGGTCAGCCAGTCCCTTGCCAGCGATATCCAGTGCTGTACCGTGGTCTACAGATGTACGAATAAATGGCAGACCCAATGTGATATTGACCGCCTTTCCAAAACCGGCATGTTTGAGCACTGGCAGGCCCTGATCATGATACATCGCAATTACTGCATCACAATTCGACAAAGCCTTTGAAGTGAACGCGGTATCGGCTGGAACAGGACCAATTAGCTTCATTCCTTCCGACTGACAGGCTTTAATGGCTGGCGCTATGATCTCCATGTCTTCGCTACCCAGGTGCCCGGATTCGCCGGCGTGGGGGTTGAGCCCAAGAACCTGGATGCGAGCCGCGTCAATACCAAATCGCTGCTTGAGTTCTGAGTGGGTGATTCTGATGGTCTCTCTAACCGCAACTTCAGTGATGGCATCTGGTACATCCCTTAGTGGCAGGTGGGTTGTTACCAGTGCAACCCGCAGCTCATCGGTTGCCAGCATCATCACCACGCGATTTATTCCGGACAGCTCCGCCAGGAACTCGGTATGCCCGCTGAAGGGAATGCCTGCGTCATTGATGACGCCTTTATGCACCGGCCCGGTCACCAAGGCGCCTGCTTGGCCGGTGCGCACCAGCTTTACCGCCTGGCGCAGGCAGTCCAGAACATAGGCGGCATTTGCAGGCTCAGGAATTCCAGCCTCAACCAGCTTGTTCAATGGCACGGAATAACAAGCGGGGACACCGGCCTTGATCGTCATGCCGGGCTGCCAGTTTTCCGTTTGAAGAGGTATTGCCAATTGCTCAGCAGTTTGTTTGATCAAGCCATGATCGGCGACCAACAGTAGTCTGAGTTCCGGATGCAGGTGGGCCAGGCGAACCGCGCACTCAGGACCTACTCCGGATGGCTCACCGGGAGTGAGCGCCAATACCGGCAGGTCCATTATCATTTTGGCCAGGGCCTGTTAACACTACTTGAGTTGACTCTGCCGAGAGCCATTTTTTTGAACAGCAAGGCAGAATGAGTGTAGTTTGGCAAGGCCATATCAGCGAGTGACAACGCTGCTGGGCGGAAAATGGACTCGGCCCTTTGGATTGCCTCAGAAAAAGCGTCACTCAGCGTCACTCGTCGTTTATTTGGATTGACCAAACTGCTCTCCTCGCGTCTTAATTGACACATTTTCTGAGGCAACAGAGACTACTCAAGTAGTGTTAACAGGCCCTTGTTCAGTTGATCAGGCATCCAGCCGTGATTCAACGAATGCCTCTTCGCGCATCTGGCGTAAAAAACGATCCACTTCGGCATCGGATTTACTCTGGCGAATGCTTTCCCTGGCGCGTTGCCGGATGGCTGCTTCAGTCACATCTACTTCACGATCCCCCAGTTTTTCGATGATGTGCCAGCCAACCTGGCTCTGGAATGGCTCGCTCACCTGGCCATCTTCCAGTCCGGCAAGCATTTGTTCTACACGCTCGCCATAGGCACCAACCTGGAACCAGCCCATATCACCACCCAGGTTTGCACTGGTGGCGTCATCGGAATGTTCTTTGGCCAGTTCTTCGAAATCACTGCCATCGATAATCTGCTGACGGACATCACGGATTTGTTCCATGGCATCGCGGGGGGTTACCAATTCATTGGTTTCAATCAGAATATGCCGTGCGTGGTGTTCCTGAGCCATCACCAGGGTACTCTCGCGGTAATCGTTAACCCGGATAATGTGGAAGCCGGCGGGGCTTCGGATCGGGACAGTATATTGACCTGCTCTCAGGTTTCGAATGGCATCAGCAAAAGAACGCGGTACCGAATTCAGGTCCCGCCAGCCCACTTCTCCACCTTCCAGGGCTTCCTGGCTTTGTGAATAGCTAATGGCGGCAGATGCGAAGTCCATGCCGTCTTCAAGTTGCTCAAAGACTTCATTGATCCGACCCTGTATATCAGCAATCTGCTTGGGTGTAGCGCCTTCAGGAAGGGTCATCATAATGTGCGAAATATTGTATTCTCCACCTGAGAATTCCTCTGAGGCGAGCAGGATATCCACTTCGGTATCCGAGATTGCATCCATACTGTTGATGATCCGCTGACGCAGTCTTTCCCCGAGAATTTCTTCGCCAATGTTGCGTCGGAATTCGGCAAAGTCCTCACCATCACTTTCGATAACCTGTCGCATTTGCATCACGGAAAGCCCGTTTTGCTGCGCCAGTCCTGTTACGGCCTGGTCAATATCTGCATCACTGACCCGAATTCCGGTTTGCAAAGCCCTTTGCAGTTGTAGTTTCCTGATCACCAGGCGCTCAAGCACCTGTTTTTCAAGCAAATTCTGCGGCGGAATATTTCCGCCCTGAGACCGGATTCTGTCGACAATGCCCTTGATCGCGGTATCCAGCTCACTACGCATGACGACATCTTCATCGACCAGTGCAACAATGCTGTCAATTTCTACGATTTGTTGTGCCTGTATTGGCAAGCACATGAATAAAGACACCAGCGCAGTACAAATCAGGCCGTGCGTTCGGGAAAACTTCAATCTCATCTTGCAAATCTCCGGGGTGGTATCAGCGTTAAAAACCAAGTGCCGCATTTTAACCCATTGCGGGGGATTATTCGGCCTCGTCGTAAAATAATGGCGGAGGCCTGCGACCGAAACTGCCAAGCCCCTTGAGGTTCAGTTCCAGGTAAAGGGCGTCACGCTCATCGCCTTCGCGACTCCTGAGATACCTGCGTGCAATCAACCGTGCTGCCCAGCAACAACTTTCATATTCAATTCCAAGCTGCGCTTCCAGAAGATCGGATTCATCGAGCGAATACTTCAGTCGGGTCAATATATTCCAGCGTTCATTCACCGGCCAGAAATAACGGAAATCGAACTGGTCAAGACTATCACGACGAAAACGGTATTCAAAACCAAGCTGGCTGCCGTTATCCGACTTGTAATCAATTCCAAAAGTTCCCAGGTCCAGTTCCCTGTTTTCCCAGTTCCACTGTACGCCAAGCCTGCCGGTGAACCGCGTGAAGGGATGCCAGGTGAGTTCAGCTATGAAGGGAGAAGTATCGATGTCCTCGGGCATGGTGCCGGCCAGACTGACCAGTTGATCTTCAAAATAAAAAATTTGCCCGGCACTGAAGCTCCAGCGTTCGCGACCCGTGTCCGGGTCAATGTTGCGCGTGGTTGCTGCAAGCGTTAAACGGTTGGCGTCCGTTTGCCGGTCGGCACCTGTGAACCGGTTGGTATGGAACAGCTGGCTAAAACCAAAAGTGAATTCTGCAGTGTCGAAATCGGGCAGGGCATCCTGGTTTTCATAGGGCACATACAAATAGAACACCCTGGGTTCCAGGGTCTGAACAAACCCGTTTTCGCCCGTCCGTTCAAAATACATGCCGGCATCCAGGCTGAAAATTTCAGTGCCCCGGTCAGGCGTTTCGTCCCCGGATTGGCCCTGCAAATCCAGGTTATATGTCGTGTAACGATAGCCCGCACTGCTGCGAAAAAATCCCCAATACCGGTCGATACCCCATTTCAGTCGCGGATAAAAATCAGACCGGAGGCCGGTAGTCCCGACTTCACGATCAAAACTTACAATTTCGGAATCAAATGCAAACTGGACTCCGGTTTTACCCAGTGGCCGGTCCAGGGCGTAAGCCATTCGCGGCAGCCTTCGGTACGGCTCCTGCGATGCACTGACAGATTCATCGATAACCTGGAAATCGTCAGCCAGCAGGCTAAACGTCCAATACCTTCCACCGCCATCAATACTGGCGCGGCTTCGAAGGAACTGTCTTGCGGTCTCGGCGAGGCTGAGGCCAAAGTCCTGGAAATACTGATCGTCGCTGACCCTGTCGACCAGAACGATCGAGTGCCATTGCCGGTTTATGGCAATATCGTGTCTGAATCGATAGTGGTTGCGATTTTGATTGGTTTTCTTATCACTAAAAAGAAAGTCAAACTCCAGTTTGCCGATACTTCGTGGGGTTAGCAGCCGATATTCACCTGTGAGCATAAACCCGCGGTCGGTGAAATAACGTGGAGTCAAGGTTGCATCCTGATTAGGGGCAATATTCCAATAGTAGGGAATCCCTATTTCAAAACCATTGTCATTGGCACTACTGGCATGTGGATACAAAAAGCCGTTTTTGCGTCTGCTATCAATAGGAAAACTCATCCAGGGCAGATACAAAAAAGGAATGTTCATGAATTTCAATTTGGCACCACGGGCAATCCCGTAGCCTTCATCATGCCGGAACTCCAACTCCCTGGCGGTCAGTATCCATTCCGGGTCGGGCCCGGGGCAGGTAGAAAAATCCAACTCTCGCAGGAAAGAACGGTTGTCACTGTCCAGAATCATCTGCTCTGCATGGCCATTTGCCGTGGCGCCTGTCAGGGTGAAATTAACATCCCTGAATTCGCCGCCGTTGTTGATGAAATCGAACTCCCCATTGGCAGCCGAAACATATATCTGGGCATCCTGATAAATCATCGGCCCTGGAATTTCTACAGACTTACTGGCTGGCAGGTAGCGAAGAAATGCGGTATTTAACTGTTGGTCACCCCTTATTAATTCAACATTTCCAGTGGCTTCTGCAGAATCAGGATACCTGGCGTTGAATTGATGGGCTTTGAGCGTTAACGGCGCCGGGCCCCGAACCGGCTTTACAACCCTGACAGGAGCAACTGCCGGATTGGGACAGGAAAACAGAGCCGGTTCCTTTTCCTGCGCAGTGGCAAGGGGCGGGAACAGGCTTGAGAGCATGAGACTGACCAAAACGAGAACCAGTAGTTTGCAGGTTTGAAAGTTCACACATTGAACGCCATATTCAGACGGCGCTAACTTGTCACAAATTGACATCAGAAGCAACGTCAGGGCAGTTTTGGGCCAGCCAGCTTTGTCGTTCGTTGCGCGTCATTCCGGAGCGTTCTTGGGCAAGCCGGTGAAATTGAGTAATGTCATTGCCGGCCTCCGCATATAATGCAGTGAAAGCACAAATGCCACCTTCGTAACTTTGGAATAGTGCCAACTGCGCATTATTGATGTCACCTGCTATCCAGGCGCTGAAATAGTCATGATTTTTCCATTTGAGACGTTTCATCTCTGCGTAATGAAGGCGCAGCTTGTCGAAAATTTCAGTTTTGCTGCGTCTCATATCCGTTTCTGACAACTTTTGCTGATAAAGTGCGGATAATTCCTTCCTGGTGCCGGTGAGCAATTGATGAAAGTCTGCTCTTGCAGCCCTTTGTAATAACCAGGCTTGTTCCTTCTCACGATCATTGACGCTTTGTAACCAGGCTTTAACTCCTTTCAATTCAACAAAACCGGCGTAAGCCTCATTGAAGGATGCATCGCCGGAAACATAAAGCTTGCGGTGAGCCAGTTCATGAAAAAGTGTTGCAGCCAGACGGATGCTGTCGCCTTGCAGGATGGTATCGAGCAATGGATCCTCAAACCATCCCAGCGTTGAATATGCAATGGCGGGTGAGACAGACACGTCAAGGGATTTTGCGCGTTGTTTCGAGGCGAATCTTTGTGCTTTTTCCTTTTCGAAATAACCCCGATAGGGAACGCATCCAGCAACCGGGAAACACCATTTTCGTGCAGCCAGTGAGAACTCAGGTGTAGTAACCACATTCCAGGTTACGGCCGTCCGTCCGGTTTCAACATAGGACTGGTAACTGTCACCCGCAGGCAAGCCAAGCTCTTTTTCTGCGAAACCCAAAATATCAATGGCGGTTTGTAACCGGGTCACCAAAGCGGGATCCGTTTCGACGTTTTCAATGAGTTCATTGATGTCCTGGCGGGCATGCATCAATTGCCATTGACCCGAGGCGGCCTGCAGGTAATATCCGGGGCCGGCACAGGCACTTACCAGCAAGCACGTAAATATTAAAAAAAACTCTCGAGCAAACCGTGTGCCTGTTTTTGAGGCACGCCGTGAATGCGTCCATGCAGGCTCGGAGCAAACTTCCATGTTTGCTACGGCCTCAAAATCAGGCACACAATTCCCTCCGGGGTCATTACGAATTCGTGGCTTCTTTAAATGCCAGGGATGCCGAATTGATGCAATACCGCGTGCCTGTAGGCGGTGGCCCATCGGGAAATACATGCCCAAGATGGGCATCGCAATGTGAACATACCAATTCTGTTCGCCGCATGCCGTCGCTTTCATCGAAATTCTGTTTGATTCCTGCCTGCTCAAGTTCGCCATGGAAACTCGGCCAGCCACAGCCTGAGTGAAATTTGCTTTCAGAGTCGAACAAGGCGTGATCACAGCACACACAATGGTAAGTACCCTGATCAAAGTGATCGCAGTACTGGCCGGTGAAAGCAGGCTCTGTGCCGGCCTCACGGGTAACGCGATACTGTTCGGTGGTGAGTTCAGATTGCCATTGTTCTTTAGATTTAGACATAAAAGGCCCCGATTCGCGATGTGGTCATCGCTCCTACGATTCTTTAACTACTGCGTAGTCATCGCCATAGTACTTGCTGGTGATGGCAGTGTGGAATTTGATGGCCGAAACAGGGGGGTATTTTGGCTCACCCGTGCCCGGTACTACTTCGAGGATTTCATCCTCCCAGACATAAATGGCCATTGGCATGGAAACCCGTGGTTTGCCGCTCATTGCTGAACTGACAGGCGGTGAAACACGGTGTGTGGTTGAGGGGAAAATATCGTTACTGATGCGCTGCATGTAATCGCCAGTGTTCAGAATGATGCTACCTGGCGGAGCCTTGAGCCGGATCCATTTCATGTTTTGCCGATTCAATACCTGCAGGCCTTCCACTTCAGGAGCCGGCAGGAATGTGAACAGATCCACGTCTTCGTGCCCGAGCATTCTTCCTGCGCCGGATTCGCGCTGGGAGTGGTCCATGGGCGGATAATAATTAAGCCGGAAGCCAAAGTTGGTAGCAGCCAGTTTTTTATCGTACAAATGCGGATCGCTTCCAAGGTATCGCAGCAGGCTTTGCATCACCGGCAGAATAAGTGCCTCCTGTGCCTGCACCAGTTGCCGGAATTCCGGTTCGTCGCCTTGCCGTGGCCAGAATTCAGACTCAAGGAATTCCTGCCCGGGATTCATGGCAAAAGCTCGGCGGCAAAACACCCAGCCTTCGACCAGGTCGGGATGAATAATCGTGGTTTGCCTGATCGGAAAATAACCCTGGTTCACCGATCCATGGCGCTGAGCCTGGAAAGCAAGCTTTTGTTCTGTTGTGGTCTGCTCAAAAAAGTCGATCACCCTGGATGCTGATGACCGGTACAGTGCTTCGTCTATGCCGTGCCCGGTTAATATGGCAAATCCAATGCCCTCAAGTGCACGCCCCAATTCCCGGGCGAACTGTTTTTTTCCTTCTTCGCCTGCATTGAAAAAAGACGACATATCGCAAACGGGTATTTCATATTCCTCATCGAACTCATCCAGGTCAGGCTTT
>Ga0114949_10003265_pt1 | contig 10288 bp, 7 predicted proteins | sample N074metaG_FD_83505 | JGI IMG/M metagenome (GOLD analysis project Ga0114949, IMG submission 83505) | Deep subsurface microbial communities from Kermadec Trench to uncover new lineages of life (NeLLi) - N074 metaG | ecosystem: Environmental > Aquatic > Marine > Ocean trench > Sediment | place... | reverse complement strand
CGCCTCCCGGCGGCTGACGATCCGGTGCTCGGCGAGCGGCACGCCTTTTGCCGCGGCGACGGATTTGGCCTTGTCCTTGTTCATCGCCAGCGCCGAGGCGAGGACGCCGGAATGGGTATAGGGAATATCGAGAATTTCCAGGACGCCCTGAATGGTGCCGTCTTCGCCGTAAGGGCCATGCAGGGCGTTGAATGCGACATCGGGTTTCAGACCGGCAAGCACCTGCGCGATATCCCGGCTCACATCGACCCGCGTGACACGGTAACCGGCGGCCTCCAGGCCGTCGGCGCAGGCGTCGCCAGAATCAAGGCTGACCGGCCTTTCAGCCGACCACCCTCCCATCAATACCGCGACATGCCTGGCCACGTCCCCTCCAAAGCCTACGGCGCAATCCGCCCTTGCCCCCCCGCAATGGCGAATCACTTGAACTTCGGAGGCCAAGATGGCCGTCGATACGGTAACGAACCGTTAACTATGATTAACTGCCAGAACTTCAACCAGAATCGCGATCTGAGCTGCGTCCCATAAACGGTTCGACAATATAGCCTTTTTTGAACCGGCCGATCCGCCTGATCTCCCAGTCAAGCCGCACGCGGCAGGTTTCCAGCACCCGCGCCCGCACGGTTTCGCCAAGCGTTTCAAGGTCGTGCCCGGTGGCGTTGCCGGTATTGATCAGGAAATTGCAATGCATCTCCGAGACCAGCGCGCCACCGATCGTCAGGCCGCGGCAGCCGGCCTCCTCGATCAACTGCCAGGCCTTTGCCTGTTGCGGGTTCTTGAAGGTCGAGCCGCCGGTGCGGCTTTTGATCGGCTGCGCCGTTTCGCGGTGGTTCTGTACGGCATCCATCTGCGCCCGGATGGCATCGCGGTCCCCCGCTTCGCCGGAAAAAACCGCTTCGACGAAAATCAAATCGGCCGGCGCGCCGCTATGGCGATAGGAATAGCCCATATCGGCATTGCTCAAAATGTGCCGTTTCCCCTTGCGGTCGATTGCGCTCACCTCCACCACCCGCTCGCAGGTTTCCACGCCATTGGCCCCGGCATTCATCGCCAGCGCCCCGCCAAGGCCGCCGGGAATGCCGTGATAGAAGGCAAAGCCGCCAAGGCCGGCCTCCAGCGCATGGGCGGCAAGCCGCCGGTCGGCCAGCGCCGCGCCGGCGCGGATCCGGTTGCCATCCTCGACCATCACCTGGCCGAAGCCCTTGGCCGACAGGCGCACCACGACGCCCTCCACACCGCCTTCGCGCACCAGCAAATTGGAGCCGAGGCCGATGACGCTCACCGGCACCTCGTCCGGCAGGGCGCGCATCAGCAAGGCGAGATCGTCGGCATCGGCCGGCAAAGCGAGAAGGTCGGCCGGGCCGCCGGCGCGGAACCAGACGACCGGCGCCAGCGGCGCATCGGCCTGCAACTTGCCGCGAAAGCCGGCGAGCCGGCCGCCAAGCCGGGCCAGAAGCGCCGCTCCCGGCGACTTTTCGTTGTCGTCGGTCATTTCTTGTCGAGCGCCGCCAGCGCGCCCGGCAGGCCTTGCGCCCATTTGGTGATCGACCCGGCGCCCAGGCACACCACCATGTCGCCCGGTTCGACAATCCCGGCGATCATCGCCGGCAGATCGCTCTCCACCATCAACCGCCTTGCATCGCGGTGGCCACCGGAACGCAGGCCCTCAACCAGATATTCCTTGTCGATGCCCTCGATCGGCGTCTCTCCGGCCGGATAGACATCGGCGACGATCACCGTGTCGGCCTCGTTGAAGCAGGTGCAGAAATCCTTAAACAGGTCGCGCAGCCGGGTGAAGCGGTGCGGCTGGACGACGGCAATCACCCGCCCGGACGGGTGATCGCCGTCGAGCACCTCGCGAGCCGCCCGCAGCACGGCGGCGATCTCCACCGGATGGTGGGCATAATCGTCGAATATCTCAACGCCGTTCCAGTCGCCGGCACGGGTGAAGCGCCGCTTGACGCCGGCAAATCCGGCAAGCCCCCTGGCAATTGCCTGGCCATCGATGCCGAGCGCATGAACCACGGCGATCGCGGCGACCGCATTCGACACATTGTGTTCGCCCGGCATCGGCAGAACCAGGTTTTCCAGCGTCTCCACGGCACCGGTTACCCGGTCGCGAATTTCGACGGAAAAATGCGCGCTTCCGCCGCTGTAGGAGACATCGCGGTAGCGCACCTGCGCCTGCGGGTTGCGGCCATAGGTGATCAGCCGGCGATCCTCGATCCGCGCTACCAGGCCCTGCACTTCGCGGTGATCGAGACACATCACGGCAAATCCGTAAAACGGCACATTCTCCACGAAGGTGACGAAGGCCTCGCGCAGGTTCTCAAACGAGCCGAAATGATCCAGATGCTCCGGATTGATATTGGTGACGATTACAATGTCGGCCGGCAGCTTGACGAAGGTACCGTCCGATTCATCGGCCTCCACCACCATCCACTCGCCCTCGCCGATGCGCGCATTGGTGCCATAGGCATTGATGATACCGCCATTGATCACCGTCGGGTCGAACCCGCCGGCGTCCAGAAGGGCGCCCACCAGGGATGTCGTCGTCGTCTTGCCATGCGTCCCGCCAACGGCGATCGACGATTTCAGCCGCATCAGTTCCGCCAGCATTTCGGCCCGGCGCACGACCGGCAGGCCGCGGCTGCGCGCCGCCTTGAGTTCTGGGTTGTCGCGCGCGATCGCCGAAGACACGACGACGACAGCCGCTTCCCCCAGATTGTCCGGATCATGGCCGATGGCAACGGCGATACCCTTGTCCCGCAGCCGCTGGACATTGGCGCTTTCGGCTATGTCGGACCCTTGCACACGATATTTTTGGTTGGCCAGCACTTCGGCGATGCCGCTCATGCCGATGCCGCCAATCCCGACGAAATGGATCGGACCGATGTCGCGCGGCATTTTCATCGATGAACTCCCCCGATACGGATAAATCTGCGATCGCCCGACTCAAGACGCCGTCAGGTCTTTGCAGCGGTGTTTTCCACAAGATCGGCGAGCCGCGCAACCGCTTGCGGTGCGCCGAGCGCCCTTGCCGCGTCCGCCGCCCGAGCAAGAAGCGCCGGATCGCCCATCAGTTCGGCAAGCCGCGCCGCCAGTTTTTCCGGCGTCAGACCGGCTTCGGCCATCAACCAGCCGCCACCGCAAGCGCATAGCGCACGGGCGTTTTCCGCCTGGTCGTGATCGAGCGCGTGCGGGTAGGGCACGAGGATGGCCGGCCGGCCGATCACCGCCAGTTCCGACACGGTCGAGGCGCCGGCCCGGCTGATCACCAGATGCGCCGAACCGATCCGCTCCGCCATATCGGTGAAGAACGTCGCCAGTTCAGCGGTAATGCCCAGATCGTCATAGGCAGATCGGGTGCGCGCCAGATCCTCCTCCCGGCATTGCTGGACAACCCTCAGGCGGGCGCGCAAATCCGGCGAAAGCGCGGCGATCGCCGGCGGTACGAGGTCGGAAAAGGCGCTCGCCCCCTGGCTGCCGCCAAAGACAAGCAGCTGAAAGGGATCGCTCGGCGCCGGCGCCCGATAGGGCTGGCGCGCGGCGGCAAGGACCGCCGCCCGCACCGGATTGCCGACATGGGTCGTGACGCGGGCGCCCGCGCTGCCGGCCGGATTTTCAAACCCGGTCGCCAGATGCGCGCCAAGACGGATCAGCAAGCGGTTGGCGCGGCCGATGACCGCGTTCTGATCCTGCACGATGATCGGAATGCCGGCGAGCCGGGCGGCGATCACCGGCGGCAGGGTCGGATAGCCGCCAAAGCCGACGACGACGTCCGGTTTGATCTCTTTTACAAGCCGCCGCGCCGCGATCAGGCCGCGGGCAAGCGTCACCATGGTTTTCGCCGCCGCCACCGGATTGCCGCCGGTAAAGGTGGCGGCGGCGATGATATGGCGAAAATCTGCCGGAACATTTTCCATGAAGCGCCCGGCGCGGGTATCGCTCGCCACATGGACAATCCAGCCGCGCTCCATCAGGCCGGCGCGAAGGGCGAGTGCGGGAAACAGATGCCCGCCCGTGCCGCCGGCGACAAGAAGAGCGGTTTTTGCCATATCTGGAGCCGTTCCCCCTCAGGTATGACCGGCCGCCGCCGCCCGCGCCATGATGGTGACCCGCGGCCCGGCCCTCTGCCGCGACAGGGCGAGCAGGAAGCCGATTGTGATCGCCGCCGCCAGCAGCGCCGATCCGCCGTAGGAAATAAACGGCAGGGTCATGCCCTTGGCCGGCAGGAGTTGCAGATTGACGCCCATATTGATGAAGGCCTGCACGCCGATCTGGGTGACCAGGCCAGCGATCGCCAGGCGTTCAAAGGTGTTTTTGCGCTTGAAGGCCAACATCAGGCCGCGCATGACGATCACGGCAAAGATCAGCACCAGGATCAGGCACACAACGATGCCGAACTCCTCCGCCACGACGGCGAAGACAAAATCGGTATGGGAATCGGGCAGCACCCGTTTCATGACGCCCTCCCCCGGTCCGGTGCCGGACCAGCCGCCGCGCTGGAACGATTTGAGCGCGGTATCGACCTGATAGGTATCGCCGCTGGCCGGGTCGATGAAGCGGTCGATCCGCGCCGCCACATGCGGATACATCCGGTAGGCCACGAACAGCCCGGCGATCGAGGTCGCCGCCAGCCCGGCAACGACGATCGGTGATACCCCGGCAAGAAAGAACAGCGCACCCCAGACGGCGAAAATCAGCATGGTCTGGCCGAGATCGGGTTCGGCGACCAACAGCGCCGTGACGATCAGAAGCAGAACCACCGCCAGAAGCCGGCCCGGCACTTCCGGCCGCCTGGTGTCCTCGGCGAACAGCCAGGCGACGATGACGATGAAGGCCGGCTTGACGAATTCCGACGGTTGCAGCGAAAAGCCGGCAATAGAGAGCCAGCGCCGCGATCCCTTGACCTCCGTGCCGATGAACAGGACCAGCATCATCAGGATCAGGCTGACGATCAGCATGATCAGCGCGGCGCGGCGCACCTGGCGCGGCGTCAAAAAGGAAATCCCGATCATGACCGCCGCCGCCAGCGGCACGAACAGGGCGTGCCGCAGAACGAAATGCATCGGCGCCAGACCGATCCGTTCCGCCACCGGCGGGCTTGCGGCGAACGAAAAAACCAGACCGGTCAGCAGCAGAAGAATGACCAGGCCGAGCAGGACCCGGTCGACGGTCCACCACCATTCGGTCAGCGGCGAGCGATTGGCGCGAGAGATCATGCGAGCACTTCCCTGATTGCATGGACTTCATCGGAAGAGGTTTTGAGTGCCGCGACCGCCTGCCGGAACGCCTCGCCGCGGGCTTCGAAATCGGCGAATTGATCGAACGAGGCACAGGCCGGAGACAACAAAACCACCGGTTCGCCGGCATCGTCGAGCGCCGCATCGGCGGCGGCTTGCCGCACCGCCGTGGCAATATCGCCGGCCAGCACATGCGGCACCCGCCGGGCCAGGATTGCGGAAAAGGCGTCCGCCGCCTCGCCGATCAGATAGGCTTTGGCGATGCGCGAAAAATGGTCCGTCAGCGGTTCGATGCCGCCAGCTTTGGCCTGCCCGCCGGCTATCCAGTAGATCGGGTCGAACGTGGCGAGCGCCCGCGCCGCTGCATTGCTGTTGGTTGCCTTGGAATCGTTGATGAAGAGTACCCGGCCACGCCGCGCGACGATTTCCATCCGGTGCGCCAGACCCGCAAACGTCGCCATCGCGCCCGCCACAGTATCGGGCTCCAGCCCCAGAGCGCGCACCGCGCCCCAGGCGCAGGCGGCGTTCTGCCAGTTATGGGTGCCGCGCAGATGGGCCAGCCCGGAAAGGTCGGAGGCCGCGCCAGCCCGTTCCCAAAGGACACCGTGCTGGTCAACGAAAATATCGTGGTCTGAATTCTGCCCGACAGACACCGTGGTCCGGTCCGGCCCGTCATCGCCAGCGCCCAGTTTGCCAGCAAGCTCTTTGGATATCTCGTCGTCAACGCCAATCACTGCATGATTGCCGGGCCCCATATTGGCGAAGATCTTTTCCTTGGCGCCCTGATAGGCGGCCATGTCGCCATGCCGGTCGAGATGGTCCGGCGTCAAATTGAGCCAGATCGCGATATCGGGCCGGAAATGCTGCGTCAGGTCGAGTTGGAAGGAGGAAAGTTCCAGCACATAGACAAGACCGGATTTGGGCGGCGCTAGGTCGAGCGCCGCCCGGCCGATATTGCCGCCGACGGCAACGTCCATCCTGGCGGCGTCCAGGATATGGCCGATCAGCGCCGTGGTGGTCGATTTACCGTTGGTGCCGGTGACAGCGATGATTTTCGCCACGCCATCGGCCTCGCGGAACAGCAGTTCAATGTCGCAAATGATTTCAACGCCAGCTGCACGCGCCAATGCGACGACGCGATGGGGCTCAGGGTGGGTCAGCGGCACGCCCGGCGCCAGCACCAGGCAGGCGATGTCGCCCCACGGCCAGTCGCCCGGCTCGGCCAGCGTGGCGCCGGCCGCTTCGGCGGAAGCGTGTGTCGCCCCCCTGTCGTCCCACGCCCAGATTTTGGCCGCCCCGCCGCGCCGTGCCGCCTGCACCGTTGCCAGTCCCGACCGCGCCAAGCCGAATACGGCGATAATCCGGTCCTTCAGATGGGTCAGCGCGACGGCCAAGACGCTATCTCAGTTTGAGGGTCGAAAGGCCGATCAACGCAAGCACAACGGCGACGATCCAGAAGCGGATCACGACCTGCGGCTCGGTCCAGCCGAGCTGTTCGAAATGATGGTGGATCGGCGCCATGCGGAAGACCCGCTTGCCGATCAGTTTGAAGGAGGCAACCTGGATGATCACCGACAAGGCTTCCATGACGAAGATACCGCCGATAATGGCCAGAACCAATTCATGCTTGGTTGCCACGGCGATGGCGCCCAGCATGCCGCCCAGCGCCAGCGAGCCGGTGTCGCCCATGAAGATCGCCGCTGGCGGCGCGTTGAACCACAGGAAGCCGAGGCCAGCGCCGATCAGCGCGCCGCAAAGCACCGCCAATTCGCCGGTTCCCTTGACATTATGGAGCTGCAAATAGTCGGAAAACACCGCATTGCCGACCAGATAGGAGATCAGCCCGAAGGAGGCGGCGGCGATCATCACCGGAACAATGGCAAGCCCGTCGAGCCCATCGGTCAAATTGACCGCATTGCCCGAGCCAACGATCACGAATGCGGCGAACAATACGAAGAAGATACCAAGATCGATCAGCAAATCCTTGAAAAACGGAATGGCGAGGGAAGAGGAATGGGGGTCGTCGCCGGTGTTCATCACGAAAACGATAACGAGCCCGGCGAAGACGAATTCCAGCGCCAGCCGCGTTTTGCCGGAAAAGCCGTTGTGGCTGGCGCGCGTGACCTTCAGATAATCATCATAGAAGCCGATCAGCCCGAAGCCGGCGCCGATCGCCAGCACACTCCACACATAAACGTTCGTCAGATCGGCCCATAACAGCGTCGAAACCGCAACGCCGAGCAGGATCATCAGGCCGCCCATGGTCGGCGTGCCGGCTTTTTTGAAATGGGCTTGCGGCCCGTCGTCGCGGATCGGCTGGCCCTGGCCCTGCTTGACCTTGAGAATCCGGATAATGGCGGGACCGAACAGAAACACGAAAATCAGCGCCGTCATGGTCGCCGCGCCGGTCCTGAAGGTGATGTAGCGGAAGACATTCAGGATCGGAAGCTGGTCGGAAAATTGCTGAAGATAAGTCAACATCGCGTTTTCCTGGCTGGCCGCATCGACTGACCCCGTTTCTCGTCCGGTTCCCGGTCCGTGGCCTGAAACCACCGGACCAGCGCCTCGACAACCGGTCCAAGCCGCGTTCCCGCCGATGCCTTGACCATCACAACGTCGCCGACGCCAATCGCGTCGCGAAGAATCGCTTCCAATCCGCTCGCTTGTTCGCCATAAGCGCCCCGGCACCTCTCCGGCAAGACCTGCCACAGGTTTTTCATCATCGGACCGGCCAGAAAGACCAGATCGGCGCGCGATGCAAGCACCGGCGCCAGCAGCTCCCCATGCAGCCGGCCGGCCTGCCTCCCCAGTTCCAGCATATCGCCGAGAACGGCGATCCGCCGCCCCGAACCCTGTGGCCTGGCTTGTTCCAGCAAGGCGAGCGCTGCGCGCATCGATGCCGGATTGGCATTGTAGCTTTCATCGATCAGTATCGCCTCGCCGCCGCCCTCGCCTGGGCCAATCCGCAGGACAAACCGTTCGCCCCGCCCTTTCAATGCGGCGACACCGGCAAGCGCTTTTCCGGCACGATCCGGATCAAGGCCCAAAGCGTGGACCGCGGCAAGGACGGCAAGCGAATTCCTCACCAGATGCAGGCCCGCCACGCCAAGCGCGAAGTGCAGCGTTTTTCCCCTGATCGCCACCTCGATGCGTGACCCGTCATCGCCATGCTCGACATGGACAAGCCGGATGTCGGCATCGTCATGGGCGCCGAAGGAAAGAATTCGCGCCTGGCCGGCGGCGGCGCGTTTAGCCAGCAGATCGTACCAGCAATTGTCGCGATTGAGGATCGCCGTGCCGCCCGGCGCAAATCCCTCGAAAATCTCCGCCTTGGCCTCGGCGATCTCCATCTCGCTGTCGAAATACTCCAGATGCACCGCTTCCACATTGGTGATGATCGCCACATGCGGGCGCACCATCTTCACCAGCGGTGCGATTTCGCCGGCGTGGTTCATGCCGATTTCAAAAACACCGAATTCGCTTGATTGCGCCATCCGCGCCAGCGTCAGCGGCACGCCCCAGTGATTGTTGAAGGACCCGACCGGGCCGTGCGTCGCGCCAAAGTCGGAAAACACCGTTCTGAGCATATCCGTGGTGCCGGTCTTGCCGACCGAGCCGGTGACCGCGACGATGTTTGCGGTGCTGCGCGCCCGCGCCGCCCGGCCAAGGTCTTGCAGCGCCCGCAAGGTGTCGGCGACCGCCACCAGGGGGGCCCCCTCCTCATCGGATTTCGGGCGATAGCCGGCTTCCACGACGGCCAGGCCGGCCCCCGCCGCAAGCGCCTTGCCGGCGAAATCATGGCCATCGAGCCGGTCGCCGACAATGGCGAAGAACGCTTCGCCAGCCTTGACGCTGCGGCTGTCGATGGAGATTCCCGTGACCTCTTGCGGCAATGGATCGCGAGTGACACCGCTCATATAGGAGACCAGGTCGGCCGTGCGCCAGAGCCCGCTCACGCGCCCTCTCCCGCGCCGGCTTCAAGGCCATCGGCAAACGCTGCTCTGACCTCGTCCTGATCGGAAAACGGATGCACGACATCGCCGATCGTCTGGCCGGTTTCGTGACCCTTGCCGGCGATCAGCAGTACATCGCCCGCCTTCAGTTCCGCCACCGCCTTGCCGATCGCGGTGCGTCGGTCGCCGATCTCCTCAGCTTCCGGCGCGCCGGTCAATATGGCGGCGCGGATCGCCGCCGGATCCTCGCCCCGCGGATTGTCATCGGTGATGATCACAATGTCGGCGTGGCGCGCGCCCGCTTCGCCCATCAGCACCCGCTTGCCCGGATCGCGGTCGCCGCCGGCGCCAAAGAGCACGATGAGCCGGCCCGACGTATAGGGGCGCAGCGCCGTCAGCACATTGGCCAGCGCTTCAGGCGTATGGGCGTAATCGACGAAGACGAGGCCGCCGGAACTGTGCCGGCCGATGCTTTCCAGCCGGCCGCTGGCGCCACGCAGATGCTGCAACGCATCGAGCGCCACATGCGCGGCGACACCCGTTGCGATCGCCAGCGCCGCCGCAACCAGCGCATTGGACACCTGGAAGCGGCCGACCAGCGGCAGCGTGACATAATGGGTCTGCGCATCGGCATCGGTGACCAGCATCCGCGCGCCGTCCGGCATCCGCGTCAGCGAGAGCAGCTTCAGCGCCTCGCCAGCTTCCCCGACACTCAGAAATTTGAGGCCACGGCGCTGCGTGATCCGTTTCACCCGGATTGCCTGGCCCTGGTCGGCATCGACGACCGCCGCCGCCCCCTCCGGCAAAAGCGTATCGAAAAGGCGAAGCTTGGCATCCAGATAGGCGTCCATATTGCCATGGTAGTCGAGATGGTCGCGGGAGAAATTTGTAAATGCTCCGGCGGTCAGAACCAGCCCGTCCAGGCGGCGCTGATCGAGGCCGTGGCTGGAGGCTTCTAGCGCCATATGGGTAACGTCGCGACCGACGAGCTGCGCCAGCTTTTCATGCAGCGTCACCGAGTCGGGGCTGGTCAGCGCCGAGGGATCGTCAAGACCGGGCGCCGTCAGTCCGGTGGTGCCCCAGCTTGCG
>Ga0114949_10003264_pt1 | contig 10289 bp, 8 predicted proteins | sample N074metaG_FD_83505 | JGI IMG/M metagenome (GOLD analysis project Ga0114949, IMG submission 83505) | Deep subsurface microbial communities from Kermadec Trench to uncover new lineages of life (NeLLi) - N074 metaG | ecosystem: Environmental > Aquatic > Marine > Ocean trench > Sediment | place... | reverse complement strand
TCACCATAGCAGCCTTCGCCACTGGAGCCTTTTGTCAAAGTCATCACAGTGTACTTGCAAGTTTCTTAGAATGGGGCATACACTGAGTCGTATTAGAGGCGGCGCTCATGAAATTCAATAACAAGAAGAGAGGATTTGTCATGCTCAAAAAAAGCCTTGTTGCAGCCTTACTCTACATGGTCTTACTATTCACCAATTCTGCGTTGGCCATAGAGTATGTAGATCTGGCCACTGAAGAAGGTCCCCACGCCATGATCCAGAAAGAAGGATCGCTGGCCCTCTGGGATGAACTCAATAGCCGAAAACGGCTGAATAACTTCTTCACCAATGAACAAGCCCAGTCTTATGGCGTTCAGGTCAACTATGTCAACGTTGGCACCGGTAACCTGACGTTTATTCGCCGGGACCTGGTGCGAGCCGACCGCATCCCGATTGTTTTCGGCCGAGTCTATGATTCCCGTATTCGTGAGAATGCTGATTTTGGGCCCGGTTGGAAAATTACCGTTCAGGAAAGCCTTGAGCGCACCCGAAATGGCTACCTTTATACGGATGCTTCCAACACTGCTCACCGATTGGTTGATGTTAAAGGCGTTCTGCGGCCGGTCACTCTGGGTGATGAGGCGATACAGGGCGTCATAAAATCGAAACACATTGAACTGAGAGTCAGCGGCTTCAAGAAGGTATTTGAGAAGAAAGGGAAACTCTATTTGCTGAAGAGTATCGGTGACCAGTTTAAGAACGGGATTAAGTTCAAATACAAACATGGGCGGCTGGTGAGAATCGCTTCGACGCATGGCCGGTTCATCGAGTTGAAACGTGATTCGAGCGGTCGTGTGATAGCGGCATCAGATGATATTGGTCGCACAGTTTCTTACTCTTACGACCACACAGGGCGCCTGAGTCTCGTTAGTTCAGTAGGGCAATGGCAAATCGCCTACGATGATCAACACTATCTATTACAGATTACGGACCCGCGTGACGAAGTTGTGTTGCGAGCGACGTTTGATCTGGTCGGTAAGGCGATATCCGTCCAGGTATTACATGAAAACACTGACTTTCACTTCTCCCCGGGGCGGACAACCATCACCGACGGACTGAGCCGAAGTGCAACGTTCTGGCAGAATGACGCCGGACTCACCCAGACTATCCAGGATCTTACAGGGTCACTCACCCACATCGAATTCAATGCAGACAATCGTCCTGTTAGTCTGCTTCGTGATGGCGAGAAACAACTGGTGATCGAATATGGAAGCCGCCGCCGCAGAGGAGGTGAGCCAAGCAAGATCTCGCGATGGGATGAATCAAACTGGATTCATCGATCTTTGCGATACGATCGCCATGGACAGTTACGCTCGATTCGTGAGGGCAAAACGATTGTCGCTGAATATGCCTACTCGAAGCACGGATTGTTGACCCGTGCCGAAGACAGCCTTGGCGGAAGGTCATATCGATACGGACCCGATGGTTTGCTCCGCGGTATTGCTTATGCCGACCAGGACCTGGATCTGAAGATTAACAGGCTCGGTGAGCTTGAACGGCTTCGCAATGATTCAGGCGATACACTTGACCTTCGTTATGACGGCGCTGATCGTGTCGCTGCACTGGAACTTCGTCGATCAGATCTGCACTATGCTGCGGTCTACACGTATGATCAAAATGGTCTTCGCACCTCTGCTAATTACACACTTGACGATTCTAAACACAGTGAATTTTTATTTGGATACGATCAGGTTGGTAACCTGACGAAACTCAGCCATCCATCCGGTGAAAACGAACGACTTGAATTCAACTATGTGGTCGGACCTGCGAATGAAGTGCAGCGTATCGACACATCCGCTCATATAAATTACACCATGCATTACGATAACATCGGCCGGCTCACCCAGGTTGCTGCCGGGACCAGGGATGCAGAGTATGAATACGACGATGATGGACAGGTCAACGCGGTCCGTGTTGATGACCGGCATGTGTCCTGGGAAAACAAATCGGACCGGGATTTCTCTTCACTATTTCTGAGCCCAAAGCGACGAGTCTCAGGCGTGTTCGGCAGCATCGACGAGATCATCTATACACGATTTCGCGGCACGCCACTCGGGCCGATCATCTTTGATCGCAATCGACTTGCTTTTGTTGCTTCCGGATTCGATGCCATGCCATCTGACACCAATATAATAACCAGTCTGGGCAACCGCTATTTACTTAATGAACAGGGGATGATCAATCCCATACCCTTAGAGTTTGATAAACCCTCAAATATGTTGTTCATCCCACCCGAGTATGCCTCGGTAAACTGTTCCTTTTGTATCGTCTATGTTGCCTCTGCCACCTTTACCGTTAACGGACGATCGAGCGCCGTGGTTGCGACCAATCAAGCCGTCAAATTCAGACTATCTGCGCCTATAGGGGCTTGCATATTATATTCTTTTAGTATCTGGGGAGGGGGAAGTTCCTATGTGTCCAAACCGTGGCTACATTCAATGACCTATGGTGATGGGGAGGGGGTAAATGCATGGGGTTCTTTTAATAAGACTTTTTCGCATTTGTATAACAGCAATGGCACTTATGTTGGACGGGATACAGTGAAGTGTGGTTGCTCATCCGTGTTTTCTTTTTTAAGTGCCGCGGCTACAGTACGCGCTTGTGTAGCCCAACCCATTATCGATGAATATCTAAACAAGAACAGAACTCCGACTCCTACCTGTTCCCAATTCACATCGACAGCTCAATCAACCCACTTTTTAGTTGCAGATTTAAAAGCACCCTCTTACGCTTCTTATATTGTGGGGTCAATGACTAACATGGCCGAGTCGGTTCGAGCTGAATACAACAATCTCGTTGATTCAAATTCGAGTACGGACTATGGCTTAGACATGGGAACTGGGTATAGAAACCCGGTGTATAATGATAGCCTTAGTGGCAGCGAGCCTCTTAGCAAACATCAATGGGGAAAAGCAATAGACCTAGACCCTGGCAGGTTACCTCCAGGTTACTCAATTGCTCAGGCCATGAACCTAATCAAGACTGCGGCTGATAATGTATTTGGCTCAAGTTATACAGTTCTCCATGAAGGCAATCATATTCATAGCCAATACAATCGGTAAGCGGAATTTTTCATGCGACGAAAGAAGCGTTTTATGATGATGCAACTAAGTTCGATCTTAGTGCTTTTGCATATCGCAACACTTGTTCTTCCAAGAGAAACTATTCAACTGACAGAATTCGAACGACCTGAAGGAGCCTCGTACAGGTATAGCGTGAGAGACATCGCTTTTTCGGATGTTGATGGTAGCGGCAATCAAAAATTAGTTGTGCTCGAAACTGGTCACGAATACCCAATACTATTGATTGCGACCATCTCATTGCTAAAAGATCAGAAAAGAGAGCTTGAATGGGAAAGCAGCCGTTTATGGTTTGTTGACAAAATGCTGATAGGGGATATAGATGGAGATAAAATCGATGAAATACTTTTTTATGGCCCTAGGTTCGACAATTACTCAATAGCAGACAAAACATTAAGGGTAATCCAGTGGGATGGTTCCAATTTCGTTGATGAAGGATTTTTGCTCTCTGGCAGTTTAGGAACTTTGGCTGATGTGGATGGCGATGGTAAGAAAGAGCTGGTTTTGACCGTTGTTACAGAAAGATTGGGTGACAGCGAAGGGCTCGACCCCGTCAGCCTTAAAATATACGATTTTAAAGGTTCGACGTTTGAACTCATCTATGATTTTCCGCTCGACCATGCTATCACAGCGTTAAACTCTGGCGATCTGGATGGAGATGGTATTGATGAAATTATCGCTGAGGAAAATTCGCTTAATGGAGATATTTTCTCCCAAATTAGTGTATTCAAAGTCGTTGTCGGAGGAGGTCTACAGAAACTTACCTCCCTGAACCACGCATTGCCCAAATCAGAATCTACTGGAAGAATCGGGCTCAATGCACTTACGGTCGTTAACAGCGATGACTGTCAATATTTATACGTTAATTTTGGTGCAGAACGGAAACAACGTATGTACAGCCTGGAAGGGTCTGAATCTACAGATTATAAATTGATATTAAAAAAAGACTTGTCATTGATTAATGCCATCGATGGGCTTAAATCGACATTGGATTTCAACGAGGATATAAACAAGTTTTATATACTGAAGGGTACTAGTTTAGAGTTTTATTCTGAAAATGAGATCGGACAGATAAAGTAAGTAGTGATTCAGAACCTAAAAAACCGAAGATTGCTATTGCCGTCCAGAAGCCAGTAAGTGGCACAGGGCATAGTTATTACTGTGATCGGGTGTTTGGGCATGATCACTTTCATTAGAAGTGCTTTCTCCGTTCCTGTATTGCCTCTGCAATAGCTGTCTTATTCCTCTATGTGTTGTTAGGCCCCTTGCTGGAAAGTCGAGTTCACAGTGTTAATTGGCTACTCTCCTAAAAGGGCAATGCTGCATGAAATACCTGAGCACATTTGGACCAAATTCGGACCATGTACAGTAGCGCCGCTCTATTTTTCGTGCTGATCTTCATCACATCAATGGCGTTCCCGTATGAGCTAATAGGAACCGTAGTCAGCATAACCGATGGTGACACCTTGAAACTCCTGGTTGATAACCAGCAGCACAAGATTCGTCTTGCTGAGATAGATACACCGGAAAAAGGTCAGCCCTGGGGAAAGAATGCCACAGAGGCACTCGCTATCCTTTTAGAACGTCGAGCATATCCAGACCATAGAGCTGCGCGAAGTATTGGGGGAGTTTTGGGAACGACTGTTGAAGCCTGTGAGGTGAAGTGAAATACAATTCCGATGTGTATGCTAAAAACTCCACGGCATTATAAAACTGTTGGCCATAGATGCCGCTTATTGGATCAAAGGAATCCAGTGCTAATTCACTCTTACCTTGCTCAATCTGAACTTCATACGCCTGATACGCAGTTCGAAAAGGCAAGTGTGCGCCACTAATGCTGAGTAGATGATCCAATACGTGAACGAACTCATGCACGATGACATTTCTACCCGGGATAATCTGCCGGGATTCTTCTAAGGCGCTGCGCGCGTCAAGCCTAACGGTTTGCACACCTCTAACGTCCCCATCCACATTAAGGTCATCCGGGTCACATAAATAAACCCACTCTACACACTCAAAACAATTTGTAGGCTGGCACGCGCCAACTAAAGCAGCATTAGCCGCAATCACCCAGCTCGCTTCTATACCCAGACCCAGACCTGGTGCGGTCAGGAATTCAGTGCGAGCACAAAATGTGTGGATAAAATCCAAAATGATAGTTTGATGACTTGGCTGCAATCGATCATAAACTGCCATTGCCTTCTTCAGATGCGCGTGGATTTCAGGCATATTTGACATACAGTTCGTTCATCACCTTTGTAGCGAGGAAATGACAACTCCGTTCGTGCACTAGCTCACAACCAGGCGAATGAACTGGGGCAGACCTGTAGTTGGCCAGATGCTTACCTATCAGAAAGTCGTCTCGTAAATGATCTTGTCACAAATCAAAGTAGAATATCTACAAGGTTAAAAATCAACCAGGGTAAGGAAGGGAAATGCCACACAAAGTGTATGACGTGATTATTAAAGCGAGGAACACGCGTTACACAGGACTATAATCGCGCACGCGAGGCTTACCAGAAAGCATGTGACGGAGGAAGGCCCGAGGTTTGCGATTATCTATTATACTTGGGGGAAATACTGCAAGAGTAGATATATTTAGGTTCTCTATTTATATATGTCTTAAATAGGCAACACACATCCTCATGAATAAATTCATTTTCCCCGTGATACTCCTTATTATTTTCGTTGGTTTAGACATCAATCACTGGCAGAAAACGGCAAATGAAAGGCTGTCTGCGGTCACTACATCCATTCAGGAGTTCTTACCAAAAGAAGCAGCAACCAAAGCTGTTGCATTATTAGATTCTCCTACCCAGGCAGTAATACATATCGGCAAGGTAACAAGGGTAGTTGATGGGGACACCATCGAATTCAAAGATGCCGCTAACAAACAGAAGTACCGCGTTAGACTGACGGAAATAGACACACCAGAGAGCGACCAACCCTGGGGATCAAAGGCCAAGAAAGCACTGTCCAAAAAGATACGTCGCAAGTGGTGATGTTACGTAGACTGATTCATTGACATCTACTCTGGCGCTGCTCGGCCCTTCTTGCACTTTTATTTAACCTGGCTAACTTTGGCACGAACGGTAATATCCTGCGGATGGAACGACGCCCTATTGACCAGGCGAGCTGGCGTTTGGAGTCCCACCTGAATTCATATCGTTCGCGAAGTTGCTTGGGTAACAGTGCCAGCGTAGGTATGCTAATCATGTCACCCAGTGTGGCTGGGAGTCCCCGGAGAGGTGGATGAATAATGTCTTCGGCCAGCCCTCGTGCAGTTGGCGTGATCTCCAGAACCGGGCCGTTAAGCATGTCAGAAAAATACGCTTGAAATGATGTAAGGTCGCTGGGTATGAGCGCATCATGAGCGCCAAAAATTTTAGCAATGATGCGTGATTCAAGATAAAAAGCCTGTTCGTCCTCCTGAGCTAAAGGGCGCACGAATATTGAATAGGCCTTGAGTGATGTGGCTACGAGTGTCGCGTAGACCCATAGCACCAGCTCGGGATTCGCAGCACTGTAGGGAGTCCCGACCGAAAAGAAAGACGTACCCTCTCTCATGTTGCCATGAACACCGGAATGAATATGATTAACGCGCTCAATCGCTGCAAGGGAAGTGTCACGGTCACCGTAAATGAGTTCCCGCATGGTTTTGACCGTTCTAAAGAGGCGCTGAATGGGGTGTTCGCGAAAGTCGCTGTGATCGGCGATCGCTGCGGAGATTTTTGGGTGGGCTACTTGCATCAACAGTGCGGCACCGCCACCAAGTAACAACACCTGCTCACGGTTAACCTGCCAAAATATTCCATTGGGATCAAATAGATGGAGGTTTTTCAATTCACATTCTGATGACATTTTTCACGCACCCGAATGAAGGTCGCCCCCAGTAGCACGGGTCTCTACCCTTCTACTGGGAATAGTCAAACTAAAACTAATGTTTATGTCCGCGAGTGAGTATCAAGGCTGCACCCTAAGTACGAACAAATCAAGTGGGGCCCAGCGATCGTCTGGTTACAAACTAGCAAATGATGGCCAGGACACAAGGGCGATACAGCACTATATCGGGCATAAGAATATACAACATACTGTGCGGTATACCGAATTGACACCAGCTCGATTCAAGGACTTTTGGAAGGATTAGCGCCGCTTACCTCTCATTAGCGGCCGAAACGTCAAAGGGTTTCTTAATCACTAAGTCAGCCGCAACGTACCCGAAGGAGACACAAACGCTCCCTTCAGAAACTAAGACTAAGCGATTGCTTCACCCGGAAAACTGAGCAAATCGGACTACAGTTGCCATGCAGTTCTCCTGTACCTATCTCACTAAGGCTTTTTATTGCAGAATATCGAGACGCTCGGGCAGTAGACCTTAAGTGCACGTTCATATAGCTTCACTACTTCCTCACGCTGTGATTCGCTCTGGTAATTGGCCTTGGTCTTCGCCCAGTCTATGAGTAATCCCACCAGATCTGCTCCTGTGGCAGCAGCCTCGGCGGACCAGATCGATTGACCATCGACTGTAAGATAGATGGGACTGGTGTGAGCCATCGGGGGAACTCCGACAGCGCCACTAAGCTGCCACACCTGATAAGGCAGCAGTTTACTCCCGTTAGCACGAGCAGCCACCCAGGTACTGGATTCCGCACAACCTCAGCTTTCAGCACAAGATGTAATGCTTGCGCATCATTGGCGCGATTTGCCACTACCTTGCCTCCCACTACAATTTCCAGGCGCTCCACCGGATAGTGCTCATAAGGCGCGTCAACGTTGGCTTCAAGCAAGACTTTAGTTCCCTTTGACAACATCAAGTCGCTGCCGATAGGCGAACCATTAGCAGTCAAACGGACTACAGGGCCAGTCGAGACGAACGTTCGGCCTGCTTTGATTGCATCGAGCCATGCGTGGTAAGAGAAGCTGTCTCTGATGTAGGCATACGTCCGCACGCTACCCACCACTTGAACATTCCGCATTTTGTCCGTTCCTGCTGTTGTTGGTAGTCGGGCATTAGTATTCAGGAATCGGTACCATAGTTCGACTGGGGCGAAATATTCAGTTCTTTTGGGTGGCGTGAAGGCATCAGACCATGTGAAAAGATCGATGCGATCAATCTTTCCGACTGCGATATCTGCACAAAAACGCACTTGGTCAAAAAAGATCAAGATAAATGCTTTACCTACTTGACAGGAGATGTCCTCGAATTCTTTGATCGAAAATTGAATTCAGTGAAATACAACATGAATCAAAACAAGTGACGCTCCCAAGGCACATCCCCACCAGCCCACAGTCTTGCTTGATACTGAAACAAGCTCTTTTGTATCCAACCTCCAACCATTTTTTGCAATAGTGGGTATGGCCACAATGGCAAAGGTGGCGACGATAACGATACCAGTACGTATCAAATATGGCATATCGGGCAGTAAAGCCTTAAAGACAATACTGATGGGAATACTGGCAACCAGAGTGACCCCAACAAGCATTTTAGACGGACTTTTAAGGAATACTGCCGCACAGATCAACATCACAAAGCCTATCTTTGCGAAATAGGAAAGTTCCTTAAAAAAGGCATCGATGACCACTTCTGGGTTTTCGAACTTAACGTAGGAAAAGAATGCTCCCATGCCAATCCCAACAAACAAGGTCACAACGATGGATAACTTTCCAGATCGAATCACCTGAGCGTCCGTGGCATCAGGACGAATGAATCGCTTGTAAATATCCACCGACCAGAGAGTCGAAACTGAATTGAAAATAGAGTCCACCGTACTCATTAGCGAGGCAAACAGACCACAAAGGATGAGACCCTTAAGACCAGGACTATCCAGCATTTTCACCAGCGTGGGATAGGCCATATCCTTGTCCGTCAGAGCGTTTTCTGAGCCCAATATTCCAATGAGGGCGATGCCGGGAAAGATAATTAGTGCTGCCGTCAGATACTTGAACAGTCCACCTACCAGCAATCCTATCTGCGCATCCCTGAGACTTCGGGCAGCAAGCACTCTTTGAAGAATAACTTGGTTACAACCCCAATATTGAAGATTTAAGAGAAGCATTGTGATGATGCCCAACCAGGGAAGTTTAGGATGATCATTGGGGAGATGCAGATGCATACTCTTACCGGCCTTTTCATAAAGAGCTGAAAAGCCCCCCACTTCATTTAAAGCAATGGTAGATAACACCAATCCACCGAACACCAGCAGCACAAACTGGATTAAGTCCGTTTTAACCACGGCCCCTAACCCACCCATATAAGTATAAATCGCGGAAAAGGCTCCCAGCACACAGATCAGGACAAAAATACGAGCCTGAGGGGAACTTCCCAGGAAAGCAATTTCATCACTAAATATTGCCTCAACAGAATAGGCGCCCCAGAATAGGGCACTTCCGATATAGAGTGTCCCGTAGAGCGACATAAAGAGGATCGAGTAGGTTGTGCCAACCACCGTCCCGAATTTCATTTCAAAGAACTGTGATATCGTGACGACTTTAGCTTTGAGATAAAGAGGAACAAATACAAATGCGGCGATGAGCAGCCCGGCAATTGCATTGATTTCAAAGTTGGCCTGGGCAAGGCCAAAGGCATAGGCCGCTCCAACCACCGACAAAAAATGTCCCGCGTGAATATTTGTGGCGATCATGGAAGCGGCAACGGAGTACCAGGGAAGAGATCGGGAACTTAGAAAGTACTCTTCCGCGCTCACGTCACTTCTGACACGAGCCCTCACAGCTATGACCATTATGGCTGCGAAATAACCTATGATAATGAGAAGATCAATGCTCATAGTTTGTCCCAGGAACCGGACTTTCGGCCTGCTCCCTTGTAATTGTAGTATCTGGAATCCTCACCTGAAACGCGCCCAAAATACTTCCTCTTTGGAAAATTAAAATCAGATGTCTACAGCAACACATGAGACATCCAGCATACTGTAAGGCATACAGAGTTATCTCCCCAGAGATTCAAGTATGTTTAATAGGATTAACACCGCTTACCTCTTAGCAGCGGACGCGAAATCAAACAGCCAAAAAGCGCCTGTCCTCGGTACGTCATAGTTTAAACCACTAAGAAGGCACCGTTAGCTAGATTATGAGCGAGGATTGGCAAAAGGACACCGCGAGTTTTCTCTCTGAACCAAAGCAGCAAAAGAGCAAGGCTCGAACTCTCGACCC
>Ga0114949_10003259_pt1 | contig 10293 bp, 6 predicted proteins | sample N074metaG_FD_83505 | JGI IMG/M metagenome (GOLD analysis project Ga0114949, IMG submission 83505) | Deep subsurface microbial communities from Kermadec Trench to uncover new lineages of life (NeLLi) - N074 metaG | ecosystem: Environmental > Aquatic > Marine > Ocean trench > Sediment | place... | reverse complement strand
TGGGCTCGCCGACAATCGTCCAGTCGTCGGCACCCTCCCCATCCTGCAGCCGTGTGTTTTCCGTGAGCTGGTCGAGTTGTTGTTTGACTGCCCTGATTTTGTTCGTGTCGGTGGAGACAAATACGGTGCGCATCAACGGTACGACCGGGACCGCTGGCATATCCGCGTCTACCACCGCCTGAGTATGCTTAGCGTAGTTTTGCTCCAAAGTAGCAAGACTTTCCATCGGCGAACAAAGGTAAGGTAGGCCCAAGGTGCCCGCCTGAGCCAACGCTTTCGGTCCAAACGCGGCCACCCACAATGGTGGATGCGGGGTCTGCAGCGGGCGAGGGAATACCTCCACGGCATGTTCTTCTTGACCATCTAGAGATACTTTCTTACCCGCCCAGGCATCGCGCATCAAGGCCAGACTCCAGGCGAAAATCCGCCGCTTTTCCTTGGGAGGAACATGAAACGCCCGTAACATTTCAGGGGCATAACCCCGTCCAATGCCGAGAATAAGCCGCCCGCCACTGAGTTGATCTATCACTGCGACCTGTTCCGCAGCCTGCAGCGGGTTACGCAACGTCAACAGATAAGATGTGGTGCCTAAGCGAATATTTTTAGTTGCACCAGCAATACTGGCCAGCAACGTCAGGGGGTCCGGCAATGCATTCTCGCCGAAATGATTCTCCGGTAGCCAAATCGATTGATAGCCGCATTGCTCTGCAAACTGAGCTTGCTGAACCAGGCTGATGGCACTGAGGTCGGCGAAATTCCATGGCGTCAGGCCCAGATGCAGAGTCGTCATAGAAATCTCAGATCGCCGGTTTCAAATAGTCGAGCAGCATGTCCGGCAGCAGATTCCAGTACCAGAACCATGCGAGCAAGGCACAATCGGCCAGTAATACACCGGTGAAATGAAATCGTCGGCTCAGCCACCAATAACCATCTACCCAGACGCGCGCGAAATACACTAAGCGCAACAACACCAGACCTGCAAAAACTACGGGATACCAAAGCAGTGGCGGTATCTTCCTAAAACCACCTGTCATCAGTTCATATGGCCCGCCGGCTACAGTCACAAGCTGCCAGAAAAACATCAGCACGACACCGCTCGATAAGTACGTAAGGATAGTAGTGAAGCGCTGGCCACGCACAACATAGCAGCCGCGATGGGTAACTGACGACACTGGCCAAACCAGCACCACGCCAGCGATCAGCACAAACCAGGCAACGATCAATGCCGCATTGGCCAGCGGTGTCTGAGCTCGGCCAGCTCGGCTATAGCCAATCATTGGACGGTTGGAGAAGTAGAGATCGGTAATCTTGCCTGCTTGTCCTTTGAAAACAATCCGCTGCGCACCACCAACCTGTTGAAACACATTGTCTTGAAGTTGCCGGTAGCGGTGGCTTCCGGTGTTATCCACTACCTGCAAGGCACCTTCTGCCGGTTGGTAGCTGACTCGTACTGTATCCGCCAAGCCCATCACCTTGCTGAAATTACTCAGATTGCGACGAGCGCCGATATAGTCACCGGTAAAGGGGGTGGCGTTGCGCACTTCTTGCAGCGTCGCTGTATTACTTGAGAAACCCAGATGTACTGCAACGGTATCCACCAAGGCTCGGGCGACCTTTTCCCCGCCCGCAGTATTTGTCGACACAAACAGACCCATTGCCTCATCGGGCCACAAGATCATGCTTGAGTTAAACAACAAGGTGCTGCCATCGTGACCAACTGCCCTGGTGCCACCACGAGTCATCTCATACATACCCAGCGTCATGCCATTCACCAAGGGGTGAGCGATGTAGGCGCCACCAAGCAACTGCGCCTTTGATGTCGCGCTTAAGACGCTGGTGCTCTGCGGATTCAACAATTGCACCATCAATTGCGCAATATCCAAAGCGGTTGCCGTGGCCGCTCCCGCTGGTGCCAACGGCACATAGGTAAAACCCTGCTCGACAAAATCGCCACCATCGTTGATATAGCCTTTCGCACGCGTCGCGTCGATAGACTTCGGCACCGGTTGGCGGGTGGTGGCCCCAGTCATACCGAGTGGTTCAAAGATATGCGTTTCAACATATTCATCCCAGGACTGGCCTGATATTTGCGCCACCACGTGTCCGGCTAGCGCTGCGCCGTAGTTGGAATAGGAAACCAAGCTACCCGGCAGACGAACTCGCCTCGGTATATCCCGCGCCAGAGTCTGCACCAGGCTACCGACTTGCCGCGGTCCGGAGACAAACAAGTTGATCAGGTTCTCTTCAAATCCCGGGGTATGCGTCATCAGATGGCGCATGGTTATCGGCTCGGCAAACCTTGCCGGCAGTTCAAAATCTGTCAGATAGGTATTGATATCTGCGTCAAGATCCAACTTGCCGGCCTCGACCAGTTGCAACACGCTCATCCAGACAAACAATTTGGAAATACTGCCAATCCGAAACTGCGTGACGCGACTGCGAACAGCAACACCCTGGCCGATATCCGCGGTGCCGTAACCTCGTGCGACAACCAGACGGCCGTTCTGCACCACTGTTACCGTGGCACCGACAGTTTCACCGGCAACAATAGAGCGTTCCATGATGCCATCTATGAAACGCTCCAGGCCGTTTGTCGTCCCGGAGGTCCCGGAGGCCCCCGACGTCGCCGCCATCAGCCCGTTAGACGATATCGTCCAGGCCACGCAAATAATCAGGCGCGCAAGCTTCACAGGGCTTCGGGTCCATCCATTTGCAGCAGTACCATAGCGCGCATGGTTGCGATGACCGCCGCGACATGACGGTCAACGGCAAAGTCTTCGTACAGAGGGTCATTCTTGAGCAGCAGGCAGCGTTCCGCCTGGTCACCGCACCTGAATTCAGTGCGCTCGCCGAAGGCGTTACCGGCCGGACCATACTCACCAAATTCATCTGCCTTATTGGCGAATTGCCAGTAGGACTCCCAGGTAGTCGGGAAACCATAGATCCAGCCTTGCACTGAAATCACTGTTTCATTGGCCGCATCTACCAGCACTTGCTGATAGCTGTCCGGTGGCATGTCCAGAAAGGCACAGCTACTGTCTACGGCTGCCTCAATACGTTCCGGGTCAACCGCAAACCGATTAAAGCGGTCACCGAAAGAAAAACGCCACCACCGACCGGTATAAACAGGTACCACATGGGCGGGTGAAGTGACGTTTTGAATGTAATTGAGCAACTCGCCGAGGTCGTGCAGCCGTTGACGGCGCTCCTGAGCTTGCACTATATCTTCTGTCAGGCTGCTGAAATGATCATGGAAGCGGGTATCGATCATGCCTAATGTCGAGCGACTGGACTGATCGTCGCGGTTGTAATAGTTCCAGCGAAACAAACGCACAAACACGTTCGTATCGGCCTGTCCGACATTCGCTTTGACGATATAACGGGTATCCAGTGCAGACAGGCGTTGTATATCTGGTAGCGTTTGTACGCACTGGTTAAATTGTCGCGCTGCAATAAACGTCAGTTGCTGGTGGATTTCGGCTTCGTATCCCCATACAACAGATGTCGTGCCAACACTCTCAAGTGCTGCTAGCAGTATTATCCAGAGGCGTAACCTGTTCATCCGTTTCCAGCCCATCGAGTAATTCTCGTACCGTCGTACTCATTCCCGGCCATCTTAGCCCAGGGACAATTTCCGCAACTGGCGCCAACACGAACAAGCGCTCTACTGCGCGAGGATGCGGCAGCGTGAAATATTGCGTATCGCGTCGCTCCCCATTGAAGATCAAAAGATCCAGATCCAACTCACGCGGCGCATTGCGGACGATTTTAGCACCACGACCAAAATCGCGCTCCAAAGCCTTCAAATCAGCTAGCAGTCCCTCTGGCGTCACTTCGGCCAAGGCTTCAAAGCAGACCGCCGCATTGACGAACAAGTCTGAATCCGCGGGACAGTCTACCGGCGAAGTCTGCCACAATCTTGAACGTTGGAAGCTACCCGGCTGGGCAAATATCTCCAACGCCTGCATGGCACGCGGCACAATCTCCCGCGACTGCCCCTGATTGCTGCCCAGACCGATGACCACCACCGTCGTCTACTCTGCAGCCATTCGAGCTGTGTTTATTTCTTTCATTGCACATCAATACCACGTTGTCGCCTGATCTTGCTGGTAGAATTCCATCACTTGCTCATGCACCATGGGTAAGTAGGCGACAGGCACATTTAAACCGAAACTGAGATGGGAGGATAGCCAATGAAGGCTGCTGTACTTAGGGAAATCAACAAGCCGCTGGAAATCGAAGACATACAGCATGGCGACCCGGCACCTCGCGAAGTGCTAATCCGCACCGTGGCAGCAGGTGTTTGTCACTCGGACCTTCATTTTCAGAACGGATCTTATCCACATCCACTGCCTACCGTGCTCGGCCATGAGTCAGCCGGCGTCGTCGAAGCCGTCGGTTCAAATGTCACCTACGTCAAACCCGGCGACCACGTTATCACTTGTTTATCTGCTTTCTGCGGCCACTGCGAGTTTTGCCTGACCGGTCACATGTCACTGTGTCAGGAACCGGAACTGCAACGCGCTGAAGATCAACCTTCGCGTCTCGCCGCCGGCGACGAAAAAATCGCCCAGTTTCTCAACTTGTCTTCGTTCGCCGAATATATGCTGGTGCACGAACACACCATCGTCAAAGTACAAAAAGACATGCCCCTGGACCGCGCAGCGTTGATCGGCTGCGGTGTCACCACCGGGATTGGCGCGGTGATTCACACAGCCGCCATCGAACCGGGCTCAACAGTAGCCATTATCGGATGCGGTGGGGTCGGCTTATCAGCGATCAACGGCGCCGCTATCGCTGGTGCCGCTCGCATCATTGCGATTGACGTGCTTGACTCCAAGCTTGAACTGGCACGCAAATTCGGCGCCACTGACGTCATAAACGCCAGCGAAGCAGATGTGATCGGCGAAGTTCGCGAGATGACCGGCGGCGGTGTGCACTACTCCTTTGAGGCCATCGGCCTGAAGCAAACTGCAGAGCAGGCTTTCAAAATGCTCGGCTTCGGCGGCACCGCAACCATCATCGGCATGATCCCGGTCGGCGTACATTTGGAGATACACGGCCCGGAATTCTTAATGGAGCGCAAATTGCAGGGCTCGAATATGGGATCGAATCGCTTCCGCGTTGATATGCCGCGTTTCGTCGATTTTTATCTGCAGGGGCGCCTGCATCTGGACGATCTGATTTCCAGACGCATTAAGCTGGAAGATGTGAACGAAGGCATGGCAGCGCTGGAAACCGGTGAAGTGGCTCGTAGCGTCATTATGTTTGATTAGCTAGTTAGAAAAATCGTTACTGTGCCGGCCGTGCCATCCACAGTGATGACTTGACCGCTGACAATACGCTTGGTGCCATTACCGGTACCTAAAACAGCCGGAATACCGTATTCACGCGCAATGATCGAACCGTGCGCAAGGATGCCGCCGATATCGGTGACCAACGCCAAGGCCTGCGTAAACAGGGGCGTCCAGGCTGGCGTCGTGGTTGGACATACCAATATTGTGCCTGGCTTCATTTGATTGAAATCAGCCGGTGACAGAATCACGCTGGCTACCCCCGTCACCCGTCCCTGACTGACTGCAAAACCGGCAAGCGTATCGGCATCATCGGGGTTGTGCTTTTGCGTTTCCCACACTTCAAAGGCTCGCGTGAAATCGAAGGGACCAAACTTAAAGCGCAGATCTTCCGGGACTCTTGCGGGTGGGTGCAGTCGCTTACGCGCTTCGCGCAGCACCTCACGCTGTTGGGCTCTTTCCCTCATATCCGAGCAGGCATTACCTTGTTCGCTGGCAGTGCTTGCTTGCTCCAACTCATCACCCGTGAGATAGAAGACGCCGTTCGCGGAACCCAGGGTACCCACTGCCACCAGGCGCTCGCCAAGCGTAAAGGCCAACTGTCGCAGCACAGGCCAGGCAGCGCCCATATAGAACAGCGATTCCTCTCGATTTGGCGCAAAAGTCTCCGCCCAGTTGAGAAATTTACCGAATATCCAGCGGCGCACGGGTCCAAGTCGGGCCCGCGTCTGCAGCACCAGTTGTTGGCCTTGTTCGACCATTTCCGTCTGACGTTGCGCAAAAGATAGTCCATCGCCCGCATTGGCTACCCGTGCCTGCAAGCTGAGCAGCAGAGGCAGTGGGGCTTCAGCCTGTGTTTGCTCAACGAAATCGAGGTTATAAATCTGATGCCCATATGTGTCCAGATGCGCCGTGACTTGCTGAAATACTTCCCGGGGTTGTTGCACCTCCAACAAGCCAAGCAGATCCTGGGCTGGGCTATTGAGTACCAGGGTGGTTAACTCATCACTCGCACAAATCAGTTCGGCAATACGTTCCAGGTTTTCCTGGGCTTGACCTGTTTTTGACGGGAATCCGCGCAAAAACATGCCACTGATCAATTCACCCTTAAACACCCTGGATGACAGAAACAGATTCAACATGGCCTCTGTCATTTTGGCGAAACCCACCATCATGGTGATATAAAACCAGTGGCAGGCATCTGCAGCGCTCAACGCCCGGATTCCGCACAGCAACTGAGATTCGTTGAGCTGCCCCGGATCCTCGCCTTTCCAGGTCTCGATGACCGCAAGATAATCTGGCAGACCGCCGTCTCTCCACAGCGGCACCAGTGTTTTCAATAAATTCGGCAGCGTTCGCACATACCACCAAAGTATGCGAGGGATTTTCAACCAAAAGCGCCAAGAGAGCTTAAGGTTATAGCGAGAATAACCATAGCCATTCACAGTGACAAACATCGGACGTGAGATAACCTCATCAAGATCGAAGGGCAGTTCCATCACCTCTCTCGTCAGAACATCCATGACTAGATCTAAACCACGATGCAAGTACAAGTCTTCGAACAAGGGGGACAACGGTTCAGGCATATTCTCGACCACCTGACGTCTCATCAACTTATCATTCGGAGTCGGCGGCAGCCAACAGATGTCTTGCACCTCCGGCATTGGCAAATTGGTAATTGGTCTCGATTGCAGCAGCCAGCATTTGCCATCTGCAAAAGCCCACTCGATATCCTGAGGCTCCCCGCCCAACTGCTGTTCTGCCTGCAGGCTTAACCGACCCAGTTGTGTCAGCATGTCCGTGGACAGTGATGACTGGTTGGCCTTTGATTCGTCAACGGCCTTTGTCTGTATGCCTTGATCGAGAGCGGCCACTGACATTTCTGCTTTGTTGCCGGTGGTGCTGGTTTTAACCGATAGAGTGTCACGGTCCAAAACATAGCTATCGGGGGTCACCTGTCCGCTGACGATCGCTTCACCCAGCCCGAAACTTGCATTGACCACCAGTTCGGCCCGGTCTCCGGTAACAGGGTTGGCGGTAAAAAGTACACCCGACACATCGGCCGCCACCATTTTCTGGACGACTACCGCCATCATCACCGTGGCTTGATCGACACCCATGCGAACACGATAGCTGGTCGCCCGCGCATTCCACAACGACGCCCAACAGTTTCGCACCGCGGCCAGCAGAGCCGCTTGACCGCGTACATACAGATAAGAATCCTGTTGCCCGGCGAAAGACAATCCTGGCAGATCTTCTGCAGTTGCTGAGGAACGCACCGCCACCGCGGGTTCACCAACCAATGCTGCATAGGCCTGGCAAATCGAATCTTCAAGTGCTGGTGGCAACGCACCTGCTGTGAACATTTGCTTTATTGTTTCTTCGGCGGAGACGAATCGATCGGCTTGCTCAGGTTCAATCCCTGACAATGCATGAACAATTTGATCCGCCAAGGCATTGGCCTCAACAAATCCCTGGTACGCTTTGGTGGTGATGATGAAACCCTCTGGCACAGGCAAATCTGCACACAACAGACTCGCCAATGACATGGCCTTGCCACCAACAACAGCCAATGAGGCATCCGGCGTCGCCAGGGACATGACGATGGAATCGGCCGCTGGCTCCTCAGACATAATTTGACGGTTCTCAGGTTAGCGAATGACTACGTTGCCAAACCTACCATTGCGATAGACTCGCAGCACAATGCGGCGCGGATCGAGCAAAACCGCATCGCGCAATTCAGAAATATCACGCACCGTGCGCCGGTTTGCGCCAACAATCACATCACCCGCTCGCAACCCATACGCGTAGGCTTTGCTTTGTGTCCCTACCTTCGTGGCCAGCACACCTGAACTCATGCCGGGTTCATCTGGACTCCAGAAATTTTCCAACTCAATACCGCCGAGACGTTGATCGATATGCCGCCCTACGGCGCGTTGCTGAGTACTTTCTTCTATCTCCATTTCGACGCTACGATTACGTCCGGCTCGAATCAATTCGATATTGACTACATCGCCGATGAACATAACCGCCGCTTGACTGTGAAAGTCTGAAACTTTTCTGATCTCACGCTCCCCCACTCGGGTGATGATATCTCCGGCTTCAAGCCCTGCCCTATCAGCGGGGCTTTCCGGTTCAACCTCAACCACGACAACACCGTCGCGACGGTCAACCTCAAATGCACGCGCCAACTCAGGATTGAGACTTTGTACGATGACACCAATCAAGCCACGACGTACCTCGCCATGCTCAATGAGTTGATCCATCACTGCTCGAATCATGTTGGACGGAATCGCAAAACCAATCCCAACGCTGCTGCCAGATGGCGCGATAATCGCAGTATTGATGCCGACGAGATTGCCACGCAAATCCACCAATGCACCACCTGAGTTACCGGGGTTGATGGCCGCATCGGTCTGGATAAAGTCTTCATAACCCTCGATCCCCAGACCACTGCGACCCAGAGCGCTGACAATCCCACTGGTCACGGTATGGTTGAGTCTAAATGGATTACCAATGGCGACAACGAAATCACCGACACGCAATTCAGCGCTGTTGGCCAGGTCAATATCCGTTAAATCTTCCGGGTCGACTTTGAGCACCGCCAGATCCACTTGAGGATCACGACCAATCAGTTCGGCTTTCAGAGACCGCCCGTCTGCCAAGCCCACTGAGATTTCATCTGCACTGCCAATGACATGGTTGTTGGTCACAATGTAACCCTCACTGGCGTCAACGATAACGCCGGATCCGGCGCTTTGCGTGCGACGACCCCGAGGCACATTGAAAAAACGCCTGAAGAAAGGGTCTTCGAGCAAAGGGTTGCCTGATCTTACGGTGGTATAGGTGGCGATGTTGACCACCGCAGGGTTTACCCGTTCCAGCATATTCGCCAGGCTCGGTAATTCTCCTTCCGCAGGCACCATTAGTGGCAATGCCGCCGACGCAACTGCCGGTAACAACAAGACAATGGCCAGGAGCATTTTATTCAATCTCGATACCTCTCAATACATCGTAACCAGTATGACAATCAGCAGGCTAGGCAGGTTCCGTCCGCAGTTGCGGGTTAGCACCGGCAGCGGCGATAAACAGCAATGCCACCATGGATATGAGCAACGCGGCGCCATAAGCCACTGTGTAGTCTGCGTAATCGTACGCCAAACCGAGCATCAACGGACCTAAGGCAACGCCCATGACCGACAACATATTAGCCAGCGCAAAGACCCGTGGATAGATCGGCCCCGGGAAGGCTTCAGCCAACCATAAAGGCAATAACATCAATAGGTTACCAACACTTGCACCGAGCACGCCTGCGCCTATCAAGAGCATTGGTCCCGTATCCGCCAAACCTATGATGGTCAGCCCCGTCATTTGCACCAACACATTGAACAAAGTGAATAGCCTGAGGGGTAATCGAGTCGCCAGCCACCCACCAAGAAACCGTGCAAGAATGCTGGCTATCGTCAGAGCTTGCACGGCACTTGCAGCGGTAGCAAACCCTGCTAATTCGTCAGCCCGATTGTACAGATGAGAAATACCCCCCACCTGAGCCCCCTGGCAAAAAATGTAACCTGTGGAGAGCAGTACAAAAAAGCGTGTGCGTATGGCATCTGCATAACCCCAACGTCCCTGGTTGTTGAATCCAGCATCTGCTTTAACCACTGGCGCGGGTCGCACCACCCACAACGCAAGCGGCAATATCAGCACAACAAAGGCGAGTCCCAGCCATGGCATGGTGGCGGCTGCACCCACACTGTTGAACAAATAGGCAGTGGCTGGCGTGATCAGAACTCCGCCCAAGGATAAACCAGTAGACGTTATAGACAGAGCAATCGCACGATTGGGTCCGGGAAACCATTGGGTGATGAGCGTCGTCGCCACCACCAAAGACACCCCGGTGTTGCCAGCACCAAACAAGATAAGCAGCACATAGATCTGCCAAAGATGCTCAACAAAACCGATCAGCGACAGTGCAGCGCCGCTGATCAGCGCTCCGGTA
>Ga0114949_10003257_pt1 | contig 10294 bp, 8 predicted proteins | sample N074metaG_FD_83505 | JGI IMG/M metagenome (GOLD analysis project Ga0114949, IMG submission 83505) | Deep subsurface microbial communities from Kermadec Trench to uncover new lineages of life (NeLLi) - N074 metaG | ecosystem: Environmental > Aquatic > Marine > Ocean trench > Sediment | place... | reverse complement strand
GTTCCTGGTCGCTGGACTGGCAGAGCCTGTGCTGCAACGTGCCCTGGGACATCGTTGCTCCGACATGCCCAAGGAGTCCCTGCTCGAGCCCCCCAGCCGTCAACACTGGCTCGGAACCGACGACCAGGGCCGCGATCTGCTGGTGCGGCTGATCTGCGGCTCGCGCACCTCACTGCTGGTGGGTATCGCCGCCGAGGCGCTGGCCCTGCTGCTGGGCGTGGCCGTGGGCGCCTGGGCCGGCTACCGCGGCGGCCGCACCGACGCCCTGCTCATGCGCTTCACCGACATCGTGCTGGCGTTCCCGTTTCCCCTGGTGGCCATTGCTGTGGTGGCGTTGACTGATGTCCGCAGCACCTGGCTGGTGCTGGTGCTGCTGGGACTGCTCGGCTGGCCGGGACTCGCTCGACTGATCCGCTCGCGCATCCTGGCGCTGCGTGGTAGCGGTTTCGTCGAGGCCGCTCGGGCCAGCGGCGTAGGCGAGCTCCGGGTGCTGCTGCGCCATGCCCTGCCGTCGGGAATGGCACCGGTGTGGGCGGCGGTCTCGGTGGGCATTGCCAGCAACATACTGGCGGAAGCCTGGTTGTCGTTCATCGGACTGGGCGACCAGAGCCGGCTTTCCTGGGGTACCATCCTGAGCAACGCTTGGACCTTCGCCTCCACCTCGTGGTGGTACGCACTGGCGCCGGGCCTGGCCATCACCTTCACCATCCTCGGCTTCATGCTGCTGGGCGACGCGCTGCGCGACACCATGGATCCACGGACGGCCACGGAGCTCCCATGAGACGCACCGCGCTGTTGTCGCTACTGCTCGCCCTCGTCGGAACGCTGGCATGCACGCAACCGAACCACGACAGCCAGAGTGACAAGACGGTGTTCCGGCATCGGCTGAAGAACGATCCTCCGAACATGGACCCGGCACGCGCCAACGACATCATGTCCGACTCGGTTCTCTTGAAGCTGTTCGACGGCCTGGTGGATCTGGATCCTGCAACGCTGGAGGTGGTGCCGGCGGTGGCGGAAAGCTGGGAGATCTCCGACGACGACATCACCTACACCTTTCATCTGCGTTCAGACGTCACCTTCCACAACAACCGCCAGGTCACGGCGCACGATGCGGTGTACACCTTCGAGCGCGCGCTGCGACCCGAGACACGATCCGGAAGGCAGTGGGTGTTCACCCCCATTCTGGGCGCCGAGGCCTTCGTGAACGGCGAGGCGGACTCGGTGGCGGGGCTGGAGGCGGTGGACGACCACACGCTGCGCATCACGCTGGAGCGGCCGTACTCGCCGTTCCTCGCCCACTTGACCACGGCACAGGGTGGGCTGCTGCCGCGCGAGGTCTACGACGATCCCGAGCGTGGCTACCTGCGCCGGCCGGTGGGCTGCGGACCGTTCCGTTTCGACTCCTGGGTGTCCGGGCAATACATCAGGCTGGAGAAATTCGTCGATTACTACGGTATCGGGCCGTTCGTGGACCAACTGGTGTTTTACATCATCGACAGCCAGGAGACCGCGCTGGAGGAATACCGTGCCGGCAACCTGGATCTCACCGACGAGATTCCTTCGGGCAAGCGCAAGGCACTCCAGGAGGAGTTCGGCGACCAGTACCGCCGCTGGCCGCAGCTCGGGGTGCGCGCCTTCGCCTTCAACCATGCCCGGCCGCCGTTCCAGGGAAACCGAGCCCTGCGCCAGGCGGTGAATCATGCGGTGGACCGCAAGTTTCTCCTGGAGATCCTGGCCGAGGGCAAGGACGTGCCGGTGGCCGGCATCCTGCCGCCAGGCCTGCCGGCCTTCGATCCGGAGCTGAAAGGTTACGACTACGACCCCGTTAAAGCGCGCCGGCTACTGGTGGAAGCGGGCTATCCCAACGGTGAGGGGTTGCCGGAGTTGACCCTGCTCTACCCCAACAACGAAGGCCATCGACGCATGTGCGAACGTTTGGCCGCGGACCTGGAAGCCGTGGGCATCAAGATACGACTACGCAACCTGGATTTCGCCGCCTACCTGACTGCCATTGCGGGCACACCGGAGGAGCCTCCTGAGGCCGAGCTGCTCTCGTTCGCCTGGGTGGCGGACTTCCCTGACGCGTACAACTTCCTGTTCCCCAACCTGCACTCGTCCAACCTGGGGATCAAAGGCAACTACTCGCGCTACGTGAACCCCGAGTTCGACGCGCTGCTGGACGAGGCCATCCGCGAGGCGGATACCGAGCGCCGTATCGAGCTCTATCGCCGGGCCGAATCCCTCGCCGTGGAGGACGCCGTATGGCTGTTCTTCTACAGCTATCGCGACGAGGCACTGGTGCGCCCCGAAGTGCAGGGGCTCATCCTCAATCCGCTGGGCGATTTTGCCTTCCGCATCAGCCGGGTACGGCTGGAGCGCTAGAGGGGGACTCTTGCTGCGATACGCCGCACGCCGACTGGGCAGCCTGATTCCCGTGCTGCTGGCCATGGCCACGCTGGTGTGGGTGGTGATGATCCTGATGCCGGGGGATCCCGCATTGCTGATGGCGGGGCGAGGCGCCGACCCGCGCGTCTTGCAGGCCATCGAGGATGAGTTCGGGCTGGACCGGTCGTGGCCGGTGCAATACGGGATCTACATGACGCGACTCATGCGTCTGGATCTCGGGCGATCCTACGTCCAGGAGCGCCCGGTGCGCGACATCCTCCTGGAGCGAGCCTGGCCTTCTGCGCTGCTGGCATTCGCCTCCATGAGCATCGCCTTGCTGGTGGGAGTCGTCGGCGGCGTCCTCTCGGCCATGCATCCAGAGGGCAAAGGCGATCGCCTGATCCTGCTGGCATCCCTGGGCAGCGTGGCGGTGCCGGTGTTCTGGCTGGGCATCCTGCTGCGCATGGTGTTCGCCTCGTGGCTGGACTGGCTGCCGGTAAGCCGCTACACCGCGGGCGATCGTCCGCCGGCGCTGCTGTTCGGTGTGGAGTGGCTACCGCTGCCCGATCTGGCCAATCTCGTCCTGCCGGCACTCACGCTGGCCGCGTTCTCCGCCGGCTACTTCGTGCGTGTGGTGCGCGCCTCCCTGCTGGACGTCCTGTCGGAGGACTTCGTCCGCACCGCACGCGCCAAGGGCCTGTCGCGCTGGACGGTGTTACAGCGCCACGCCCTGTCCCATGGACTGGCCCCCTTGGCCACCGTGGCCGGCCTGCAGCTGGCAGCGCTCATGGGCGGGGCCATCGCCACCGAGTTCATCTTTGACTGGCCGGGGATGGGCAGCACACTGCTGCGCGGCATCCAGATGCGCGACCTTCCGGTGGTCAGCGGCTGCGTGATCTTTCTGACCATGACGTTTGTGCTGATCAACCTGCTGGTAGACCTGAGCTACGCCTGGCTCGACCCGCGGCTGCGTGACGCGTAGGTCCACGAGCTCGGGAGCGGCCTTTTCGCTACAATAGCTTCATGCCTGCGTTGCCGCGTTCTTCCGGCTCTCCTCGTCCGCATCTGCTGGACCTGGATCTGGCCGGGTTGGAGGCACTCCTCGAGACGGAGTTCGGCGAACCTGCGTACCGCGCGCGGCAGATCTTCCAGGGCGTGTACCAGCGAGGTCTACGCGACTTCGATTCCATGACCGACCTGCCGCAGGCCCTGCGCCGGCGTCTCACCACAGCCATCGACCTAACGTTGCCCACCATCCACAAGAAGGCCCGTTCGCGCGACGGCTCGCGCAAGTACCTGCTGGATCTCGCCGACGGCCAACGCATCGAGTCAGTGTACCTGGTGGACGGCCAGCGCATCACGTTCTGTCTGTCGTCCCAGGTGGGTTGCGCCTTCGGTTGTGATTTCTGCCTCACCGCCCGCATGGGGCTGGTGCGACAGCTGAGCCCCTCGGAGATCCTGGGACAGGTATTGCTGCTTGCCGACGAGGGCGGGCTCGGCCGGGAGGGTTACAATCTGGTCTTCATGGGCATGGGAGAACCTCTGCACAACTTCGATGCTCTCTCCGCGGCGCTGGACCGGCTCATGTCACCGGAAGGGATGGGACTCTCCTACCGGCGGATCACCGTCTCCACCGTGGGCGTGGTGGCCGGCATTCGACGGCTGGCTAAGAAGAAATACCGGCCACGGCTAGCGGTGTCGCTGAACGCGGCCGACGATCCGCTACGGTCGAAGATGATGCCGGTGAATCGTGCCCACCCGCTCGAGGAACTCATGCAGACCCTGCGCGACTACCCGGTGCGCAAGGGTGAGAAGATCACCCTGGAGTACGTGCTCCTGGCCGGGGTGAACGACGCGCCGGAGCAGGCGGATCGGTTGGCAGCCCTGGCACGCACCATTCCCTGCAAGGTCAATCTGATCCCGTTCAACGCCGCGGAAGGTCTGGACTACGAGCCCCCCGAGACCGCGCGGATGGAGGCGTTCCGGGCCCGGCTGGAGGCCGCCAACGTGCCCAGTACGGTGCGCTGGAGCCGCGGGCGGGACATCCAGGCGGCCTGCGGACAACTGGCCGTGGAGGCACCATGAAGCTGGATCTTGCGGCCGGAGTGCGCTGGTGACGTGGGCGACCCCACGGACACCGCGGCGCGTCGTGAACGGAGGCGCCGTGCTGTGCGGCTAACCTTGCGCTGAAATCACTTTCCCTGCAAGGAAATTGGGACGGCATACAAGCAATTGTATTTGGGTCTTGACAGGGCACTACATGTTGTCGTAGCATGCCGTCGTTACATCATCTCGGTGGAATCGGCGTTTCATTCAGGGGTTTCATGAACTATCCAATTTCCCGGGGCTGCCTCCTCCCCAGAGTTTTTCCCGCCGACCGAATCCTTCCAACCGGATTCCCACCCGAAAATCGGATTTATTCCCTCCCCCAATAGAAAATGCCTCTTGGAAGTAGCTGTAAGGCAGCCCCGGGAATTGCCCCCTCCCGGGGGCTTCTCCCCTGATTGGCGCCCGTACCCGCACCCCAATGGAAGCCCACCGGGGCGTGGTGCGTTGTGCAAAGATGAGTCCACATAGGAGGAATCCAGTTGTCACGCTCATCCACAGTCCATCGGGCCCTTATCGCCCTGCTGTTCGTCGTCCTCCTGGGGCCGCAGGCGCTGGCCACGGTGACCTCCCAGGAGCTGCAGGCCACCGTTCTCGCTGCCAAGCGCAAGGTCTACCCGGCGCTGGTACACATCCAGCCGGTCCTGGAGGTCTATCGCTCCGGCGAGCGCGAGAGGATGGCGGTGACCGGATCCGGCGTGATCATCTCCAAGGAGGGCTATGTCCTCACCAACAACCATGTGGTGGAACACGCCGAGCGCGTGATCTGCACCCTGCATGACCAGCAGGAGGTCACGGCGGAGATCGTCGGGCGCGACGTGTTCACCGATCTCGCGGTGATCCGGCTCAACCTGGATGAGTTCGAGGGCGAGCTCCACCCCGCGATCCTGGGCAGTTCCTCCCATCTGGAGGCCGGACAGTTCGTCATGGCGCTGGGGAGCCCCCTGGGACTCTCCCGATCCCTCTCCCTGGGCGTCATCTCGACGGTGGATCGCTACTTCCCCGAGAGCCAGTCCGCGGACGGTTCCAGCACCGGCAGCTTCAATACCTGGATCCAGACCGATGCGGCCATCAATCCCGGCAACTCCGGTGGCCCGCTGGTGAACCTGGCTGGCGAGGTGGTGGGCATCAATGCCCGCGCCATCCCGGTATTCGGCGAAAACCTCGGCTTCGCCATTCCCATCGACCTGGCCAAAGAAGTGGCCGCCCGGCTCATCGCCGACGGCAAGGTGGTGCGCTCCTGGATCGGCGTCTCCTGGCAGCACCTGGAGGCGGCGCCGGGCCTGGTGCAGGCACCGAAGGGGCAGGGAGCCCTGGTGGCATCCGTGGTGGACGGCTCGCCGGCCACCGAGATCGGCCTGCAGCCCGGTGACGTGGTGGTCTCCCTGGACGGCAAGCCCGTGCTGGCGAAGCACGAGGAGCAGTTGCCTCGATTGCGCAAGTGGATCGCCGATCTGCCGGTGGACCGTGAGGTGCGGCTGGAATTCTATCGCGAGAGCCAACTGCTGGAGGGAACCCTGGTGACCGAGCAGCGCGAGGATCCCCAGGGCACCGAACTGGAGATCAAGGCCTGGGGCTTCACCGTGCGCAGCATCACCGAGGAGGTGGCGCGCCTGTTCCGCCTGGAGGGACGCAGTGGCGTGCTGGTCACGGGCGTCAAGCCGAATTCCTTCGCCAACGAGGCCGGGCTGCGGCGCGGCGACATCATCCGACGCATGGAAGAGCAGGAGGTGCCCAACCTGCGCGTATTCGAGCAACGCGTGAACCGCCTGGTGGAGGCGGGCAAGGGACAGATCCTGGTGGAGTCAAGGCGCGGCAACCGGCTGAACTTCTCCCTGCTGCAGCCGGTCTACACCCGCACGAGTGCAGGCGTGGAGGATCGGTCATGAGTGCATGGAACTGGCTCCGCTCCCGTGGGACTCACACCCTGCTGGCGCTGGCAGCCGTGGCCGGCATGGCAGCCGCGGACGCCCGGGCCGCGCGACTGGACATGGAAGAGTTGATGACCAGCCTGCATGGCTCCGTGGTCCCGGTGCGCATCACCCTGCGTCCCATCGAGCCTCCGCCGGGAGGGGAAGGACAGAAGGTCGAGGAGGTGTTCTGCGGTGTGGTGCTGACCGACGACGGGCTAGTGGTGGTCTCGGGAGACGCGTTTCCCGATCCCGGCGGTGACCCGCGCACCACGCTGGAGCCGGTGAGCTTCGACGTCCTGGCCGCGAACGAGACGGAATACTCGCTCACCGCCGAAGGGCTCAACCGCGACCTGAACCTGGCCTACCTGCGCTTCTCCGACGGCCTTCCGGAGGGCTACGGCCCGGTGCAGATCCGCGACCACGTCGCGCCAGAGATCGGCGACGAGATCCTGGTGGTGGGCCTCATGCCGGAGCGCTATGACTACGCCCGCACCTTCTGGCCCGGCCGCATCAGCGCACGGCTGGTGTCACCGCGAACCATGTACGCGGTGACGACGTTCATCCAGGATCTGTCCATCGGCGGGCTGGCTCTGGACGCCAGGGGCAAACCCCTGGGGCTGGTGGCCGAGGACGTCCTGCCGCCCGGACAGAGACTCGGGAGGAATACCGCCAACCCCTTGACCCTGCTCGGATCGCTTTCCCAGGGACCCCGTGTGGGCTACCCGATGATCTTCCCGTTCGATCTGCTGGCCGAGGACATCGCCTCGCCGCCCCCCCTGGAGCGTGAACCGAAGAAGGCCTGGTTCGGCATCACCATGCAGCCTCTGAACCGCGAGTTAGGGGACTACTGGAACATCGACAACCCGGGCGGGATCATCATTTCGGCTGTGCTGGATGGATCCCCCGCGCAGGGCGCCGGCCTTCATCCTCGCGACATCCTGTTGCGTCTGGGTGAGAGTCCCGTCACCGCACGCGAGTTCACCGACCTCGCGACATTTCGCAAGCGGGTGGAGAAACTGACCATCGGAGAGCAGGTGGAACTGCTGGTGTGGCGCGAGGGGCAAGAGCTCACGTTGCAACTCCATCCCGGCGTGGCACCACGCACCGGGTTCCTGGCTCGCGAGTTCGAGGATGAGATGTTCGGCTTGACCGTGCGCGAACTCACGGTGGATGTCCTGCAGGCGAGGAACCTGCCCTCCTCCACGGGAGGCGTGCTGATCTCCGAGATGGAGACCGCAGGATGGGCCCAGGTGGCAGGCCTACGTGTGCAGGATATCATCTTGCGGGTCAACGGAACGCCGATCACGGATCTGGACGTGTTCGGGAAGTTCATGGAACAGCTGCGGGAGGATCAATCGGGCGAGGTCTATTTCTTCGTGCAGCGCAACGTGGAGACTCGCTTCGTCAAGGTGCGCACCGACTGGTAGGTGAGGCCCGGCTCTAGCTGCGTCTCTTCCCGCCATCCCAGGCAGCGCCATGGTCCAGCAGTGGGTTGCCGTTTTGGCTGCGCACACCGGCGGCAAGGGTGGCCGCCACGTAGCGCTTGGCGTCCTCGACGGCCTGCACCATCGGGAACCCACGGGCCAAGCCGCACGCCAGGGCGGACGAGAAGGTGCAGCCGAGGCCGTGCGCCCCGGAGACCGCGATCCGACTGCTGTCGAAGAGTGCGAAATCCTCGCCGTCGAACAGCACGTCCACAGGCCGGTCCGGAAGATGGCCGCCCTTCACCACCACATGGTGCGCCCCCATGCGGTGCAGTTCACGCGCCGCCTCTTTCATCTCGGCCACGTTCCCCACCGAACGTCCGGTGAGGCTCGCGGCCTCGGACAGGTTGGGCGTCACCACTTCCGCCTTGCTCAGTAGTTGACTGCGCAGCAACTCCCTGCCTTCCTGGTCCAGCAAGTCGAAGCCGCTGCTGGAGCAGAGCACCGGGTCCAGCACCACGTTGGGCAAGCGGAGCTCTCCGATGAGCTGCGCCACCTGCCGAACCAGGCCGGAGTTGCCCAGCATCCCCACCTTCACGGCACGCACCTCGGTATCCGCGACGACGGCACGCACCTGCGACGCCAGCAGGTCCGGCGCCACCGGCTGGATCGACTGCACGCCCTTGGCATTCTGCACGGTGATCGCGGTGAGGGCGCCGGCTCCATGGCAACGGAAGGAGGCGATGGTCTTCAGATCGGCGGCCAGTCCTGCGCCTCCGCTGGGATCCAGTCCTGCGATGCTCATCACCGTGGCGAACATGCCCACCTCCGCTTCAACTCTGCTCCCCGGCCAATCCCCGCAGGGCGGCCAGAGGGTCGCCCGCCTCGAGAAGAGCGCGAATCACCGCCACGCCCCACGCGCCCGCCTCACGGCAGAGGCCGGCAGTCTCCGGCGTCACGCCGCCCACCGCAAGCAGCGGTACGGACCCTGCGGCCTCGACGGCCTGTCCCAGGCCGGTGAGACCCTGCGGCTCTCCCATCCCGGCCTTGGAGGGTGTGGCGAACACCGGCCCGAAGATGATGTAGTCCGCTCCACCGGCCACCGCGGATCGGACCTCCTCAGGGGAATGCGTGGACACACCCACCGTCAGCGCTTCACCCACTACCTGCCGTACCCGGCCGAGCGGCACTCCACGCGCCGGCAGGTGCACGCCGGCAGCACCCGCGGCCAGGGCCACATCCAGACGTCCGTTGACCATCACGGGAGTCCGCGCCGGGTCGCCGGCCTCGACCAGGCGGCGAGCCTGCCGCAGCAACTCGGAGTCCGGTAGCGCCTTCTCGCGTAGCTGCAGCGCCAGGGGAATCCCTGCCTCGCACGCCCGGCGCGACAGCCGCAACAGCCCGTCTGACGGAGCGCCGGTGCCGGCGCTGATGAGCATGACTTTCGGCCAGCGCAGCTTCTTCCCTCCTAACAGCTTGGAGCCAGGCGTCGATTACTCTGATAAGCTATCACTTCCTCCGTGGCACGAGAAAGGTCCACGTCCTGATGAGCGCCCCGCGCGAGACGAAGCTCCGCATCGGAGTCTTTCGCTACCTGAACTCCCTGCCGGTGCTTGCCGGGCTGGCGCAGGAGAACGGTGAGTCCGTTCCCGGCGGACCTCCCTTGCGCTGGGGCAGCCCCGCTGACTGTGCCCGCTGGCTGGCCACCGGTGAAGTCAACGTGGCCCTCATCCCGTCCATCGAGTATGCCCGGGGCGAGACGCTGCGCTACCTCCCCGGTGTGGCCATCTCCACGGAGCAGGAAGTGCGATCGGTGGTGGTGCTCTCGCGGGAACCGCTGGAGCGCTGTACATCCATCGCCCTCGACGCCACCAGTCGCACCTCGGTGGCCTTGCTCAAGATTCTGCTGGCGCGTCGCTTCCACATCCAGCCACAACTGGAGGTGATGCCTCCGGACCCGGAGGCCATGCTGGCGCGCCACGATGCGGCATTGCTCATCGCCGACAACGCGCTGGTGGCACCGGCGCAGGGTCTCAGGGTGTACGATCTGGCCGCGGAGTGGCACGCCATGACGGGCCTGCCGTTCGTCTTCGCCCTCTGGGCCGTGCGCGAGGATGCTGCCGGGGCGTTGAGCCCGGAGGACATGGAGCGGTTCCAGCGCCCGCTGTCGCTGAGCGCCGAGGAACTGCGCGTCCTGGCGGAACGTGAGGCGCCACGGCTGGGCCTGGACCCACAGGAGGCGTTCCAGTACCTGCACAGCAACCTCCACTACCAGCTGGGCGAGCGTGAGCGCCTGGCGCTGGAGACCTTCTTCCGCCTGGCGGCGGAGGAGGGACTGGCTCCTGCCGGTGTGGCGCTGCGAGCCGTGGAGCAGCCCGCCCTGGAGATCCACGAGTGAGCTCGGTCACCGCCATCCTGGAACGTACCCTGTCCGGCCAGCGCCTGGAGGCTCGGGAGGCGTTG
>Ga0114949_10003254_pt1 | contig 10296 bp, 8 predicted proteins | sample N074metaG_FD_83505 | JGI IMG/M metagenome (GOLD analysis project Ga0114949, IMG submission 83505) | Deep subsurface microbial communities from Kermadec Trench to uncover new lineages of life (NeLLi) - N074 metaG | ecosystem: Environmental > Aquatic > Marine > Ocean trench > Sediment | place... | reverse complement strand
GAATCATTGGCAACCACGCTGGAGCGCGTGCTGCCCTGCTGGGAAGCACTGATTGCGCCGGACCTCAAGGAAGGCAAGAACGTGCTGATCGCCGCACACGGCAACAGTCTGCGTGCGCTGGTCAAAATGCTGGACAATGTATCCGCGGACGAAATCACAGGCTTCAATATTCCGACCGGCATTCCCTTGGTTTATGAAATGGATGACGATTTGCAACCGGTGTCACACGAATTCCTCGGCGATCCGGACACGGTTGCTGCTGCTGCCGCTGCGGTTGCGAACCAGGCGAAGGCAGGTTGATCTACAGTCTCCAGGATCGTGTTCCGGTGCTGGAAGGCGATGGTCATTTTATTGCCGACAACGCAACCGTCGCAGGCACTGTCAGACTCAAAGCCAATGCAAGCGTCTGGTTCAATGCCGTTCTCCGCGGCGATAACGAATGGATCGTTGTCGGCGCAAACAGCAATATCCAGGACGCCGCCGTGCTTCACGCAGACCCCGGCATTCCACTCCACATTGGCGATTTCGTCACGGCTGGCCACCAGGTGATGCTGCATGGCTGCACCATTGGCGAAAATTCCATGATCGGCATTGGCAGCATCGTCCTGAATCATGCAAAAGTGGGCAGCAATAGTATCGTTGGCGCCAATTCGCTGATCACCGAGGGCAAAGAGTATCCGGACGGTGTATTGATTATGGGTAGCCCAGCGAAAGTGATACGTGAACTAGGTGCTGACGAGATTCGGCACAACACCTGGTCGGCAGAGCATTACGTGGAGAACGCGCAGAAATTTCTGCGGCATCTGAAGATAACGTAGGAGCTCGCCCCAGCGAGCGATTAGGCTTGAATCGCTCGCTGGGGCGAGCTCCTACATTATCTTCAGCGTTGAAGTTTCGGTTTTGAAGATTTGCTTTTGGCCCGATCCTTGCTCACCAACCTGACGAGTCCCTCCTGGGCGGCCGATGCGACGAGGCGACCGTCTTCCGTAAAGAACTGTCCTCGCGCGAAGCCACGCGCACCGGAAGAATTTGGGCTGTTCAATGAATACAGCAACCATTCGTCGAGCCGCACATCGCGATGAAACCAGAGCGCATGATCGAGGCTTGCCATCTGCACCCGGCCCTGCCCGAATGGCAATCCGTGCGGCAGCGTGCTGGTGCCGAGCAGTTCATAATCGGATACGTAGGCGAGCAAATTCTGGTGCAGGCTGATCTCGTCCGGCAACCTGTCGACGGCCTTGATCCAGACGTGTTTCACCGCTGGCAATTTCTCGGGTTTCAGGAATTGCATCGGCTGCACAGGACGGAATTCGAATGGCCGTTTGTCAGTCAGGTAACGCCGCATCTTCTCCGGAATGTCCTTGAGAATCTCCGGCGACACTTCGGTCAGATCCTGCAGGCCGTCGGGTCCGGGAACATCAGGCATCTCTGCCTGATGATCGAGCCCCTCTTCCGGTTTTTGAAATGAGGCCGCAAGATTAAATATCGGACGCCCGTGCTGAATTGCAACGACCCGGCGTACCGAAAAACTGCCGCCATCCCGTGAACGATCAACCTCGTAGATAATCGGCGCATTCATGTCGCCGCGGCGCAGGAAATATGCGTGTAATGAATGCGCGCGCCGACCCTCGACCGTGTGGTGGGCTGCCGAGAGCGCCTGGCCAAGCACTTGTCCACCAAAAACCTGTGCACTGCCGATATCGCGGCTTTGTCCACGGTAGAAGTTGTCCTCGATGCGCTCGAGTTGCAGGAGCTCGATCAGATCACTCAGAACCGCATGCATCGTTTACGTAACGGCCGCCGTACCGCCATCGACGACAATGCCCGTGCCACTGACGAATACCGACTCATCTGAGGCCAGAAACAACGCCACTTTTGCAATGTCGATTGGCTCACCGAGTCGTTTCGCGGCGGATCGTCCAATACAGAAATCACGAAGTTCCTTGTCGTTATTGAACACTCTGCGGCTATTCGGGGTCATGACGGCACCCGGCTGGATGTAGTTGGCGTTAATGCCATTCGGACCGGCTTCGGTTGCCAGTTGCGCAGTCAGGGCCGCAATTGCAGCAGTCGACTTCGCAAAGCTCTTGGAACCGTCGCGGCCGAAAATGCTCCTGACGAATCCCAGGATCACGATGCGCCCGGCGGGGCTGTTTTTCATCAATGGCAACAACTGCTGGCAAATAGCGGAAACGATTTTCTGCTTTTGCTCCAGGAGCTTTTCCAGCGCGTCATTGTCACCGTCATTAATCAGCCCATCTACGCGTGGCGTGACATTGCAAATAACGATGTCCAGATGCCCAAATTCAGAACTTGCGGTATCCGCAATCTGCGTCGCCGCATCGGTCGCGTAAATGTCGATGACGGTTCCCTTGATACCACGCACGGATTTGAAGTGAGTATCAACACCGGAATTCTGCGAGTCGATCGCCAACACGTCAGCGCCTTGCTTGACCAGGGTGCGCGCAATCGCCTCCCCGATGCCACCGGCGGCACCGGTGACTATCGCTTTTAATCCGAAAAGACGCCTTTCATCAGCCATAGAACACCTGAATATTGTTGAATATCTTAACCGGTCGGTAACTCATAGTTCGCGAACTGCTTCCGTAATTCCACTTTTTTTATCTTACCGGTTGCAGTATGTGGAATCTCGTCGACAAAGACGACATCGTCGGGATACCACCACTTGGCGATTTTGCCATCAAACCAGGCCAGCATCTCTTCTTTGCTGACGTCCTGCCCCTCCGTCTTGATAACGATCAATAATGGACGCTCAGTCCACTTCGGATGCGCCACACCGATCACTGCGGCCTCCGCAACGGCGGGATGTCCGATCGCTGTGTTTTCGATCTCGATAGAACTGATCCACTCGCCGCCGGACTTGATGACATCCTTGGTCCGGTCGGTAATGGCCATGTAACCATTTTCATCAATCGTCGCAACGTCGCCGGTATCGAACCAGCCGTCTTCGGTATGCGATTCCGTGTTGCCTTCGAGCTTGAAATAATCACTGCAGATCCACGCGCCCCGGACCTGCAATGCGCCGTACGCAACGCCATCCCATGGCAACTCCTGGCCATCATCATTGACGATCCTCAGTTCACAGCCGTAAATGCCGCGTCCTGCTTTCGTCTGCAGCGCATACATCTCGTCAAGTGGCATTGACTCCATGCCCGCCTTTGGGAAATTTGCCGTACCCAGTGGACTCATCTCGGTCATGCCCCAGCCCTGGATGACAGCAACGTCGTGTTTTTCGTGAAACTCCCGAATCATCGACTCAGGGACGGCAGCACCACCGATTACCGTTCGCTGCAGTTTGTCCATGCGTTTGCCGGCTTTCTCCGCGTATTGCAGCAACGCGAGCCAGACCGTCGGCACGCCGAGCGCAAGCGTCACCGATTCTGACTCAAGCAAGTGATACAGCGTCTCGCCATCGCCCATTTTAGGGCCCGGATACACGACTTTCGCCCCAACCATCAATGCTGAATACGCGGTACCCCAGGCATTCACATGAAATAGTGGCACCACCGGCAGAATGCAGTCGCGATTCGACAGCCCCATCACATCCGGTGCCACTCCGGCGTAGGCATGCAGGATGGTCGAGCGATGACTGTACAGCACACCTTTCGGATCACCCGTGGTTCCCGAGGTGTAGCAAAGCCCTACCGCGGAATTCTCGTCAAATTCCGGCCATTCGAATTCTTCACTTTCTGCGGCAATCAGTGATTCGTAGGACACCGCGTTTTTGAGGAAGGTCTGCGGCATGTTCTTGTCGTCGGTCATGACGACGTAGCCTTCGACGCCAGTCGTGCTCTCGGCAATTTTCTCCAGCAATGGTACAAACATAGGATCGGTAAAAATCCACCTGTCCTCAGCATGATTGATAATGAACACGATCTGTTCCGGGAAAAGCCTCGGATTGATGGTGTGGCACACAAAACCTGATCCGCCGATCGCGTAATAGCATTCGAGATGCCGATAGTCGTTCCACGCGAGCGTGGCCACCCGATCACCGTCTGACAAACCGAGTTTGCCCAGCGCATTTGCAAGCTGCCGGGTGCGGCGAAAGCAGTCCGCGTAGGTATAACGATGCTGCGGATTATCGGCAGTTATCGAAACGATCTCGCGATCGCCGTAATTCTGATCCGCATGCCGCAGGATCGACGAGATCAGAAGTTGTGTGTCCATCATCAAACCGCGCATACGACTACCCCCTGTTTCTTGGTCTTTTTGCAGGCGGACGGGTCATTTGACAGGACATCCGGGAATAACTGCAAGCGTCGCTGAAGGAACGCAGGATAGGCCACTTGCGTTGCACAGGCAATAACGGGAAAAAGCGACGCATCACGCGGATTCATAAGCATTTCTACTTAGCTCAAATGGCGTCGAATCGACCCTATCGTGTTATCCTTTCGCCTTAAATCGCCACTTGAAGATCGCCGTCCGGGAAGGACCCTTGAACGGCGCAGTGAGGGCAGACAGGCCGGGCAAAGGGGTTTCGGGGGACAAAATCGAAGCACTGATTCGCCGGCGATAACAGTCCGTTAATTTATGGAGGGGAGAACCCATGGCTGACAGAATCCGGTTTGCCGACACCTTGTCGGAAGAATCAACAACAATATCTATCGCAAAAGTCTTAGGCCTTGTGCTCGCAATCTGCGCTATCGCGCCGACGGTCCAGGCACAGGGTTCCGACGAAACGATTGAAGAAATCGTAACCATTGCTACCCGGTTGCGGGCGGACTCTGTACAGGATGTCCCCGCAGCGATCACGGCGATCGGTGCCGAAGCGATGGAGCGTCAGCAGATCGAGAATACGTCTGACATGCAACTTACAGTGCCCAATGTCAGCTATAGCAAGGGCAACTTCACGACGAGTTCATTCCAGGTTCGTGGCATCGGATCATCAGCCGTCGGCTCGACAGCGGACTCCGGCGTCAGTGTGCACGTCAACGCGATCCCGATCGAGAGCCATCGCCTGTATGCCACCGAATTCTATGATGTCGAGACCATTTCGATCATGCGTGGTCCCCAGGGGACACTTTTTGGCCGCAATGCGACGGGCGGACTCATCAACGTGACGACGAAAAAGCCGGAAAGGGAATTCAACGCGAGCGTCGTGGCGGAGATTGGCGATTTCAACAGCCAAAGGTTCACCGGCCACGTTAATTTCCCGATGGGCGACAAGTTTTCCGCGCGAATCGCAGGTATTTCGACAACGCGTGACGGCTACACGACCAATCAGTTTACCGGCAGCGACATCGACGGCAGGGACATGTACGCCGTTCGCGGCACACTGCGTTTTCAACCCAGCGACCGTACGACGATCGACCTGATGGCTTCCTACATGGAAGACAACTCCGACCGCACCCGATCGCAAAAAACGCTGTGCAACCGCGACCCGGTTGGCAACCTCGGCTGCCTGGGGGACAGACTCGGCTTTGATTTTCCGAATGGCATGGCCATATTCCCATCGACGCCGGTTACCGATATCTCGCTAGGCAACATCACACAACCTCCCGGCACGTTAGGGCGACAGGGCTTCAGCCTGTTCCCGTTCGGCTACGACGTTCATGGCGCCGTCCCGAATCCGACGGACATGCGGACGGTCAACCAGGATTTCAGTCCGGTCTACGAGGCCGATGACACGCTCGTGACCCTGCAACTGACGCAAGCGCTCGGTGACAGCCACGACCTGGAGATTTCGGTAGCACGTCATGAAACTTCGTTCTTTTCCAGGACGGACTGGGATGCCACGGTCGGCGCACCGATCATCGGTGTGCCGTTAGTGGGATTCGGTATTCCCGGGGCTGTGCCGTTATTTGCGCCAACGACCTACGGTGCCTTGTTTTCCGGCAATACATTACCGATATCGAACGTCAGCACCAGCAATCTCGGGGTTCTCGGTCTCGACATCCTCAACTCGACCACCAATTACTACACCTACGACCAGTCCAACACGGACGGCGAGCAAACGACCTTCGAAATAATCCTGACGTCCGATTTCGAGGGCCCATGGAATTACCTGCTGGGTGGCATGTACTACGACTATGAAGGATCGACCGATTACAACGTCGCGGCCAACACCTTCGATTATCTCTCGACGATGGCGTCGGTCGCCAGTTTTGCTAGCGATAACCCATTGGTGCCACCTCCATCGCCAATCGATGGCACCGGCGTTGCGACACCGTTTTTTGTCAACGAGACGGATCTTTATGGCTTAGAGACAACTGGTATCTTCGGCGAGGTTTATATCGATGTATCGGACACGGTAAAGTTCACCTGGGGCCTCCGATGGACGCGTGACGAGAAACGGGTGCGCGACCGCAACTTGCTGGTCAACACCTTAATATCGCCTCCCCCGGTGTTTACTCCGATCGGTTCGACCACAGCGAACGGTTTGCCTGACTACGAAACGGAGAAGGCTGAATTCACGTTTACGACCGGCCGCTTCGTGGTCGACTGGCAGTTCAGCGATTCGACGATGATGTACGGGTCCTTGTCGCGCGGCGCCAAAGGTGGCGGCATCAACCCGCCGCTCGATCCAGTTCAGTTCCCGAATGCGAGCCGCACGTTCGACCCGGAAGAAATTACCGCGTTTGAGATCGGCACCAAGAGTACCTTTGCGGACATCGGCCTCACCGTGAATCTGTCAGCGTTCTACTACGATTACGAAGGGCTGCAGATCGCGCGCATCGTTCAGCGGACGTCCATAAATGAGAATGTCAATGCAGAAATAACGGGATTCGAGGCCGAATTCACCTGGGCCCCGACGGACGATTTCCTGATCAACGGCATGTTGTCCCTGCTGGACACAGAGATCGGCAATGTCGCTGTAGCAGACCCACGCGATCCTTCTGGCGGTGTTGCAGATTCGACTATCGTCAAGAACCTGCTGGACAGCGAAAACTGCGTCATCCTGTGGAATGGAAGCTCCGACCCGGCGGGATTGCCACCACTGCCGCCGCCGTTCGATGCGCTGAACCCGCTGACCCAGTTGCTGCCATTTTCGAGCTGTCCCGATCTTCAGGCAAACATGCCTACTATCAATTTTGCCTACGGCACGACATACAGCTACACCGACTCGGTCGAGGTCGATCTTCAAGGCAATCCGCTGGCGGGGTCACCGGATATGTCGTTCAGCCTCGGCGCGCAGTACACGTTCCGCATCGGGGATAGCCTCGAGCTGACGCCACGGATCGACTACTACTGGCAGGATGACAGCCAGGCCCGTATCTATAACAGCCCGATCGACCGCATCGAGTCCTGGGACAACATCAATGCGCAGATCACACTGGCGCCCGATACCTACCGCTGGTATTTCAAGGTCTTCGTGCAGAACCTGAACGACGACGACAATATCACCGGCCAGTTTCTCAACTCCGCCGCATTGGGACTCAGCACCAACGTGTTCCTGATGGAGCCGCGACGCTACGGCGCCACGTTCGGCATTAATTTCGAATAAGGAAACGCGGCAACGAAAAAGCGGACAGGGTTAGAGTCTCTCTTATCGAAATCAGCATAAGGGTCAGAGCCCGGCTCTGACCCTATGTCTGCGCGACAATACTTTGGCATGAAGCCGATAACCAGAGAAGACAATCGTGGGTCAAAGATATCAGAATATCCTGGAAACGATCGGTCGGACGCCCGTCGTCCGTCTGAACAAGATCGCGCCCGAGGGCATCAACCTCTACGTCAAGATCGAATCTTTCAACCCGATGGGATCGGTCAAGGACCGGCTTGCGCTTGGCATCATCGAAGACGCAGAAGAGTCTGGTGCGCTTAAGCCCGGCCAGACGGTCATTGAGGCAACGAGCGGCAATACCGGCATCGGCCTCGCCATGGTTTGTGCACAAAAAGGCTATCCACTGGTCGTGACGATGGCCGAGAGCTTCAGTATCGAGCGTCGCAAAATGATGCGTTTCCTCGGCGTGAAGGTAGTGTTGACGCCGGCGGAGCTGAAGGGCAGCGGCATGCTCGCCAAGGCGACCGAGCTGGCCGAGAAACACGGCTGGTTCCTCTGCCGCCAGTTCGAGAACGAGGCGAATGCTGACGCGCATTCGAGGACGACGGCGCCCGAGATTCTTGCTGATTTTGAAGGTGAGCGGCTGGATTACTGGGTGACCGGATTCGGCACCGGCGGCACGCTGAAAGGGGTCGCACGGGTTCTGGCAAAAGAACGCCCGGAGACGAAAATAATCGTCTGCGAACCCGACAACTCACAGATGCTCGGCAGCGGGATTCCGCAGGAGCGGCTCGACGATGGTACCCCTGCCGACAGCCATCCCTTGTTCCGGCCGCACCTGATGCAGGGATGGAGCCCGGACTTTATCCCGAAGCTGACAGAAGACACGGTATCGATGGACATCATCGACCGGGTCGTCCCAATCAATGGCGATGATGCGATTCGGCTATCGAAAGCACTCGCGACCGATGAAGGCATTTTCGTCGGAATTTCTGCCGGCGCGACACTCGCTGGCGCAATGGAGGTGTGCAAGGGCGCGGAGAAAGGCACGACTGTTCTTTGCATGCTCCCCGATACCGGCGAGCGCTACCTCAGCACGCCGTTGTTCGACGACATACCCGTCGACATGACCGCCGAAGAAATCGAGATTGCCGATTCGACGCCTGGCTATCGCTTCGGCGCGCCGCCGCCTCCGCCTGCTGAAGAAGAAGATCAAGAGGATGAACTGTTGGATGCACCCGAGATTGCGGTGCAATTCGTCAACGACGTAACAAGCAATGCGGATGACCCAGTGGTGATGTTCTCGCACGAATGGTGCGAATTCTGCTGGTCCGTTCGCAAGATGTTTGCAAAATACGAGGTTCCCTACCGGTCGATTGACCTGGACTCGGTGGAATATCAGCAGGACAACAAAGGCGGCGAAATTCGCGCAGCGCTGCGCGAACGCACCACTTCAAAGACAATCCCACAGATATTTATAGGCGGGCAATACATCGGGGGTGCGACAGACCTGTTCGACGCTTGCAAAGATGGCTCTATGCAAAAACTGCTGGAAGAAAATACGGTAATCTACAACAAGGATGTGAAAGACGATCCGTATGCATTCCTGCCAGGCTGGCTACACAAACGATAGGAATCAGCCCGTTTGGGCGGTGGCCTCTTTTTCAGATTCCTCTTCGAAGAAATACATGCCGAGCGTCTCCGCGACGCAGGCGGGTTTGCGTTCGCCCTCTACCTCGACCTTGATTTCTGAAAGCAGATGCAGTGCGCCGCCACGTTTTCGTGCCTGTCGTACAGTCGCACGCGCACGCACCCGTGCACCGACCGGAACCGCCGTGTAGAAACGCACTTTGTTGCAGCCGAAGTTGATGGCGCGGGCAAGATTTTCAAAGTGCACAAAGTCTGTTACCAGCGCCGGGATCAGCGACAGGGTCAGGTAGCCGTGAGCGATGGTCTTGCCATTGGGCAACTCGTGCGCGGCACGCTCCTCATCGACGTGAATCCACTGATGATCGCCAGTGGCTTCCGCAAATTGATTAATCATTTGCTGGTCGATGACGATCCAGTCGGAGACGCCCACTTCGACGTCCACGAGCTCCTTCGCATCCTCGATTGACCTGACTACATGCAATTTCGCTTCCTTAAATATCCAGCCGTTTCAGAAAATTCGGCCCAGCCACGCGCTTTGCCGCAAAAATGTTGCATTGCAAGAAATACACAGAAGCGCGCGGCAGAGCAAGTTTAATCGTGCAAATTGTTGCAGTTATTGGGCTGGATAGTCGACAAAGCCAGCAATTTGGCGGCTATCACGCCATCGAATTTGCTGCACTATTTGGAGCAGACTGCACCGATCATACTCAGTTCGCGTTAGCTGCAGTACTTGTCCTTCAGCAATCGCTTGTACAGCTTGCCGGTGGCGTGTCTCGGCAGTGCTTCGATGAAGTCGATCGACTTCGGACACTTGATCGAAGACAAATGATCGCGGCAATACGCGATGAGTTCTGCTGCCATGTCCGGGCCCTCATCTGCGTGATCAATCAGTTGAATAACCGCTTTGACCTGCTCCCCCATTTCCTCATCCGGTATGCCGAATACGGCAGCATCGGCAACCCGGGGATGCATGACAAGAACATCTTCTGATTCCTGCGGATAAATATTGACGCCGCCGGAAATGATCATGTAGGCCTTGCGATCGGTCAGGTAAAGAAAACCCTCATCGTCCAGGTAGCCGACATCGCCGAGGGTACTCCAGCCTTGCGCATTGTATGCGGTCAGCGTCTTGTCCGGATCATTGAGGTACTCGAAATCAGTACCACCCGAGAAATAGATCG
>Ga0114949_10003251_pt1 | contig 10297 bp, 2 predicted proteins | sample N074metaG_FD_83505 | JGI IMG/M metagenome (GOLD analysis project Ga0114949, IMG submission 83505) | Deep subsurface microbial communities from Kermadec Trench to uncover new lineages of life (NeLLi) - N074 metaG | ecosystem: Environmental > Aquatic > Marine > Ocean trench > Sediment | place... | reverse complement strand
CTCCCGCAGATGACGCAGAAGAACTTGCGCGATAGAGAAGTAGATTAACTCCACTGTCCGGAACGATAGATACCCCGGTATCATCATACGTGGTTTCTTGCGTTGTGGTAAAAACATCATCTTCAAATTGGAATGTGGCAGTGGGGGTAGAACTGACCGGAACCTCTCCAACCTGAAGACACCCACTGATCGTAACATCGGTTTTGAAATCTGCATCGTCACAAACAGACAGTGTGCCCGAGATTGCTAAATTCCCAAATTCATCAAGGTTGAAAGCAGTGCCAGTAACCGTAAGCTTGGTGGTGTCGATACATTCGGCATGAATGGTATTTACATCAATATCTGCAGGAACATTGATCATTACCGGAATGCCAGAAACGGTTGCGGTGCCGGTAACGGTGAGATGAGCAGTTGCCATAGTCCCAGTAACTGTAACGTTGTCCTGGAAGTCGGCGGTACCGGTCACAGTGATGTAACAGAAAGTAGCTCCACCAGAGACTGTGAGCGTGCCCGGAACGGTTACACTTTTGCCGTCATCCTCGAACGGGACAAAGTTCTCGGAACCGGAAACACCTAGGTACTCCTCAATAGCAATGATGGCATCTTTAACATTATTGTGGTGCCGGGCGGAGATGGTGAAATCAACATTGTCATTGATGAAATGCTGAAGCGCCGGAGTTTCATCTGACCCACGTTCTGCATTGAAGAAGTTGGTGTCGTCTGTTCCGCTGTAAGCTACAGCTTCAGCCTTCGTAAGGTCGGCCCCTGTCAAAATGGTGACAAAGCCTACACTCGGGTAGCCTGTAGTGGTAACCACCGGAATGGTAGTAACCGCGTCGTCGATATTCGATGTCAGCCGGGTACGTAGATTATTGACAACTAAGTATAGAGAATTGTCATCATCTATTCTCTCCGGAAAATTGATTGTTTGTGGCATTTACCTTCTATGCGACCGAGGTGACTCTGATCACGGTATTAGTTCCCGTGGTCACCGCCTGGTCTCTCGTATTTTCTTTGGAAAATGTATCAGGTGCAGCGATCTCTTGATGCCAAGTCCCAGAAACTGTTACACTGGAGCTGGACAGCCCGTAGGCTGTCGCAATTCCTGTGGTGGTTGTATACTTACCACCGTCGTCGAAGGTGGTTCCTTGGGGGAAGTCAGTGGAGACCACATCCAGTCCCAAAGTAAGTCTACGGCTCCGTTGCGAGCCAGTCAAGCTGACGACTCGTTCTTCTTCAATCATGAAGTCTCCGGATGCGGTAGCTACGTTAAGAACGTTGGGGGTACCTGGGGAGACGCGGACCTCATTAACGATGTTATGAGGAAGGAGGGGACCGTGGGTGGTCGTATTATACTCCGCGTCTACGTTAATAATACCGACTCCAGTGGTAGAAATCAAGTCGTAATTAGCCTCCACGCCCGAATTTACCACTGTCCAATAAGCTTCTCCGGCAGTAGTCATCTGACACGAATTAGATCCCGAAAACAGGGTTCTAGTAGATATGTATTGCTTGTCTTCAGCTGGTATCGAGATGAAATCCACACCTGAGCCTGTACTAATCAACAGCTTGAATGGTTTTGCATCCAGATCATTAATGCGATTGTCTGAGAGAGCTAGAGCACCTGTGTTCGTATAGATCTGTTCTATCTTACCTGTGAAGTCTGTTCCGGGGGCTCGGATTGGGCCCCAGCGAGTGGCCAAAATTCCACTCGTAGAAGTACCAATGTAGAGGCATCCAGTAATCGTGACATCATCAACCGCAAGCGAAAGCACCTCAGTACCACTGATCAGCGCGCTGGAAATCACAGCCCCACACTGAAGGTCAACGATATCTATCCCAGATTGGGTCGCCAGGATCGCGAAACGGTCCTCTGCGATGACAACGTCCTGTATCCCGGACCCAGTGACCGGTTCAGGGTGAATAACCGTGTACTTCTCTCTAGGAACCTCGAAACCTTCGAACCCCGTTACCATCTTAAATCTCCCTTAATTGCCAAAAGACCTTCAGCTTGCTGGACTGATCGCCAATGGTTTCATCTGCAGGAATATTGGTGCGGAGGAAGATACTCTTGGTACCTGTGGCTGGGATGTCATCCACTCTAATACCCTGATTCACTCGGGAGGAAACTAGGTAGGGGGTATGCTCCCGTTCGGCATCAGAGTTCAGTTGGTATTCAAGTTGTGCAAACCGGCCGGTTGGGAAAAGAAGGCTGTTTTCTGCCACCTGCTCGAAAGGCAGCGAGCCTGAAACAGTTCCCCACAGAGGATCAAATCTGTTGGCGAAGGACGGGGTCTCTACCTGAATCCCTAACGTATCAGCTCCGTATTCCATCATCACAGTGTGGTTATGGAAATACCAGAAGTAGTCGAGGTCATTGATTTGACCATCACGAACGAGATCTCGGGTTCGATTCCCTCGGTAATTGAGCATATGAATCAAACTGTCCCGATCCTTACAATAAGCCAGGTCCATCATACGTTTCAGCTGCTGCGTTTGCCCGGAGCCCCTCCAGGGGTTTTGGTCGAAAAAGGTAACCCCGGCCGAAAAATCTTCCACCAAAGCGTCCTCCGCAAAGAGGTTGGTACTAAGTTGTTCAATAGGGCCGGCTGTGATCGTAACCGTTTCGGATGGAGAAACTCCTACAATTGTGGCTACGAAGGTAAAGATATCGTCGCCGTCGTCCTTGATAAAATAGAACAGATCATTACTATTAACGTAGCACATCGTATCTACCGGAGAAGAGTCCGTTATGGTGGGTAAGCCAGCGACAGTGCCAAGGTCTATCTCACCAATGAACTCGGTGTCAAAAGCATTCTCAGCGTCATTGGGATTATTCCCAAGTCGGAAAACCATGATATGGGTAGCATTTTCTGTATCGGTATTGAAGTTAGGATTAGTAAGCGCATAGAAATAAGGGGCCCGGTAAGTGACTGTTCTCATATTTTGAAGGTGTGTATCGGCGAGCCTGGTCTCGGTTTCAACACCCGCGTCCACCATATCTTGAGTAATCTGGTCATTTCTCCAGATCACATCAACGTACTCCCCATCTAAGGTCATGGCCAGACCGTTGTACGTTCCATTTCCTATCGCAAACTCATCCTCTCTAGTAATGAGATAGATCTCTTCCCTATCGTAGTCCGCTATCCAGCCCACCGGCTCAAAAATATTGGCGGTGGTCGGAAAGTCCCCGTTATTGTCATGCGTGTAAGGAATATCCCCTGTCATATGCTGGGTGCGGAGATAGGTGGGAGGGTTCGTACTAATGTCGTAAGCATCCCAAATGGGGCGCATATCACTACTTACCGTGCCACTGATGTTCAAACATAGTACCCACAACTCTTGATTTACTTCGTGATAGAAAGCATTGCTGCCCATATTTTCTATCTGAGTATCTCCGGAATTACTGCTTACATTTTCTCGGGCCTCGACTTCCGCATTAAACAAACCAATGATATAGTTAGAAGTATATTTAGGATCAAACCGAGACGGATTGTCTGAAGGATGGGCCCCCAACATAAACTGCTGCTTGCGAAACCCTAAAGCCGTCTCAGTTCCTGGCGGCGTGGAACTAGCTCTGGTATCTATAGTCTTGAGAGTAGCATTCCCATCAAGATCTATGGATGTTCCATTCTCCTCGACAGACTCAAACTCAAATTGGAGCAGAGCCGGGTCTCCTCCCCCATCAAAGATAGGAGTCAAATAGGTTCCCGTCCCTTGATAAGGACTCAGAGGCACAGATCTAAACTGAATATTGGGCCGTGCGCCGGCAGTAAACCAATTCGTGTGGGAATTCAATGAAGTCTGCAACCCTGCCGTACCTAGATCCACATCCGAGAAGCTAGTGGTTATTAGAGCCCCGTTGTTGGTGACTGATAGATTGGTATCAGATCTGATTAAAGGCTCGGAAACGAAGTTTGGATCAGTATAAAAATGCCATGCCCAGCCAATCATATCTCCAGGCTCAGCATACCAATAGACAGGCTTCTTAGTCACAAGTACTTGTCCACGGAGATTGTGCGATTCTTCTGTCAATGTAGTCTGCTTCACAACGAAAGGGGTGGGCTCGGCATTAACTTCCGTTGCACCATCCTGGTACTCAAAATCATCAGCGAACCGGCATAGGAACCACCCAGATTGGCCTGTAACTACGTCAAGTTTGGCCGCGGTAGACACGGAAGTAATGATACACCTATCCTTGATGACATTCTCAGTATTGATTACAGTTCTCCAGACATTATTACCACCACTATTAAGTCCAATCCAAGATCCCGAGATGGGCAACTCTTGGTCTAAGATTAGCCTATCTGCTTTGTTGATCTCATCTTTGAAAACCTCCACAGAGGATAGAGACCCAGTTAGCCCGATACCTGTGGAAGTAGTCCAAGCCTGCACCATTAGCGCCGAAACTACACCAGACCAAGTGGTAACATTTTCCAACTCAAACGTATAGGTTTGTTCCTGGGCGTTACCCAGCTGTCCGGGGGTGGTAGAGGCCACTGAGTGGTCGGTGTCAAACGCGGTCATCTCGTTGGTCTTCCAGAAGAATCTAGGACCTTCCAGCCAATCTGAGATCAGAGCAGTACCGGGGTTAATAAGAACCGCGGCAGTGGTATCGTAGTGGGCGGCTAGGAATGGCCGGAACTCATTACTTATGGCGTTCGCTGAGTCTGGGCTAGTGGCTGCAGAGTCGCCGAAGGTTTGGTTTAAGCGGTAGGAGGGGGTAGTGGTAGTACTACTGTTACCTCTTAAGGTACCGCCGGTCAAATTAGAATTGGCAAAGTTGGTGGCAACCCACCCCTTTGTAGTTCCTTCTTCAAACTTAGTCCTATAGGCGGTACCTGTTACTACCGCCAAATTGGTCAGAAAATCCTGATGATTCATTCCGTCAAAAACGTCCGTTACAGGTACATACCAATTAGACGTAGGAGCCCTAGGCCTCGTCCCAAATACGTTGGCACTGTTATCCAACTCTATCCATTTTAGAGTTTCTGGCTGATTAGAAGGTTGAGTTAGGCGTCCAAACCAGGGGCCAGTTTCTCTAAGAGCTATCTCAAAATTATCGTCTCCCTTGTCCCCAGTCTCATCAATAAACACAAAGCCCTGGGCTGTACTTCCAAACCTATTGAACAGTTTCAGCTCGGTGATCGTATCGGAGGGTCTTCCTATAGGCGCATCCGCAATCTCCACCTGAGTCTGGGTGCCGTCGTCTCCGAACTCTACCAGAGTGTCATCGTTAATAGCTGTCCACTCTTGTACTAACCTATCCGAGCCCGCCCTATGCTCGTATCTAATGAACCTAGGGGCCCCTGACGTCGTTGTTCCTGACACAGGCCCTTGCCAATATCCCGCAGCTCCGGTCATTGTAATGGGAAAATATTCCTCATCATCTACACTGACGGATATATCAAAGTTTAGGTTACTTGGTTCATCCGTGTATAATTCAATACGATCAAGCTTCCAGCGGGCACCCAGATCGGCATCTAGAGAGGTGAAGAACCCTCCCGAAACAGTAAGGGCCGTGGTGCTGAAATCGCCATCGATCAACGCATTCATTTCAGGTATTGACACTTCTTGCGTGCCTGAAACGGTACCGCTTGCGTTGAGGGTGTTCCTTATGAACCCCTCGCCTAACATGTTTCGTTCAGTCATTAGTTACAATCCCTCAAAGGCGCTCTCCACCTTACCAGTAGAGATGCGTCGCGTAGTTCGTCTCCAGTTAAATCTCTGGGAATTATCGTACGAATATATACGGTTACCGATTCTCCCGCAGCAACATTCAAAACGGATAGAGGAAGCTGGGAAGAACCTACCCCCACGAAAGGTCCGGTTCCAGAAACAGAGATCTCAATCATTTCGGCCGGGGTTACCAACTGGGTTCTTTCAAGTTCCGGGCTCTCGATGTCTTCAAAAGTACTCTTGGGGTAATTGTACATCTTCAAATTCTCAATGAGCCCCCACGTAGAGGAAGTATTCTTAGCCGGCTGAGTAACTACTGGGGTAAATACTTGGGAAACCGCATTGTCCGGAGTGGCCGCTAGTTTCTGTCCAACTTCTCCACCCATCATTACTGTCGCACCCGGTTCCCTCACAGCGTCCCACGTAATGTCAGACCCAAAGACTGATTCCCCATTAATGTAGAGGACTATAGAAGCATTCTCACCGTCTGGGCCTCTAACCCGGCGTGCCGCGTCCCAAACTAAAGCAATATGGAAAGTCTCAAACTTGTCAAAGGGATACTCTCCCACGTCAGTTATAAACTGGAGGAGCTGCTCTCCATCAAAAATCATCGGGATGAACCCCTGGTTAGATCTGTAGAAAAGGCTTAGGAATTTACCATCCGGCCTCATAATCTTGAACAATGAGGGTAGCACGGCCGTGTCCTTCTGAATTAACCCTGACGTATCCCAGTCTGGTTGGAACCAAAACTCCACTGTTCCGGTGGCCAAATCTAATCCTTCTAGGAAGATGGTAAAAGCCTCGCTATTGTTGAGATAAAGAGAAGGGGCAAATTTACATGTGTCATCGAAGCGATTTCTAATAAAACGAAAGTCATCTAGAATAATCGCCAGATCGTTAGAGCCCCTAGTTCCTCGGAATTCTATCTCAAAGAACTTAATACCGGGAGACTGAACAACTCTTCTAGAGAAATTACCATCTACGCTGCTGGTCACGGTTACATCTGCGGTGATGAAATCTACATTGCTCTCACCAGTGAAGTTATTGTACTGAAAGCCCGACTTAAATGGTATCGCAGACTTGTCATCCGCCTCACTAAATTGGAGGCGTAATTGTTGCCAACCTGATGTGAGATTCAAGTTCTTGAAGTCCCACCTATAGAAAGTCTCACTGTCGTTACCTAACTTGAAATTACCAAAGGAGGTATCTAACAGGGACACATCGTTAATATTGACCCAGATAGAGAAAAAGTCCCGTTCAGAGAAGACCGCATCATTGTCACCATCCCACCCATCCGCAGTAATCTTAGCAATAGCATCCGTGTCTGCCGCGTAAATGACTTTGGTAGTTAGGCCATTAGTACCTCCTGGGCGTCTTTCCTGGCTACTTTCAACAACTGTGAGTGGGGAGGTCCGCTCCTCCACTTCTATTAGACGAAGCTCGTTGATGATGATGGAGTTAGCCTCTTCGTGCCGGGCCTGAGGCTCAGTAATCTCCAAAGTGAAGTCCTTAGCTGTTATTGGGCCTCCTTCTAACACCTGACTAAAGAAAGTACCCTCAATCCCAGAACCCACAACTAGTTCTGTATCTATACTGTCAACAATTCCACGAAGAGAGAAATTGTAGGGACCATTGGTGCTTACCTGGGCCGATTGGTCCTGTAAGTTTTCGTCCAACTGCCATTCCAAACGGGTGATAGGGCGCTCTCGGGGCAGGGTGATAGTCAAGGTATCCGTAAAACCAGTAGATTGCCAATAAGTACCTAGGTCGCCATCCTTGAGCTTAGCCGGATCATGGTCCGGGGTCGACGTGAGGCTGGTCACTGTGGCCGACAACATGTGATTAATTTCAATCGTGCCGATAATAGCCGATTCCGAAGACACCTCTTCGTAAATGATTATCTCGGATACTCTAGTTAGTGGGCCGCTGATGGCGGCCTGCGTGAACTTATTAATACCGGAATCCGGATCTGTAGAGGTGACCTGGCTGTCATCTACAAACACACTATTCGAAATCCTAATCCTAATTCCCTTAGTCTCTATAGCTACAGGAAAGATATGGGTAAATCCAAACCCTTCTTGGAAGGTATCAATGTTGGTAAAAGAAGCAAAATCAATAGTCGTCCAACTACTATTCAGATTAGGATCTTGGGGATTACCAGAGGAATCCTCGTCCAAACTCTGCAATCGGAAAGTGGTGGGATAGAAGTCTTCGTTGCCTCCTCGAATAAACACGGCCTTCACGGCCTTGGTTTCGAATACCTCAGTCTGGGGGTTACGGAACACTCTCCAAATAGAGTGGGGAAAAGCATTCGCAGAATCGTTCTCACCAGTAATAATATCGCGTAACGAAACACCCCAATCACTAGTAAAGTCAAGATCAAATTCGTTGAATTGGCCATCGAAGGCTAGGTACGGATCCCCAATATTGTTGGCTGTGGTTGAAGAACTATTACCAGTAACTCCTGCGGCAGAACCATAGTCGGTACCATCGGTATAAATGATTGGGTTACCTAGAGTAGAAACAAAAGTCGAGAGGTCTTTCAGCACTGCCTTCTTGTTAGAAAACCACTGAGCATTTTCAGTGAATACTTCTGGATTTCTAGGTTTGAAAGTGACATAGAAAAGAACCAGGCCTGGGGTCTCAAAGTTGTAGCGCTTAGGAGGAGATCCGCCCTCTACTCCCAACAGAGGCTCAGCTATCTTAACCGCCGCCCAGCGGACTGGAAAATCTGGAACCCCTGCCCCAAAGGTTCGGAATTCAACCGTTTCAGGCCTAGAGGTGTGGGAAGATGGGTTAGACGAATAAGTCCAATTAGCCTCATCATCGCCATTCCAATATTGCTCGTCTATACTACCAATGGAGGTGTCCGGATTAGGACCTACGGTATCGTGCCGCTTTCGAACAACATCAGTATCATTAGCGAGGATGTATTCCTTCCCCAAGTCGAAAGCAATAATTGGAAAGTCAGAGCCAGAAATGAAAGTGGTGGTCTTGTTGTCAGATAGGGTAGTTCCCAAATCAACCCACTCTGAGTTGTAACCTTCCGTAGCAAACAGAGTGGTGCGAATGTCTGGAAAAATACGGGCCTGATTGATAGTTGCCTGGGGAATCTCGTCAACCGCAAGACCTGCCAATAGGCCATCATCGTTTTGGAAAAGAGTGGCGTCTTCAAATGAGCTAGTCCCAAGATCGCTAAATCTAATCCACTTCGCATTACTGGAACTTCCCACCCAAGTTACTAGGTTAGGATCATCGGTGTCTTCACTACTGAATAGGACGCTGCCCAAATTCCACTGGCTCTGAGTGGGGGTAGTAGCTATCAACTCAAACAGTTCTGGGCTAAGATCAATGTTGAAATGGCGGCCCAAATCTACAGCAGCATAAATGGTGCCTGTGTTAGCAGAACCGGCCCCAGACACTCCTTGAGGAACCTGAAACTCTCTTACATTATCTATCGGTAAATCGCTATTATCACTCGCCTCTAGGGGGACAAAAAAACTAACTCCGATTCCTCGGACGGATACAAAATCAAAGGTGGCTCCGGATAGAACGTTGTCTGGAGGGCATCCGGTGAGCGCACTGAACTGAGAGCTATTGTTATATATCGCATACTCTCTTTCATACCTATCACAATTTCTTGTGAACATAATCTTAAGACCTTGGGTAGATACCGGGCCATCTTCCAGGAGGAAAGTGCTAACCGTCGACCACGGGGCGTCGCTACTACTGGCGCTTCCATTAAGAGTTGTTGGGGCTGGTCTAGGATCAAGACTTCTCCACTCTGAAGACTCTGTCCTAAAGTGGTCTGGATTGTTTAGATCGGGATCTACGCCTAACTCCGCCTTGGTCCTAAGAATTTCCACGTGAATCATAATAGGCCAAGCATCGGCAGTGAACGTATTAGAGCTAAGATTGTGATGGAACGCGATACGGAAACCCGCTATCTCTCGTTCACTTTCCCACGACATACCTAACTCCCCAGGATCTGTAATAGTCATCTGGCGGAAAGACTGGATCCCTGAGAATCTCGTATCTTGCCGGAAGGCATTGCTAAAGCCTGGGAGCTGTAGTGATGATCCTCCCGTTCCATCTCCAGGAGTCGTAGTAGTATTACCAGAATCAAAAGGCTGGAACCAGTGTGAGGAACCCGTAGTGGTTACGAAGTCACCAGAGTCTACAGGTACAAAGCCGGAGTCAGTCCACCCATCGAATTCGTCTGTAGAGCCTAGTCCCGTCCGAAAGTTTTTATACCACTTGGCTTTAGTAGGCGCTGGGAGTTCTAACGTAAGGTCCCAAGTGTCTGTCCAGAACGCCGAGGTTTTTATCGATATGGGAGATCCGCTCGTGATTCCATCGTCCATGCGACAGTCTACTTCTACACGTAGAAAACGAGTACCCGAACGAAGACGGGCTTGCGTCTGGGTAGTAATGGTTTGATTGGCATTTCCGGGCGCGGCGGGTTGAAGACCACGCGATGAGGTATAGGAGCGGAGAAGGTTATTACCGTAGCCGTCAATAATAGTTCCTGGTGGAGCCTGGGCACCCTCAAGGGTGGGGGCTCCGATATATCTGATCGTAGGTCCCGCTGATGCACCGCCTGTAAACCAAGCAATGT